>Ga0315293_10002923_pt1 | contig 16433 bp, 16 predicted proteins | sample YL17G13_20_MG_FD_203071 | JGI IMG/M metagenome (GOLD analysis project Ga0315293, IMG submission 203071) | Sediment microbial communities from Yellowstone Lake, YNP, Wyoming, USA - YL17G13_20 | ecosystem: Environmental > Aquatic > Freshwater > Lake > Sediment | place: USA: Wyoming | collected...
ATAGCGTGGAGCTTCTCAGAGAGACCCCGAACGTAGTTGTCTCACACGGCAAAAAGGACAACAGCTTCAGATGGCTTCTGTTTGTGGCCGCAGGACGGGTAAAGGTTCTAAGGCCCGCCGAGCGGAAGAACCTTGTCAATGAGATTCAGAATGCACAAAAGGCAAAACAGAAACCGTATGTCGTAGTGCGTTTTGAGTTGCCGGCGGCGAAGATAATCGTGAAGCCTGCGGATAAGGTTCTTCAGACAGGCCGCATAGGTTCCGCTCGCGGCGGCATAGCCTGGTTGGGATGACAGGGTCTGCTTGGAGCATATGGCCATTGAAGAGAGGATCGCGGATAAGAGTAAAAAGAAAGATTCCGGCAGCCCTGTCTACAACCATCAGTCCGGTGATGACAGCGATCCAACGATTCTGCTTTCTGAGAGGCTCGAGAATCTTAGGCAGGCTGTAGAGGAGATAGACGATGCCCTCGCCGAAAGAAAGGTCCTCAGCGAGCGATTCTTAGAACAGATCGAAGAGGAGAAGCAGGAAGTAAAACACCACCTGAGGTTCCTGAACGATCCCTGGAAGACCGGGTTCTTTCCGGAAATCGAGTTCTTGAGACTGAGTTTCCACAAGAGCATTACCAGCAGGGCCAAGGACAGCAGGGCCGAGGAGTTGAAATACTGGCAGGATACCGTCAGGCTCATTATGGACCGGAGGAAACTCGTGGATGAATACAAGGAGCTTCTGGTAGCCAAAAAGAGGTTGATGCAGTAATGAAGATCGAAGACGTCTTCTACAAGCTCAGGCCGATATGGGGCAAACAGTTAGACCTGTTGTGGCAGGAGTACCTGGTTGCGGATGCCCCCCTGCAAAGGGTAATTGAGAAGATCCTTCGGCTCCAGCTGGCCCGCAGGCTGGGTGAGACCTTCGAATCCGAGAACCTGCTGTTGAAACCGCCACCTGAAGACCTGGCAAAAGGGCAGTACCCTATAGGAACCATCCATTATGGTAGCAACAGCTACTATGAATTCGGCCTGAAGGAAGATGAATTCATACAGCACATAGGCATCTTCGGGCGATCCGGTTGCGGTAAAACCAATCTGGCTTATCTGATACTCCAGAAACTCGTCAAGGCCGACAAGCCCTTTTTGGTCTTCGATTGGAAGAGGAATTACCGGGACCTGCTCACTCGCCCGGAGTTTTCAGATATGCTCATCTTCACAGTAGGCCGGGATATCTCGCCCTTTCGGTTCAATCCCCTGGTGCCGCCGCCGGGGACGCCGGCGAAGGTATGGCTAAAGAAATTGATCGAGATCATGTGCCACGCGTATTTCCTGGGTGAGGGTGTATCGATACTCCTGCTGCGGGCGATTGATTCGCTCTACAAGGATTGCGGACTCTATGAGGGCGAGGCCAAAGGCTACCCCACGGTTGCCGACGTCCGAAAGTGGCTTAGCGACTACAAGGCCAAAGGCAGGGAAGGGGGCTGGATGGAATCGGCTGTCCGCGCCGTGGAGACCCTATGTTTCGGAGAGGTGGGTGATGTCCTAAACGAAGGCCCCTTCTTTGACGTCCCCAAGATACTGGACAAACGCGTAGTGCTCGAGCTTGATGCCTTGGTCAACGCCGACAAGACGTTTCTTATTGAGGCCCTGCTCTTGTGGATACATCATTATCGAATGGGACAGGAGCAGCGCGAGAGATTCAAGCACGCGATAGTCATTGAAGAAGCACACCACATCCTCCTGCGGAAGAAGCAGGAAGCAACAGGCGAAGAAACTGTCACAGATGTTCTTTTGCGAGAGATTCGAGAACTGGGCGAATCGATTATCTGCCTTGATCAGCATCCAAGTCTGATCTCCAAACCAGCCCTGGGAAATACCTACACCACTTTTGCCATGAACTTAAAGCACAGGGGCGATATTGCCATGATTCAGGATTCCCTGCTGCTGGACTCGGAGCAGGCAAGTTATTTGGGTCGCCTGGAGGTCGGTTGGGCCATTGTCAGACTTCAGGGACGTTGGTTCTGGCCGTTCCTGGTGAAATTACCTGTTGTCAGTCTCGAGAAGGGCGCGGTGACGGACGCAAGACTGAAAATACTCCAAAGACAGAACCAAGAAGCGTTTTCCTGCCTTCTGAGCAAATACGGAGGTTTCTCTTCAGTTATTTTGGCCCAAGAAGGAATCTCTAGCCCGAAAAAGGCCCAAGAAGAAGGTATTCTTCAGTCTCTCTCTGAAGCTAAAAGAGAAGGATTAGAAGATAAGAAGGAAATGTGCGCAATTAAGCTGACAACGCAGGAGAGAGATTTATTGATGGATATATGGCAACATCCAACATCATCAGTCACAGAACGATATTGCCGTCTTTGTTTTTCGTCTTTTCTTGGTAATAAATTGCAGATTTCACTTCTTCGTTCTCTTTTTATTTCTTCTTCTGTTGTTATTCTTCCAAGAGGAAGAATAAAGATATTAACGTTAAGAGAAAAAGGGAGAGAAGTATTAGGAATAAATGCGGGCGCATCAGACCGTCACGGCAGTCCGGAGCACAGGTATTGGGTCAGTGCAATCGCAGAACGCCTCAAGACTCAAGGTTTCAAAGTCACTGAGGAGGTCCCTATAGGAGATGGCAAGACAATTGATATTGTCGCCTCACGAGAGGGAAGAAGAATCGCCTTTGAGATCGAGACCGGCAAATCCGACGTGGCTGCCAACGTCAAGAAATGCCGCGATGCAGGTGTGGAGCAGATCATCGTTGTGACCACATCTGCTCAGGCAGACAGGAGAATTCGAACTTGTGTGGAGGGCATACCGCAAGCTGAAGTAGTCAGGGCGACCGCTGCAATGAGACGACAATGGTAATGTTCAAACAGTCTCTGAAATAGCAACGGAAGGGCAATCAACGGAATTGCCAAACGAAAAACCATTTCCGAATGAAACCCCATAGTAAAACTGGTCCAAATAGCGATCTATAATGCCGACGAACTAAACTCAACATAGGTAACAGCCTGCATCTCCAAGACTTATGAGAGGTTGTCCGAATATGGACTCGTCTTTCGCCACGGTTTTGCCCACATTCGTCCGCGTTTAGTCCGCCATTTGGTCCGAGTTAGTATCTACATAGAAGGCCCCTTTGCTTCGCACTACACAAAACGTTAAGTCGGCAAGCGTTGCCGATTCAACTTGTGACTACACCAAGAGATAGAGGCCATGCTTTCTCAGAATATAGAGTTGCCGATGTCGACATACGCGAGTTGTACCTCAACTCTTAACAGTACTTAATGGATGAGCCTTTCGGTACGTTGGATTTTGACTTTAGTAAGATCGTGGACGCGTTGGCCAGTTCGATGGGAAAAAACGGATGTGGGAATTTTGCGTCACTTTTGCTTCGAAGCCTGAACGCCAAGTTTTGCACTTCTTAGTACTACAACGCTACTTGGATTTTGCCGGCAAGCATAATCTCTTGTTGCATAAGCAGTTACGATAGCACTGTTGAATATAAACGATCAAATCAGCTTTAAGGACACTTTGGCGAATCCGAATTTGCGTTTTGTGCTTTACCGGCTACCAGCAGGCCCCGCGGGCTGCTTGTGTGGACAAGCCTGTGGGGGCCGGAGCTGGCCTTCTGCCTGCTGGCCCGCCGCGGCGGGCCAGCAGCCTAAAGGCGATAAACGCGATTCTTGGGGACATACACCCCATATTTGCAGCGTAAGTAGCGTTGTAGTATTAGAGTATTGAAACATTATAAACAAGGATTCAGGTAGCCTGCTATTTTGAAGTATAAAGTAGAAAATAACAAAAGGAGGCAGGATGCTACTGTTACCCATTCTAACACTGTTCAATAAGTGCGAAAGTTAACTAGGTCAGCATTGAGAATCGCCTCTAACAGTATTGATAATGCAACATAGTACTTTTGGGAGGAATCTCCGAGAACTCTGGGATACTCAGCTGAGGTTGGGAAAAGTCTAGACTCAAGCTACTTCATAGCTGTTATCAGTGCTGAAAACATTCGGCTATGCCGATAGAACTGGAGAACCAGTTGCTATTGCCAAGTGCCCGATGAGCTGGCTGGTTGGGGACTGACAGCCGCTGAGTCTTTGCATAACAGTCAAACGAAGGCGAGGTGCCCTGTGATGAAAGAATAGGTTAGTTTAAGAACGCTCATAGCTCTGGAGTGCTTTCTCGGCTAAAGACAGTCTCTTTCAAAGGAGAAGTCTTTTTCTTGGGAAACACAGGGGCCGGCGGCCGAGCGGGAACCCTTGGTCTGGACCCGCTCGGCTTGCCTGGTTTGCCAAGCATATCGCGTCGCATTTTTGATGCGTTGACGCCAGCCCTATAGGTCCACCCAAAGTATCATTGTGCCGGGAGCATTGCAAGCATCTTGTTGGAAACGTCATCACGTTATCACGTTTTGCTTCAGGACAGCCCTGCCTCGAAGTGCAGCCGTACATCACGGAGCAATCCAGAGCGGGAGCTTTTGACAATAGAGCACGAACGACAATAAATAAAGGAGAGAATAAATGAAGAAAGTAGAATTAGTCCTTCCAAACGGACACTTAAGTCGCTATGTGGCAGGCCTCCTTCGGACGGCAGGTTATAGTCTCCCCGAATACGGCCCAGGTACCAGGAACTTCCGACCAACGATCAACGAAAGCCACATGGATATACGTGTGACGAGGCCGCTGCAGATTGCGATCGATCTTGCAAGGAGCGACGCTGACGTGGGCATAACCGGGCTTGACTGCCTTTGTGAATTCCCCGGCGGTGTTTTGCTTCTGGATCTTGAAAGGCCTGCCACTAGCTTGGATTTGATGATTCCAAAACATGAATTTGACCACATTTCGACCTTTGAGGATTTCCTCGAATTCGCACTCTCACATAGTGCTACGATCTTCTCCGAATTTCCCAGCTATGTTCGACGCTATATCGGTGCTCATCCAGCATATCGTTCGACTTGCAAAGAGCCGCCTCAGTTGGACGTAGCGTGGACAGTCATTGCCTCCACGTCGCCAATTGTTGTTAGGCTCTCCTTTGGATCGACGGAGGGAAACGAGTTTTTCGTAGATTGCGTCGATACAGGCAACACCGCTGAGATAAATGGATGCAAACGGATTCACAGTTTCCTAGAGCGTTCCACACCCTATCTGGCAGCGAGTTCTCAGGCCCTTTTAGATCCATATAAAGCCGAAAAAATTCGTGACATTGTATCCCGGCTGAAACTCGCATTAAAGTCGACAGACCCTCGACCATGAAGTGAGTGACCGTGGTAACAGATTTCCATAACAACGATATTAAGGACACAGAACCTAATTCTCAGGGGCTTCCTGGGGCAGGAGAGAATCCTTCTTGGGATGAATTGTGCCTCAACTACAAGAAGCTCTGGCATGAGTCGTTGGAAGAAGCTACATTGGTCAAATACGGTCCACAGCCTAAAGACACGCTAATCGGATGGGCCCCTTCTTTAAGAGAACTCCTCGTCTCCATTCGCAAAGTTGCACCGACAAAGGCAATAGTCCTGCTGGAGGGTGAGAGCGGAACGGGCAAGGGAACTGTTGCCAAGGCAATCTGCGGCTTGTCGCAACGTAATAAACATTCTTTTATTCCAGTTAACTGTGCTGCCATTCCAGGCACATTGTTCGAGTCAACGATGTTCGGTCATGTCAAGGGGGCGTTTACAGGGGCCGAGAAAGAGCAGGTAGGGAAGGTTCAATTGGCTGATGGAGGAACCCTTTTTCTTGACCAAATAGGTGACACTGAACCGTGCTGCCAGTCAAAACTGCTCCATGCAGTGGAGGAGGATGAGATTTGGCAGGTCGGTGCCGAAAAAGCCATCAGCGTTGATGTTCGCATCATTGCCGCGACCGACCGCCCTTTGAGGGAACTAGTGCGTGAAGGCAAATTCAGAGGCGATCTCTATCAACGGCTTAGGATGGTGCACATTACTGTGCCCTCTTTAAGACACAGGAGGGAAGATATCCTAGTACTCGCGAGATTCTTCATATCATTATTCAGTCTGCAAGAAAACAGGCACCAGATCAAGAGGATCTCGAAAGAATGCGAGCGAACTCTCCAGGAGCATTCATGGCTCTACAATGTCCGAGAGTTGAGAAATGTGATGTATCAGGCCGTGATTTTCGCCTCAGGGCCCAGTCTACGGAGTACGGACATTGTTCTTGAGCCTGCTGAAGAAACTGCCGAAGCAAACGATTGCTTTGAGCTGCAATTGTACAAAGCCTCCTCCACAGATAGCCAAAAAAGTCTGGTAGAAAATCTGAAAAGAATTGCCCAAAGAGCCACGCCGCAGGACTGGCCGCATATGGGCGGCATAATTGAAGAGGAGTTTCGCATCAGCCGAAGGCAAGCACAGCGATACTTGAAGGCACTAAAGTCCGCAGGATGGCCCTACCTTAAGTGAGAGAGACTTTCAGATTCACATACAATCCCTGTCGCTAGGCAGCCTGCGGACGCATAGCTATGTCCATGGGCACTGCACGGCCATCCCCTTATTGGTTCTCTGCATCAATTCCAAGTGATAATTCCCTTCATGTTTCTCCCAAACGACATATTCATGTCACTCGGCGACATGTTCTTGTCGCCATATGGTGCTTCAAACAAGCCTGTATAAGAGGCATATCTTTAGAAGTCATAAGGCAAGCTCTTTTGGGCCAAAGACTTAGCAACGACCCATTGTTTCTTTTTCCCATCTTCGGCTTCTTGGCACGCTTGTTGCAATTCTTTCAGGCACGTAAAGAAAAGAATGCCTACAACGTGGTAGGCATACAAGACCATTTGTTGTTTTCTTGAAAGGAGAAACAAAATGAACCACACAATACCTGAAGGCCAGTTCCGTGGCGGAGCATTGGAGCCGGGGACATTCCATGGCCAGACGATTCCTGAGGGCGTTTTGCACGGCGGTGCTCTTGAAAAAGGCACTTTCCACTACGCCGGCCTTTGCCCCCCGGGCTTAATTTCCGATGATGACGAAGAGAAAAGCTCCAAAAAGAGAACCGACAAGAGAAGTCGGGGCCAAGTGAATTCAACCAAGCGGAATTCGTCCAACTTGAAGGCCAAGGCCAAAAATTCAGCGTAGGAAGCGTCTCAAGATTGGCTAATAGGCCAGCCCAACGAATGGGCTGGCCTATCCTTCTATCAGACTTGAAGGTCACAGAAATGAATAAGAGCATATGCGTAGGAACTTTCAGTGGGATGAAGGAGTATTATGTATCTGAGGATGGCGGGCAATTTTTCAACTTCGAGTTCTTCGATGCAGGTTCCCACATTGATATCTATTGTAATGACCACCCCTCACTCAACGGGCAAGACTCTGACCCGCACAAGACACATCTGTACAGATCTGGAAAGCTCTGCTTTTCAGGAGGGAAGGAACCTCAGGATATGCTGCGTGCGAGAGAATTAGCCAAGCAGTGGGCGGAGTATTTCCTGGAATACGTACGCACGGGCAGTGCCCAATCTTGACTGAACAAACAGAGGTGGAATATGACAACTTCAAGGGCGAATGCTACCAATAGATGTAGATGCCATGGCAAAGCTGGCCCCACGTCCCCATTTGACGTTTCCCTATGCCAAGGACTGAGCCTCCGGAACATACCCATGTGCGATGACGAAAGTGATGCTGATTCCCAGATTCTCAATTCGAGTCGCCAACAAGAAGTCAAGATAGAAATGAGCTACTCAGCCTATCAGCAGATTCTGAGTACGGTTGGATCCCGAGATCCAGAGTCAGGTGGCATATTGTTGGGCCCTCTTGACTCAGACATTGTGACTCGCTTCTTCTTCGATGAGGGAGGAGTTTGTACAGGTTCATCGTATAGTCCTGATTACGTGACATTACGGAGGAAAATGCAAGAAGAATGGATCCCATCGGGCGTGGACATGAAGGGATTCGTACATTCACATCCTAGCCGATTTGACTGCCTGACCAACGGCGACCTCGAATATGTCGCCCTGTTACTGGAAAAAAACGATGACATGGATTTCTTCATCGCCCCAATTGTCATCCCTACAGAACACAGAATGCAACCTATAGTCGTCTTGCGTCAAGAACCCGAAGTCGCTCGTGAGGCAAAACTAGTGTTGTTCAGACCATAAAGCATCACCCCCTTTTGGAGCATGACAAGAATGAATTTCAAGAGAATAGAATCAACAATAGATGTGGGCATAATGCAAGGAAGCACAGCGACAGTTGTCGGCGGTGCATTCGGTCTTGTTTGTGACCTCGTCCGCAGCGGCCTTGGTGAAGTGAGAACGGTTGATTTCGATGTTGTGGACGAGACAAATCCGGCTCGCCAAGACTTCTACGCCGACGACGAGGGCCATCGTAAGGTTGATGCTGTCTCCGCTACCCTTCAGAGGATCAACCCAGCAGTCAAGGTTAAGGTAGTGCCTCGAGATTTTTGCGGACTTGCCAGAGATGAGATGGATGAACTTCTGGAAGGAACACACCTGCTCATAATGGCGACCGATTCTTTTGCGGCCCAAGCGAGAGGGAATGTTGAGGCTGTTCGATTGGGCATCCCTACGATGTGGATAGGTCTCTACGCTGGCGGTCGAGCCGGCGAGATAATATTCCATCTACCAGGCATAACCCGTGCCTGCTTCCGCTGTATTGCACGCAGTCGCTACGAGGCTGGTCCGAGTCAGCAAACTGATGTGAGCAGCGACGGCGGGACCGTTCTGGATCTACGACTGGTGGATGCGGTGGCCGCACAAATTGCCGCCGGCATCATCACACGAGGAGCAGACAACAGAATGGGGAAGCTCATATTGAAGCTCGGCAACCGAAATCTTTTACAGGTCAAGATAGATCCCGACTACCGCCTTGGGGGCAAGGATATCTTCGGGGAGTATCTTGGGAACAGCAGTGCGAATTTCTCATTCACGACAATCGCCCTGGAAATGGAACAAGAATATGATTGTCCTGATTGTGGCGGTAGGTAAGCGAGAGCTATGTAGGCGTTGCCCACGGAATCGCTATGTGGATGAACATGAAACAGGGGCAAAGAATGAATGACGGACCTGGAAAGTGAGTACTAACCTACGAAGGGAAATACTATGAACCTGTGCAAAAGATGTAAATCAGAACTCGAAGAGAACACGCATCTGCCCATCTTCTCCGGAGTTGGCGCAACTGCTGGGATACTCGGGGCTGCTCTTACCGGCATGCCGGTATTGGGATTAGTTCCACTTTTTGCCGGTATGCTAGCCGACGCCGGAAGATGCAGGCGATGCGGAACGGATATGGATCGAGAAGATACGGTTGAGGAAGGTGTATATGGGGATAGCCATACCATGGGACCTCAGACTTCGACACCCCATTCACAAGAGTCGATAAGGAGGCAATCACACGGACAAGACCCAACACGTGTGAGAACGGCAGCAACGGCCAAAGAACCTTGCATTTCGCATAATCCGCATATGCTGCCATCCGATGCTGAGAAGGAAGGGCCCTCTACTCCTGCAGACCGACAACGCCCAAATGGTCATTATCCCCAGGAAGAACATCTGGATGTCTCAAATCAGCCCCCACATTGTCACCCCGTTTCCGACGACTCCTCGCCGACAAATCACAGCAATCTCAGCAGCACCGGACTATTTGACACGCTGAGGCTATTGGATGAACAGGCTGAAGTCTCAGCAGAAGGACACCTGGACATCGTTGGATTTCCTGATGACCTAGCGCATGATGATTTCGACGAGGACTTTGACGTGCGTTTGGAAACGATGCCTGACATCCTTGAGATGAGGTTGGGAGGCGAAGAAGTATGAGCACGATTCTAAAGCGTTTTGTCAGAACGGATTCGTACGGTCGACCATTGACGGCAACTACAGAGCATTTGGAGGATCTTGGGAACGGGAGGCTCTATCTGAATGTGCAGGAAGTTTTAGGCATATGCTCTGGTTGTGGTCGGCCCGTTGCAGATCCGAACGACCTTAGAGGTGTCTGCCACTTCTGTCTTTCCCGGTCTTGCTGCGTGCACTGCGAGACGCGATGTGCAGCATGCTCTCGACGGCTATGCATGATGTGCAGACGTGGCTTCGCTGGACAATCACCTCTTACTCTATGTCCTATCTGCCTTTCAAAAATGGAAGAAAGGCAACGGTTCCAGGACCGACTGCTTGAAGAGAGGACGATCTTTGAAGGACAAGTGGTTCTGCAGCGGGAGCGGGCAAGAGTCCTCGCAAGTGGTGTCTTGAACCGCCTGCCGGGGGGGCGAGCACTTACCACAATTGGCCAGTTGAACGTCCTGAGGAAACTAAAGCATCTGGAGCAGTCATTGACAAACCGAGGCGGCCATCATGGGCGGTACCTTCGATGAGATACTCAGTGAGAGAGGTTTCACCAAGATCGGGCTCCTTTCCTATCGGCTCAACATAGAAATATGGTGGAATCCCAAGGCCAAAATCGAAGTATTGATTCTACGCGTCCGAGGTCGTGCGATCCTGAGAGGCAGCAAGTCCTATTACCTCATATCCATATCAAAGGAGGGCGAAATGTGGGCCAGGGACATCGGCCCCATGCACAACTGGTTGGAGAAACACTTTCCAGACCTCCACCTGGCTTTCACACATTTCAGGGACATAACCGACACATTGGCAGCCTCTCATATAGGCAAGAAGTTGTCAGCAGAGGCACCGACACTTGACGTGCCCACTGCGGAGCAAGTGGCATCTCTGCAAGAGCGAGAGAGGGCCTATTCCGAACGCCTGAATAGTACTGAAAACATTCGTAAATGGGACACAGGTAGCTCCCCTCTGATTCAATCACGCTTGAAAGAGATTGTCAGCGATCTTCAAGGCCAGATCCAACAAGCCCGAGCACAACTGGGAAAAGAACAAAGCAGACTAAGCATGTTTGAGAACCTCCAGAAAGAATACAAGCGAAAGGGAGCGGCCGCCTGTCTTGTCTTCAGTATTGGCTCCAACGTGCAAGGGGCTGCATCCCCTTCGGAGTTCGGCGACGCTCTGGACAGCATTGTGAAAGAGCTTCTCGATTATGATCGGTTCCAAGTTAATCAAAAGCTGGGCGGCAAGCTGAATATTAATGCCAAAGAAGCAAGTGAACCGGTCATGGTCTGGGTGGAGGAGCGGTTGGGAGGTTCGCTTTGTCCGCGACAGGTCGCACGATTGGGCTTTGAATTCTCAAGCCTCCGTGAGGTGGTCGAAGAGAACCTGATGGTGACGCCCAAGGAAGACATAAGGGTGAATGACAACATCAAGGACGAAAAGAAGTTGCTCGCTCCCCGGGTGGTATCTGCCTTGGTTCGCTGCTTAGACACACCACAAGACACTAGGATCAACCTGGATGGAATACCCAAGACCCTTATGCCCTTGAAACTTGGCCTCAAAATGCAGGACCATGCTGTCACGCAGACAATAGGCCAGATACCTTTAGCACGAATCACGAATGGCTATATCAGCGGTAGCACGGGTGCAGGGAAGAGTTACATGGCGAGGGTGGTGATAGAAGAAATAGCTCAGTACAGCCATGTTAACCAGCTTGTGATCGACTTGAGGAATGGAGGGGTAGGCTTGCGGATACCTGCAGATAATCCGGAGGTCCTATCCCTGTATGGTGAATTCGGTATGGAGTCACCTCAATGTTTCAACTTCAAGTACTATGCACCGGAGCAGAATATTGGTAGCGAACTGCCCGCGGATTTGGCCGAACTCGGAAGAGGGCGTTGCATAGTCAGCTTGAAGTGGCTGAGCGAAAAAGACCGGTGCAAATGGTTCGGAAGAATAGCCGACTCACTCTTCTACTCTCATGCTCATGAGGAATCAGAGCTGGTCAAGCTCGTTATCCACGTTGATGAAGCCCACCTCATAACCAAGAAGAGGGTCTCGGACGAAGCCAAAGAGGAAGCAGCGAAGGCAGAGGTCTCTTTGGACCGTCTCGTGAGGGAAGGACGAAAATATGGGTTGTGTATCTTTGTCATTAGTCAGAGTATTAAAGACTTCTCTTATAGTTCTGCGAGTATACGCCAGAATACCAATACCAAGGTATTCCTCCGCAACTCAGACAGGGAAATCGAATATGCTGCCGACTTCATCGGTAACGGCAAACAGATTATCCAACTCCCTCCGGGAATAGCATTCATCCACAACTCCGAATGGGGTGTCCTCAAGGTCAAAGTTAGGCCACCATTTTCGAAGGTGTGGGAGTATAGCTTGGAGGCAACCCGCAGGATAGTGTCTGCTCCAGTAGTTTCCAGCCCTATAATTTCGAAAGACGCGCAGAGGTTGCTGACTCTGGCCAGGACGTATCATAACGACAAAGGGGAGAGTATTAACCTATCTCAGGCGGCTCAGATTCTCGGAATCACCAGCAAACGCATGCTGCAGAACTTGGTGGCTGAACTCGAGCGAGCGGGGCAGGTCAGAACCAGAAGGCTCTCGGGCCGGGGACAACCGAGGATTATTGATCCTGTTTGCTCTCACAAGGGGCAGTGAAATGGCATGCCGTGTTCGGGCTGATTCCAAATAGGTGAAGCGGTACATGCAAGAGAACGGATACACCGTAGGTGAGGATGTTAATCAAGTCAGACCAGAGAGAGGATTGGCCTCCGGACTCTTGAAGAAAGCGAGGCGATGACGAGGTCCAGCCGCATGAAACTAAGGTTAATGGTAGTTGAATCGATTGCGTATCGAACACACGAGTTTGAGGGAACAAGGCTGCAACTAAATCTAATTGGAGATTGTACGATGACGAATACATCAAACGCGAAGAAGGAAGGTCAAAAAACAGCGAGGCATGAAGTCAACGGTTTTGGGGAAGGTCTTAAGAAGCTGTCACGAAGAAAGAGTGAGAAGACCGCAGACATTGATCAAAGGCTACTGGGTGCAGTCGAACAGGGAAACTTGCAGCTTGTAGAATCACTTGTCGAGGCTGGAGCGAATGTGAATGCCAGAAATTCCGATGGGACGACAGCCTTGATCCGTGCGGCACAGATGGACAACGCGGAGGTCCTGCAGCTTCTTCTCAGCAAGGGAGCCGATGTTGATGCGAGAGACGAAGAAGGAACGTCAGCCGTAGGATGGGCGGCAATAGCTGACAGCACGAAGTGCGTAGAAATCTTGACAAATGCTGGGTGTGACGTAAACGCCCGATGCTTGATTGGCATGACGCCCTTGCATAGAGCTGCTCAGAACCGCAATGCCGAGGTTATTGGCCTCCTTGTTGAAGCTGGGGCTGACATGGAGGTGAGAGACGACTTCGGGCATGGACCACTACATGCGGCGGTCGCATTTCGCTCTCGGGAAGGCGTTTATACATTGCTTGAGCATGGTTGCGATGTGAATTCCCGTAGTCGCTCAGGAGCAACGGCCTTGATGTTCGCAGCAGGGAGGGGGCTGGCCGAGATTGTAGAGATACTGCTAACGTACAACGCTGATGTGAAGGCCAGGTACAAGGGCAAGACGGCCTTAGAATGGGCGACTGACTTAAACCAAGTTAAGACTGTCGAGTTGCTTCGATAATCGTGTACTGGGAAGAAGATGTCATAAGTTGCGAATCTTGGGCGGCAAGGTCTGTGAATATCTGAACGAGTCGAAGGTGGTCCAGCCACATGGAACTGAGGCGTCGGTCAGTTGTTAATTGATCTCATGTGGATCATGTGAGTTCAAGGAACGTGAGATAGCAGGTTTGTCCAGTTGGAGAATGTGATATGGTGACTTATTGCAGAAAATCAAAAGGAGGTGGGATTACTCTGTTACCTGCGGATTCAGAGACTTGGCTGGTTCAATATGAGATCGGTGCTGGACTTAAATGCGGCAACTGTAGTAGGTATCATCCTGCACGGATACCGAGGACATTGAACGAGGCAGGTGAGGCTGCATTTCTAGGCACACTCGGGAGGAACGATGCCATAGTTGATCCTGAAGCCCCTCAGAGAGTCGCACGTGATGCTGCTGAGCTCAGGCGGAGAGGACAGGTTATATTGGGCAGATGCTTTGACCCTTGGTGTCCTGCCGGCCAGAAGTACCATCTGGGCGGACGCTTTATGGAGGCCATCCTTGACCAAGACGATTGGTCGCTCCAGATCCGGACGAAGAACACGGCAATCGTGGATGATTATGACATAGCAAGCAAGTACAGGCATCGTGTGTCGATTGGAATGGTCTTCACGGCTCCCGCGAGCAGAGCCGCCGCGATGACATTGCTTGAACCACATGCGTCTTCAAATCCGGAGCGTATGGGTGCTTTGTGGCAGGCCCACGATTTGGGACTCACGACACACGCATTCGTGGACTCTCTGCTGCCGCGAACAAGCGACTCAGAGTCTCACATCGACGAGCTTGTTGGCTTCGCGGCAGAGTGTGGAGCCGAGATGATACTGGCCAGGCCAATTAGTGTTCGGGGACTGGCATTGAGACGGATGCAGAAAGCGTTGGCAAAGGCAGGGTATGCCCGGGAGGCCGCAGGGATAGAGTCTATCAAGACAAGGGAAGGGTGGTCTCGGTACGCCACGGAGATGGCGTTGAACTTCCAACGGAGTTGTCTGAAGCTGTATGAGATCGGACGTTTGCGTTTCTTCTTGAGGCCATCTCAACTGGTCGAAGAGGACATCTGGAGGCTCGAAATGAACGACCATGGTATACATTGGATCGGAGGGAGACGAAGACGTTACGTCGAAGTCAGATAGACACTTTAGAGGATGGCACACGGATAGGCACCGACCCGAATGCTTCGCCTGCGTTTACGGCTACGAAAATTGTGAGTGACTTCGAGAAACATGAGAATGATTGAGCTAAGTGAAGATGGTTGCGTTGAAGTCCAGGAGACCTCAGAGAAATTCCGCGTACTGAGTTTGAAGACCATCGCAGAACTTCTGGATACGACGCGTTCCTCAGCTCGTCGCTGGCTGAAAGAAGCCGGCATCCGGCCAATCTCGCTCGGCCGAGGAGCAAGAGGCGCCATCCGGTACAAATGGGAGGACATCAAAGCCTGGCTCAATTCCCGAGAATACGTTGAATAGTGCCCATCCCTGCAGCTCTGCTGCCTACCCCACGGCCAAGAGTAACAGAAGACAGGTTTTGGGCCCCGATACCAAACCGGGGCCCTTTTGTTTTTTTGGGTCAACCATGGGACTTCACAATGCGAAGCCTCGGTTGGGCGTCATCAGGGTTCGAATCCCCAAGCCTGTGGAGGATTTGTTGCAGCATTCCCACGGTCTTCTCATTTTTACCTGAGGTCCCAGACTCGAACTCCACGACGTCATGCATCTTCTCCGGCACCAGGGCCGCATAGTGCCTGCGGCATATCTCGGGGGAATTGCCCATAAGCTCGGCGATCTTGTAGAGCGACTCGCCCTTCTGGGCTAAGTGGCTGCCAAATGTGTGGCGGAAGTCCAGACTCGACCAGTCCAGGTCGCAGGAGTGGTTGATCTCTCGAAGGTCTTGCGAGAAATTATCCGGATCCCACCGAAACCCCCGCGTGGAAGGAAAGAACCATGGCCCTTGGCGTTCGGGATTGTATCGGGCGAGGATCTCGTGGAGGGCGGAACTGATGGGCACCGTGCGGTTGCGTTTGGTCTTGGGTTGCCAGTACTCTCCGTTGACGAGCTTGGCACGAACATAGACCAGCCGCTTATCCAGGTCGACATCATCAACGGTCAGCCAGAGGGCCTCGGAGCGTCGCAGACCTGCGTAGATGAGTGTGGCGACGATGGTATGCAGCGTTGTATAGTCTTTTAGGGCGTCGAGTTCTTTTGTGATCTCATCAATGGTCAGGAAGCGAATATTTGGCGCGTTCTCGTGTCGTCGCTCCACGTTGGAAGCGGGATTACATCGCATTCCGTCAGGCCCCCGATAATCCCTTTCCCTCAACGCATATGCAAACATCCTGTGGAGCACTTCCCGCTGCCGGTTGGCGGTCTTTGGGGAGATCCCGTCCTCACGGACACGACGGGTGATGAAACGCGAAATCATCTCGCTGGTGATCTCTTCCAGCAGGCCCACTCGGACATGTCGACCCTTCAGGGGTTCCTGCAACCTGGGCTCCTCCTTGCGGATGGTCTTGCTTGTATTGCAGGTATTGCCTGGGAGTAGAGCCTGGCAAACGGGGCCGAAGAACGTCCGCAGGTACGATACGTCATTCTTGTAAGACTTGAGCGTTCGGATGGTCTTTAGGTGCCTGCAGTAATCTTCGAGAAACAGTACCAGCGGTGTCTCCGATGGCATGATCAGCCCATTGGTTGCCAGATCATATTCGAGTTTCGACCGTCGGGTTTTCGCCACCCGTTCATCGGTGGTGTGCAGGGACCGTTGTACCCGACTGCCCTTGACATGATACTTGATCCACCATATTTTTCCTCTCTTGTAGGTACTTGCCATAAAGCCAACTCCTTTCCGGCCAATAGGCCTCAAAGGTGCCGGCCCCGCCCGAATCTTCCCTGCGACGGCTACAATTTGGCTACAGTAACATCAAATTTC
>Ga0315293_10002927_pt1 | contig 16420 bp, 13 predicted proteins | sample YL17G13_20_MG_FD_203071 | JGI IMG/M metagenome (GOLD analysis project Ga0315293, IMG submission 203071) | Sediment microbial communities from Yellowstone Lake, YNP, Wyoming, USA - YL17G13_20 | ecosystem: Environmental > Aquatic > Freshwater > Lake > Sediment | place: USA: Wyoming | collected...
TAACGCAGATAAAGAATAAAATAATAACGTAGATAATGAAAACAAGTAAATCAACTACTCAAAAAAAATCATCACCTATTAAAAGTATTTCTTTAATGGGTTATAGCAATACAGATATGCGTAAATATGAAATTGATTCAGCTATGAATACTTTAAAAAAAGCTGATGAAATACGTAGTAATGCTAAAATGATGAGTGATATTAAAAAAGCGGCTAATGACTTACAAAAAATTGTAAATCGTAAATAATTGTAACTGTGAACAATACAACTATTCAGTTAAAAATTAAAGAACGTCTAAACAAGTTAGATAGTAATGACTATGATAACATAGAGGTTTGGCAATTTATAGAAGCTTTTAACAAAGGGCAAAGTGCTTGGTGTCGTAGAAATCTTCATGGAACAAATCAAACTAGAGAGGGTGATGAAGGTTCTAAAAGAAGAATTGACGACTTACAAATTTTGTTAATAACCGACCCTTCTGCAACAGTAATTGACAAAGGTGTATATGTAGAAGTAACAGGTGGTATTCCTGCAGAGTATATGGAATGGAAAAGAATAGATGTTTATGCAACAAATAGTTGTTGCCCAGATAAAAGAAGTATGGTTACTTATTTAGCAGAAGAAGGTAATGTAGCTCAACTATTGAGAGATTATAATAAAAAACCTAATTTTGCATGGGCAGAAACATTTGCCACACTAAGTAACAACAACATCAATATTTATACAAATAACGAGTTTACAATCGAAAATGTAATCTTAACCTATTATAGACAACCTGTAAGAATTCAAATACAAGGTGTTGTTGATCCATATACACTTGTAGTATCTCCTATAAGTGTAGAATGTGAATTTAAAGATGATTTAGCAGAATTGTTTTGTGATGAAGCAGCAAAGATAATAGCAGGGGATTTAGAAAATTCATCACAAATGCAAATAAATAGTTCGTCAATTGAACAAAATAATTAACTTTGTGTAATAATCGTAAAAATAAAATAATAACTTAAAACAAAAACTATGTATTTCAATCATGCATTTCACAAAATGTTCTTAGGAACAGGGGTAACTCGTAACTCGGGTTCAGCATCCCCAACAAATCCGCATTCTACAGGTGGTTTCATTACTACAAGTGGTATGCCTAGTAGCACGTTAGCTTCAATTGGTAAAGGGTATTTTGGATTTTTTGATCCTAATACTTGGAAACTTATTAACAACGCAGATCTTTCTGGAAACAATTGTTGTCCGTTAGTATTAGCTTCAGCATCTTTAATGTCTGAAGATAAAATAGGACCATTTGCAGGAGGATACAAAGAGTCTAACAAATCAAAATTAATTAAGCCAACACAAATCCGCAGATTTTATCGTGTAGATCATTGTGAGCCACAACAAAATGTAATTAGTATTGGTAATACACCATATACTGATGATGAAGTTGTTTCTTTATCAATCAATACAGCTGGAAGTTGTTTAGTAGATGGTACTTATACAGGTTTACCCCTTGTAGGTGTTGCTCCAACACCAGGTTCAGGTTACGGTGCTACTGCAACTATAAGTGTTGTAGGTGGAGAAGTTGTTTCTGTGGTTATTGTAGATGCTGGTACAGGATATGTGACAGCGGATACTTTAACAATTGACCCAGGATATTTAATTCCTTACAATCCTTCATGTGAAGGACCGCAAGAACAACCTGAATTTACGGTAACTGCCGGAATTGGTGCAAATTGCTGTAAAGAATTTTTGTGTGATGAAACATATTATATGAGAATTGATGTAAAAGGTTCTCCTGCTTTACGTTTTTTAAATCATAATGCATATTGGAATTTAGATTACTACACGGGCTGTTGTACCGGAATTACACCTACACCTGTAGATTCTACATTAGTAATGATTGGTTGGGCAAATGAAATTGTAACAAAACCTACATTGCAGTATTTTTTATATCCAATTGTTTATGATGAATTATATGCATCTTCGGGTTCACCTGCATTGCATATTTGGTATCCTCCTAATACAACTACAGATCCTGAAGGAAATCCTGTACCACAATCTCAATGGTGGAGTAATTATATATCACCTGGTCATACAGCAGACAAATGTGCTGGTATTAGATTGTATGGAGCATATGTAGATACTGTATTTAATACTTGTACTTTCCAACCTACTGATTTCTTTATGAAAGAACCTTTAAAGATTCTTGCTTCGGAAGTTGATTGGAACGGAGATCCTTGTGTATTTTCAGGACTATGTGTTATTGAAGAATGTCCAGGACTTCAAGGAATGGGTTTTGGAGACAGTGTTTTAAAAGATTTAATTATGGCTGAGTCGTACTTACAAAACTTTGTAGCTACAGACTTAAGAATAAGAGAAATTACTTTAGGAACAGACATTGTTAACTCAGTATCACGTACATCATTTTACACAAGATATACTATTCAACATAGTGTACCTCGTTACAATAATCCATCGGGTACATATGATAATGATCAATATGCTTTAGAAGTTGTTACAAACAACGTAAATGCAGCATTTGAAACATTTATGGAAACATGGATGGGTAATTGTGGAGAATGTGTTACACTAGAAGAATTTTCTTGCGGAACATGTGAAATAGTACCTGTTGATCCTCGTTCATAAGGATAAGTTTTAAATTAAATTATTCATAATAAAAAGGGGAAAGTAAAAGGTAAACTTTTCTTTCCCTTTTTTTTAATTATAAATCGTAATGGCACAACACGTATTAAGTTTAGAAGCACCTGATACTTTAAATCCTGCTTTATTAAGATTGATTGATACTTCTATTTATATTGATATGTTAACTTTAACATGTCCTATTTTAAAAATAGCAGTACCGGGATTTAATACATCGGTTATAATTCCAAATGTGTCTCCTGAATTTGATAACTTGTTAATTACAGCTTGTGATTTAGGATTACAAAATAGCCAATGTGGTACAGACTATGCTCAAATACCAGATGGGATTTACATTATTAATTGGAGTGTTTCTCCTAACGAAATTGTTTACGTAGAATATAATCATATGCGTATTACACAAGCTTTAATAAAGATAAGAAATGCTTATTGTAATTTAGATTTAGGTGTTTGTGATCCACCTGTAGATGTTAAATTAAAATTAGAAAATTTAAGATTAATACAGTCAATGTTACAAGCATCCAAGTCTTTTGTGGAATATTGTCATAATCCTAATAAAGGTATGCAGTTATATGCATATGCAATAAAACTATTAAATAAATTTGATTGTTCACCATGTACTAAAACCAACTAAAATGGCACAATGTTTAAATTGTAGAACAAATATGGGATGCGGTTGCAATGTAAGAAAAGCAAGTGATGGTCGTAGTTGTTGTACAAAATGCATAGCTCCGTATGAGCAAAGCAAAAAAAATCAAGTAGCAGTAACACAGATATCAAGTACTAATTTGACATCGCCACTTGTTATAAATAATATAACAAGTAGAACTTTAAAAAAATGAATACAAAAACCTACTATGTTTCGTCAAATGGTGGAGTAAAAAGGTTAGAAAATCTTACAGGTGTTTGGTATGACGTGAACATTACGGCTGGTGGTATTCCTTATACCCAAGAATTATTAGATGTCGAAACAGATACTAATAATGGTAATAAAGTATTTGTTGTTGGGCAAAGTCAACAGAACGTTGGTGTATTAAATGGTTTATTTGTTTCTTCAAATAAAGGAGTTACGTGGACTTCACCAACAGGAACAATATTGCTTTTAAAAGTAAATACTATTTATGAAGTATGTGTTATAAATTCTTTAAATATAGTAGTTTGTATATCAGATGCTTATGTTGCTTCTAGTATAGATGGTGGAATAACTTTTAATTTGTTACCAAGATTACCAAAAACAACTACTTTTTTTAATGCTACATTACAATGGAGAAATGTTACATCTATTCATTTTATAACCCCGTTAATAGGTGTAGTTGGAAGTTACGATAGAGTTTTTAAAACTATAAATGGTGGATTAACGTGGTTTGAACCAACAGGTGGTTTATTTATATTAGATGCCGGTTATAATTCAGGGCCAATAGTAGGTATTCATCTTTCTGCAAATCAACAAACAATCATATTAACGGGTTTAATGGGGGGTGTTTATGTAAGCACAAATGCTGGTCTAAACTATACTAGACTCCTTACTTTCTCAGGTGGAGCCGTACATTTAACTTGGTTAAACGATTTGGAATTGTGGGCTTTCGGTCCTAATGAAGAACGAATTAAAACTATTGATGGTGGTATAAATTGGATAACAATTTCACCATACAACCCAGCACCAACCGCTTACAGCACTATAGCTGCTCACTTTTTTAGTTCTTCAAAAGGATTTTTTAATGAGCTTATAGGTTTTAGTGACAATCTATTATATACTATTAATACAAGTATTAGTGGAGTTATTTCAGATACGTCTCCTAGAATTACAGCTGTATGGACACATTATGAAGCTCAATGTTATTTGTTAACAGATTGTTCTGATAACACAAATAGTTTTATGATAACAAATGATCTTGTTGGTTATGCAGGTCAAGTTATTGAAGTTTGTCCATCTGATTTACCTACACAACCTGTAGCACCCTCGGGTGGGGAACCAATAATTATAGATGAAAATGATCCTGGCAATACCGAATTTACATTAACAAGTTGTTGTGATGAAACAGTTACTCGCATTATTTCTAATAATATAGGAGGATATAATCAATTAGTAGTAGTAATTCCTTCTTTAAGTACAACGACTTGTTGGTTTGTTGATAAAGGAGCTGTAGGAACTAGTTTAGGTGTAATAGATTTAACAGGTTCAGTATATTTTGTAGAATGTAATAGTTGTGTAAGTGAAAATCTATGTGATTTAAATATACCTGTTCTTTTAGAATGTACATGTTTTTATATAAATCCTATACCATGTAATTCTACAGCTATAACTTTAACCAATATTGGTCCTATATTTATAGATTGTGAAGAATGTGTTAGAGTATGTTATAAGCTAACAGATTGTCTTGATATAAACCATGTGTTAGTAGTAACAAATGATTTAAGTCCATTTTTAGGACAAGTAATAAGTATACCTCAATGTGTAGGTATTTGCTGGACTGTTTCAGAAGCTGATGATTGTGTAGGGAGCATAACTATAGAAAATATAGCTTCATTTTACACAACATGTAATGAGTGTTTAGGTATTGTACCCCCACTCCCAATACCTGTAATACTAAAACAAAGGCAAGTTGTACCTGGTTATACTACTAAAGTATGTACTCCTGAATATGTTGAAAAAGTAAGTTGTAATTTTGCAGAGCAAATATATAACATAATGAAAGTTATGAGATATGGTATTGCTACTTGTTGTGAGAGCGAATTACAAAAATGGAGTATAAAACAAGAATTACTCAATTTAGATATGCTGAATGATAATAATCCGATTATTGTATGTAGCTGTTATAGCATACAGCAATTTTCAGGAACAAATGACTTTCAGTATACAAATTGTAGTGGGCAATGTACAATAATTACTGTAACTTTGGCTAGTGGAATAATTAATGTATGTGCACAAAAAATGCCTACATTACATTGTGGAAGTACGAGTACAGATTATAAAGTAATGTTTTTAGATACAGAATGTACAGATAATTTACAATGCATACCGCAATAATTTTATAAAGAATAACTATATTTGAAAAAAAATGAAACCTACAAACACAAAAATACCACCTTGTAACCCTATATCGTCAAACTGCGTTATTTGGCAAGGCCCTGATATAGCATGTATTGACCTATGTAATGGAGATACTGTATCTGATGTTGTAGCAAAGTTAGCAACAGAATTATGTGCATTGTTAGATGAGCTAAAAATTAGCACGTTTGATTTACAGTGTTTGGGTATCCCAGGATGCCCACCTGCTGATTTTCATGGTTTAATACAACTAATTATAGATACTATTTGTAAAACAAATGGTATCATACCACCTGTGCAAGGAGGGTGTCCTGATTGTGAGGTTCAGTTTGCTAGTTGTTTTTATTATTTTAATCCGGCAAACGGAGATACCGTAATTGCTGGTCAACTTATTGATTATGTTTCATTAATAGCAAATGCCGTATGTAGCTTAATAAGTCAAGTAAACACTTTATCAGGAGTAGTTACTACAGCAGCATCTAGATTAATTCCTGTATTACCACCTGCTCCTACACCAATACCGAATGTAACACCACAATGTGTTTTACCGTCTGTACCTACACCTATACAACTTGTTGTTACAGCTTTAGAAAGTCAGTATTGTAATTTAGTAACAGCAACGGGTGCTCCGTCACGTATTTTTAGTGCAATGACAAGAGAGTGTAATGATCTTGGTAATCAAGAACGTTTATATGGTTCAGGTACAATGTCTACTATTACTAATTGGATAAATACAGAAACTTCGTTTGCTGATAATTTAAACAATATGTGGTTGACAATCTGCGACATGAGAGCAGCTATTATGAATATACAATTAAATTGTTGCCCTAGTTGTTGTGATGGAGTAGATGTTATGTTACAAGTAGCTTTATTGGCACCGAGTACACTTAAAATTTACTTAACAGGTACTATACCTGCTGGGTTTATAGAGTGTACACCAACGGGTACTTTATTTACTATTTCAGATACTAGTGGTGGTTCTATAACTATTACTATACCTGTTATTAGTAATTTAAATCAAGCATTAGGTTTTAGTGTAGATTTGAGTGCAACACCTATAAATTTAACAGATAACATTACAGTACATGCAGTATTATGTTTATCACCAGCAGATGCAACTACAGGATGTAGTGAGTGTCAATCGTTACTAAACTATACTTTGGTTAATACTTTAAATTGTCCAGCAATAACTTTTGCTTCATCATATGAAACTATTGGTTATAGCTTTGTTCATTCTTATGGTTCAGCAAGTTACACTTTAGAATTATGGAATAGTTCATTAAGTGTATTAATAGCTAGCCAAACAGTTCCAACACCAATACCTCAATCAGTAGCAGGTTCATTTACAGGATTGACTATGGGAACAGCATATTGGGTTAAATTTTATATAACGGTAAATGGTAATACAAGACTTTGTGATACTGTTCCGGTTAGTACATTCCCTGATCCATGCCCGCCTCCTACAAATGTAACAGTTCAATTTAATTATGTAATATCTTAATAAATAAAAAAATGGCTTCGACTTGTTGTAATAAATGTGGTAATAATGGAAAATGTGGATGTAACGATTCAGTATTACATATACCACCATCGTGTACACCTAATCCTAATTGTCCGGTGCCTAATCCATGTCCTGAAGAATTCAGTACTGATTGTATAATTTATACAGGACCGACTTTGTTATGTGAGGGTGAAGTAGAGGGTACTTTAGAAGAACAAATTATAAACGGAACAACTATGGCTGAAATGGTTCAGTTGTTAGTTTCTTTTACATGTACAGGCAACTTTTCAAGTGGAAGATTTAATTTAAGACAAACTGTTTTAACAAATAATAGTGTAGCATTAACTTGGGATAATTTCTTTTATGATACAAGTTTTGAAGTATATGTTAAATTGTCTTCAGCTCCCATTGTTAGTTTTGTTTTAGCAGGAACGGTAACTGTAAATTATACAACAATAACAAGTTTATTACCAGCTACTTCTTATGACTTTTATGTTAAAGGAGTAGTATCAAATGAAGTATCAAATTATATAAGTGTAACAACATTATAAAATAAAAATTATGGCAATAGTATCTGCAGAAATAACAGTAGATTTTACATCTTGGTATATTGGCAATCACAACTTATGTTGGAGAGTTCAAGGCTCAGGAGATCCTTATACTTGTAGTGTAATAACATGCATTGGTGGTGGAACAAGTTGTATTGGTTCTTTTCTTATAAGTGTAGATGATGAAACATGTACAGACGTTACTTTTGAAGGATATGTACAAGCAGCTTGTGAAGCAGGTCTTGATGACATACTTCCATTTACATATTTATTTGTACCTACTCCTACTTGTATACAGTATTTATTAACTGCTGTAGAAGTACCTTTAGAGATAAATTTAGATATTACTTTTGGTGGCTCGGGTTATACAATAGCACCACTAGTAACAATTATTGGTGGAGCATTTAGTGTTGCTGCTACAGTAGATACAGTAACAATAGCTGCTGGTTCAGTAACAGGTGTTACACTATTACTATTAGGTAGTTATAGTGTTTTACCCGCAATTGTAATAGCACCACCTAATACACCTGGAGATACTGCTACAGCAAATGCTGTTTTAGGTTATGCTCCGGGTTTTGAAGTACCTGATTGTGTGAGTATGTCGGGTATCAATATACCTGATGATTTTTTTGAGGTAGGTTCAAGTATTAATATTTGTTCTAGTGGAGCAAGTGCTCCTATAGTAAGTGATTTTTATACACTTACCGTTGATGGTAATTGTTTATGTGATTGTGAACTTTTTACTTTAAGTATTAGTGGTTCTGCAGCAGAGTCAATTACTTATTATGCAAATTTATGTAATGGTGTTTATCAAACAGGAGTGCTTGTTGTTGGAGATTCAGACATAACAACATGTGTTGTTAGTGGCAGTGTTTTTTGGAAATTTTTAAATGGTACACCAACTATTACAACTACTTCAGGTGGCTCATGCCCTTGATAAAATAAGTCAGGCTATGTTGGTTTAGTGTGGCTACTGCAAAAGCCCTGTAAAGAAATTTGCAGGGTTTTTGTTTAAAATTTGTAATTTAGCAAACTATGACAGTTATTTCTAAAAGAGCACCAGCACGAGTAGCAGATAAGACAGCCCCACGTTTTAGAAGAAAAGCTAAATCAATAATTGATAATTCTTTTATAAATGAATTTATATTGCAACATCCTGAGTATAAAGATGTTTCTAATTTGAATACTCTCAGGTCTTATAAATTATTATTAAAAAAATGTAATCAAGCTATTTTTAGACACTGTATAGATAATAGAGATGGAGTTGATTTACCACAAGCTATGGGTGTTTTGTTTGTAGGTAGTAAAACATCGGTGTATTCACCTGTTGATTATGGATTAACAAATAAACTTGGTTATGAAGTAAGAATAACAAATATGGATACAAATGGTCTTATTGCTAAAATTTACTACAGCAGGCATTCAAGAGATTATAACTTATCAATGACTACCTTATGGAATTTTAAACCAACACGAGGTTTTCAATTAGAAGTTTCAAAGGCCTTTAAAGAAAAATATAATGAGTATAGACGTATTGAGAACAAAGAAGAATTAAGAATATTATTTGAGCAAAGAAAGAAAAAAGCAAAAAAAGTAATGAGTTTAATAACTAATTATAATGAATTTGAATAATGGCAACAACAATTGGTGAGACAATATCTCGTGTAAGAAATGTATTAAAGGGTGTAAAACAAGATGCCTTTTTAACAGATCGTTTATTATATAGTTTAATTTTAAAATGGGCTCGTGTTTTTATAAAAAGGCAAGATGACCAAAATAAAATTACTAGAATAGATACTTTATTTGAAAGTTTATGTTTAGAATTAATACAAGTTGATCGTATAGAGTGTGGGTGTGGAGGTATTACTTCTGATTGTTTTTTTATGAGAACAAAAAATCATATGCCAGGTATTTTAGAAGGAGCTTTTGGTTCTATTATACGTAATACAACATCAGTAGATTTATCTCAAAAAGTATATAGAATACAGCCTAGCACATTTCAAGCAATGGCTAACAGTACAAATTTTAAATATAATAAAAGTAAATATTTTTGGATATTAAATGGTTATATGTATTTACCTAATGTAGATTGGGAAGCAGTACGTATTGAAGCAATGTGGGATGATGACATAACTTATTTACAATGTGATGAAAAACAATGCACTATACGTCAAGAACAACCAACAAATATTCCTGATTATTTATATGCTGAGATAGAGTCTTCAGTATTAAATGAAATAGGATTAACATTAAAATTACCTGGAGAATTAGCTGAAAATAATCAAGACCTTTTAAGAACTTAATATGTCATTTAATTACACACTAAAATATCGTACATTCGAGCAGTTGCTTGATGAGGTACGTATTGATTTTTCAATGTATGATTTGGAAAATTTAATACAGCCGGGCCAACTTATTAAAGTTGCCAAAAGAGTAAACTATGATTTAGGTTTACGAATTTTTCAGACAGGAGAAGCCATTTTAGAATTAGACAAAGGCAATGTAAAACTGCCTGATGATTTTTATACCTTTAATTTTGGTTTTCTATGTGGTGAATATCAAACAAATATAATAAGACCACAGGGTACACATATTGAAGAACGAGTTGTCAAACCGCAGTACAGATGTTTTCCTGACAATTCTATTCCTTGTGCTTTACCTACTGTTTGTTCTAGTTTACTAACTTGTAATTGTACTAACAATCCTTGCAGTTGCAACACCGGTGGTTGTGGAAATTCTGGCTGTACAAGTAATCCGTTATCTTATCCACAGGCATGTGCTAACCCTAATGATATTGTAGCCCCATTGTCAAGTTGTACTTGTAAGGGAAACAGTGTTAAGTTAAATTGTAAAGGTGATTTGGTAGAATTGGTACAAGTATATGGTGTTGAAACAAGACATTATAAATACTTAATGCCTGTAAAAATGAAACAGTATAATCAAACTATAGATTGTGATTGTCCTAATTTATATTGGGATGGTCCTGGTATATGGATAAAAGATAATTATGTATATGCTGATTTTGATTGTGGAAAACTTTATATTAATTATCAAGCATTGTTACAAGATGAGAAAGGTAACTTATTAGTTCCTGATCATGATTTATTAAATGAATATTATGAGTATGCTGTTAAAGAACGGATAATAGAAAATTTATTATTTGCTAAAGAGAATGTAGCTCCTTTATTCCAACTAGTACAAGAAAAGTTAAGAAGAGCCAGAGCTAATGCTAAGTCAATGGTCAACACTCCTAATTTTGCAGAAATGAAAAAGTTATGGGAAGTAAACCGTAAAGCACAATATAATAAGTATTATTCTATGTTTTCTTCTTATACAGCAGGTTATATTAATTATTAAGTTTTTAAATAGAATATGGCAAAGCAAAATTCTAGCAACGGGTCAGAGTCGCACACATTTGATAAATCGTTACAACGAAATGTATCGAATTTTTATGAACCTAAAAATACATGGTCATTTGCAAGAAATGCAATAAACAATTCAGTAACAGGAGACCTCGGAGAGTTAGGTAATGAGCCAGCAAATAAACTATGTGGATTAGCTCCTTATACAATAATAGGTGTCATTCATTTATTTGCAGACAGTTGGGTAATAATGTCTACTGACAATACGGATTGTGAAATAGGGTTGTTTGAACAAGAACGGTGTAACTATCGTAAAATTGTAAACGATCCTTGTTTATCTTTTGACAAAGCAAATTTAATAACGGGTACATCAAAAAAGAATGCAAATTGTACGTGGCAAATATATTGGCAAGATGCGTTGAATCCAGATAGAACAATGTGTATAGGTAATAGTGATGATTGGTCTACTTTTATAGTTCCTGAATGGCCTTGTGTACCTTATAATTGTAAACAAACAACACCAAGTCAAATAGACGGAGATGTTTGTGAGATATGCGAACCTAAAGCATCATTAGGATTAAATTGTGATGCTATACGATTAGCTAGTTTAGTTAATACAGCTTGTATACGAGTTACTAAAGGACAGACAGGTGGAGAATTACCAAATGGTTCTTATTATGTAGTAATGGCTTATACCTTAAATGGTTTAGCTCTTACAGATTATAGTACTCCTTCAAATATACAACCTTTATTTTCTCACGATAATGTAAGTACATCTTTAGATATTCATATAGATTATATAGATAATATTCATTTTACTCAATTTGAATTAGTTTTAGTTTCTATAGTAAACCAACAAACTACGGCTACAAGATTGGGGTTGTATAGTACAGAAACACAAATTATAAGTATAGACAAAGTGCATGGCACTTTAGAAAAAATACCATTTGCAGATACTTTCTTAAGACAACCAATAGTAGACAAATCAGATTTAATGGTAGATAATGGTACTTACTTAATGCGAGTAGGGCCGTACAATAAGTTTGATTTTAACTATCAGCCGATTGCTAATTTAATAACAACTAAATGGCAATCAATGGAGTATGCCGGTTCATATTATAATAAAGGAGGTTATCAAGCAGGTTATATGCGTGATGAAGTTTATTGTTTTTTTATAAGATGGGTATATAATACAGGAGACAAATCATCTTCTTACCATATACCAGGAAGACCGTCACATTCATATACAACACTTACTTCTAACCCAGGTCTTTTTTATCAGAATGAGACAGATATCTTTACAGCTGTAAATTGTCCTGATAATATTGAATATGCTCAGACAGGTATAAATCCACAAGTATTTGAAGTTTATAATACTGCAGCAATGACTCAACTTTTAATTGATCCTCTGACAGGATTGCCACCAAAAACTCCTGATGGTTTGGGGTATATACTTTCAGAAGGAGAAATGGGTTATTGGGAATCTGAAGAAACATACCCAAATAATCCGGCTATGTGGAATATTGGTACTTCAAATACACCATGGGATTTATGTGGTAAAAAAATAAGACATCACAAATTTCCTGATAACAGTTGTCATCCAACAACTAATCATTTTACAAATACAGCTACATCTAATTTTCCTAATGAACCCGCAATAAGATTAATGGGAGTAGTTTTTGAAAACATAGGTGTACCCAAAGATAATGCAGGTGTTATCATACCAAATATTGTAGCTTTTGAAATATTAAGAGGTAGTAGAGAAGGAAATCGTACTGTTATAGCAAAAGGTATGGTTAATAATTTAGGACAGTATGATTTACAGACAGGTGGTGGTATCACTAGTAGAGCAGGTTTATATCCTAATTATCCGTATAATGATATAGGATTAGCTCCAAATAGTGTAGGAGATCCTTATTTATGTACAACGCAATCTAGTCAAGCCCTTGTTGATCTTGGTCAACTGAGTCCGTTAAAGTATATAACTAGATTTCCTAGAACAGTTTTAACATTTCATAGTCCTGATACACAATTTAGAAATCCATTTCTTTCAATAAAAGAATTAAAGGTATATGGTGAATTACATAGTTATATAAGTCCAAATAGCTTAGGTGCTGTGCAGAAATTTGAAATACCTGAAAAACATCCTAAATTTAAACAACTTACAAACCTTTCGGCTATTATAGCACTTATTAGTGGAGTAGGTTTAGGATTAACAAAAGCGGTAGGAAATAGAACAACTACTCAAGTAGGTATTGGTGTTCTTGCTGGTAATCCTGCTTCTGCTCTAGCTTCAACCAACTACATACTTGATGAATATATAGCTAGATTAGCTACATTTTTAGGACTTGGTGCGGCACAACTAGCACTTGGTATTAATCCTATGTTAGGATATAATGTTGCAGTGGGCTTATTACAATCAGCTGGAGCGGCTGTTCCGGGAACAACAGGAGGAACAACAACAACAACAACAACAGATAGTCCTTTTGTGTCATCCCTACCTATTCTAAGAGCTTTAGGAGGCAATGATCAAGGTACTTTTTATTTTCAACAAGGAGCTGATGAAATATTAAATTTTATATTGGCAATGGTTCCTTATGAACAGTATGCTCTAACTTGCAGATCACATGCTTTTTATAATGAGTGGGTACCAACTCGGCAATATACTAGTTGTAATCAAAGAAGAGTAATAAAAGATTCAATGTATTTAGATGCTCATATTCAAAATTTTACAGATAAATATGTTGTTAATAATTTATTTAGACAAAAAACAGTTATTTTAGAAATTGACCAAAGTATTGATGATACACAACTAGACGATAATAGCAAACAGACAGTAGGTACAGCTAATCATAATGGTCTTTTACCTGGCTTTTGGGATATAAAAAGTGTAACAAGTAAAACATTTCAAACCAATGCTGCTTCATCATATGTAGGTTTAAAACAGAGACTTAGAAATCAATATGGACAAATAGATGCCGTAAAACAAGAACCAACAAGTAGTTGTGTAGTTCCAATAAATAGTCTACAAACAGTTTATAAATCAACTTCCTTATTAGGTGGAGATAGTTATGTAACACGATATACAGAAAAAAACACAATGCCGTTTTTTTATGATTTTTTATATGGGCAATTAGACGGAACAGAGTTTAATTACAACTTAAAAAAAAATGTATTATATCCTGTATTTTGGTTAAATAGTGAAAAGTTTGACATGTATGATTTTTTTAATTCAGTAACTTCACAAATAGGTACTTTCCAATTAGGACCACCTCCAGGAACATTCAGTCTACAAACATTAGTTTTTCCTAGTACATATAGAACATTAGATAAAAGTGGTGCTGATTTTAGTTTTAATGTAAAAAATGCTTATTTTTATTTATTCAATTCAGGAGTACGTGACTTTTTTGTAGAGTCAGAAATAAATACTGAGCTAAGAGATTGGGAAGACGATGATACAAAAAGACATTACGACCCCATTAGATATACTGATTTAAATAGATTGTTTGATGTAGGTATAATTAAATCAGGTAATTATTATAAATATGATTTTTCACTGTCTATATCAAAAATTTATCCGTTTCAATTTATAAGTTATGGTAATACACAACCTATGGATTATGATCCAATAGATTATCAAAAATGTTATGCCTATAGACCAAATACTATTATTTATTCATTACCTGTATATGAAGAGAAATCAGCTGATTATTGGAGAGTGTTTTTATATAACAATCATAAAAATTACACAAGTAGACCGACCTCAGTAAAGACAATTGGAACAAGTGGTATTGTAATATTTTTTGAATATGAAAGTCCAATTCAGTATCAAGGAGTAGATACGTTACAAACGAAAGGGGATATAAAAATAACGATAGGAGATGGTGGTTTATTTAGCCAACCTAAACAATCAGTAAATAATGTAGATGCTTCTTATGAATATGCTAGTTGTCAAAATTATCGAGGTGCAGTAAATACACCAGCAGGTTTATATTGGATAAGTGCCAATCAAGGTAAAATATTTCAGTTAGCTCGGGGAGCTACTGAATTAAGTTCACAAGATTTAAAATGGTGGTTTGTAACATATTTACCATTTCAACTACTACAATCATTTCCAGATTTTAAACTAATTGACAATCCTGTAATAGGAATTGGTTGTCAGTCTATATATAATAATATGGATGGTTTAATATATTTCTGTAAAAGAGATTATAAACTAAAAAACGATTCGTTGTGGCCTGTTACTTATTCAGGTGTTAGTAATTTATTTACAGTAACTATTAACGGAATTCCTATACGAATACTTTTAGGAGATCCTGATTATTTTGAAGATGCTTCATGGACAATCAGTTACGATCCAAAATCAAAAGCTTGGTTAAGTTGGCATGATTGGCATCCAGAACTATCTTTAGGTAATAGAAACACCTTTATAACTACAAAGACTAATTTAAATAAAGAAGGAGGTTTGTGGGTACATAACTATAGGTCTGATTTATATTGTAATTACTATGATGTTGATTATCCTTTTGAGTTAGAGTTTAGAGTACATAGCGGTCAAGCAGTACAGACATTAAAAAGTATTGAATATATAATGGAGGTTTATAAGTATTCAGTAAATGAGACAGATAGATTTCATATTTTAGATTTTAATTTTGATTATGCAGTAATTTATAATACGGAACAGGTTTCTGGTTTGTTACAACTTGAGTTATCACCAAAAAATAATGCACCACTTACAACGACATATCCGATTATTGGTTTTAATAATATTCGTATATTGTATTCTAAAGTAGAGAACAAATACAGATTTGACCAATTTTGGGATATAACAGATAATAGAGGAGAGTATAGTAATGCACAGAGAACAATATGGTTAACGAGTGCAAATGGGTATAATAAAGTTTTAAATACAGTTAATCTTAATTATCAGAAGTTACCTTTTCAAAGGAAAAAATTCAGACATTATATGGTAACAGTGTTATTAAAAAGAGCCGTATGTTCAGATAAAAAAATGTTAGTAATGATACAAAATATTAAATCTCAATATTCACCACGATGATAAAAAGACCAACATATTTAAGTAAAAAAGGTAAACTTATTGGCAGTGCTAATAAGTTTGTAAAAGGGGGTGGACTTGCTAAGTATGGTCCGGGTGGAGGTACGCCTACTTTTCTTCCTACACTTGTTCCTACTAGACAAGATAGTTTGGCATTATATAATAATGCATTAGAAAAAATTAAATTTTATAAAGGAAATCCTGATTATCAGAGGACTAACGCCTTCAATACAGATTTTAAAAATGCAAATACAAGA
>Ga0315293_10002928_pt1 | contig 16419 bp, 11 predicted proteins | sample YL17G13_20_MG_FD_203071 | JGI IMG/M metagenome (GOLD analysis project Ga0315293, IMG submission 203071) | Sediment microbial communities from Yellowstone Lake, YNP, Wyoming, USA - YL17G13_20 | ecosystem: Environmental > Aquatic > Freshwater > Lake > Sediment | place: USA: Wyoming | collected...
AAGGAGGGAACTGATGCACTTCATGTGTCGGCGTGTAACGTCGCCTCGGGTTATCTTAACCAGCCACCTTACTATGTGGAGGAAGGTGTCTTCGTCCATCTTGCCGAGGCAATTAAGTCGGTGGTAAATATCCCCGTTATTACGGTCGGAAGAATCAGAAATCCGGTCATGGCTAATCAGATTGTCCGGGATGGAAAGGCTGACTTTGTCTCTATGGGCAGGGCTTTGATTGCTGACCCCCACCTGCCGGAAAAAGCAAAAGAGGGACGATTTGAAGAAATCATTCCTTGTATTTCGTGTAATCGATGCATTCAGACCCAGAGAAAAGAAGCGATTCGATGTGCTGTCAATCCAGAGACAGGCAATGAAGATCGATTCAAATTCTCGAAGAGCGATCGACCAAAGAAGGTATGGGTTGTCGGCGGAGGCCCTGCTGGTCTGAAGGCAGCCGAAATAGCAGCCCTGAGAGGACACGAGGTGACGGTCTTTGAAAGGGGAAATAAACTGGGTGGAAGGATGAGACTCGCTGCCATTCCTCCAAAGAAAGCCGTCCTGAATGATTTTCTGGATTATCTCGAAAGAAGAGTCAGTGGGCTGGAGGTAACCCTGGAGTTGGGAAGAGAATTCACCGTCGAGATGGTGAGAACTGGTAAGCCGGATGCGATAATCGTGGCGTCCGGAGCACGTCCGCTTGTTCCTGATTGGAAGGGGATTAAGGAGAGCGGTGCACTTTCCGTCGATGCTGTCTTAACTGGGGAAGGAAACGTGGGAAACCGGGTCCTAGTAGTTGGGGGGGGTGGTATTGGAGCGGAGACGGCTGATTATTTGTCGGAGATGGGGAAAGAGGTCACACTGATCGAGATGCTGGAGGAGATAGCATCGGATCTGGTGACCCATTTGAAACACTATCTTTCGAAGAGACTCATCGAAAAGAGAGTGACGATCCTTACGTCCACCAGGGTGAAGGAGCTTGGAAAAGGTTATGCTCTGGTGGAGGGCACTTCTGGGACCAGAAAAATTGAGGGATTCGACACCATCGTGTTGGCAGTGGGATCGAAATCGGACGACAGTGTTGCCAAAAACCTCGAGGGAAAGGTTCCCGCACTCCATGTGATCGGTGATGCCTCCAAGCCAAGAGAAGCCCTCGAAGCTGTCTATGAGGCAGAAGAAGTCGCATTAAAAATATAAGTCGTTTTGGCATCTCTTATATCCATTCTGCAACTTCAATCCAAGATGGGCTCCAACCTCCGATCTTGAGTCCATATCAGAATTCGATCGTTCAGCAATGATCTCTAATCACATTCTAAATAAGGATTGACATTAAAGGCAAGTTTCGTCATTATAGCGTTAAAATTTTTAGGAAGAATAAATCATGATGAACTCGTAAAAAGTCATATTCCGTATGTCGTTCATGCTTCGACAAGCTCAGCACGAACGGAATATCAATAGGTTACACCGTTCACCCTGAGCCTGTCGAAGGGTGATGCTGACTTTTTACGAGACCATCAATCATGGCAAGAGTGATTTTGGAGGATGTCTCGAAGAATTTTGGAATGGTCGAGGCGGTAAAGAGTTTCAACCTCACAGTGGAGGACAAAGAGTTCGCCGTCCTGGTTGGGCCTTCGGGGTGCGGAAAATCGACAGCCCTGCGGATGATTGCGGGGCTGGAGGAACCCACCCGAGGGGTGATCTATATTGGAGACCGTGCGGTCAATGATCTGCCTCCCAAGGACCGTGACATTGCCATGGTCTTTCAGGAATATGCCCTCTATCCTCATATGTCGGTGTACAAGAACATGGCCTTTGGCCTGAAGCTAAGGAAGTTTCCGAAGGATGAGATTGATCAGAGGGTGAAGTGGGCTTCGGAGATCCTGGGGATCCAGAATCTATTGGAGCGTAAGCCGAGGCAGCTTTCGGGAGGGCAACGTCAGAGGGTAGCCGTGGGGAGAGCCATTGTCAGGAAGCCAGCCGTATTTCTCTTTGATGAACCCCTATCGAATCTGGATGCGAAGTTACGGGTTCAGATGCGGGCAGAGCTCTCCAAGCTCCATGACCGGCTTCAGACGACGATTGTTTATGTCACCCATGATCAGGTGGAAGCGATGACGATGGGGACCAAGATTGTGGTGATGAAGGATGGGTTGATTCAGCAGATGGGGAGTCCTCTGGAGGTTTATAATCATCCGGTGAATATGTTTGTGGCGGGATTTATAGGGAGTCCGGTGATTAACTTTTTTCCTTCACGGTTGATATTGAAAGAGGGTCGTCTCTTCATCGATGCGGAGGCGTTTCAACTTCCCATCCCTGAGAAAAAGGCTTTCTATTATCAATCGCTGGTTGGGTCAGAGGTCATCTTTGGGATCAGGCCCAGTGACATTTATGATCGTCTTTATGCACCGGATCGTCTCAGGGAGAAATTTATTCGTGCGGTGGTGGATGTGATTGAGCCGTTGGGGTCGGAGATCCACCTCAATGTGACGGCAGGTAAGCACACCCTCATTGCCCGGGTGGATGTCCAGACCTCGGTTCGGGTCCATCAGGAGATCGAACTTGCACTGGATCTCAATAAGATGCACCTCTTCGAGAAAGACCCTCCCAACCTTCGAGTGATAACGGAGGCTTAACACAATAACACAGTAAAGAAGCTATTCACGAATAGCAACTGGTTTGGTCGGTAGTTGAGGAAGTTCTGTCGACGACAGAGAACTCGGGTATGCCTAATCTAACTTTCTTAGGATAAAGAGGGAAGAGATGCCGTACGGTTACAATGGAAAGATACTCAGGGTCGATTTGAATAGTGAATCCATCGGTGTAGAAGAACCCCAGGAAATCCTGTACAGCCGCTATCTCGGAGGAGGAACCCTTGCCCTCTATTATCTGCTCAGGGAACTGAAACCAAAATCAGATCCTCTGGGACCAGAAAACATCCTGGTTTTTGCAGGATCGGTCATCTCCGGCACGCCTGCTGCTGGATTGAGCCGCTTCTCTGTGGCTGCCAAATCGCCGGAAACCGGTGCTTTTGGAGAGGCAGAGGCAGGGGGTTGGTGGATTCCCGAATTGAAATCTGCTGGATTTGACGCCATTGTCATCAAGGGAAAGGCAAACAGACCTGTCTATCTCTGGGTACATGATGGCCAGGCTGAGATTCGTGATGCCGGTCATCTCTGGGGGAAGTTTCCCAAAGAGACCCAGGATGAAATTCGAAGGGAACTTGGAGATGATCGAATCCGGATTGCCCTGATTGGCCCGGCAGGGGAAAAGTTAGCAAAGGTTGCCTGTATTATCAACGAGCTCAAACATGCCAATGGCAGGACGGGTTTGGGCGCTGTGATGGGATCAAAAAACCTCAAGGCGATTGCCGTCAGGGGCAAAAAGAGGATGGAAGTGGCTGATGGGGAAGCCGTTCAGCGGTTAAGCAAGCGGCTTAAGGATACCTATGAGGAACCTTACTTCAGCGTTGGCAATTTAGGAACATCCCGCGTCACAACCATGTTTAGCGAGCAGGGAATACTACCCACCCTTAATTTCCGGGAAGGATCTTTCGAAGGAGCCGATGCCATCAGTGGCGAGACGATGTCAAAGACCATTCTCATTCGCAGGGGCACCTGTTACGGCTGCTTTGTCCGTTGTAAGAGAGAGGTTGAGGTTGGAGAACCCTACTTTGTGGACCCAATCTATGGAGGCCCGGAGTATGAAACCGTGGCTGCCTTTGGCTCCATGTGTGGTATTGGCGATTTGAAGGCCATCTCAAAAGCCAACCAGCTCTGCAATGCCTATGGTCTGGATACCATCTCTACAGGAAGCCTTATCTCCTTTGCTATGGAATGTTACGAGAAGGGGATTCTTACTAAAAGGGATACGGATGGTCTTGAACTTCGGTTCGGTAACACAGATGCCATGCTCAAGATGGTGGAGAAGATTGGAAAACGTGAGGGCCTGGGAGATATTCTTGCTGAAGGAATCTGCCATGCGGCCAAGAAGTTCGGAAAAGGGGCGGAGAGCTTTGCTATCCATGTGAAAGGGATGCCAGTTCCTTTCCATGAACCAAGGGGAAAAGTAGGAGTGGGGTTAGGTTATGCCGTTTCTGCCACCGGACCCGATCATATGGAATTTCCCCATGATCCCTGGTGGGCAACAGAGGCTGGTGTTACCCTACTCAGGCCTTTGGGGATATTTGAACCCCTCGATGTTTTTGACATCGGTCCTAAAAAAGTAAGAATCTTTATATATCTTCAGCAATACTGGGATCTCCTCAATACTCTTGGGATCTGCATGTTCACAGCCAAACCCTTTGGACCACAAACGATCAACGGGATTGTCGATTATGTGAAGGCTGTCACCGGATGGGAAACGAGCCTGTTCGATCTTCTCAAGGTAGCTGAAAGACATGCCAATATGGCCAGGATATTCAATCTCAGAGAGGGATTTACGACAAAAGATGACACCCTTCCTGATCGCTTTTTTCAACCCATGGAGGGAGGAACTCTGAAAGGAAAGAAGATCAAGAGGGAAGAATTCTCCAAGGCCTTAGGGACCTACTACGAAATGATGGGCTGGGATCCCGAGACAGGAGTTCCGAAGAGGGCGAAACTTTCTGAACTGGATCTTGACTGGTTAACCTAAGGAGAATTAAAGATCGTCTCGAACTGGTATCAAAACAATATCGGTGTAGCCGTTGGGTTCGGAGATTCATCTCAATGTGACATCAGGAATACATAATTTTGTTGCCGTCGTGGATGTGCAGACCTTAGTCCGGGTTCATCAGGAGATTAAGCTTGCCTTAGACCTCGATAAGATGCACCTCTTCGAGAAAGATCCTCCCAACCTTCGAATCAGAACAGGATTGTAGAAAAACGGTTCGGAGAGGATCTAAAAACTATCAGAATTGATTGAGATGAAGAATCACTGGTGCCCAATTGATAAAAAAATAAATCGTGCTCAACTTTCGTGAATCATGGGTCATCTATGGTCTTCATAAAGAACAGGAGGAGAAATATGGATACACAAAAGAAAATTAGTCTTTTGGTTGGTCTCATCTTTTTCTTCATCGTTCCATTCGTGGCCTTCGGCCAGCAAAAGGTGGAGCTGAAGATGATGACAGGCCCAGCAGGTGGTTCGTGGATTCCGCTTGGCGGAGCCATTGCTGATGCAATCCAGAAAGAAATTCCTGGCGTAACGATCTCTGCATCCCCTGGCGGAGGTATCACCAACGTGGAGGCCCTGGAATCCGGGAAATGTGACATTGGGTTTTCTGCCTCCAGCTCAGCCGTTGATGGTTTCTATGGCCGGGCGCCATTCAAGAAGAAAATGGAGAACATGAGGCAACTGGCTAACCTCTACCCTCAGTACTTCCAAATGGTTGTATGGGATGACTCAGGAATTAAATCCATGGCAGACCTTAAAGGTAAGATTATTTCCCTCGCCCCTAAGGGTCACATGGGTGAACTTTTAGCCCAGCAGGTTCTTGAGGTTTACAGTCTCTCTTACAATGACATGACCAAAGTTTATCATGTCCCATACGGTGATTCGGTCCCCCTGATGAAAGATGGCCAGACCAATGCCTTTATGCTTGGAACAACCATCCCAGCCCCCACGGTCGCTAAATTAGCAACAGCAAAAAAGATTCGCCTTCTCTCCCTACCCGATGATAAGATCAAAGCTCTGCAAAAGATCAATGCCGGGTACTTGAAAGGCATCATCCCAAAAGGAACCTATCCCGGCGTGGACTACGATGTCTGGACCGTCAGTTACTTCACCCACCTAATCATTAGTGCTAAACTTCCTGACGATTTGGTTTACAAGATCACCAAGACGTTAGCGAATAATCTACCTCGCTTTGCGGAGGTGGTGAAAGACATGAAAGGGGTCACCCCAAAAGATTTAGCCTTAGACATTGGGGTTCCTTTTCATCCCGGAGCGCTCAAGTACTTCAAAGAAATCGGAGCACTTTAGCCTATTGATCATCAATGGCTTTAACAAAGGAAAGGAGGAGAAATATGGATACACGGAAAAGGATTAGTCTTTTGGTTGCTTTCATCTTTTTCTTCATCGTCCCCTTCGGGGCTTTTGGCCAGCAAAAAGTCGAGCTAAAAATGATGACAGGCCCCATGGGCGGAGTATGGTATCCCTTGGGAGGAGCTATCGCGGATGCTCTGCAGAAGGAGATTCCTGGGGCCACCCTCTCTGTGATGCCTGGAGGGGGAATTGCTAACGTGGAGGCTCTGGAAACAGGCAAATGCGACATTTGTTTTTCAATCTCCAGCTCCGGGGTGGATGGCGTCCTTGGAATGCCTCCCTTTAAGAAGAAGATGGAAAACATGAGGCAATTGGCCAACCTCTATCCCCAGTATTTTCAAATGGTCGTGGCTGAAGCTTCGGGGATTAAATCCGTGGCCGACATGAAGGGAAAGGCCCTGTCCTGCGATCGAAAAGGGCTCACAGGAGAGCTTCTAACCCAGCAGGTGCTGCAAATCTATGGTCTCTCATACAGCGATATGGCCAAGGTCCACCACGTGGGCTACTCCGACGGTGTGTCGCTGATGAAGGACGGACATGCCCATGCGCTCTCTCTGATCACCACCATTCCTTCCTCTGCAGTTATTGATCTGGCCGCCGACCGGAAGATTCGGCTCCTCTCCCTGCCCGAGGACAAGGTCATAGCTCTGCAGAAGATCAATTCCGGGAACCTGAGGCGGGTCATACCCAAAGGGACTTATCCAGGAGTGGACTATGACGTCGTCGGGGTCGGCGCCTTCACCCACCTGATTATTAGCGCCAAACTCCCCGATGATCTGGTTTACAAGATAACAAAAACCCTCGCTACCAATCTCCCTCGCTTCGCTGATGTGGTCAAAGATATGAAGGGTGTGGGTCCAAAAGATCTGGCCCTTGATTTGGGAATTCCTTATCATCCAGGAGCGCTCAAGTATTACAAGGAGATTAAAGCCTTTTGATTCGGATTTCGCCGTTTCTCCAGTGAGGACAGGAATTCATCTTCCTGCCCTCACTGCTTTAATCTCTCTTTTTAATGGGGAGGAGAAAATTGCCATGACCGTCATGTTCCCTTCATTGATCGCTAAATCTATCACTGCATTTGCCGTGATTATGTCCGCCTATCATCTTTACACTGGGTATTTTGGAGCCCCTGAGGCCCTCTTGCACAGATCGATTCACCTCTTTTTCGTCCTGATATTGGTCTTCTCCCTCTTTCCTATTTCTGCAAAGGAATGGGCAAAAAAATTTCGTTGGGTTGATGTCCTCTTCATCCTCGTCATCTTCGTCTCCATTGGTTACCTCTTTGTGAACTACGAATATGTGATTACCCGCTATCCGTTGGTCCATCCCCTGAGCAGTGTGGATATGATCCTTGGCATCTTACTCATCCTGCTCTTGATTGAGGGAGCCCGACGGGTGATCGGGCCTGCCCTTCCAATCACTGCCGGTGTATTTTTGGCCTACGTCTATGCAGGCCCGTACCTTCCCGGACTCCTCCGTCACACCGGCTTCACCACCGAGGTCATCGTGGATCAGCTTTACCTGACCACCGAGGGAATATTCGGCATCCCCCTGGGGGTTTCGGCAACCTATGTCATCCTCTTCATTGTTTTTGGTACTTTTTTGGAAAAATCAGGAACCGGCCAACTCTTCATGGATTTTGCCTCGGCCATTACTGGATGGACTCGGGGAGGACCTGGGAAAATCTCCTGCATTTCAAGTGCACTATTCGGAACCATCTCAGGGAGCGCTGTGGCCAATGTGATGGTAGATGGATGGTTGACCATTCCCCTGATGAAGCGCACCGGATTCACCCCCCCCTTTGCCTGCGCTGTGGAAGCCACAGCTTCCACAGGTGGTCAGATCATGCCCCCGGTCATGGGCGCTGCCGCTTTCGTCATGGCTGAGTTCACTGGCATCCCTTACATCAACATCTGCCTTTATGCGATGATTCCCGCCCTTCTCTATTATTTTGCCCTTTTTATGTCCATCCATTTCATGGCGGGAAAGATGGGGCTGAAGGGAATTCCCAAAGAGGAACTTCCCCGTTTGAAGAAAGTCTTAGCCGCCCGTGGACATATGTTTATTCCCTTGGGCATCATTGTCTACATGATGACCGCTGGATACACCCCGATGTATGCCTGCATCTACTCTACGGTCGCTGTCGTCATCCTTTCTTTCCTTCGTAAGGAAACCCGCATGGGGTTTTGGACGATCATCAGAGCCCTTGAGGAGAGCGCCAAAAATACCCTGGGTGTGGCTGCAGCCTGTGCCTGTGCAGGTATAGTCATTGGAGTGATCAATCTCACAGGATTGGGTTTAAAGTTTACCAGCCTCGTCCTTTTCATTGCCGGTGAATCGCTCATTCCTGCCCTGGTCATGACGATGTTGGCTGGAATCGTCCTCGGAATGGGCATGCCTACAACCCCGGCCTATATCGTCCAGGCGGCTTTGCTTATTCCTGCCTTGATTAAGCTCGGGGTGATGAACATAGCGGCACATATGTTTGTCTTTTACTTCTCCACTATCTCAGCCATCACACCCCCAGTGGCCATGGCCGTTTATGCTGCCGCGGGAATTGGAGGGGCCAAACTATGGCCGACGGGAATTTGGGCCATGCGCATCGCGGCAGCGGGGTTTATCGTTCCCTTTATGTTTGTTTACGGCCCATCCCTGCTCCTCATCGGCTCGGCCTTTGACATCATTACCTCAGCGATCAGCGCTTCTTTTGGGGTCATCGCTTTGGCCGCCGGGATGATGGGATGGTTCGTGAAAAAGGTAAAAATATGGGAACGGATTGTTTTGCTCATAGCTGCATTCCTGCTCATCAAACCTGGTCTCTACACTGATGCAGTGGGATACATCTTATTGTTATTTGTCTTCCTCGAACAGAAGTACTGGAGTCGTTCTTAACAGGAGGTGGTCCGGCATGGCTTCCAATTCAAACCGGAAAGTTAAATTTCCTCTTCAACAAAATGAAATCCGGGGGAGGAATTCGTCAGCCGCAAACCCAAGTGATTATTGCAGAAGTGACCTCAAATTTTATCTTGACAAACCTATAAAAAAGTATACATTATGATGTACAATTTTGGTCGAGGGTGTGGTTCACAAGCTACAATATGTCATTCCTTTCCAAGAAGACCTTATCTAAAATTATCATGGAAGCTGAACGGGGGTGATGGACGAAGAGAGACCTTTCTTGATTCTTTCTCTCATTTAGGTTTGGCGCAGTAAGTTTCAAAAACCAGAAAGGAAGAGGGGGGATGATGTTAACCCTAACTCTCAGAAAGGAGGAAGGACGATGAGTTCCAAGGAAATGACAAGAAGGAAATTTTTTGGGCAAGTGACTAAATATTGTGGCGCTGGTATTGCAGCCCTGGGTCTGATGGGGCCTGGTCGCGCCCACGGAGTCGCTGACCTGGATACCCCGGCCCACGAAGGTGTTTGGAGGATGCGGGATAGCCAGCTGATGCAATTTGGCGAGTTCAGGAAGAATGCTCCCCTTCCAGAAGACTATTTCTTAAAAAAGCCTGAGATGTTCATTAACGGAGGCACTCCGGTCGACTGGTCCCATCTCCATGAGAATTGGTACGCCGAAGGAGGCAAATCCCTGGTTGGGCTCATGATGGCAACACCCCTGGATAAGGATTTAAAAGGGGATATCAAGAAGGCCGTAAGGCTCATGGGGGGATTTGGAAAATCCCTCAAGAAAACGGACAGGATTCTTATCAAGCCCAACATGAATACAGGAGACCCCTGGCCCGGGGGAGGAACAGATGCTGCATTCTTAGAAGCTTTGATTCTCGTCCTCAAAGACGAGGGGTATCAAAACCTCACCGTTGCAGACACCTGTGGGCCATGGGGACCTACCGACCGGGTGGCTACTAAATTGGGAATTGACTCCGTTTGCAGCAGCACCAAAACGCCTTTTGTAAACTGGGAGAAGACCAAGTGGATGAATATTCGCAACGCCAAGGCAGAGTTTTTGGGTAAGTTCGGTGGTGGCGACGGCACAGTGGGTTATCCGGAGGACCTGAGAAATTACGACAAAATAATTTATACCCCGGTGATGAAGACCCACTTTCTCGGGGGAATCACCATGAGTTTGAAGCTTTCCGTAGGGCTCCTCCATCGGGCTGATCGCGGAGCTCAGCTTCATACATTCAACCACATCTTCGTCGCCCCTGCCGCGGCCGAGATCAATCTGCCCACCCGGCCGGACCTCATCATCATGGATGGTCGAAGGTCCTTTATCAGCGGTGGGCCTTCCCATGGTGAGCTGGTGAAACCTGGAATGATCCTCGCCTCCGGGGACCAAGTAGCCAACGATGTGACGGGCATCAAGATCCTCCAGGAATGGTATCCAAACATGGCCCAGAACAAGATCGGAATGTTTGCCTGGTATCAAAAACAGATCTTTCAGGCAGTGAAGGTCGGCGTGGGATATGCGAAAAAGGATGATGATATCAAACTTGTCTTAGGTTAACTTCTCACTTTAAAGAACCCCCCTTCCAACCAAGGAAGGGGGGTTCTTTAAAGAAACAAGATTATGGAGAACTAATAATGACCAAAGTTGCTATCTCTTTTTTCTGTTCCATCTTCATCATAACCCTGCTCATTCCAGAGGCAATCTGGTCCCAGAAGGCAGATCCAACTGTCGTAGATTTCAAAGTTCAGGCACTGTATCGAGCAGCCATGTTGACCTGGAAAACAAAGGATGGTCTGAAAAGTCCAGTGGTGGTTCAGATCTTTCGCGCGGATACTTTTGAAGAAGGTCCTTACCAAGAAGTTGAGACGGTCAGTCTCACTCCAGGTAAGAGTACCTATGAGTACGTAGATAAAAGTATGGGAGCTGAATCAAAGTACTATTACAAACTGGTCATTAAAGAGACTAATGAATCTTTCGGCCCCATTCCAACCAGGCCTTATTTCTCCCCTCCGGCCACTCAATTGCTGCCACTGTTTCAATCCGGGAGCTCTTCATAGATGGCCAAGGAAGTTGACCGCCGCACCCTTCTCAAGGGTCTTACCCTCAGTGCCATAGGCATTGGAAGCGTCGTGGCCTTTGGGGATCTGCTCGAGATCCTCACCTTTCCCAACGGTCAAAAGGTTGCCTTAGCCAAGGCGGTTATTTTCGCAGATAAGACTCTCTGCTCCGGATGCCGTATCTGCGAAATGGTCTGTGCTAACTTTAACAGCGGTGGCCGAAACGCCTCTTCTCTCGCCCGGATTTCCGTCGAAAAAGAGTATCTGAAGGGAGACTACCAACCCAAGGTATGCCATCAGTGCGCAGACCCCCCTTGCCTCAAAGTTTGCCCGGTGACTGCCCTGCAGGTGGATCGGCAGACCGGCACGTATGCCCGGGTTATCGATGAAAGGGTCTGCATCGGCTGCCAGAAATGTGTCGAGGCTTGCCAGAGATACTTTCAGCCCTCTCGGCCCAGGTTCGATCTTCAGAGGAAGAGGGCGATCAAGTGCCACCTCTGCTTCGGGGAACCTCAGTGCGTGAAATTTTGCCCTCTTGGCGTTCTGAGGTTAGAGCGTTCAGAAAAAGGGCTCCTTGTCGGTTACCCTGTGATGAGAGACAATTGAAATGGCTTCTCAAGGCGGATGGGTGGGAAAGATCCTGCGGGTTGATCTGACCACTCGAAAGATTTCAGAGACTTCGACTTTCGATTATGTGCCCAAGTTCCTGGGAGGCCGAGGGCTGGGCGCAAAGATCTGTTGGGATGAAGTGCCTCCGGAGGTGGGAGCTTTCGATCCTGAGAATCGAATCGTCTTTGCCACGGGCCCGCTCCAAGGAACTCTTGCTCCCACATCGGGCCGGTTCATGGTGTTAGGGAAAGCGCCACAGACCGGACCTATCGAATCCTTTACGCGCTCAGGCGTAGGAGGACACTTCGCCCCTGAACTAAAATGGGCTGGATACGACGCCGTCATTGTCCAGGGAAAAGCTTCAAAACCTGTCTACCTCTGGATCACGGACCAGAAGGCCGAGATCCTCGATGCCACCCGATTGTGGGGCCTTGACACCTATCAGGCCCAACAGATCATCTGGAAACTTCATGGCCCCAAGACTCGCATTATGGTTATTGGAAAGGCGGGAGAGAATCGAAGTCGCATCGCTTGCATTCTTACGGATACGGGCGACGCCTCAGGTCAAGGAGGATTCGGCGGGGTGATGGGCTCGAAGAACTTGAAGGCCATTGCCGTCCGCGGCACCGGTTCTGTGGCTGTGGCCAGGCCTAAAGACCTGATGGAGATTATCCACACCGTTCAAAGGCTCTTCTCCCGCAAACCCTTTCGAGGCAATCCCTATCAGCCGGAGGAGAAAGATTTTAAGTACAATATCTGGGGCGGCGGCTATGGTCGAGGAAGCCTTTCACTTCTTCCAGGCGAGCTTCTTGATCTTTGCAGCGACCCTTCCTCAGGATATTCCCAGAATCCAGATGGTTGTTTCGCCTGTCCAGTGTCCTGCCGCTCCCATGTGAAGGGTCCAGACATCATCAATGGTGTGGCCTTCTGTGCCCAGTCCTATATGTATTTGGAATCGATGATCCACCAGCCCGAAAAAGGGTACAGCAAGATGACTTGGCAAGCAGCAAAAATGGCCGACCTTCTCGGAATCAATGCCTACGAGCTGATGGCCATCATCCCTTGGCTCTCGGACTGCTACCGAGAGAAGCTGATCTCTGAGGAAGAAACAGGGCTTCCCTTAAAAGAGATCGGCTCCTGGAAGTTCATCTCCACGCTTCTACAAAAAATTGCCAATCGAGAAGGGTTTGGAGATCTTCTCGCCGAGGGCGGGCAACGCGCCGCTGCCAAGCTTGGAGGAAAGGCCGAAAAGCTCTCGCAAATGTATTATCCCCGAACGGGAAAGTTCGGCGGTTATCGTGAACATTGGGTCTATCTGGGAGGCTTTCCCACGGGATACGCGGTTCCGACCTTGGCCTTGATGTGGGTTCTGGACAACCGAGACGCCATGGTCTCCCACAGCTACATCTCTATGCTCTGGGGAGCGGCCTTCACGATCGGACAGAATGCCCTCACGGCCATCCCTGAAAAGATCTTTCCCATCCTCAAACCTGTGATGAAGGCAGCCTTCGGCTCAGCAGAAGCGGCGGAATTCTTTCAACGGGATGGCAAGAGCCTGAATTGGCAGTGGACCGCCCAGGTCACGAGGCGGTATCACGAGTACTCCCTTCTGAAGGATAGCTATGTCGTTTGTGATATCCTCTTCCCTTACCTTTTTAATGCGAATACTCCGGATCATGTTGGGGATGTCGGCCTTGAATCTCGTCTCTACTCCGCTGTCACAGGAATGGATATGGGTTTAGAAGAATCCTTCCAGAAAGGGGAAATGCTCTCTACCCTTGAAAGAGCGCTTGCGGTCCGAGACGGTCGCACCCGACAGGATGACATCCTGCACAGCCTTTATTTTGAGAAGGAGGATGCAGGAGGCAGGAAGTACCTGCGAGAAGATCTGGAACGTTCCAAGAGTGATTATTATAGATTGATGGGATGGGACGTTAAATCTGGCACTCCCACCCGTTCAACGCTGGAACGACTTGGGCTGAAGGATGTGTCGGAGGGCTTAAGAAGAAAACCATGACTGAAGAATCCTATTCTCTTCCCACCTTCACCATGACTCAATATAACCTTTATCGCCTCGATGATTGGATCTTCTGGTTTTTGCTTATCTCAGGTTTGACCTTCTGCATGATCCATGCAGTCCGACGGGCCTTTCGTCAGCCCTCTCCTACGGAGCCAGGCGAAGAGGGAAGCACTCTAGCCGTAGGAGAGATTGAACGACACACCCTCTTTCAAAGAATCTTGCACTGGTCCAATGCAGTTGCCGTCATAACCCTGACGATCTCCGGATGGATGATCTACCGGCCCCTTTCTCCAGGAAGAGCCGCTTCTGTCTGGTTCTTCTGGCACCGCTGGGCTGCTGTGCTCCTCTTGGTGGGGTTGGCCTTCCACTCCATCTACGAAAGCTTCATCGTCGATCGCCCGAATCCGATGGCCGTGAGTCACGCGCAGGCCAGAAGGATCTCAGCCATCCTCAAGAACTTTTTGGGCCTCTCAAGCTATTATCCCCGTTTAAGCAAATACCATCCAGGCCAAATCTTCTTTCATTGGGTAGTCGCCGGAAACCTCTCCCTTCTGGCCTTGACCGGATTCATCATCTGGAAACCTTTCAGAGACCTCCTCCCCCTCTCCCTTCTGGGCCTGGGTTGGAACTTCATCTTTTATAACCGCTCCCTTCATGGTTTCTTCTCGGCCACTCTGATTGCCAGCCTCTTCGCTCACATCTATTTTGCCTTGCTCATTAAAAAAAATTGGAAAGAGACAAAATCCATGTTTACCGGCCGTGTTCCATCCCACGAATATCTGCGATCCCACCACCTCGATGAGAATGTGATCCTCTGATGTTGATGTAAACATCTTTTTTTTCCGTGACAGAGATCCATACGGATATCAGGTGACCCTTTGGGATGGTGAGAAAGTAGACAGGCCGGCTGAGAAAGATTTAGAGCGGAACTTCTTATCGATCTGATTCGAACGCTCCAAAACCACGCAAATGCTCATTTTTAGCGACTACCATAGTTACCCCTAATATTCCAAATCACCCGCAATTCTAAAGCTTTCGAAGGCCGGTCTGTCTGCTCTCGACAAGGTTCATCCTCCCATCACGGAATCGGGGATGCTTCCGATGTTAATCTTGGCTTCTGGTAGCCAGACAGACTCGACAAGGATGGAGGTTAGAGAAATCTTTACGGAAGGTCAACCCTTCGGCTTTCTCCGGCCTAAAGGCCGGAGCTTGCTCAGGGTTGATCCTGAGCGCGCCTTTGTCTCTATTCTGAAGAGCAGGGCTTGGGCGCAGTCGAAGGGTCAATCCCTTAGCCACTCTGGAAGTTGGTGGACCTTCTTCCCGGCAAATTTGCAGGCACCATAACGACACTTCTCACAGGTGCCCTTAAATCCCTTCAATGGAGGTTCCCCTTTGATCGATTCGATCAAACCGATCGCCTTCTTAACATTTTTTGCTTCTCCCTCTATGATCAGAACGACTGCACCTGCCGATTCACCAACTCCTCCAGATGCAATATGTTTTCCTTCCACACCGGCCAAGATCTTCAGGGCCTCAATCTCCGTGATCGCCTCTCCTCTCACTGGAGGGACACAGTACATTCCAAAATCAGCCCCCAGGGTGTAATCGAGTCTCTTTGCACCCGTCCAGGCCGCTGCTTCTTTGACCGAGGCAACCATTTTCTCGAGGCCCACGGGAAAAATATACTTGAATCCCTGAGAGGTGACCGGTCCATAGGTCATGGCAAATGTTCCGCCATCGAAACCCGATGTGATGATTCCCACATTCCCCTCTGGATCGATGGCATTGGCTCCTTTGATGATGACCGTCTCAAGGTGAAAATCTTGGAGGGCCTCTAACGGAGTTTTCGAGCTCATCTCTCCTTTATATAGGACGACTGGGATAGGGAGGCGTTTTTCAGGATCGGTTACACAAAGAAGCCTGTGAGTGCTGGTGCCCGCAGTAAATTTTTGCGGTTCGAGGTCTCTTTTCCCAAGGAGCTCTTGAGCAATGTAGCCGTTGGTTGTCCCACCACCTAAAATGATGTAAGCTTTCTTTTTCGCGATCTTAACATCCTTCATCTGGATGACCGCCTTTGCAATCAGCCGTCTCGATTCAGAAGGAATGAGAGTAAAAGCCGCTTTCATATGACACCCTCCTTATAAGATGTAAGTTTCTTCCTTATTGACCGTGTGTTTGTGAAGCAATCTTCCCATTAAATAAGGGGGCATGTCAAGACAACATCATCCAGTAAACAAAATATTTGACAAATTTTTAAAATAAAATATAATAAGAAACGCCGTTTCGCAATACGGAACTATGGGAATGGGCATGACAAAAACGAAACCGAACAACCTTGTTCAAACCATTGAAAGGGCTTCTTTTATCCTCGATATTTTAGGGCAAAACCCTCAAGGTATTAGTATCCGCGAGTTATCTACCAAAATCAAGCTTCCCAAAGGAACAACCCATCGTCTTCTCTCTTCCCTCTCCTATTTGGGCTATGTCCGGCAGGATTCAAAGACACGGAACTACTTTTTAGGTTTCAAATTAGTGGAACTGGGAAACCTTCTTCTCAGTCAACTCGACCTCCGAAAAGAGGCAGAACCGTTGCTAAGAGACCTCGCAGAGAGAACCAATGAGACGGTCCACATGGTCTTCCTTGACCGGGGTGAGATCGTCTATATCGATAAGGTGGAACTCGATCATAATCCCAGTGGTCTGAGGATGGCCTCCAGGGTCGGCCTTCGAAATCCTGCCCATAGCTCTGCCGTAGGCAAGGTACTTCTGTCTCATCTGCCCGAAGAGGAATTGAACGGCCTTATTAAAGA
>Ga0315293_10002929_pt1 | contig 16415 bp, 18 predicted proteins | sample YL17G13_20_MG_FD_203071 | JGI IMG/M metagenome (GOLD analysis project Ga0315293, IMG submission 203071) | Sediment microbial communities from Yellowstone Lake, YNP, Wyoming, USA - YL17G13_20 | ecosystem: Environmental > Aquatic > Freshwater > Lake > Sediment | place: USA: Wyoming | collected...
GGCCAGCTCTTCAGGCAGCAATGCCCGCGTCGGATTGGCGCGCAGGAGATTCAACTCCTCATGCGCGTGCATGTCGCAGAAGCCGCTTGGACCGCCGGGCAGCGGGCAGGACGGGCGTGCGCACTTCATCGGATCACCCCCAACGAGTAGAGCAGGAGCCCGCCGATGATCGCCCAGATCATCAGCATCGACAGCCGGAAGCAGAATCGGTCAACGGCGGCGGATTGATAGGCGTTCATGCCCACTCCGCTTGAAAGCGTATCCGAATCTCGCGAACCTTGCGGCGCACGTTCTCCGGCGTCAGATCATGCAGCAGGACCACGCCGCTCGATCCGGTTGCCAGATCCATGATCCACACGTAATCGTTCTCGGCGGTGTAGCCCAGGAATTTGCCGCCGCCGAGTTCCACAATCTGCTTCATCTCTTCGGGGGACATCGACGGCGAGGGAACCGGGGAGAACATTTGGGCCGTCTCTTGTTTGTCGATTTCGCTTGCCATCGAAGCCCGAGCTGCCCCACGCTGGTGGGGCCTATGAGTGCGGCGTCAGACGGGTGCCCCCGACCGGCGCTGAGTAAAATTCTCTAGGTCTCTGCTGCGGATTAAGCCGCGACGTGTAGTGTACATGTCTGTGGCCATTCCTAAGTTCTTTAATTTCAATATCGGTCGCAGACTTGTACGCGCCAAATCGCGCAGAGGGGCGTAATTTCGCCCAGTTGATTACCCATGGCGGAGAATTCCCAGGAACGGAGCCGCTGGAAGCCGGGCTGGATTTCCGCAATCTGTGATGGTTTTGGCGTGAGCATGAGCAGGCTCGCCGATGAAGTTCAGTGCACCGCCGATATGCTCCGGAAGATCGATAAAGGCGAGCGGCGGCCGGGCTGGAGGCTGGAGAAGCGCATCGAGGAATGGGTTAAGGCCCATCAGCGCGGTGGCCCATCGCCAGCCGCCGCCATGCTCGATCGCGCCAGGCTGGAGCAGGTTCCCGAGGGCGGTGCCCCATTGGACGCCGCCCGGCTCCATGCCCTGCTGGATCGCGTGGTGGATTCGGGTGATGCCCGCGCCATTGCCGCCGCGGTCGCCATGCTGGAAGTTCTGTCCCCGCCCGATTGATTTGCCCCCTTGACATCTGAACATTTCGGCTCAAATCTGTTTCTGTAGTGCGCACTCTGCCGACTGCTGAGAGGGCCGCAGGCTGTCAGGATCCCGAATCCCATTGGTTTGCGGCTTACACCCGTCCGCGGTTTGAGAAGACAATCCATCATGGCCTTGTCGAGCGTGGTTTTGAAACTTTTCTGCCGTTGATTCCGTCCCGGTCAGACTCCGTTCCCCTCTTCACCAGCTATGTCTTCGTGCGGTCTGGCATCGTGGAAAGATCGCGCACGCTGGATGTTCCTGGATTGCTCTACTTGGTGAGTGATGGCACGGCGCCGCTCTCGATTCCAGATGTTGAGATCGAGAGCCTGCGAATAGCGCTCGCCAGCCGAGAGGTTGAACCGTGCGGGTTTATGGCCCGTGGTACTCCCGTGGTCGTGATAGCCGGTCCCCTCAGTGGCATGCGAGGACGCGTTATGAGGTCGCGGCCTACACGGGTCTTCGTTTCTATTGATTTGCTGTCCCGCTCGGTGATGGTCGAAATGCACCCCGCGATGATCCAGATTGAGCGTTTAGTCCGCCATGGAGGGCTTCCGGGTCCTTCCGGCCGCTTATCGCCGCCAGGTAAGGTTGTTGCGGGATAGGGCTAGCGCCAGCGATTCCAGACCCCCTACACCACCATGCCAGCAGGTATTGATCTCACGCGGGAGAAAGCAGCAGAGTTTTTCGGTGTTGACCTGCGGACGATCGACGCTTGGCTACGCAACGGTGCACCGGGGCAGAAACTGGGCCGCACTTGGCGAATCAATTCGGCGGAATTATCAGGTTGGCTCAGGCAGCGCGAGAGGGATCAGGTCCTCGGTGAGGTGAGCAGGGTCACCGAGGCGGAGGCGCGGCGGAAGAAACTCGTAGCGGAGGCAATCAGCGCCGGAGTGAAGGCCGCGATTGATGCCGGCGCGGTTGTGGCCATTGCCGATTTTGAGAAGCAACTTGCGGCAATGATCGGGCGAGCCCGCGCCAAGGCGCTTCAACTCGGGAGCAAGCTGGCGCCCCTGGTGGTCACGGCGCGCAGCCCCGCCGAAGCCAAGGATCTTATCGATGGAGCGATCCACGAACTGCTGGCGGAATTGAGTCGAGATGTTCCAGTATCAGACGCCACCGATAGCGCTACGGAATCTGCAAGCGGCCAGCCAGAGAGCGGCGAAGTTGTGGGCGCCGCCGCCGGACCTGACAATCAGCGAGTGGGCCGACCAGCACCGCCAGCTAAGCGCCGAAAGCAGCGCCGAGCCCGGCCAGTGGTACACAAGCCGCGCTGAATATCAGCGCGGAATCATGGACGCCTTCAGTGACGCGACGGTCCAGGACGTCGTAGTCATGAGCAGCGCGCAGGTCGGCAAGACGGAAATTCTGAACAATGTGGTGGCTTACTTCGTCGACCAAGACCCCTCTCCGATGCTTTGCGTACAGCCCACGCTTGAAATGGGTGAGGCATGGAGCAAAGACCGGCTGGCGCCGATGTTGCGCGATACGATCTGTTTGCGGGGGAAAGTGAAAGATCCCCGGTCGCGTGATTCGGGAAACACGCTGCTGCACAAGATATTCCCGGGCGGACACATCACGGTAGCAGGCAGCAATTCCGCCGCCTCACTTGCCAGTCGCCCGATTCGGATTGTGCTGTGCGATGAAGTGGACCGCTATCCGGCGAGCGCCGGGACCGAGGGCGATCCGGTCAATCTGGCGCTTCAGCGGAGCGCGAATTTCTGGAACCGCAAACATGGGCTTTTTAGCACGCCGACAATCAAGGACGCCTCACGCATTGAAGCGGCCTATAGGGATTCCGACCAGCGGCGGTATGCGGTCCCCTGCGGCGACTGCGGCGAGTTTCAATATCTGAGCTGGGGCCAGGTGAAGTATCAGGATGATGATCCGGCCACGGCCGCCTATGAATGCCAATTCTGCAAGGCGCGCTGGAATGACGGCACGCGTTACCGGGCTGTTCGGCTGGGACGCTGGCAGCCCAGCGCGCCATTCAACGGCACGGCCGGGTTCCACCTGAACGCCATCTATTCGCCGTGGGTGAGCTTGTCCAGCTTGGTGAAGGATTGGTTCGCGGCGCAGAGTTCTCCCGAGCGCCTGAAAACTTTCGTGAACACGAAGCTCGGCGAAACGTGGGAGGAGCGCCATGAGGCGCAGACCAATCCGCAATTGCTGCTGAGCCGCTGCGAAGCCTACGCCGATGAAGATGGCGCGCCCACGCCAGTTCCCGAGCGCGTAGTCATCCTCACCGCCGGCGTCGATATTCAGGCCGACCGTATCGAGGCTGAGGTCATCGGCTGGGGCCGCGATGAGGAATCCTGGTCGCTCGGCTATTTTGTGATTCCCGGCGACACCGCGCGTACTGAGGTCTGGCGCGATCTGGATGAATTGCTCTCGCGCGTTTGGGATCATCCGCTGGGCCTGAAGTTCCGGCTGCATGCCGCATGCATTGACCGCAGTTACAACGACGCCATGGTCCAGCGCTTCCTGCGGACCACGGTCAACCGCCGCGTCTTCGCCATTGTCGGCCGCGCCGGCGCCGTCCCGATCTGGCCGCGCAAGCCGAGCCATGCGAAGGGCTCGGTCTTCTATCTGGTGGGGATCGACGCCATAAAAGACGCCATCGGCGCACGCCTTCGGCTTGCCGAGCATGGTCCCGGTTACATGCACTTCGCTATTGGGCCGAATTACGACCTGGACCACTTCGAGCAGCTCACCGCGGAAAGAAAGTTCACGGTCTACCATCATGGCTTTCCGCGGCGAGAGTGGCGGAAAAAAGAAGGCGCACGAAACGAGGCGCTGGACTGCCGGGTTTACGGCTACGCCGCCCTGCATGCCCTTTATGCCAGTGGGTTGCGATTGAACGCCGAGTCTGACCGGCTGGGGCGAATGCTGGCGCAGTCGGGCAGGACCCGGGCCGAGGTCCAGGCAGCGGCACCGGCCGCCGGACCCGGCGAACCTCCCCCGCCGCCGCCGCGATCAACGCCGGCGCGCGGCCCGCGAATCATCGGCCGCTTCGCCTTGTAGAGCCGGGCAACCGCTCCCTATCATGGGGCGCAAAAGCGGCGCCCCATTTCGGTCGCGGCTCTGTTGGCATTCCTCAATGTCCTACAGCACAACGCAACTCGACGCCATCATTGCCACGCTGGAAGCGGCCATGGGCACCGGCGCGGCCTCGGTGACCTTCGAGGGCCGGCGGATCGATTACAAATCCAACGCCGAGATCGCGCGCGCCATCAGTTGGTTCCAGGGCAAGCGCGATTCGGTTGCCGGCACAACCCGCGTTCGGCAGATCCGGATGTATACGGACAAGGGCTTTTGAACTGTTCTCCGCGCATTTCTTCGCCGGCCAGACTCGGCGCGGCGAGCCGAGGCGCTGTCTCGGCCTCGCCTGGCAGGCACAATCAAACTGAGACGAGGTAACTACCATGCAGCCTTCTCCACAGCTTCCGCGCGTGCTCGGCACGCCGATTCTCCCCGGGCTTCCTCCGTTTCTGGCTTTCACTCAAGGCGACATCTGGCATGTCCGCCCGACGAACGGCCTGGACACCAACACCGGCAAGAGTTCGCGTCAGGCATTCAAGACGCTGGCTGCTGCCCTCGCTGCCGCCACCGAGGATCAGAACGACGTCGTTCTGTTCTACGCCGAAAGCGCAGACAAGGACTACACCACTGACGTTCTTGCCGCGATGCTGGACTGGAACAAGAACCTGGTGCATCTCATCGGTGTGAATTCCGGCGTCAACATCTCGCCGCGCTCGCGCATCGAATTCGCCCCGGCCTACAATTCGGCGGCGCCACTGTTCCGGCTCACGGCCAGCGGCTGCTACATCGCCAACATCCTGTTTTCCTTGGAGCTGGCGGGCACTTCTTCGCTGGGGGCCGTCGATGTGCAGGGCAACCGGAACCGTTTCGAGAACTGCCACATCGCCGGCATCGGGCATCCCAACAACGACGTCAGCGGCGCCTACAGCCTCCGGCTGGCGGGCGAAGAGAACGAATTCGTGCGGTGCACCATCGGCCGCGACACCATCGCCCGAGGCACCGGCGACAACTGCGAAATTCTGCTGGCCGGCGGGGCCCGGTGCAAGTTCATCGACTGCGACATCGTGACCTATGCCGAAGCCAACACCCATCAGTTCCTAAAAAAGGCGGCGAGCAGCACCGATCGCTTCACCTTGTTCCGGAACTGCGCGTTCATCAACGCCATTCAAAGCGCCGCCGTGGCCATGCTGGAAGCGCTCGATGTCACCGCCGGAGGCAGCCCGGGCGGCATGATCGTGCTCAAGAACTGCCTGCTGATCGGCGCCGCCGAGTGGGAGGCCAGCGTCAGCGTGAGCGGCAGCGTCTATGCCGACATGCCGGGACCGGATGCCGCCGGTGGCGGCGTGGCTCTGGCCGTGACCGGCGCGTAAAAACCAATCTCCCCTGGCCCGTCCGCCGCGGCGGAGGCCTTCTTCCTCAACCCGCAAGGCGGCGGCCGCCACCCCGGACGGCCGCCGCGAAACCTGAAGAGAAAACCATGTCGGTTGTAATCGTCGGCGATCATATCCGCGGCGAAGTTCTGGCGCGCGCCGTCCCGCGCAGGCTCGATCCCGAAGCCATGATGCGCGCCATCCATCAGGGGCTTCGGGCCACCCAGCCGGAGCGGCGCTTCGGCCGCTACGCCTATTTCCCAAAGGCGCGCAAGGCCGGCGAGACCTACCGCGATTCCCGCGGCCAGCTTTTTCAACTCACGGAAAAAGGCGCCCGGCGGGTGTCTGAGTCTCAGGTCTCAGCTCCCCGGTCTCAGGTCTGATGCCTTACCTTCGCAATCTCGGCCGCGCCTTCCGCACGCTGGGCCGGGCTGCCGCCGGGCGCCCCATGGCCGGCACCACCGGATATGAAGGCGCCTCCACCGGCCGCCGCCTGGCCATGTGGGCCGAGGTTTCCACCGCCATCAGCGCGCTGCTGGCCGCCGAGGGCGAGACCCTGCGCACTCGCAGTCGCGGTCTGGTGCGGAAAAATGCCTGGGCCAAGAGCGCGCAGGATTCCTACGTAGCCAACGCCATCGGCACCGGGATCACGCCCAAGCCGCTGCACCCGGATGAGACCATCCGGAAATTGCTGAAAACTTCTTGGGAACGCTCGGCCGAAGAGTTCGATGCCGATGGCCTCACCGATTTCTACGGCATGCAGGCTATCGCCTTGCGCGAGATTTTCGAGGCCGGCGAAGTGCTGGCGCGGTTTCGTCCGCGGCTGGCTTCCGATGGCCTGCGGGTGCCCCTGCAATTGCAACTGCTGGAACCCGAGCACCTGCCGCTCACCCACATAGGCTCGAACGGCAAGAACCCCATCCGCGCGGGAATCGAGTTCACGCCCTTCGGCAAGCGCGCCGCCTACTGGCTTTATCCCGAGCATCCCAATCTCGGCGCCTTCGCCTTTTGGCCGGGCTCGAATCAGCCGACGCGGGTGCCCGCCGAGCAGGTAATCCATTGCTACCAGCCCTTGCGCTGCGGGCAATTGCGTGGACAACCCTGGCTGGCCCCGGTAATGGTCACCCTGTACGAGTTGGACAAGTTCTGTGACGCCGTCCTGGTCCGCCAGAGTACCTCTAACTTTTTTCTCGGCTGGCAGCGGGCCATGTCCGATGAATTTCGCGGGCCGCTGGACGCCAGTGAATCGCTTCCGGATGGCACCCAGGCCCCGGATGCCAGCATCGGGTACGGGCAGATTCAGCCCAACACGATCCTCGATCTGGGCGCCACCGGGAACACGCTGGAATTCAATAAGCCCCCTGACCCGCCCGCCGGCCTGCCGGAATTCGTCAAGACCATGCTGCGGTCGTTTTGCGCCGGGCTCGGAATCCCCTATGAAAGTGTGGCATGGGACCTGGAGGGCGTGAACTACTCCAGCATCCGCGCCGGGTTGCTTGAATACCGCCGGCGCATCGAGCAATTCCAGTTCTCGGTGATGGTCTTCCAGTTCTGCCGGCCGGTCTGGCGGCGCTGGGTGAATGACGCCGTGCTGGCCGGCGTGCTCCCGCAGCCGCGCAATCCGGCCGAGTGGGACGCTCTCTATGCCGTCGAGTGGCGCACGCCGAAATGGGCTTGGGTCGATCCGCTGAAGGATGTGATGGCGCTGAAGGAAGCCGTCCGGTGCGGATTCACTTCCCGCTCCGCCGTGATACACGAGAACGGAGAGGACCCTGAGCAGGTGGAGGCCGATCAGGCCTCCGATAAGGCCCGCGCAAAGCACTTCGGCAACGTCTACGATTCCGATGCGGCGCAAACGGCGGGCACCGGCGCCGCTCAGCAGCTCGCAGTGCAGGGAGCGCCATGAATTATCCACACCTCGCCGCCCGTATTTTCGGGACCCCGCTCATGATCGAGCGGAACAAGCTGGATGCCATCCTGTTCGCCATCGGCCCGCGTCTCGGGCTCCATGCCTCCCCGCCGTCCGATGAAGCCGCGCGTCTGTACGGTCCTGGAGACGCGGGACAGCCGCGCAAGCCCTACTACCTCGAAGACAAGCTGGCCGTCATCTCCATTACCGGGCCGCTGGTGAAGCGGGTGTCGGGGGAGTTCCTTTCCGGCGGGCCGACCACCTATGCCGAGATCGAAGCCGAGATCATGGATGCGGCCACCGATCCGGCGGTCGCCGGCCTGCTGCTGGTGGTCGATTCCCCGGGTGGCGAGTCGATCGGGGTCATGGAATTGTCAGACCTGATTTACTCGGCGCGCTCCGCCAAGCCGGTCTACGCCGCTGCGGATGGCTACGCTTTCTCCGCCGCGTTCACCCTGGCCTCCGCCGCCGAGCGGCTGTTTGTGGCCGAATCCGGCGGCGTCGGTTCGGTGGGGGTGTGGATGATGCACCTGGATTGGTCCGCGCAGAATGAAATGATCGGCGTCAAGCCCACCTACATCTTCGCCGGGGCCCATAAAATCGATGGCAACCCCGATCAACCCCTGGCCGATGAAGCCCGCCAGGAGTTTCAGGCCGAGATTGACCGCATCTACGAGATGTTCGCCGGCCGCGTGGCCCGCAACCGCGGCATGAGCATCGAGGCGGTGACGGCCACCGAAGCCGCGCTCTATTTCGGCCCCAACGCCGTCGCCATCGGATTCGCCGACCAGGTGGGCACCGTGGCCGACGCCCTCGCCGCGCTGCGCGCCAAAGTCCAAAGTCCAAAGTCCAAAGTCTCAGGTCCCGGGTCCGATTCCCAAGCCGGAGGTGCATCCGTGGTAACTCCTGCCGCCGAAGCAATCGAGTCTGCCGCCGCCGAAGCGATCGAGCCGGCCGCCGGCGAAGCCGATGGTATCGCGCCGACTCCCGATGCCGAATTCGCTGTCATCGCCGGGCGCCAGCCGCATCAGCCGTCCCTCGATCATGCCGCCGAGATCGCCGAACTCTGCGCGCTGGCCCAGCGCCCGCAGGACGCCGCCGAGTTCATCCGCACCGCCCGGCCGCTCGACCAGGTGCGCTCCGAGTTGCAGGCCCGCCGGGTGCTGGAGGATGCCGGCGCCAGAATCACCGGCGCCACGCTCCCGGAAACCGGCTCGGAATGTTCCCGCCCCGAGGATTCCCCGGTAGTGAAGGCCGCCGAAGCCATCGCCGCCAAGGCCGCGAAACGCCAGCCGTAGCGGTCCAAGGTGCAAAGTCCAAAGTCTCAAACCCGCGCGCCGGTCCCGTCAAGCGGGGTCGAGCCGCCCAAAAAGGAGAATCACTATGTCCGCCAAGAGCGAACGTACCTACATCCCGGACTGGCTGCTCGATGAGTTCGGCGCGCCAAACTACTGCCGGGAAGAGAAAACCCTGGCCTCCGGGCAAAACCTGGCCTCCGGCAGCGTGATCGCCAGCGGCGCCGGCGCCACCGTATCGGCCTTCATCGATGACGACGGCACCTACGGCACGGCCTCCGGCATCCTGCTGGAAGCTGTCAACGCCGGCTCCGGCGCGCTGCCGTGCGTGTGCCTGATGCGCGGCCCCGCCGTGGTCAGCAAGGCCAAGCTGTTCATGCACGCTGACAATGATGCCGCCGAGATCCTCAAGGGTCTGGCCTCACTGCTGCTGCTGGGCATCGTGGCCCGCCAAGGAGTCTGACAATTTCGGATTGCGGATTTCGGATTGCGGATTTCACTCCGCCCGAAGTTCGCAATCCGCAAACTCCAGTCCGTTTCAACAAGGAGAATCATCATGTCCGCCAAGACGGAACCCAACAGCGTTGGAGATTGGCTGCTCGATGAATTCGGCGCGCCGAATTACTGCCGTGAGGAAATCACGGTGGTCAGCGGCCAGAACCTGGTGTCCGGCGCCGTGCTCGGCAAGATCAGCAGCGGCGGGAAGTATGCCGCCTATGACAACGATGCCGCCACCGGCGTGGAAACCGCCGCCGGCATCCTGCTGCACGCCGTCGATGCCTCGTCCGCCGACAAGCCCGGCGTGGCCATCCGGCGCGGCCCATGCCTGGTTTCCAAGAGCGGCCTGACCTGGAAGAGCACGCAGCACGCCGATGATATCGCGGCCGGCTTGGCCGATCTGCTGGCGTTGCTGTTCCCGATCGTGGCCCGCGAAGGAGTCTAACGAAACTGCGGCCTATAGCCCACGGCCTAAGGTGTGAAATCCGCAATCCGCAATCCCAAATCCGCAATTGAAAAAGGAGGCACCATCATGGGTGCAATGGTCAACCCGTTCACTGGAACCGGATACGATATCGTCGCGCTGACCGCGGCGATCAACAAGCTGCCCAACCTCTACGGCAGGCTCGAAGAGCTCGGCCTGTTCCCCGTGGACGGGGTAACCACCACCTCGGTGACGGTTGAGCAGCTCAACGGCACACTCAACATCGTGCGCTCCCGCCCGCGCGGCGCCGCGGCCGACAAGGCCATCGCCGACAAGCGCGGCCTGCGCGTGTTCGCCGTGCCCCACATCCCGCTCGATGACGTGATTCAGCCGGAGGAAATCCAGGACGTCCGCGCCTTCGGCAGCGCCAGCGCGCTGGAGACCCAGGGCAATGTCATCGCGCGCAAGCTGCAGAAGTGCAAGAACATGCTGGACCAGACGCTGGAGTACCTGCGCATGGGCGCCCTCAAAGGCATCATCCTGGACGCCGACGTCTCCACCATTTACAATCTGTACACTGAATTCGGCATCTCCGCGAAGACGGTGTATTTCGATTTGGCCGATGAAGACACCGAGGTCATCGAGAAGTGCCTGGAAGTCACCCGCCACATCGAAAGCCATCTGTTCGGTGAGCGCATGACCGGCATCCGCTCCCTGGTATCGCCGGAGTTCTTCGACGCCCTCACCACCCATGTCAAGGTCCAGGAGGCCTTCAAGTACTTCCAGAACATGCAGCAGGTCCCCGGCAAGGACTACCGCAAGGGGTTCTTGTATGGTGGCATTGTGTGGGAGGAGTACTCCGCCGTCTGGACCGACAAGGACGCCAACTCCCGCAAGGCTATCACCGCCGAGCTCGGTCATGCCTTCCCCGAGGGCACCGGGGAAACCTTCAAGACCGTGGTCGCTCCCGGCAACTTCATGGAGACGGTCAACACTGTTGGCCAGCTCTATTACGCCAAGCAGGAGCCGCGGAAGTTCAACCAGGGCCTCGACATCCACACCGAGATGAACGCCCTGCCCATCTGCCTGCGGCCGGAGGTGCTGGTGAAGGTCTCCACCGCCGCCAGCGCGTAGCGCTCAGAGCCGCGACCGAAGCGGGGCGCTGCTTTTGCGCCCCGCGAGAGGGAACGGTTATCCCCCCGGCGAAACCGCGCGCTCCCGCCGCCCAGCGCGGCTTCGCGCTGCGGCTCTGTTAGTGATAGCCTTGTTTGATGCACTCAACTCGACTTGCCTGGCGACCTTCGGGCGCACCGTCTCCTACACGGCCCCGCCCGAGGCCGCTGTCGATATCACGGCCATCGTGTCGGCCGGCGACGAGCCGGAGGCCGAAACGCCGGGTGCATCCGTCTATACCGGGCTGTTCTTGAGCGCCGCCGACTTGCCACGCGAGCCGGCGAACGGCGACATCGTAGTCATCGATTCCATCGAGTATGCGGTCTATGCGGTCGCCCTCGATGAGACCGGTGGCGCGCACCTTCGCCTCCGGCGAGTTACTAAGTGAAATCCAATGGCTTCGGTCCGCATCTGGTGTAAGAAGCAACTGCAACTCGGCAGCCTATCGCTGAATCAGCGCCGGATGATGGGCCTGATGAGCGTGGCACTGGGCGAAGTCATCGGCCGCGTGAAGTCGGCCACCGGCCCCACCGACCAGGCCGCGAAGCCTCTGAAGCCGGGCTATCAGCGCGTGAAAGTAGGGCGCTGGCACAAATCGGGGGTTCGCGACCTCACGTTGACCGGCTCGATGCTGAAGAGCCTTTCGGTCCGCACCGTGAGCGATAACAGAGCGAGCGCTGCGGTCACCGAGGCTTTCCAGGAGCGCAACAAAGCGGCCAATCGAGCCCGCCGCCGCAAAGGACTGGCGCGGGTCACCAACAGAATCAAGGCCTGGAGTAACATGCGGCGCGAACCCTGGCTCGTTTTCTCTCCGCGCAATCAGGAAGCGATCCGCAAGGTCGCCCTCGCCGAAGTGGCCGCCGAGTTCCAAAAGCTCCCGAGGTAGCTGAAAGCTGAAAGCTGAAAGCTGACAGCTAATAGCTTTTCCATGCTCAATCCAGCCCTCATTCTTGACAGTTTCGTTGCCAAGCTGCAAGCCATCCCGGAGCTGGTCGCCGAGATGGGCGGCGATGCCGAGCGCATCTCAGGCTATCACGATGCCTTCCCGCTGAAGGCCAGCCTGGCCGTCTCCATCCACGAAATGCCGTCGCCGGGGATCCTGGTGGCGTGGACCGGGACGGCGCCCACCGGCGAAGGCCGCCGCTGGAAGCATGGCTTCTCCGTCTTCATCCGCTCCGGCCGCGCTCAGGCTGAGGATGGCGAGAAACACGGAACCGAGTATTTCTTCTGGCTGATCGTCAACGGCGTGCCCGACGGCTGCGAACAATCGTTGCTCTATGAGCAGGTGCACGCCAGTTGCGAACCGATGGATGTGCCCTCAGTGGTTCGCGACAAGGATGCTGAGGCCGTTGATTTTCTGCATCTCTCCACGGCCTTCGACGAAATTGGAGACAACTGAAAGAAAGCAGGCTGTAGGCTGTAGGCCGTAGGCTGTAGGAACACCCCGCACCCCACAGCCTACAGGCTGTTCTTCCTACAGCCCACAGCCTACAGCCCACAGCCTAACTGGGAGGAATCATGTCCCGCGCCCGCCCGTTCGAGCACCAAATCGCCATCGGCCGCAAGCGCCAGACGGATATCGTCACGGCCGCCATCCTGGCCGATCTGATGTCCCTTTCCAAGTTCAATGCCGCGCCGGCCATCCTGGAGCCGACATTCGAGGATGATGCCGCCTATATCGGCAAAGGCCATGAGTGGCCCACCGAGCAGTTCTTCTCCCACTGGGATTTCAGCGCCAGCATCGAGAAGAACCTGTCGGCCGAGTTCGCGGCCTGGGCCTTCGCCTTCGCTCTCGGCAATGTGGAGAACGATCCTCAGGGTACATACACCTGCATCCCGCTGCTGCCTTCGGGCGGCGTGGATTCGCCGGAGTTGCCGTACTTCACCTTCATCGAAGCCATCCGCCAGGGGACCTATGTGGTGCTGGACCGCATGGCCGTGGGATGCGCCATCGAGGATCTGGCGCTGGCCATCACTACCGGCCCCGGCCGTGCCGCCGCCAAGCTGACGGTCAACATCGTGGGCAGCGGGCTGAGGACCGAGCCCAGCGGTATCGTCATCCCCTTGCCCCATACCGCTGAGGTTTGTTTGCCGGCGGCTTCTGCGGCGCTCAGCATTCTGACCACCGATTACATCCTGGACAAAACGCTGGTGTCGATCGAGGTCAGTTACAAGAACAATATCGATCTGACCAGCGGCTTCCATCCCGGCTCCGGCTTTCAGGATGACGATCCGGACTTGGGCGCCATCCGGTCCCGCCTGGAATTCGGCAACCGTGTGGCCGGGCTGCGATTCACCGCCCGCTTTGAGAACGGCTCGCCGGAAATCACGGCCCTGCAGGCGCTTACTCCGGGCGAGGCTGTGCTTGTCCTGACTTACTCCGCCGGCGCGAAATTGACCATCACCTTCCATAAGGTGGTTTACCGTACCGCCCGCGTGGTGAACGATGGCGAGACCACCAGCATCACCGTCGAGGGCCTGCCGCTCTATCATCCCGACAACGGCCTGCTGACGGTCGAGGCGGTCTGCGCCCTGATCGATATCTGCGAACTCCCCAGTGCGTAAGAAGGCTGTAGGCCGTAGGCTGTAGGAACACCCCGCATTCCACAGCCCACAGCCTGTTCTTCCCACAGCCCACAGCCCACAGCCCACAGCCTAATAGGGAGGAAACCATGTCCCGTGCCCGCCCCTTCGAGCATCAGATCGCGATAGGCCGGCGCAAGCAGACCAACATCGCCACGGCCAATGTCGTCGGCCATTGCATGTCGTTTGCCAAGCTGAACGCGGCCCCGGCAATCTTCGAGCCGGCCATGGAGGATGATGCCGCCTACATCGGCAAGGGACATGAACAGGCCACCGAGCAGGCCATTTCGCATTGGGAGTTCAGCGCCAGCATCGAGAAGAACCTGTCGGCCGAGTTCGCGGCCTGGGCTTTCGCCTTCGCTCTCGGCAAGGTGGTGCCGACCCATCCCGGCACCCCGTACATCTACACCTGCACGCCGCTGCTGCCTTCGGGCGGCGTGGATTCGCCGGAGTTGCCGTATTTCAGCTTCATCGAAGCCATCCGCCAGGGCGATTTCGTGGTGCTGGACCGCATGGCGGTGGGATGCGCCATCGAGGACCTGACGCTGGCGGTAGGCACCGGGCCCGGCCGCTCCTCCGCCAAGCTCACGGTCAACATCGTGGGCAGCGGCAAGAAAACCGAGCCCAGCGTCATCGCCATCCCCGACGATACCCCCGAGCATTACCTGCCGGCACCCTCGGCGGCGCTCACCATCCTGGGAACCAACTACATCACGGAAAAGAGCCTGGTGAGCATCGAGGTCACTTACAAGAACAATATCGATCTGAATGCCGGGTTCTTCCCGGGCTGCAATTTTCAGACTCCCGGCAACACCGCCAGCGGCGCGCTGCGCGGCCGGCTGGAGTACGGCAACCGCGCCGTGGGCCTGCGTTTCACGGCGCGCTATCAGAATGGCTCGCCGGAAATTCTCGCGCTCCAGGGACTCACCACCGGCACCGCCGTGCTGGCGCTTACCTTCAGCGCCGATTACCTGTTGAGCCTCACGTTTCACAAGTTGATCTACCGCACGGCGCGCGTGGTGAATGACGGCGAAACCACCAGCATCACGGTGGAAGGTTTGCCGCTCTATTCCAGCGGCCTGCTGACGGTGGTCGCCAATTGCATGTTGAGCGATATCTGCCAGGCGCCGGCGTAAAGAAGGCCGTAGGCCGTAGGCTGTAGGCTGTAGGAAGAACAGGTTGTGGGCTGTCTACGGTGCACGGCCTGCAGTCCAAAAGATTCATGCTGGTTCGTTGACCATCGCGGGGAAGTGAACCGCTGTCACGCCAGGTTCATACCCTGGAAAGGTGGGTTGAACTCCCGCCCCCGCAACCAATTGAAAAGCAGTGATGAGTGACGAGGCTGGTCACTTGTCACTCGTCACTTGTCACTGAACTTCTTCGGCCTACGGCCTACGGGCTACAGCCTGCTTTGAAGGAGGTTTTACATGTCCCGCTTGATCGCTTCCATGGGCCGGCGGAAGAGTGAATTATCCGCCGTGTTGATCCGCGGCGATGGCACGCGGAAAGACCTCGGCCTCATTTCCAAGAGTCCAACCTGGTGCGCCGCTCTCCGAACATGGCTTCAGCGCTTGCTGCTGTTGGCCTGCGCCGCCGCCATCGTCAACGGCATCATGCTGGGCGATCCGCTGGCCTGGCTGGTTGCCGCCTCGGGTTGCACCCTCGGCATTGTCACCACCGTGGGCGTGAACTACATGGCCTCGGATTTCGCCTCCGGCGGGGTGACGCCAACCATCAGCGGCTTCAAGTTCCACGATTCGGGGATCGGCACCGGAGGCGCCGTGGTGGGCGATACGGCTCTGGGCAGCCCGGCCGGGCCGTCGCGGGTTTCCGGGACAGCATCGAATCCCAGCGCCAACATCTACCGATCGGTGGCCACCATCGCCTACACCGCTACCAAGGCGATCACTGAGTGGGGACTATTCTCGGCGTCCACATCCGGCACGTTGTGGGACCGCCGGGTGTTCGCGGCCATCAATGTGGTGGACGGGGATTCCATCCAGTTCACCTACAACCTGACCATCTCCAGCGGGGGCACCTAAAGAGCGGGATGGCAGGATCTCCCGCGAGGCGCTTAGATGGCAGTCGCTTGGACACAGGTATCGGCGCGGTTTCGCAATGACAACGGCAGCGAGGCCGCCGCCACCTGGAAGGCCGCCCTGAACGTGAATCTCAAGGCCGGCCCATCACTCCAATTGCGGCTGCGCATTTGCGTCAAATGTTCCGGCACCACCAGCGGCAGCTTCACTCCGCAACTCCGGTACTCCAAGAACGCTGCGGCCTATACCAGTGTTACGGCATCATCGGCTGACGTGAGGGCGGTGGATTCCCCCAATCTGACCGACGATGCCGCTACTACCAAGCAGATTTCCGTCAATGCCAATTGGTCGGCGGGCAAGGTGGATGATGTAAGCGGGGCCATGACCTCCACCGCCGTGACCACCGGCTATGACACGGAAATGGAGTGGAGCATCAACCTCCAGGATTCCGCGCTGGCCAACGGGGATACGCTGGATTTCCGCTGCTACAACAGCACCACGGCCTTCGGAACCTATTCGACTACCCTGCGGCTCACGGTGAGCAAGGCCGCGTTGACGGCGGCGATGAGCGCGTTTGCCGGCGCTTACCTCCGCCTGGTGGCCAAGGGCCTCCCGGTTTCCATGAGCGCGTTGTCCGGCGGTCTAGCGCGGCAGGCCGGAAGGGCGCTTTCCGCGGCCTTGCCCGTTTTCGCCGCGGCCATGGCTGCCGCCCGGCTGTTCGGCAAGGATCTGGCAGCTTCGCTATCGGCCTTCGCCGGGAATGCGGCCAAGCTGGCGGGCAAGGCCCTGCCCGCTTCGGTTGCCGCCTTCGCCGGTGGGATGGCGCGTCGAGCCGGGAAAGCACTGGCCGGCTCCACCGTCGCCTTGGCCGGGGAACTCGCCAGGCGCGCCGGTAAGCCCCTGGAGGCTTCCCTGCCGGGCCCCTCGGCTGCCCTCGCCCGGTCGACCGC
>Ga0315293_10002934_pt1 | contig 16412 bp, 11 predicted proteins | sample YL17G13_20_MG_FD_203071 | JGI IMG/M metagenome (GOLD analysis project Ga0315293, IMG submission 203071) | Sediment microbial communities from Yellowstone Lake, YNP, Wyoming, USA - YL17G13_20 | ecosystem: Environmental > Aquatic > Freshwater > Lake > Sediment | place: USA: Wyoming | collected...
ATTGGAAATTGAGTTAGAACTCTTCGATCTTTTTCTTCAAAGGCAAGGTCATGAAGACAACGTCGACGCAATCGCCGTCCGGGTACATGAAGTAATTTTCCAGCGTGCACTGTACTTTATAGCCCAATTGCTCGAAGGCGAGAATAACTTTCGTCTGGTCGGCAAGCACTTCGCCGATCAAGTAATGTAATCCTTGTTTGCGCGCCAGTTCGATCATCGCCCTCACTAGCTTTATACCCAGGCCGCGCCGGCGGAAATCCTTGGCAAGGAAAATGCGGACTTCGCCGATGTGGCGCCGCGACCCATGGGAGAAGTGAAGGGTTCCTAGTCCCACCGCGCGGTCTTTGACCAGCGCCAGGACCGGCAGAACCTCATCGTAATTCAGATCCTTGCACCAAGCCTGGACAACCTCAGCGTCCTTTACATTACTGCGGAAGATGCGCAAGTCTTCATCTGAAAGCGGATGGAAGAGTTCTTCCAGGCGCTTGCGATCATCCTTGTCTAAAGGCCGCAGGAGAACATAGACGCCATCTTTGAGCGTGATAACTTCGCGGAAATTCTTGATCTGATCTGGCAACATAAACGCTCCTTTCGTGCACCCGTTTCACGTATCACGTTTCACGTTTTACGCAACACCGCCTCCACCGTTGGGAAACGGCTCATATCGGTATGGGGCAGGAACATGGCCGACATAAAAGCCTCATAGAAGGTATTATCCGCTGAAAGTTCGATGTACGTCATCCTCTTGGCAATATCGGCCACGCGGTCACGCGACTGCTGGCTCAGCAAAGCGTAATACGAGCCGCGGATGGCGGTGTTTCCCAAGAACTCGAAGCGCTCCCAAGGCATATCCGGCAACAGGCCAATCTGCACGGCTTTCTCGACGTTGATGTACTTTCCAAACGAGCCGCCAATCAGCATTTTGGCAACGCTCTCCAGCGGAACCCCAACCTGGTCGGCCAGGATGGTAAAACCGGCGTAAATGGCGGCCTTGGCGCGCAGCAGGTTATCAATATCCACATGGGTGATAACGATATCCTTGCCGTGCTCGGTTTCTGCGCCCCAAGCGATGACGTATTCCCCGCCGTGATCCCCTTCGCGCACGCGCCGCGTTTTCAAATCCACATTGACATTCCCGGCCTTGTCCAAAACGCCGGTCAGGAACATCTCTGCCAGAAGGGAGATCAGGCCGCTGCCACAGATGCCGCGCGGCTTGCCGCCGCCGATGACGCGATAAGTTGGTTCGTAGGTTTCGTTATTGACCCAAATTTCTTCGATCGCGCCCTCGGTCGCGCGCATCCCGTCCACCACGCCCGCGCCTTCGAAGGCCGGGCCGGCCGAGCAGGCGCAGGTCACCATCCAATCGCGGTTGCCTAAAACCATCTCACCGTTGGTACCCACGTCTAGGAACAGCACCACCTCTTCGGATAAATAAACGCCGCTCGAAAGTACACCCGCCGTGATATCCGCGCCCACGTAACTAGCGACACCCGGCAGGCAATCCACCGTTCCCTCGGGGCAGAGATTCAACCCGACTTCGCGAGTAGTGGTCAGGGGCGGATGGTTTACGGCCGTGATGAACGGCGAAAGGCGGATGCTGGCGGCGGGGATCTTCAATAAAAGATGCGCCATCGTGCTGTTGCCGACCACGGTGGCTTTAACCACCTGCTCCGGTTTTGCTTTGACCCGTTTGCAGGCCAGCTCGATCAGGCTATTGATGGTATTGACCACGCGCTGCTGGAGCTCGTCTGCGCCGCCATTCTTACTGGCAAAAATGATGCGAGAAACCACATCCTCGCCGCGTGCTATCTGTCCGTTGTATTCAGCCACCTGCGCCTTGACCTGACCGGTGACCAAATCCACCAGCCAGACTGTGACTGTCGTAGTGCCGATATCAATTGCCGCTGACCAGAGCGGCTCCTCTTCGGACCCAATACCTGGTCGCAGATCAATCAATCTGGCCAGCCCCCCGGTCTCGCCCGTTGCCATATCGAGGATGGCCGTCACGTTCCAGTCTGATTCGCGCAAGACCGTTCCGATGCGACGGAGCAGCCCAATCGAGCAATTAATCTGCTCGATATTCGCCTTCGTTCGCAGGGCGGTCTGCAGCCGGCTCCAGTCGTCGGCCTGATCGTCCATGCTGGGCGGATTGAGGCTCACGCTGACGCGCCGGATGGTCTGCGACCAGGTAAATTCGTAACCATCCGGCACTCTAATCTCGGACGCGATTCGATCCGTTGTCAAGCGGCGTTCGATCTTCTCCTGCGGAGGGATGGTGATATACAAGTCGCCTTCTACCACCGACTGGCAAGCCAGCGCATATCCCTTGGCAATATCTTCCTGAGAAAGGCGCAAGGAGCTGCGCCGGCGCACCTTCCCACCCGCGGCCACCTGGACGATGCAGCGTCCGCAACGTCCCTGCCCGCCGCATGGCTGACCAATATCCACACCGGCCCTGTGCAACGCCTCGACCAGCAGGCTGCCGGTAGGCACTTGGGCAGTCGCAGTTGCGCCAGTTTCGGCAAATGTAAAAGTGACTGTGTGGTCGGTCATTTCAGAATTAGGAGTTGCGTGTTAGAAAGGGTGCTCCCTAACTCCTAACCCGCAACCCGCAATTTATAACGCCTGCTTCATGAACGCTGGCAGATCTACCGCCTCGCGCGGCCCGACGCGGATCTCCCAATCGGGTAATTCTGCTTCCAACTCGCCAGATAGGACGGCCACATGGCCGGGGATCACCACGCGCTTCCTGCTGACCTTGTCGGCAACATTGAAGCCTTTGATCGTCTTGGCAATGCGCTCGGCGTCGAATTTGCCGGCCGCCCAGGCGGTCAATACGCTCATCCCTTCCGCATCGCAGACCACCAGCCAGGCCGGCAGGCCAGAGCCTTCGACCTCGTTGGCAACCGAGAAGTAGGTGATGCTGAAATTCGTGGTCACCAGCACCGGGCTTTCCGGCTTGGGATTATTGATCTCGTAGATGGCGGGCTGCACCTGGATGGGTTTCTGCGGGTCGGTATAGATATTTTGGCGCAGAACAAGCAGCGGGTAGACCAGTTCCGGGGCAAAGCGGTCGAGGACGATGAAACCGGCGTATTTGGCGATGGCCTGCGCGGCGACAACCGAGTCGCGTCCATCCCCACCTTCGGCAAAGGTAATGACCGGATAACCGAGAGGCCGGAAGTTGGATTTGAGCGCCAGCCGGCGCACCTGGGTAGAGAGCGCCAAGTGCGGGCCAAGCTTGGCGGATTTCAGGTCGAGCACGATATCCTCCAACCCCTTGCCCTTGACCTTCTCGGTCAGGTCGGCCAGCGCATCCAGGCTTTCCGCGCTGACCGCCAGCGAGGCGTGATGCTGCTTGGCGAGTTCGGTCATTGCCTCCCAATTGGCGCTGTTTGCCGCGTAGAGCAACGCGTTCTCGCCGCTCAGTGTGCCCAGGCCAGCCCCCAACGCCGCCGGGTCTTTGCCAACCAAGATCAAGGGTCGCTTCGTGGCCGCACGCGCCGCTTTAACGGCAGTAACAAAAGCTTGTGCTGAGCCTGGCGAAGCATCAGCGCCATCGGCCTCGACCGCGAATCCGTCCACGGTCAAGTCTATGCCGACGTAGTTGACCTTGAAAGCGTCCGCCGCGCCTACTTTAGCCTTGATCGCCTCTTCGCCTTCGCTGGCCTTTACTTTTACGAAAATGCCTGGCCGGTTGAAGAAGGTCTTTTCGTGCCGGAACATCACCGTCTCGTTTCCGGCCTTGACCTCATATCCGGTCACCTTGACCGAGATCAGGCGGATGGGCGGCTGGGACGACTCGGCCAGTTGTTTCTTCGATTCTTCGCTCACGTACGGGCAGGCGGACAGTTCAGCCTGCTTGGCCGCCAGTTTCATAGCGAAGGCCAAACAAGTTGGGAAACCACATTCCTTGCAGTTGGTCTTCGGAAGCAGTTTGTAGATTTGAATACCTGATAGAGCCATAGCTGTGTCTCCTCTGTCGCAGTCACGTAAAACGTAATTACGTTTTACGTTTCACGCTTTACGCTGCGACCATCAACTCCTCGATGGCAGCCTTCACCCGCTTGACACTCTCCGGGTGGCGTAAGACGACAATAGCGGCGCCCGATTCCAGCAGCGCAACGGTGGTCAGCGTTTCCCAGTTGATGGCGCGTTCCTTCCAATCACCCCACGATACGGGCACGCCCTGCCCCACCTTGGCTTCTTTTGTCTTCCAGGATTCGAAGCCGGTCGTGACGATCATCGGCGATTGGGTCATGGCGTCGCCCTGCAGGGCAGCCATGCGCAGCCGTTCCATGACCGAATAGCCATATTCGATGCCATAGCCGAGCGCGCCGGTGGTCGGATCCATGATGATACGGTCGCCGGGCATGCCCATGTCGCTGATCAGGATGTTCAACTGCTTGGAGAGGTTCACGTCCATCGGCGTTCGCGCCGTGACCAGGTGTCCATTGGCCATGGCCGTCGCCACGATGGTGCGGTAGTTCTTGTCCTCGCAGATGCCGAGCGCCAGGCGTTCGCCCTTGGTCGCTTCGGAGACAGGCACGAGCAGCTCATTGTCCAGTTCAGCCTGGCCGGGACCGAATACGATCAACGGCAGGCCGGTCGCGCCGAGCACTGCCTCGACCGCGGCGACCGCGGCTTCCGGCTTAGTCGGCTTGCCGTCCAGGCCGGTGACGCTGAGCGCTAGCACGATCAGGTCCGCGCCGGCGGCTTCGGCGGCCTTGGCCCAGGCGGCCGGATCGGTCATGGCCTCGCCCCAGACCTCCGCCAGCAGCGGCGACCAGTCATCCGGTTTGTGATCCTTGATCTCGATGGCGATCACCGGACGGTTGGGCATGGGCGTTTCGAAGTGCATGAACGGCAGCGTCCCTTCACCTCCCACCGTGATCGTTTTCGCCCGGGTGCCCCCTTCGGCAGCCATCGCGCCTAGCGTGACTGTGCGAATTTTCCCGGGCCATTTATCTTTGGGGATTTCAATTGGCATAGTGTCCTCTCCTTTCAGGAGTGATGAGTTATAAACGATGAGTAACGAGTGATAAGCGACGCCTTGTTTCTCATTTCTCGTTCCTCATTACTTTGCTTGCTTCGAACCTGCTTTGCGCCTCGCTTCGTCTCTGCGCTCGACGAATGCCTCGATTGGATTTTTCCGTTCCGCCTCCACGCCCAATCCGCGCAAATCTTCCTCGTCTTGTGCAGCCAGGTGACGCAAAATATGCTGGTACGATAGCGAGGCGGCCGGATAGATGACGCCTCCGACGTGGTGCATCAAGAAATATGTGCGCACATTTTGATCGCGCATCATCTGGGCTGCGGCCGTCAAGGGAATGTCGGGGGGGACCTGCGGGATGCCCTCCCGCAGCACATCCGCCGCAGTTGGGACAGTAGTTGAACTGCTGTCCCAACCAATTCTTGCATAGGCCTGCACCAGATCCTCCTGTCCGACCACACCCAGAGCGTGACCTTCATCCTTATCTAATACTATAACCGCTTCCAGGTTTTTTTCAAGCATCAAGCGGGCAATATCAGTTATCAGCGTTTCCGGCGGGACGGTTGCCACGCCTACCTGCATTAGGTCACGGACGAGGGTGCGAGAGCGGGTGAACATCTTCGACTCCCCTCACCCCCACCCCTCTCCCTGTGGGAGAGGGGAAAGGGCGAGGGTACTCAGTTAGAACATCGGATCCATCGCCATCGCAGGATGGTTGTGCGCCTCCAGCCAGGCCAGCAATTCGTCCACCGTGGTGGCATTGCGCTCGTCGGCGATCTTGTCCAGCAGTTCTGGGTCGCCTTCGCGCTCGGCGACGGCTTTGAATTCCTCGGCCATGGTTTCCTTGAGCACGCTGCTCATCCAGACGACGCGCTTGAAACCGCCTTCGGCTGAGATGAACTTGGGGCTGATAAGATAGAACTTGCCCACGCCCATCACGCCCGGCGTTTGCAGGCCCCCGCCGGCAATGCCAGCCAATGTGCTGAAGGTCATGCCGGCCGGCGTCATACTCGTGTCCTCGCGGCTCAACACCATTACGCCGTTGGCCTCCGGTATCAACATCACGATGCACTCGAAACAGCCGCAGGCTGTCATCGGGTTTTCCATGATGGAATACATGGCGACCTCGTTGACCACGCCGTGCGAGCCGATCTTGGCGTAATCGTTCGTACCCTCCCAGTAACCCTTGACCGGGTCCATTTGCTTGCCCAGCTTGATCGGCTGGTTCGGACCGGTCGGGTTGATGCTGAAGGAGGCCTTGCAGTCCAGCCAGTTGTACGCACCGCACAGTCCCAGCCGCTGCGGGCTGACCACGCAGACGTGGTTGGGCGCAAAGGACTGGCACAGGGTACAGGAGTAGAATTCGTCCACTTTATTGTCGGTCAGATCGGCAAGGCGTTTGTTGCGATAGTCATACGAGGCGCGGGCCTTCTCCAACCATTCATTCATTAGCTTAGGATCAGTGTAGATCGTTACAGAAATCTTATCCACGATGGCGCCAAAGTCCTCGTGGAAGCGGGCGTGCAGGATCTTGCCGATGTGCTCCAGGTTGAAGCCTTTGTCAGCCGCCGCGCTTGAGACGCGGATCCAGGCAATGTCGCGCTGACCGACGTGTTGGATGCCCGAAGCGCCGTTGACAAAATAGTGGATCTGGCGTTCCAAGACCGGCTCGAAATCCTTCTGCATCTGCCGGCCGGCCACTGTCGCGACAACGCCGACGTCCATCGAGCCTTGCGCCGGAACGTTGGAAAAATCTGGGCCGATGACCTCGATCTTACCGTCCACGACCTCTTCCAACTTTGCCATCTGCAGATACTCGAAACAGCGGCTATGCTTGCCGCCGAACTCGACGCGCAGGTCCGCCTTGCGCACCACCTCGCCCTCAAAGGCCGAGCCGTAAGGCACAGGCACGTCCACGTTGGAGATCTTTACCTTGACGCCGCGCACCTCGATACATTTCTGCACCAAGCGCTCGGCTTTCTCGAGGTCATCTTTACCTTCGATCTGCTCGAATGGCATGGAGACAACGTGTTCGTAGGTCGTCACGCCGGTCGGCAGGATCTCAGGAATGATCGTATCGGCGATGACCGGGAACCCATAGTTGATTGCCCCGGCTGCGGCCGCGTATTTCAGGTCGTCAACTTCGCCGAGGGCCAGCACGAAGGCAAAAACGCGGTCCTTGTTGTAGAGCAGGATTTCGCGCGCCTGCCCGCCCTTGAGACCGCCGAAGGTCAGCGCGGAACGGGTGGCGAAGCCCAGGGCGTAGATGGCGCTGATCGTATCCGTGCCGAAGGGCACCGTATAAGTATCGTAGCCCAGCTCCACGCCTTCTTCCATCAACTGATGGATAATGCTGCGTCCATTGACGTTGCCGGAGAGGAAGCACAGGATGTTGCGCCTCTGAAGCTCGCGTACAATCTTGACAGCGACCTCGTTGGATTTGGCGCAGCCGACGATGGCTGCGAAGCCGGGCATGCGCCCATCCACCAACTGGATGCCCCACGAGCGCAGGCGGATGTCGTCAATCGGGCCGTTAAGATGGCCGGTCAATGCATCCACTTCATCGGCCTTCACGCCATTTTCTGGACTGGTAAAGGAGGTGCCACCGGCCAGCTTGAAACCGGACATCGGCTCGGGCTGTTGACCATAGACAAAACGAATGCTCTCGATAGTCTCGGCGGCAAACAACGTCGCCATACCAGAGTCGAGCGTCTCGCCCAGGTAGGGAGTCCATTTGCTCGTGGACGGGATCGGGTGCAGCAGGCCGCGAGCGTGTTCGAGAATGGGTTTCAACTGGCTGAGCGTTTCCACCTGCACACCGGTCATACCCAGGATGGTTGGCATGAAATAGGCGGTATTCGGGAAAGCGACCTTGGTATCTGGCCCTTTTTCGGCCAGGGCCTTGTTGAGCATCAACTCGGCCTCGGTGACCAGGGCGTTTGCGCCACGCATGGCGCGGGTTGCGATGTAGCGTGACATTTCTTCTCTCCTCTACGTTAGTCTGCTGCCGTACCGTATATCGCCTGGCGGCGTTCATCCACTGGTAACTTTTCAAGTTCCAACATACGGGCATCCCCACTGCGCCCAAACTTGGCAGGATCGTAGACAGGGAGACCCAACGCAGCGCGTTTCTTGTCAATATGAGCCAGCGTGGCCTTGATCATCTCGTCCGGCTCGGCGATGAACTCCAGCTTGCCTCCATACAATTTCTCCCAGCCCTGGCTGATGTAATGCAGGACTTTGTCACTATCCGCGACCCGGTCCGGCATTCCGCTGATGGGCGAAGCCCCGCCGAAGATGACGTACGCGCCCGAGGCCACGCAGTATGCGGCGATTGCCAGCGCCTTTTCGCTCATCCACTCCGGGGCCAGGCCCACCGCCGGGATCTGGTCAATATCGTCGCCCAGGCCGCCCTCCTCCACCATCTGGGTCAGGACGGTCAGGATGCGGGTATTGTCCACGCATGAACCCATGTGCAGCACGGGTGGGATGCCGACCGTTTCGCACACCTCGCGCAGGCCTGCGCCGACCTCGGTCAGCCCGGCCTCGCCGAGCATCAGCCCCAGCTTGGCGCTCGAGATCGCGCCACAACCTGTCTGGACAATCAGCACGTCCTGCTTGAGCAGCTCCTTGACGACGTAATTATGCAGGTAATCCTGGTTGGAACGCGGGTTGTTGCAGCCGACAATGGCAGCCACGCCGCGGATGCGCCCGGCCATGATGGCGTCGTTGAGCGGCCGGAAAGAAGCCCGGTAAGAACCGCCCAGCATGTAGTTGATATATTCGTGCGAGAAGCCGGGGATCAGATCCTCGCGTATCTGCGGGATGTGAGTCTTGCCGCGATTTTTGTAGTTATCAATCGCCTCTTTCAGGATTTGCTTGGCAATGGTCAACGCCTTATGCTCATCGAATTCGATGTGCGTGGCACCCGTGATGCGTACCTTGGGCGAGGTGGTGATGATTTTGGTGTGGAAGTTGGCGGCCAGACCAACCAGCGCCTGCATAATGCACTGCACGTCCACGACCATTGCTTCGACCGAGCCGGTCAGTATGGCCAGCTCCTGATGCAGAAAGTTGCCCGCGGCCGGGATGCCCTGGCGCATGAGGATTTCATTCGCCGTGCAGCAGATGCCCGACAATTGGACGCCCTTGGCTCCGGCGGCTTTGGCGTATTCGATGATCTCCGGGTCTTGCGAAGCCGCCACGATCATCTGGCTCAAGGTCGGCTCGTGCCCATGCACGACCACGTTGACCATATCGTCTTTCAGTACGCCCAAATTCGCCTGTCCCAAGATCGGCGCCGGGGTGCCAAAAAGGATGTCGGAGATGTCGGTCGCGATCATCGAGCCGCCCCAGCCGTCCGCCAGGCCGGTGCGGATGGCGTGCTGGAGGATGTGCTCCGGGTCCTGGTCGTCGCCGATGTGGGTGCGGTGCAAGGCCTCGACCACTTCGCGGTCAATCCCGCGCGGCACGACTTTGAGCTGACGCCATAGCTGCTGTCGTTTCTTGGGAGCGCGGATGACCGGCGCGAGCTCGCCCTTCTGCTGCCCAAATTGGGAAATATACAGGTCGGCCAGATCGTTCGCGATCTCCTGCGGCGAGCGTTTTTCAACCGGGATGTCATACTTGGAGGCTACGATACGCAATTTCGCCACATCGCGGATGGTATAGCCCTCTGTCTCGCCGTTGGCGACGGCCTTGAGCGTGAACGCCATGTCGCGCCCGTGATCCGAGTGGGCAGCCGCTCCCGCCGCGATGGCGCGGATCAGGTTGCGCGCCTGGATGGTATCCAGCGTCGCACCGCACACGCCCACCTGCCCTTCTTTGGTCAGGCGGCAGGGGCCCATGCCGCATTGCTTGCAGCACATCCCCGCGCCGCCGATATTGCAAGGGGCCATGTTATCGGCGCGTGTAAAGGCGGTGCCGATGCCCAATTCCTCGGCGCGCACCAACATTTCCTGCGCGGCCGGATCAGAGCTTTGCTGTTGAACAGTTCGCTTGGTCGCCATGATTATTTTTCCTCATCCATACTTCTAATTGGACCCATCCCTGGGCAGGGCCAGAGCGGGCGTCCCCGGTGAGCTACCTGTTGGGAAAAACTGACGGTTTTTTTGATCTGCTCGTATACCGCAGTGTGACGCATGAACTCGGTCGCGCCCTCGTCCGTGCCGACCGCCTTTCCGGACTCGGTGTGAAAATGCCACTCGCCCAGGTAGCCAGCATCCTCCAGTTTGGTCTGGAGTTCCAGATCGTTGACCTTTTTCTCGTCGTAGGTCACCTCGACGACCCGGAACGCACTGCTGGCGTAGACATCCTCGACGCCTGGGATTTCAAGCAAAATACGGCGAACATCACTCACGTGATGATCGCCGTACATGGCAGGGACATCAAACGATTTCGTTCGCATGATAAACACCTCCTGTAAGGTTTATAGAAATAACACTCATAGCCACTTGTTCTGTAACTTGGGGAGCGGGGGTGTGTGGGGGCAGCTTCGCTGCCCACACACACCCCTCTTCCCCTACTTAGAATTTTATTGAGTCTTTTACCACAAGCATAACACTTCTTCAGATATTCTAGCATTGGGATTGGCGTCTGGAGCATATTTGTGAGTATTGTCAGCCAAAAGAGGGATTAATGTCGCCGTCCACTATGTCATTTTACACAACTTGAATCAGCCGTTATAATGCCTGTATGCGCAGATTGACTTCGTTTGTCTCGATGCTATTTCTTTTACTCCTTACAACTTGCCTAAATCCCTCGAGCGCGCAGGCAAAGGTCAATCTCCCTCAGACGTTTCAGGTTTCCAGCGCGTACGATTTGATCCAGGCGGTCAATGATCTGCGCGCAAGCTATGGCCTGCCAGCTTATCAACCCAACTCGATCTTGATGGCAGTGGCGCAGGCACACGCCGAATATCAGGCTTCCATCGGCACCGTGACCCACTACAGCGCAGATGGCTCCCTTCCCTATCAACGGGCGCTGGCAGCCGGGTATGCCTTGCTGGGCGGCTGGTACTCGGAAAATATCATGGCCGGCTTCAACTTATCCGCGCAGGGGGCCGTGGACGCCTGGATGGGCGACGCGCCCCACCAAAACACGATGCTCTCGTCCACGCTTCGAGAGGTAGGAGCGGGCGTCGCCACATTAGGCGACAAGGTTTATTACACCCTGGATGCCAGCCTCTCGACAGGAGGCCAGCCAGCCGCTTACACGCCGGGTATTACAGTACCGCCCCAAATTCCCGTTGCCAGCACCGGCACGGTCATCCCCAACACACCCAACGCGGATGGCTCGATCATCCACATCGTCCAACCCGGCGATTCGTTGATCGTCATCGCCATCGCTTACGATGTTCCGGTTGACGATCTGCTGAAGCTGAACAACCTGCAGCTCAATTCCGTCATCCGCACCGGTCAACAGTTGACCATCAGCCCGGCCTTTACACCCACCCCCACGTTGCCCACCTCGACCCCGACCCGCCGCCTCACGCCGACCTCCTGGCCGACCTCGACCGCCATTACGACGCCGACTAGCACGCCGGTCACCGCTACGCCGATACCCAAAGCTGGCGTCCCCCTCTCTACGGGAATGGTTTCCGTATCCATAATCATTCTGTTTGCGCTGGCGGTCGCCGGCGCAGTGGCCTGGTTAGGGACCAGGGGTTCCAATAAATAACCGGGAACCCGTTTTCTTCGAGAAAACGGGTTCCCGGATGAGTTCTTACTTCGCCTTGCCTTGCGCGGCGACAGCCTCGGCCGCCTTGCGGACGGCCTCCGCGTCGCCGAGATAGTAGTGCGCAACCGGTCTCAGGTCCGCGCTCAGTTCGTAAACCAGCGGGATGCCAGTCGGGATATTTAGTTCTGGGATTTCCGCATCTGAGACATTATCCAAATACTTGACCATCGCCCTCATGCTGTTACCGTGCGCCGCGACCAGAACACGCTGGCCGGATTTAACCGCCGGAGCCAGGATGCTGTGCCAGTACGGCAGGACGCGCGCCAGCGTATCCTTCAATGATTCACACTTCGGCAGTTCGTCCTGTTTCAGCGCGGCATAGCGCCGGTCGAAACGCGGGTGGCGTGGATCGTCCATCTCCAGGGGCGGCGGCGGGACATCGTAACTGCGCCGCCAGATCTTGACCTGCGCTTCGCCGTACTTGCTCGCCATTTCCGCCTTGTTCAAACCCTGCAACGCGCCGTAATGGCGTTCGTTGAGCTGCCAGGCATTGACCACCGGCAGCCACTCCAGATCCATTTCTTCCATGACGATCCAGAGCGTCTTTACGGCGCGCTTGAGCACAGAAGTATAGGCAACATCGAAAGTATAGCCGCCCTCACGCAGCAATTGCCCGGCTGAATGCGCCTCGGCGCATCCCTGCTCGGTAAGGCCCACATCCGTCCAGCCTGTAAAACGGTTTTCGAGATTCCAGGTGCTTTGCCCGTGACGTAGCATCACCAGTTTATACTTGGTTTCCATAATTGACTCCACAACAAACCGCCAGGTGCTCGAGCGCCTGGCGGTTTGTTTCCTTTATCCTGATTATCGTATCGCCAGTTCGGTTTCAGGGTCGAACAGGTGGAAGTTGTCCATGTTGAAGGCCACCTGCACCTTCTCGCCGATGCGGAAATTCGTGCGCGGGTCAACGCGGGCAATAAAAGTGTTCGGCCCGCTGACCAGGTACAGGAAGATCTCATTACCCATCAACTCGGTCACGTCCACTTTGGCTTCGACGTTCTCGACGTGGATGCCAGGTGGAGTGAAAGCCGGGTTGAAGATGTCTTCGGGGCGGATGCCAAAGACGATCGGGTGATCCACGTAGTTCTGCAGCTTCCTGGAACGGTCTCCTGGAATAGGCACTGCGAAATCACCCGAATCAACCAGCAGCGAATTTCCATCCTTGCGTAGTTTGCCTTTGAAGAAGTTCATCGCCGGAGAGCCAATGAAACCGGCAACGAACATATTCTCCGGCTTGTCGTACAGGTTCTGCGGCGTGTCCAACTGTAGCAGCAAACCCTTGTTGATGACCGCGATGCGGGAGGCCATGGTCATGGCCTCCGTCTGGTCGTGGGTAACATAGATGAAGGTGGTTTGCAGGCGGTGATGCAGCTTGCTCAACTCTGAGCGCATGGCTACGCGCAGCTTGGCATCCAGGTTGGAGAGCGGCTCGTCGAAGAGGAAGACTTTCGGTTCGCGGACGATGGCGCGCCCGACGGCGACGCGCTGGCGCTGGCCGCCCGAAAGCTGGCGCGGTTTGCGGTTCAGGTATTCGGTGATGCCCAGGATCTCGGCGGCGTCGCCAACCCGGCGTTTGATCTCCTCCTTGGGAGTCTTGCGAAGCTTGAGGCCAAAGGCCAGGTTATCGTACACCGTCAGGTGCGGGTATAGGGCATAGGATTGAAAAACCATGGCAATATCACGGTCTTTGGGCGGCACATCATTGACGACGCGGTCGCCAATCTTGATCGTGCCTTTAGTGATCTCTTCGAGACCGGCAAGCAGCCGCAGGGCGGTCGTCTTGCCGCAGCCCGAAGGACCGACGAATACCAGGAATTCTTTATCTGCGATCTGCAAGTCCAGATCGTTGACGGCAATAACGTTGCCAAATTCCTTTGTGACGTGATCGTACGTAACACCAGCCATTTGAAACCTCCGTTTCGTGAGAGTATAGTGACACTATTATAGTACAACTTTGAAAATGCCTCTTGCCCATTTTGCCGCCTAATTATAAAATGGAACCATGACCGAAGACGTGACCCCCATCCGCCAGCAATACCTGGAAATAAAGCGCCAGTATCCCGACGCCATCCTGTTCTTTCGCCTGGGCGACTTCTACGAAACCTTCGACGAGGACGCTGAGACCGCCGCGCGCGAACTGGACATTGTTCTGACCTCGCGGCCGATCGGCAAAGGCCTGCGCGCCCCGCTGGCCGGCATCCCCTACCACGCCGTGGAGAACTACCTGGCGCGCCTGATCGAGAAGGGCTATCACGTTGCCATTTGCGAACAGGTCGGCGACCAGCCCACCAAAGGTATCTTCCCGCGCAAGGTGGTACGCGTGGTCACGCCCGGCACGATCGTGGAACCCGGCCTGCTGCCCGGCGATGCCAATAACTATCTGACCGCCATCGTCCTGGACTCCGGCGCCGTGAATGCCAGCGTCTCCGACGCTGGCATTCGCGCCGGGATCGCCTACGTGGACATCACCACCGGAGAATTTGCCGCCACCGAACTGGGATCCGCTGACCTGGCAGCGGAAGGGCGACCACACCCCCATTCGGAAGCAAGCGGGTCGCCCCTATGGGCTGAAATTGCCCGCCTGCGCCCGGCTGAAATCATCCACCCCGATAATGTCATTCTGCCCAATGGCATCGCCGGGCACGTAACGCCATGGGCTGCCTGGCGCTTCGAGCCGGGCAAATGCCAGGAAACCCTTTTATCTCATTTCAGCGCCTCTACATTGGAAGGGTTTGGGCTGAAAAACCTGCCGCTGGCGGCGCGCGCGGCGGGCGCCATCATCCAGTATCTCAAAGAGACCGAAAGCGCAGCGCTCAACCTGTTGACGAGCCTGCGCGTCTACAGCCTGAACGAATTCATGACCCTGGACGCCGCCACGCGCCGCAACCTGGAACTAACAGAAACCCTTCGTTCCTCAGGACAGGCATTGCGCGGCGAGAGCAAAGGCTCGCTGCTCGGCGTGCTCGACCATACCGTCACGCCGATGGGCAAACGCTTGCTGCGCCAATGGGTCAACCAGCCCCTGCTGGATGTCCGTCGCATCCGCCTGCGGCAGGATGGGGTCGAGTTCTTCTTCAAGAACTCGATGAAGCGCGCCGAGTTACGCGCCGCGTTGAAGCCGCTATCTGACCTGGAACGCCTGACCAACCGCATCCTCTCCGGCCACGCCCAGCCGCGTGATTTGGTGGCGATGAGGGAGACGCTCCAGCGAATTCCAGCAATTCAAAATTTATTCATTGCTCTCGGCGGGGCTGAGCCCCGCCGAGAGCAGGAAGAAACACCTCTCCCGCTGCAAAGTCTCGACCCGTGCTCCGAAGAACTTCAACTTTTACATGCTTCCATTGCTGACGACCCGCCTGCCACGTTGCAAAACACCGGCATCCTCCGCCCCGGTTACTCCGCCGAACTGGATGGGGTCATCGAGGCTTCTCGTCACGCCCGCGAATGGATCAACAACCTGGAAAACGTCGAGCGCCAGCGCACCGGCATCAAATCCCTGAAAGTGGGCTACAACAAGGTATTTGGGTATTACCTCGAGATCTCTCACGGACAGGTTGCCAAAGCGCCCCCGGATTACATCCGCAAGCAGACGCTGGTCAACGCCGAACGCTACATCACGCCGGAGATGAAGGAATACGAGACTCTGGTGCTGAACGCCGAGGAACGCATCCGCGAGTTAGAACTGCGACTGTTCCGCGAGGTCTGCGCGACGCTGGCAAAGTCTACCGCGCGCTTGCTGGAAACGGCGCGTGCGCTGGCCGACCTGGACGTTCGCGCCGCCCTGGCCGAGGCCGCCGCCTTGGGGAACTACTGCCGGCCCGAGATTCGGGAGGATGACGTGCTGGACATCCGCGAAGGCCGCCATCCGGTCGTCGAGCAGACATTGCAAGGCGAGCGTTTCGTCCCCAACGATGTCACCTTCGAGAAGGGCGAGATCGTGCGCGTCATCACCGGGCCGAACATGTCGGGCAAGTCCACTTATCTGCGTCAGGCGGCCCTGATCGTGCTGATGGCGCAGATAGGCTCCTTCGTCCCGGCGGCTTCCGCAAAGATCGGCCTGGTGGACCGCATCTTCACCCGCATCGGCGCCCAGGACGAGATCCAAGCCGGGCAGTCCACCTTCATGGTCGAGATGATCGAGGCGGCCAACATCCTGCATCACGCCACGCAAAGGTCGCTGCTCATCCTGGACGAGATCGGGCGCGGCACCAGCACCTACGACGGCGTCTCGATTGCCTGGGCGGTGGTCGAGTACATCCACAACCACCCGCAACTGCGCTCCAAGACGCTCTTCGCCACCCACTACCACGAGCTGACCCAATTGGCGGACCTGCTGCCGGGCGTGCGCAATTACAGCGTGGCCGTGACCGAAGCCGACGCCAAAGTCGTCTTCCTGCACAAGATCGTGCCGGGCGGCGCGGACCGCTCGTACGGCATCCACGTTGCGCAACTGGCCGGGCTGCCGCGCCCGGTCATCCAGCGCGCCAGCGAGATCATGCGCGAGTTGGAAAAATCTTCCGGCCAGGCGGTGCACATCAACCCGCATGCCGCCCAGCAGGCCGCCCTCTTCCCGGAGACCAGCCCCCTGCTGGATGAACTGAAGTCGTTGGATGTGAATTCATTGTCGCCGATCGAGGCGTTGAACAAGTTGTTCGAGTGGCAGAGAAAATATCTGGAAAAG
>Ga0315293_10002935_pt1 | contig 16407 bp, 12 predicted proteins | sample YL17G13_20_MG_FD_203071 | JGI IMG/M metagenome (GOLD analysis project Ga0315293, IMG submission 203071) | Sediment microbial communities from Yellowstone Lake, YNP, Wyoming, USA - YL17G13_20 | ecosystem: Environmental > Aquatic > Freshwater > Lake > Sediment | place: USA: Wyoming | collected...
GGCGTCAGACCTGCCACATGTGGCGTTACTATCACGTTTTCCATATCCCAGAGTGGCGAACTCTTTGGCAATGGTTCTTGTGCGAAAGTGTCCAAGGCGGCTCCTGCAATCCAACGTTCTTTCAAAGCTTGAATCAGCTTGTCTTCTTGCACCACGTTCCCTCTGCTAGTGTTGATCAAGTAGGCTGTGGGTTTCATGCTTCTGAGTTCTTTTTCTCCGATAACACCTTCGGTTTTAGCCGTGAGGGGTAGTTGAAGAACCACAAAATCAGATTCGGCAAACAGCGTTTCCAGATTTTCAGGAGAAACCAGTTTATCAACGTGGTCTGGTGTTGGTGCAGAAGGGTTTCTTCTCGTGGCAATCACTTTCATCCCCAAGCACTTTGCTCTCTTTGCTATTTCTCCGCCGATTGTTCCGATTCCCACTATTCCCAAGGTTTTTCCAGACAGCTCATTCATTTGAGGCAGCAGTTCAAGGTCGCTTGTTTTCCATTTTCTCTCAACTTGGTTTCTGATGAAAAGATGCAGTTTCCTGTTCAAGCAAAACATCAAACCGATGGCATGTTCTGCAACCGGAATCGCATTTACTCCTTTTGCATTGGTTATTATGACGTCGCTCTGAACGACTTCAGGGTATAGAAATGATTCGACGCCAGCATAGTTGATCTGAATCCATTTGAGTTTCTTTGCTGCCGAGAACATCTCAAGAGAAAATCTCCCTGCCAGCAACACTTCGGCGTCTTCAGCGAGTTTTAGAAGTTCCTTTGCATCGTTGCTTTGATTGACTTCTATTCCGGCAGACACCTTGCGGATTTTTTCTAGATACATTTTTGGCAAATGGAAGGAGAGAAGCACGTTTAGCCTATCTCTTACAGATCGGGGATTTGGTTCCGTCATACCTTTCTGGACTCAAATAGTACTTTTGAACTGAAGGCATTTAAACATCTGTTGCTGTTGTCTTGCAGCGACATCTTCTTGGGCGACCTCGTCTTGAAAATCTCATGAGCAATTGGGAAGATATCCACAAGAACTGCTTTTCAATTCGTTGCACCGATGCAACAGCGAGCAAATAACAGATTCGGATCAGAAGTTGTCCAGTTCCTGAAAATAGCTTCAAATTGATGAATATACACGAAGAATGAAAACGTAGAATTTAATATGTTTCAAGTCTATTGTATAGAGCTAAACTGCGTAGGCGGTTTATGGCTTGACTGATGAAGATAAGAATGAAATGATAGTGACACCTTGGGAAGTCAAGGGAAAAGTCGACTATGTACGCTTGATTCGCGAGTTCGGCACCCAACCCTTGACGCAGGAGCTACGACAGAGGCTAGCCAAGTACATGGGCGGCGTCCACATTCAGCTTCGCAGGGAACTCTTCTTCTCTCATCGAGACTTGGACACGGTGCTTGACCTGTACGAGAAAGGCATCAAATTCGTGCTATACACTGGTCGCGGCCCCTCGGGCCCCGTCCACATAGGACACCTTGTTCCATGGATATTCACCAAGCATCTGCAAGAGGCGTTTGACACTAGGCTCTATTTTCAGATGACAGACGATGAGAAATTCGTAGTCGACGATGAAGCAGTCCTTTCTGAAACGACAGGTTTAGCCTATGAAAACGCGTTAGACTTGATCGCTCTAGGCTTCGAACCCAAGAACACTTTCATAATCTATGACGTTGAAGATATTGACCTGCTGTACGACATTGCGTTGGAAGTGGCTAAGCGAATAACGTACTCCACGGCGAGATCAACGTTCGGCTTTCAGGACAACACAAACCTCGGTTGGATATTTTATCCTGCTGTGCAAGCGGTTCCATGCTTCATCCACAAGAAACTAACTGGCGAGAACGTTCCCGCCCTCATACCTGCGGCTATAGATCAAGACCCCTACTGGAGGATCACTCGAGACATTGCTGCAAAAATGGGGTACTACAAGCCAGCACAGATTCACAACCGATTCGTGCCAGGGCTGGGCGTCGGGGGGAAAATGAGCGCTTCAGAACCTGAAACCGCGATCTTCACCACCGACCCTCCCGAACAGGTGAAAAAGAAGATTTGGAAGGCGTTCACAGGAGGAAAAGGAACCATAGCCGAACAGAAGAAGCTCGGAGCCGACCCAGACGTGTGCACGGTTTTCCAGTACTTCCTCTATCTATTTGAGGAGGACGACAAGAAACTTGAGGAAAGAAACAGACGCTGCAAGGCTGGTGAGGTCATGTGCGGTGACTGCAAGAAGGAACTCGCTGAAAAGGTGAACAAATTTCTCGATGGACATCAGAAGAAACGGTTGAAAGCAAAGGATAGAATAGACGAGTTTCACATCAAAAGGTAGACAGCTTTTGAAGTGACAGTTGTTCAGTCTAATTCGATAGGTTCCTTCTTCTTTGCTTGGCACGCGTTACTAGGTTATGCAATATGGTGCACGGGTGTGAACCTTGGAAAGACGCATGGTACGCAACGGTTGAGAAATGAGCCACGTACGTCTGTCCTATTTCTGTTCGCAGATCTCTTTCCAGAGATTTTTCATTCTGCGCTCGGTTATACGAGGGAGGACCAAGTTCTTCGCAAGATTAGCTTGTCGTTCTCAACTATAACATTATAAGCGCTGACAAATGTAAATCTCAATCTTGCGGCGAGTGTGAGGCGTGGCTATTATGAGTGAGCTGGATAAGGAAGCTCTCGACAAACTTCGGCTTTCAGGCAAAATCTTGCGTGAGACGCGCGAAGAGATGAAGGGTTTCGTGCAGGAAGGAATGCCGATAATCGACGTTTGTGAAAAAGCAGAGGGTCTGATCAAGAAGAAAGGCGCAAAACCCGCGTTTCCATGCAACGTCTCCGTGAACGAGATTGCGGCACACTACACTTCGCCACCAAATGACACAAGTAGAATCCCCGAGAAATCCGTTGTGAAAGTTGATATCGGAGCACACGTTGACGGATACTTGACGGACACGGCAGTCACGGTGTGTTTCAACCCTGAATATATGGGTCTTGTGGAAACAGCGGAGCGGGCACTAAAAGTAGCTGTGGAAAACATTCATCCAGGAGTATCTACCTCTAAGCTTGGATCAATCATTGAAACTGCAATCAAATCCAGAGGTTTCAAACCTGTTTCCAACCTAACAGGGCATCAGGTGGGCCGCTATATGGTGCACACCGGCACTTCTTTGCCCAACGTGACGCAGCTGTTCTCTTCAAAGCTCAAACTCGGAGGAACCTATGCAATTGAGCCTTTCGTGACGCTTCCAAACGCGGTTGGAAGGGTGGAAGACGGTGAAGAAGCCGCGATTTTCCGTTTCATTAAATCTCGATCGTTGAAGAGCAGCTATGCAAAGCAGCTTCTGAAGTACATCGAGGACAACTTCAGAACGCTTCCTTTTGCAGAGCGTTGGTTGCAGAATGTTGTTCCTAGAGAGAATTATGGCGAAGCTTTTCGTGAGCTTTTGTCTGCAAAGTGTTTAATGCAGTATCCTGTTTTTGTTGAGGCTAGTGGAAAAACTGTTGCTCAGGCTGAGCACACTGTGTTGGTTGTCGAGGATGGATGCGCCGTTTTGACCTAGAAAGGCATGCGGTTTTTTTCTTTGTCTTTGACTTCCCTGTAGATCGCGGTTATTAGCATTTTGTCGTTGCATTTCTGGCAGGGTTCGCCTTCTTTGAATATGTAGTCTCCTCGTTGGAACTCTCTGACGTTCTTGAAGCCGCATTTTTTGCATTCGATGGTTGTTACTACTGGAGGAACCACAATCTTGAGTTTCGACAGTCTTCTTCGTGTCTGGAAAAGCACGTACGTGGATAATGAGACTCCGACGAATCCAAGGAGTAGGAGAACCCATGAGGCTTCTGTGTTCTGTTCGACTACGGTCGCTCCGAATATTAGAGCTACGAACGATAATGCGAGTGTTAAGAAAACCACCAGAAGCAGAAATGTGGAGATTCTGGCTGTTGAGGCTGTTGCTTGAGTACCGCTCATTTCATTCATCTCCTACTGTCCAATTCCGATGGTGTTGCCTATACCGGCTATTATTATCTTGTCGCCCTCTTTGGTTCTTTCCAGGACAACTTCTTTAATCCTGTCGACCACCGTGTTGACTGAGTCGAAGATTTCCTTGCGCATAGGCGAAACCGCATCTCCCGTGTCTTCTTTCACGATCACGGCGTTTATTGGGATGTGATACTTGAGGATTTTCTCTTCGATTTTGTACTGGTCAACGCCTGGGCCCCCAATGGCTGCTCCTACACCTTCAGCTACTTCTCCCAGTCCTTCACCTTCCAGCTTCAGAGCGGCGTCTATCATTACAACCATGGCGATTTTTCCATTGTTTTCCTCGATCACGTGTTCTATTGCGTCGCCTGGTTTACCCACGTTTCCACCAGGTCCTTCGGCTTTTATTACGAAGGCTGTACGTCCCTCAAACGGAACGGTCGAAACCACACAGTCCTTCTCGATCTTCTTTGTCTCGTAACCGTGCATGATCTTGGCCGCCACGAGCGCGCCCGCCCCGTCGCCTATAGGCTGACCGAACGCAAAGGCTTTCAATGCACTGGCATAGGCTTCTGCTTCTCGCATAATCATAGGTAGAATCATCTGTATCTGCATGATGATGTATAGGCTAAGGGTTTTCTTACCTAGCAGGTAAAAGTGTCTTATTACTTTGTAGATGAAGTTCAGAGCCATTGCGGCTTCGAGAGTGTTCTCCAAGTTGTTTGCCTGAGTCTCATCTGCGGCCGGAGCCATCAGTTTGACTTCATCCTTGAGGCGTTCGTCCCTGACATCTAAGATGTGTTCAAGCTTCCATACTACTCCCGCGGGATCTAGTGTTTGTGGAGCTATTGTGAAGTACTCTAGGAACCTGTCCACTTTGGCAGTGGGATCGGTTTGAGGTTTCCCGATCTCTTTTATTGTCTCTACCGCCATTTTGCGGCCTTCTTCTTTGATGTACTTGAGCTTGTAAAGTGAACCTTCAACCTCTCTGATCATAACGTAGGTTTGGATTCTGCTTCCATAGAAGATGAAGACGACAAATATGACGTAGAAGAGGACGTTCATAATCCAGCCTAAGCTACTGTCGCCAAGGAGTCCTTGGCCGATTTGGTTCTGAATCCCCAACATTGCCGCAATTATGCTCACAAACTCACCTTCGCAACACACTATTATCAGTCAGTTATAAGGTTTGGGTGAATTTCCTCCCAACTGAAAGATCAATTGGAGTGGGGTTACCAGCTTTCCCGGGTTGACATGGCCGAAGACCACACTACAGCCGGAAACGGAGCGCGGTTTAACTTCTGAGTTCGGTATGGGATCAGGTGGGACCCGCGCCCTATGGCCGGCGAACCCCAGACTACACGGCAACTCTCTCCTCATAAGCTTATCGCTCCAACACCATACATTTCTTCGAGTTTTCTTTTGAGGAAGAATGTTTCTTTCGGTGACGCAAAAACGCATATATTTAAAGTCTGGAATGTCATTGTCAATAAGCCGTGGGGTCGTAGTCTAGCCAGACGATCGACCGAACGATCGATCGGATCAAGTATGACGACGGGCTCCAGAAAGGATACCCCCATTAGGGCAGTATCCCGCTCACTTGGAGACGACCCAGAAAGGGAATGACGAAATTCTGGAGCGGTCATACGGAGAAACCCGTAGGTCCCCCGTTCAAATCGGGGCGGCCCCACCAAAATCACCTTTTGCAAAAATGAACAACCGCGTTTGGGCATTTGGAACTTGATTTCCACAAGACTGTTTCCGAGCGACGTAAATTGCATCAGGTTCTAGTAGTCTTGGATGTGGCTGTAGCACTGGCAAGATGGATTTGCAGAAATGCCAAAAACGTTTATTCCTAATATACCTGAGTTCCTTGTATTGTGAGGAAAAGGGTGAGTTGGATTGGATTTCTATGAAGCTGTTGAAAAGAGAAGAACAGTGAGGGATTTTCAGTCAAAACCTGTGGAAGAAGAGAAGCTTTTGAGGATATTGGCAGCTGGATTGAAGGCACCATCGCATAATCATCTGAGAGAATGGGAGTTCATTTTCATAAGAGATTTTGAACAGAGGAAAAGAGTCGTGGAGCTGGGCGTGGCGGCCAAGGATTGTTGTGAGAAAGAAGTGGAAAAAGCAACAAAGCCAATGACTGAATGGGAGAAACCAGCATATCTTGCAGCATTACCTGTTCAGAGAAGGATGTTGATGAGTTCGCCGGAACTGCTTGCAGTCTGCTTCAGGATGAGGAAACCTCTCAAAGAATGCAAAACACTCTATGAACTGAATAACTTTGCTTCCGTCTGGGCATGCATGGAAAACATCCTGCTAGCGATGGCGGCAGAGGGATTGTATGGCGTTACCTTCATACCGCATGATACGATGACGCTTAGGAAGATTCTGGAAATACCCGATGATTATGAAGTTGCGGTGCTCATTCCTATCGGATACCCACAAGAATACTTTGTGAAACAAAGGCCGTTGTCGTTGCGAGAGAAGATTCATTACAATAAATGGTAGAAAATGCCTAAACGATATGTTATGATCTGGGCTGCATCAACAAGCACATTTTGTAGGATTTAAGCGCAAGTTTGAACCTGTACGGCCCCACCAAAATCTCTTTCCGACAAAATAGACCTTTCCTGCAGGTTGTGCAGAAAAATACTCGTTAGACGAGTGTGGACGCTCAAGGCTCTATCTTTAGGAGATTTTTGAAACACGTTTCGGTGTTATAGAAGATTCATCCACAAATGATATCTGCTTATTGGACTGTCTTCTAATAGTGGAACTTGCACTCGCAAATCAGTGAGTGATAGAATGTGAGCAAGACCGTATTGATATTGACACTTCTGGCCATTCTGGTTCTAGCGGCAGAACCGCTGAACAACAAAACAGTTCTAGCGCAGGCTGATCTCGGATTGACGGTTGGTACAACTGATGCGGTGGAATCCTGCCTTGATCCCGCACACGCCTACGACTATTTCGGCTGGAATGTGATTCAGTCTCTGGGTTGTGGACTAGTTGAATACAAAGTCAACGCGACAGGTAGCCCGGATGATTTTGTTCCGTCTTTGGCAACTTCTTGGAGTGTTTCATCTGATGGATTGGAATGGACTTTCAACCTTAGGCAGGTTGTCAAATACGATGACGGAACAGAGTTCAACGCTACACACGTTAAGTACACTTTTGACAGAGGTATGGATATTGCAGATCCGGATGGTGCCTTTTTAGGAATAGGATATTGCGATATCATTCAAAACGTCACGGTTGTGGACAAGGACATAGTGAAGTTCTATCTCAAAATTCCATTCGCAGCCTTCCTATCATTGGTGGCGTTGCCAGTATCATTCATAGTGGATCCAAAATACGCTCCGATGCATGGAACATCTTGGAATACCACAGACGTGGTTGTATATAATGATGGAAACGCTAGAGCAAGTCACCCGATGGGTCTAGGACCTTACCTGCTGAAGAATTGGACCAGAGTCGCGGGTAGAGACTATGAAATGCGACTTGAAGCCAACCCCAACTACTGGAATGCAAGTGGAGGATACCCAAAGACTGACAACATAATCCTGAAGTTCTATTCAAACTCCACAGGGCTTGCACTTGCTATTCAAGCAGGAGAAATTGACATAGCTTACCGACAACTTGGCGCAACAGACATCGGCATCATGAAGACAAACCCCGATCTCAAGGTCTGGGAAGGCGACGGTCCCTTCATCCAGTACTTGTGCTTGCAAGAGAAATATGCACCATTTAACGAAACAGAAATCAGACAGGCCATAGGAGCCGCGATAAATAGAACCGCAATTGTGCAGACGATTTTCTCTAGACAAGCTCAAGAACTTTACAGCATCATACCCACGGGTGTGTTTGGACACTCTGACGTATTCCAAAAACTCGGCGATCCAAACTACACGCGCACAAGAGAACTACTTGCCAAATTCGGGTACAACGAGACTAACAAATTGACATTCACCTTGTGGTATGAGATTTCAGGTCATTACCCACAAAGCCAGCAGCAAGCGCAAGGGCTCAAAACATCCATGGAAACAAGCGGCGTCATAACAGTGAGCCTTCAAGGAATCGACTGGCCCGCTTATAGAGGAATGAGGCAGAACGAAGTAATGCAAGCCTACATTCTGGGCTGGTATCCAGATTACGTAGACCCAGATGACTACGTCTTCCCGCTGATTCATTCTTCAGGAGGATCTTGGATACACGACAACTACAACAACCCAACGATGGATCAACTCATAGAATTGGCTCGAGGAAACGCGACCTCGACAGAGCGAAGCGCCCTTTATGATCAGATTCAGAATCTTACGACAACGGACTGTCCAATCATTCCCTTGTTTCAGGGACTAACCTACGCAGTCTCAAAGAGGGAAATCACGGGAATCTACCTTGACATAACAGCACCACTTCGCTACTGGTACATTGCTAGCTCACACAATGACATCGCCATTACTGACATAACATCTCTGAAAACTGTGGTTGGTCAAGGGTACAACACGAGCGTGGATGTGACGGTTGCCGATGTGGGCGACTTCAACGAAACCTGCAACGTCACCGTGTATTCTGCTCTGACGTACACCTCTAATACAACAGCCATCCACACATTTACAAATGTCACTCTCGACAGCGGAACCTCGACGGTGCTGACCTTCACTTGGGGCACTGCCGGTTTTGCCTATGGCAACTACACTTTATGGGCCTATGCAGAGCCAGTTCCAAGCGAAACCAACGTCGCAAACAACAACTACACTTGCAGCGTTCCTGTTCACATAGGAGTTCCTGGCGACATAAACAACGACGGAACAGTTGACATGAAAGACGTCATGAACGCAGTGTATGCGTTCAATTCGTTCCCTGGTAAGTCTCGGTGGAGCCCAAATGCCGACATAGATGGTAATGGCCGTGTCGACTTGAGAGACATACTCACAATCGTCATCAACTTCAACAAACATGAATGATTCGCTCGTGACACACTATAAAACACCTGCTTTGTTTATGGCTAAAAGCTGACGACTGTCTATCTGTAAAATTCAAACGTAAGTCATCACCTGACTAGCTCCTCCCCACGCACTTCTTTTAACAAAATAGGCCGAGCGACGAACCAGATTCTGCTTCTCTTTTCGCGCGCGGGGTGCGCTTCGGAGTTTTTGGTTGTTTTTCACTCAAAACACCCCTACCCCCTAGGGCCCTGCCATGTATGAACTAGAAAACTTTCCTGCTATAGAAGGAATCGATATGAGCACACGGTTCCTGAACAAGAGACGGAAAGCGTATACTGCGCTTGAGCGTTAGAGTCTTTTCCTCAGTAGGTAGTAAACTGAGACGGCAGTTACGAAACCTACCCAAACAATCCATGCTTCTATGGGCAACGAAAACATCAAGATGATGCAGCTGACTATCCCGAGAGCAGGAATCAGGGGGTACAAAGGAGCTTTGAACGTTTTCAAATCAGGAGTTCTCTTTCTGAGCCTCACTGCTGAAAAGTGCAGAATAATGTGAGTGGACAGGATTGAAATGCTCGTTATCGCTGCAGTCTGCTTCAGGTCTGAGACAGACGCTAGAATAGTCATCAGCGCCCCCATCACAAGAATTGAAATGTACGGTGTTCCCAACCTTGCATGGATTTTTGACATGGATTTTGGAAGTTGTCCATTGTTTGCCATCGCAAATGAGACTCTTGACAATCCGATGAGGTTTGTCAGAAGGACGCTGGTGGTCGCAACCAGAGCCCCAAAGGAAATGGCTGCAACCAACGTGAAGTTTCCTGTTGCTTTCACAGCCTCAGCCAGAGGTGACCCTGACACTGCAAGGATTCGATAATCTTGCAAACCTGTTGCCACAAACCCTGTCATGACATACAACACCACAGAAGTGACTAATGCAATTAGGATGGCTAGCGGCAAGTTTTTTTTCGGGTCTTTCACTTCGCCGCCAAGTGCTGCTATCCTTCCAAAACCCAGATAAGCAAAGAATATGAAACCTGCTCCTTGAAGGATTCCAGCAAAGCCGTTGGGAGCAAACTGAGAATAGTTGGTTGGATTCACCTGGAAAGCTCCGAAACCAATGAATAAGCAGAGAATGACGATTTTTATAAGAACCAAAATATTGTTAATCATCGCTGAATGTTTCGTCCCGATCAGATTCAGAGCTGTCAGTAGCAACGCAGCTGAAACCGCAACTACTTTCACCTGGAAGAAAGGGAATATTGCCACGAAGTAACTTGCTAACCCTAGACTCACAGCGGCTCCTGCCACTGTCTGTCCAAACAGCCACAAACAGCCCGAGAGAAAAGCTACAGAAGGAGAAATCAGCTGGTAAGCAAACTCGTATGTGCCTCCTTCCTTTGGTATCGCCGAACCCAGTTCAGCAAAGCTCAATGCGGAGAACAGGGCAACTATTCCTGCAACGACCATCGAAATAACGACGGCAGGCCCAGCATAGCCTACGGCGATGCCTAGCACGACGAAGATTCCGGCGCCTATTATGGCGCCGATGCCAATTGCAGTCGCGTCGATAAGATTCAGCGTTCTCTTTAGTTCCATCGCTTTTCCCAATCCAATTTGAAAACGACAGTGCTTATAACAGATTTCATTTATCCGTAACTGGCGATGCAAACAGTTCCATGCGTTTCAGAGTTTCGGTCAGAAGCTCGCGTGTTCTGTTCTTTTGATTATTTCATTCTGCAAGTCTACACTCAAGTCAACGAAGTAGTCGCTGTATCCTGCGACTCTAACTATGAGGTCTCTGTATCTCTCAGGATGCTTCTGCGCATCACGCAGCATGCCTGAACTTACTACGTTGAACTGGATGTGATGGCCGTCCAGCTTGAAATAAGTGCGTATCAATTGTGCAAGCTTGTTCATTCCGATCTCGTCCGCTAAAAGTTGCGGCGTGAACTTCTGGTTAAGAAGTGTTCCGCCCGTTTTGACATGGTCGATTTTCGCCACAGATTTAATCACGGCCGTCGGTCCCTTACGATCAGCTCCTTGAACAGGTGAAACTCCCTCGGACAAGGGTTCTCCTGTTTTTCTTCCGTCAGGAGTGGCTTCGACGGTTTTTCCAAAATAGATGTGAACTGTTGTTGGCAACAGATTGATCCTGTAATATCCGCCTTTGGTGTTTGGTCTTCCGTCTACCGCTTCAAAATAGGCTTCGAAAATGTCTTTCATGATGCTGTCTGCATAATCGTCGTCGTTTCCGTATTTCGGTGTCTTGTTCAAAAGCCTCTGGCGCAGAGGTTCTTGTCTGTCATAATTTGTTTTCAGAAGACTGATCATTTTCTTCATTGTGATGTATCGCTTGTCGAAAACGTTGTATTTCAGAGAAGCCAACGAATCGGTAGTTGTCCCAAGTCCGACTCCTTGAATGTAATTGGTGTTGTACCGTGCGCCACCATCGTTGTAGTCTCTGCCCTTAGTTACGCAGTCATCGATAAGGATTGAAAGGAAGGGAACTGGAAGATGTTCAGCGTACAATCGCTCTATGATGTTGTTGCCTTCGACTTTGATGTCGACGAAGTGATTGAGCTGTTTTCTGAACGCTGCAAACAGTTCTTCAAAAGAACCGAATTTGACCGGATTTCCGGTCTCTAGTCCGATTTTCTTTCCTATTCTTGGATCTTCTCCGTTGTGCAGAGTGATTTCCAAGATCTTAGGTAGGTTGAAGTAGCCTGTGAGAATATAGCTTTCCTTGCCGAAAGCTCCGGTTTCTACGCATCCGCTTGATCCTCCGTTTCTGGCGTCTTCTATGCGTTTTCCTTGTCTCAGGAGTTCCTGAATTATTTCGTCCGTGTTGAATACTGATGGTTGTCCGAAGCCCGTCTTTATTATTTCCACTGCTCTTTTCAAGAATCTGTCAGGTGTTTTCTTGCTGATCTGCACCATAGAACTGGGTTGAGTCAACCTCATTTCTTCTACAACGTCAAGTATGAGGAATGAAAGTTCATTTACTCCGTCTGAACCGTCCGCTTTGACTCCGCCAGTGTTTATGAGTGCAAAATCAGTATAGGTACAGCTTTCTTCAGCAGTAACCCCTACCTTAGGCGGTGCTGGCTGGTTGTTGAACTTGACCCAGAATGCTTGGAGAAGCTCCTTTGCCTGTTCTTTTGTCAGGGTGCCGTCTTCGAGATCTTTCGTGTAGAAGGGATAGAGATGCTGGTCCAACCGTCCAGGGTTGAATGCGTCCCATGGATTGAGTTCAGAAATGACTCCGAGATGAATAAACCAATAACATTGCAGGGCTTCCCAGAAATCTCTCGGCGCATGAGCTGGAACACATGAACACACGCTTGCTATTTTCTCAAGTTCTTTTCGTCTTTTGGTGTTTCTTTCTTTTTTCGCAAGCCCCTTCGCCAACTCGGCATGGCGTTCAGCGTAATGGATCACGGCGTCCGCAGCGATTTCCATTCCTTTGAGTTCTTCACGTTTCTCGCCCGCCTCCGTGTCTTTCACAAAATCAAGGCTCTCGATGCTTTTGGCGATGTCTTTTTTGAAGTCGAGCAAACCCTTCTTGTAGATTTTGTCGTCCACAACCGTATGTCCTGGGGCTCTTTGCTCCAAGAATTCTGTAAAAACGCCAGCTTCAAACGCGGATTTCCATTCGTCTGACATCCTGTCAAAAATCAGGTCCCTGATTGACCTGCCTTTCCAGAAAGGGATAATCTTGTCTCTGTAGACTCTCATCGTTCTCTCATCTACAGCATACGGAATCTTCTTTCTTGAGTTGAGAACATCAAGATCTTCGAGCGTATGACAACATATCTCTGGATACGTCGGTGTCTCCTTCGGAGCTGAACCTCTCTCACCCACGATCAACTCTCCGTCGTTGATGCGAATTTTCTTGTTCTCAAGTAGATGCTTGAATGCAAGCGCCCTTTTCACAGGAACAGGTACTTGTTTGGCAATCTTGCTTTGATAGAACTTTGTTATCAGAATCGCTCTTTCGGGAGAAATGTACGGCTTGGCAATCACACTCTGTTTCCTCAGTTTCCTAATTCTTTCTTGCACATCATCCTCCCCCTATACCCACTCTTATTCCGAAACCCTCCATTCTTTCCTTTACCGATTTTATTCCTTGACTCGTTGGAGGCCGGATTCCGTCCAGTTTGTAGGGTTTTCCTAGACTCTTGTACTTCTCGATTCCTGCTCTGTGATAAGGAAGCAGATTGATTTGCTGCACGTTTCGCAACGAACTCACGAACTTGGCTGTTTCCATAACATTCTCTTCGTCGTCATTTATGCTTGGTATAACCGGAAAACTGATAACGATTTGCCTTGCGCTTTCGGCCAGCTTCTCAAGATTTCTCAGTATCAGTTCGTTTGATCTGCCAGTGTATTTTCTGTGTTTTTTGTCGTCCATGATTTTGAGGTCATACAAGAAAACATCCACCTTGCTTTGTATTCTTTCGATGATTTCGGGTTGCGCGAACCCGCAAGTGTCTAAAGTTGTGTGAATAGCTCTTACTTTGCATTCTTTGAGAAGGGCGTTCAAGAATTCAGGCTGCAATAGCGGTTCTCCGCCCGAAAACGTTACTCCTCCCCCAGATTCCTCGTAGAACGCTCTATCCTTCTCTATTTCTTCCAGAACCTCTTTCACGCTCAGCTGCTTTCCCGCAATTGAAAGAGCGTCAGATGGGCACACTCTGGAGCAGTCGCCGCATAGACTACATTTCTTTCTGTCAATCGATATACCTTGTTTCGCCAACTGTATGGCTTCTCGTTCACATTTCTCTGAGCATTCCCCGCAGGTGATACATCTGCTTCTCCTGTAAACCAGTTCAGGCTCTGAGCACTGTCCTTCTGCGTTGTGGCACCACCAACAACGTAACGGGCATCCCTTGAAGAATACCGTGGTACGAATTCCTGGCCCATCATGAATTGAATATTTCCTGATGTCAAAGATCATGCCTTTTTTCATAGGTGCGCCAACACTTGCAGATGTTGAGCGTTTGCTATAGGTCTTTCTTCAGAAGAGAAAGGCAAATAGGCTGGTTTTGATGAGCCTCGATGTCTGCATCAATAGAGTCTAAAAGAAGCCTTATATTGGCATTTGCATGCTGGGATAATTCACAAACCTTGCTGGTTGCGTCAATGAGTGTAGCGAAACCAATCCTCGACTACGTTAAAACGATAAAAACAGAGTCTGAGATTTTCCGTTCTACGAGTCTCTTCAATAGGATTATCAAGTATCATAAGCGCTACCTGTATCTCATCACTTTGATCCTTGGATTGACGGTTGTAGCATCATATTTGTTCACGTTGGAACCTCTCTACACGGCACAGATAATCGATCTGGTGATCACTCAGGGAAAAACACAGTACTTGCAGGGTCTCGTATTGAACATTGTTCTTGTGGTAGTAGCGTTTGGCTTGGTGAACTTCGTCAGTGCCTACGCTCAAGGCTATTTGTCGCAGATGATCTCCAAGGACCTGAGGTCTGATTACTATTCTTCTCTTCAACGCAAATCGTTCAAGTTCTATGATGTATCTGCCGTTGGCGATCTTGTTTCGAGAGCCACTATGGACATACAGACTGTTGAAGCTTTTGTCAGAACGTGGATCGGAACGTTGACGAACGCTGTTTTTGTAATAGCCATAGTTTTCACGATAATGTATTACATTGACCCGATCATGAGTTTAATAGCCATTGCACCTATGCCGTTAATTTTCATTTTCACTGTCCAACTGTGGATAAAGACCATGCCCTTGTTCAGAAGAATGTTGTTGATAATGGGAAGACTCGGTGCGTATGTCCAGCAGAACTTGATCGGCATGAAGAACGTGCGAATTTTCAGGAGAGAAGACGAAATGGATCAAGGTTTCAGGCAGGTTGAGAGAATTTTTGTAGATACTGCAATTGACGCAGGCAAGATCCAATCCATCTACATGCCTTCAGGGCCCGCCATTCTTACTCTTGGCATAGCCATGGTGTATCTTTATGGAGGCAATTTGATAGCGGCCCCTCTCGCTGTCCTGACTATAGGCGAACTCACGCTGTTTTCTAGGTACATGATGCGAATGAGTTTCCCCCTGCGTGACTTGAGCATGTTGTCTGGAACCTGGATAAACGCCTCAGCTGGACTTGAAAGAATCTACGAAATCATGGACATGCCGATAGACGTTGAAGACTCTCCAGATGCGGCCGACATCGCTGTAGAAAAAGGTCAGGTTGAATTCAAGAATGTAACCTTCGGCTACGCCAAAGATCGTCCGGTTCTTAGGAACATAAGTTTCAAGGTCAACCCGGGCGAGAGAATTGCCATTCTCGGAGCAACAGGGTCTGGTAAAACGTCGCTAGTGTATCTGATTCCAAGGTTCTACGATGTTGATTCCGGAAACATTCTTATCGACGGCAAAGACGTCAGAAATTACGAACTTTCATGCTTAAGGCGCCAAATCGGTCTTGTCCTTCAGGACGTGTTCATCTTTACTGGCACGATCAAAGATAACATCGCTTTCGGCAAACCTGACGCTTCAAATGACGAAATCGTAAACGCGGCGAAGCTTGCAAGAATACACGACTTCGTAAAGACGTTGCCCGAAGAATACAATACCGTTGTGGGCGAAAGAGGCGTAACACTCTCGGGAGGGCAGAGGCAAAGGCTGACCATTGCGAGGGCACTCTTGGCTAATCCTAAGGTTTTGATTCTAGATGACGCCCTCTCTTTTGTTGATGCGAAGACTGAAACGGAGATTCAGGAAGCGCTTGAGGCTGCTATGAAAGGCAAAACGTCGTTCATAATTGCTCAGAGACTCTCCACAATAAAGAACGCAGACAAGATTCTGGTCCTAGATAATGGTGAAATCATCGAGCTTGGCACGCATAAGGAGCTTATGGCGAAGGATACTCTGTATAGGCGGATTTATGAGACACAGTTTCTGGAGAAGGCTCCGCTTGACATTATGGAGGGAGGAAAGTAGGTGACCAGTCCACATGGAGCTTTTTCGGGAAGATACGAGGAGTCTAGGAAGCGAACGGTTGCTGACAGGACACTGATTGCTAGAATCTATGGATATGCGAGACATTACCAACGGAGCCTTGTGATAGGCGTAGTCGCAATAGTCTTGGGCGCCGTGACTGGATTGGTGTCGCCCTATCTTCACAAAATTGCCATAGACCAGATAATCTTGCCAGGAAATCTTACGGGTTTCTACTGGTGGATACCCGTCTTCGTATTCGTGACTGTGGCGAACTATGTCCTTCAGTACGTTCAGGTCTATCAGATGCGCATCGTTGGCGAAAAAGTCGTTGCTGAAATGCGTGACGACATGACCTCGAAACTGCAGAAAATATCTCTCAGGTACTTTTCGGAAGGCGAGATAGGAAGAATAATGTCGAGGCCTACAAACGACGCCAACACTGTCAGAATATTCTTGAGAATGGGTTTGACAAGCATCATTTTGGACA
>Ga0315293_10002936_pt1 | contig 16407 bp, 14 predicted proteins | sample YL17G13_20_MG_FD_203071 | JGI IMG/M metagenome (GOLD analysis project Ga0315293, IMG submission 203071) | Sediment microbial communities from Yellowstone Lake, YNP, Wyoming, USA - YL17G13_20 | ecosystem: Environmental > Aquatic > Freshwater > Lake > Sediment | place: USA: Wyoming | collected...
CCCCTTAATTTATCTTGCCGATAATGTCGAACATCGGCAGATACATGGCGATCAGAATTCCACCTATCATGATACCCATGAATACTATGATGACCGGCTCGATAATCGATGTCAAGGCGGCCACGGCGGCATCGACCTCCTCATCGTAGAAGTCGGCGATCTTGGAAAGCATCTCATCCAATCCACCGGTCTTCTCGCCGACCGAGATCATCTGGGTCACCATCGGCGGGAAAACCCCTGAATCCTTGAGAGGCGCTGTGATGGTCTCGCCTTCGGCGATTGAGAGCATGGCTCTCCTTATGGCATTCTGGAGCACCATGTTGCCGGAGGTCCTGGCGGTAATGTTCAACGCATCAAGAATCGAGACGCCGGAGGAAAGCAGGGTCGAGAGCGTCCTGGTGAAACGTGATATGGAGCTCTTCCTGATCAGGTCGCCCAGGAGCGGCAGGCGCAGTTTGAGCTTGTCGACGACAAGCCTTCCTGCTGGCCTTCGAACGTAGAGCCTGTAGCATATGACCAGGCCTATCGCCCCAATTATCATGAGCACGGTGTTGCTCTGCAGGAATTTCGAGATGTTGAGAACTATTTGAGTTGGCGCCGGGAGCTCGGCTCCCAAACCGGCGAACATCTTGGCAAATACCGGTACGATGAATCGCAACATGGCGAATGTGACGCCGAAGGCCACCACCATGACCACGGCGGGATAAACCAGGGCGCCCTTTACCTTGCGCACCAACCTATCGGACTTCTCCCGGTAGGAGGCCAGACGGATGAGGATAGTGTCGAGCGCGCCTCCCACCTCGCCGGCCTCGACCATATTGACGTAAAGTTCATCGAAAGCCTTCTTGTGCCTGCCAAGAGCCTCCGACAGAGTGGAACCCGACTGAACCGATTCCTTAACCTCCGTGATGACTTTGCGAAATTCGGGGCTCTCTGTTTGGGACGCCAGAATTTCCAGGCACTGCACCATTGGCAGACCCGCGGATATCATGGTGGCAAATTGCCGCGTGAAGCGCGAAATGTCGATTTTCCTGATACCGCTTCCAAACTTGATGTTTATCTGCGAGGGCTTTTTCGAGACGCTTGTGACGAGAATCCTATTGGCCCGCAGATAGCGCTCCAATTCGGAGCGGTTCTTGGCCTTGAGTTCCCCATTGATAGCCTTGCCCCCCAGGGTCTTACCCTTGTAATCGTAGACGGGCATATCACTTACCTCTCAATCTTTTCGCTGAGACTCTTGTTTGTGCCATCGCTGCGCGCACTGGCCTGCCTGACCATCTCCTCGAACTCCGCCACGTTAGATGATCTGCCAACCGCGTCATTATATGATATCTTTCGCTTTTGGAATATCTCCATAAGCGACTGATTCATCGTCTTCATGCCGTACTTGGCGCCTGCCTGGATCAGAGAATAAATTTGATGAATTTTGTCGTCGCGAATGACGGCCCGCACCGCCGGCGTTACGATGAGTATTTCCATGGCCAGGACACGGCCGCCGCCAATTCTCGGAATCAATTGCTGAGTCACTATTCCCTGCAACACAAATGAAAGCTGGATCCGCACCTGCTCCTGTTGGTTAGTGGGGAACACGTCGACAATACGGTTAATGGCCTCGGCGGTGGAATTGGTGTGAAGAGTCGCAAAGGCCAGATGGCCGGTCTCGGATATGGTCAGCGTGGCTTCCATGGTCTCAAGGTCGCGCATCTCACCAATGAGTACAACATCAGGGTCTTGCCGCAGGGCATACTTCAGGGAGTTTGCGAAACTCTTGGTGTCGGAATGGACCTCCCTCTGGTTGACCACCGAGTTCTTGTGCCTGTGCAAATATTCGATCGGGTCCTCGACCGTAATTATATGATAATTGCGCTCGTTGTTAATTTTGTCTATCAGGGCCGCCAGCGTCGTCGATTTGCCCGAGCCGGTTGAACCGGTAACGAGAACCAACCCGCGTGGAAGCTCCGCCAGCTTGGCTACGACCTCGGGAACGCCGAGCTCCTCGAATGACATCACTTTGAACGGGATCTGCCTTATGGCTACGGCCACGTTGCCCCTCTGCATGAACACGTTGCAGCGGAATCGCGAGAGTTGCTCGATGCCGAATGACAGGTCGAGTTCGGAGTTTTCCTCGAACTTCTGGCGTTGTCTCTCATTCATGATCGAATATGCCAATTTCTTGGTGATATCCGGGGTCAGAGTATCAAATTCGGTCTTTACCAATTTGCCGTCAATCCTCAAAATAGGTGGCGCCCCGACGGTCAGATGCAGATCGGAGGCATGGCGTTTGACCATTAATTCAAGTAATTCCCTGAGTGTTAGCATATCTATAAACCCTCTTATTTATTTATCGACAAATAATTTTCAGACTGAAGCGTTACAGCGCCGTTTCGGCAACCACTTCTTCAATAGTAGATATGCCGAGGCGCAGCTTTTCCAGGCCGGCATGCCTGAGCGTCAGCATACCCTCCTTTGTCGCATGGGTCCTGATTTCGGCCGACGACACACCCTGGACAATCATTTTCTCTATCGATGCGGTTATCGGCATGACCTCAAAAAGGCCGGTCCGTCCTGAATAGCCGGTATTGTTGCATTGATTGCATCCCTTGCCCTCGTATAGCTTAAGATTCTTGGCCTCTTCGGGATCGAGCTCCAGGAGTTCTATAATCTGCGGCGTGACAGGGATCTCCTGCTTGCAGAAGCTGCATATTTTGCGAACCATTCTCTGGGCCATGATGAGCTTGGTCGATGCCGCCACGAGGTAGCTTGGCACGCCCATATCTACCAGCCTGTTTATGGTTGACGGCGCATCGTTGGTATGGAGGGTCGAAAAAACCAGGTGCCCCGTGAGGGCGGCCTTGATAGCGATATCGGCTGTCTCGGCATCGCGGATCTCGCCGACCATGATGATGTCCGGGTCCTGGCGCAGGAATGAGCGTAGGGCGGCGGCAAAGGTCAATCCGATGTCGGTTCTGACGAGCACCTGGTTGATGCCATCAAAATTGAACTCCACTGGATCCTCGGCAGTCATGATATTGACATCGACCGTATTGAGCGTCTTAAGCGCCGAGTATAGGGTCGTGGTCTTGCCGGAACCGGTGGGGCCGGTAACGAGGATCATCCCGTACGGCAGGCTGATCGCTTTCGCGAAGTTCTTCAGGGCCAGTTCCGGGAAGCCAAGCCTGGTGAGATCGACCATCAGGGATTTGGGGTCCAGGATTCGCATCACGATCTTTTCGCCGAATATTGTCGGCAGAACAGAAACGCGGAGGTCGATTGTGCGCTCGCCGAGCTTGACCTTGATCCTGCCATCCTGGGGCAGACGGCGTTCCGAGATGTCGAGATCGGCCATGATCTTAATACGCGATATCATAGCCGCTCGATATTTGAATGGGATGGGGGCCATCTCCTGCAAGGCGCCGTCGATACGGTAGCGCACGCGTACCCGCTTTTCATAACTTTCGAAGTGGATATCGGATGCGCCCTTTCGGATGGCGTCCGCTATGATACCGTCAACCAGCTTAACGAGCGGCTTGTCCTGGACCTGTGACTGCAGGTCCTGCTCCGACGGTTGGTCCTCGGGAGCTTCCTCGACAATCTCGAGGTCGCTGGCCATGCCCTTGATAATTTCGTTTATGCCGCCGGAATCATCATAATACGATTCTATGGCATTCTGGATGGTAGTTTCCGGTGAGATGACCGGCTGAATATTGCACCCAGTGATAAATTTAATGGCGTCCAGTACATATATATTATTCGGGTCGGAGATGGCAACGATCAGCGTTTTGCCAAGCTTGGAAACCGCGATGACATTGAACTTGCGGGCTATATCCTGCGGGATAAGCTTGACGATGTCCGCGTTGAGCTCAATATCGGTCAGCCTGATAGCGCCGATATTCAACTGCTTGCCGATAAATTCCGAAATGATATTCTCATCGGCGACCGCCCCGATTTTTACGAGGATTTCGCCCAGCTTACCCCCGCCCGTTTTCTGTAATTCGAGAGCTTTTAGAAGCTGCTCGTCGGTGATTTTACCCGCTTTTACGAGTATTTTGCCTAACTCAATCGCCATTATAAACCCTGATGACAGACTTTTCGAATTTCGATATCAATCAAAACTTGTCCTGGAAAATGTCATCGAGCTTGGCCCCGGCGGTATCCGAGAATTCCTTACCGAGCTCGAGGCTCTCGCCTTTCGACGTATGTTCGCTTTCGAGTATGCCCTTAAGCGACTCGCCAATCTCCTTCGAATAGAGTCTGATCATGCCGATTGTGGTCCGGTCATCGAAAATAATGACGAGGATGGTCCGGTCATTTATGAGCGAAATGTGGATATGGTCCTTCTTCCCCTGGTGGAATAGAACCGAGAATTCCGGCTCACCGACCAGGCGGGCAATCTCCTTGGTGGAGGCGAAACTTCCCGCCAGAAGCGCAGCCAAAGCCGTTGTATCGAGAGTGTGGGTAAAACCCTGGCGCGTGACCAGATGCCCATCCTTATCAACGAGCAAGGCGCACTTGGCCTCGGCCTCTTTGATAATACGCATCAAGGCCTGGTCTATCTGCTGAATTTGATCCTCGTAAAGGACCTGTTGTTCGCGTGACAACTTAAACCTCCTTTATGGAAAGGCTATTCTTTTGACTCCTTGAACAATCCGAAAAATGTGAATTTGCGTTTCTTGCCCTTAACTTTCCGGCTCTCAGCCATCTGGGGACGACCCAGGGGCATGGCAGTCCTGAGGTCTATCTCGGGCACCAAAACTGTATCGTCAGCCCTGGAGCCGGCATAGTCTTCGTCGAGCACATATTGCGATCTTTTCCGGGCCGGCTTTTTCTCTTCGACATCGCTATAATCTTGTGTCAGGGGAAGGTTTTCGTATTCGGCGGCCACCTTCGAATCAGTTTCATTAAGCTCGTTTTTCAAGACAGTTCTCTCGGTGGTCTCTTCCAGTTCTTCCTTCTCTTCCTGGAGTTCGTAATAGGGTTTTGGCTCGTCGGCTCGATCGGATACAACGATATTAGTGGGCGTATCGGCGTCGGCTATGATGGCGGGCTCGATGGTTCTGGTTCCGATCCTGTCTCGGGTATGGAGCACTTCGAGCGGAACCTCGACCGCCTCCGAGATGCCGTTGTTATGATTAGCTAAGGTTTTTTCGAATTCCCGCGGGGGCTCTGGCGCCGGCCGCCTTTCGATCCTCTGGGGCGCCACCGGTGGCCCACCTGCAGGCACCTCTACCGGCTGCACCTTCAACGCCCGGGCCGGTTCCATCTTCTTGGCCCTGAACTGGTCGAGGACCATTTTGCTGATTGCTTTCAGCGTCTTAAATACACCCTCTCCCGTTACCGCCACGGCCTCGAAATATGGAATACCCTTTAGGTTAAGTGTCCGTTCCAATTCCTCGATCGAGGCGATATTCGGCAGGTCTCGTTTGTTGTACTGTACAACCATCGGTATTTGGTTGATATCGTAGCCATACTCCTCGAGGTTGTCCCGCAGGTTCTGCAGCGACTCCAAATTCTCTTCCATCTTGGCGATCTGACTATCAGCCACAAAGACCAGTCCGTCGACCCCGCGCAGCACAAGCTTGCGAGTGGCGTTGTAATAAACCTGACCAGGCACGGTATATAGCTGGAATTTCGTGGAAAAGCCCTGTATAGTTCCAACATTGACCGGCAGGAAATCGAAATAGAGAGTCCTGTCGGCGTCGGTGGCCAGGCTAATCAACTCTCCCCTGGTCTCGCTGGGAACCTTCTTGAAAACATACTGGAGATTGGTCGTCTTCCCTGAAAGGCCCGGGCCATAGTAGACGATCTTGGAAATAATTTCCTTGAACGCATAATTTATCGATACCATATAATATCAATCCTTCTCTACTGTCCCTTTATCTGCGATATTGCGTTCTTGATCTCGAGCCTTACCAATCCGACGTTGACGTTCGGCTCGGTGACGACCGCCAGAATCCCGATGCCGGCGTCGCTCAGAAAAATCTTGCCAGCATCGGCCTCTATCGTGACGCGGTCGGGACTTTGCTGTTTGAGCCGCTCGAGAGCCCTGCCGACATTCGACATAATTGACGCCGCCATGGCGCCGACAGTCTCATCTTCCAGGCGCGCATCCAGGTCGGCCGCTATTATGATGCCATCATTGCCGACCAGCATTGAGCCCTTGACACCCGAGGTCCTGTTGAGTTCGCTTAGGACGTTATACATATATAGCCTCCAGGCTTTTTGCATTTTTTGCCTTTGAATTATCAGTCGCAGATGAAAAAGAGTATTTCTCTCTTACATAGGAGGATATCATCTCGAGCGAACGTGTAATCCTTATATGAAGGAGGTCGTCCGCCTGGCGATCCGCAACCACCACCAGCATGAGGGGAACAGATACGGCTATCGTCAGCCAGTCATGCGACGTCTTAATCACCAGATGCTCTATTTCCGACTTGAGTAGCTCGTGAAAAGGACTTCTCACGGCCTTGATGATTTCCAGGGCATATGCGGCGTACCTTTCGAGCTCGGGGCTTTCCGCGCCACGCCCGACCAGGACCAGACCCTCGCGATCGGTTATGACAACGCCCCTGACACCCGAATACTCGGCCAGGTAGCCAACGGCGTTTTGAAATTTGTCAATGCTCTTTGGTTGTTTGGCTCGACCCATAACCTATCCAGTAGTTACAATTCCATGCTGCCGAACAATTCATCTACCTTCAATTTCAGCGCTCCCATGCTGACATCATCCCGGGAATAGACGACCAGGAAATACTTGTGTTTTCTGATTATCCAGATCTTCGATGAGCTTGTTTCAATTAAGACCTCGAACGCGGCTCCCAATCCTGCCCTCGACATGCCTTGAACGACGTTATCGTAAATGCTCTTTGATAAAGCCCCAAACTCCTCCTTGGAATGGCTGCTGTCGATCCTGGCTTCGAGAATCAAACCCTCGTTGCCGACTGCCAGCACGCCCAGTACCCGGGGTGTAATTTTCAGGAGGCCTATTGCCTGGGGAAGAGAAATGCCCTTTTTCTCCACTGCATGTCCTTGCGCGTCTGGTCCCACGGCGGGTTCGACGCGGTGCTGAGCCTTGGATTCGAGACGAACCGTGGTCGTTTCTTCCTTTTCTATCAACTCCAGGAGCCGTTTGATATTCTCATCATCAGGATCATTGCCCGACAACCTGTCGATAATAGCCGCGGCCTCGGACTTCTGACCGCGTCTGATAAGGATTTCCGCCTCGAGCAAATCGGTTGACCTTGTCCGTCCGGCTATGTCGATGGCACGCTGAAGCTCTGTCCAAGCCTGTTCGTAATTTTCCTTGGCCAGGTGGATCTTAGTCATGACTATTCTGGCGGAAGCATATTCGGGGTGAAGCATCAAGCCCTGTTGACAGATATCGTAGGCTCTGACAATATCGCCCCTTTTCCTGCAGGCATCAGCCAGAGCCGCAAAAATCTGGCTTTGCGGATCGGCCGCCAGAATTCTTTCGCATTTTGCAATACGGTCATCTATCTCAATAGCTTCGATCATATAAGACCTCACAGGTCAATCTAACTAAATAGGTTATCGACAATAATGCCGGGATGTTTAGGGCCGATGCCGATTCCTACCTCAATCCCTTCCGATAAAGATAAAGTCCCACCATTAAGAGCAATACGGCTCCAACCCGGGTCAAGAGCATGGCCATGCGTAAATCGTATTGATGCAAGACGATCCCCAACAATTCAAGCAGTCGTATCGCGCCGCCGACCACTGCCACGGCGAAACCCGCAAGGATGAACAACCAGGGAGTCCCGAGGCTGCCGCCTTTCAGCGCCGAGAATATAATCGCTGCCAAAAGCAGGCAAACTATCGAAAAAAACATGAACAGCGATTCCTGCAGAATTGCATATTGCGCCTGGTCCATGGCATAAACCACGCCGCCATCCGTGGCGATCACAGCCAAAGTCAGGAAGAATACACGAGCCCGCATATTACCTGTCCCTCAAAGCCCGCGAGAACTCCTCTTCCAGGCCGTATTTCATGGCAATTTGCCGGTTGCGGTTGATAGTATTTTGGATATTGATTTTTATCTCCGAGAGCACACGCCTATAAATCTTATTTCCCAGATTCTTCTGTACGGCAATCAGGTAGTCGTTCAGAAGGGAGTTAAAGTTTGATACCAGGCGCCAAATCCTGGCCTCTTCCGGCAGTCTCTTGTAGAGCTCCACGAAGAGATCGAGCTTTACCTGACCGTCGCGACCACTGAAAATCTGGTTCAATACGGGATAAAACATCTTGTTTTCATCGAATGTCTCGAAAATTACCTTTTCGCCCTTGGCGCCCAGCTTCTCCTTAAGGCTCGAGAATATGAATATCAGATTTCCTATATAGACATTCGCCAGTAGCTCAATCAGGGCCTTTTGCTCCACCTCGGCCGTCTTGTCGACCGTCACCGGCTTACCGAATTTGAGTAGGCCCATGTTGAGTAGATTTGCGATCGATTTGCAGGTCAAGAATTGATCCAGAAAGCTCTCCTCGACTATTTTCTGCAGCGTCTTGCCTGAACCAATCAGGGCTAATACCATGAATTCGCTCTTGGACAGGCTCATCTCTTCCGATTTCATCGCCGGCTCGGGCACGATTTCCAGAACGGCATCATCGGGGGGCAGGACTTTCTTGAGCTCTTCCCATTCGTCTATTCGCCTCATCCCCTCCATAATCATATTCATGGGATTCAGCTCGGTTTGGATAACGCTGGCCGGGGGGGCCTTGCCCTCGGTCAACTCGAATTTCCCGTCTTTCCAGCCGAATAAGGCATAAACGATCTCCTCGATCTGCATTTTTAGGCATTCGAGGATTTCTTCCTTGGAAAAGAGGTTTTTTTCGACCAGGAGGGCCCCAATCTTCTTGCCCTCGCTTTCGGTGTTGAGGATCTCATCGAGTTCGGTCTTGGAAATGCGGCCCTTTTTGAGCAAGAGATTTCCGAAGAGGTCTTCGCGGGAGTTTGATGCGGCATAAACCAGCAGGCCGTCGCGGAAATATATATCACGCCTGGCCCCGTCCCTGCTGATAGATAACATGCCGGTCTTCTTAGACGAGACGATCAGCTGGAAAACGTCTGGTAGCGAAACGGTTTTGAGGTTACCGGCAAAACCCAATTTAAAATCCCCTCTATTTTCGCGGCTTCATTGTCTCGAGTTCGATGGCGCCGCCGTAGCCGCTGATGGCGAATGCGCCACAAAGCGATGTCGACAGTGTCTTTTCACGCGAGTGAGTGAGTTTCTCGCGTCTTTCCGGCGCAGTGACTGAGTATCTGTCTGGAGAAAATATGGCGAACTGCGGATCGCACTCTTCAACTATCTCCAGGGTTCTGCTTTGGGCATATCGGCTCCAAGGCAGCTCAATGAGCTTTATGTCGGTTTCGATTTTTTCTTCACGAATCGTCATACCTGCCCAGCCGGCCAAAATTAATACACCCCCGTCAACACTAATCTCTATAGCGGGATAAGCCAATACCCCCGCATAGGTATTATCGGATTGATCCCATAGGACCTTAATGCCGGCCAAAGAAACATTGCTAATGATACTAGATTCACTGTACGATTTAGCCGCCTCGCCTGCCGCAAACGAAATCACTTCCGCGTCAGACTCCGATGCGATGCGGTCAATTTCGCGCGAATTCGGCGTAACCGTCAAAATAAAATTCGGCTTGCGGTCGTAACTGCTTAAAATATGGGGAATTATGATATCCTCAGCATCGCTGCCCGGCTCGAAGAAATCAAGGCAGGCGACCATCGGACGCTCCTCTGCTGAGAAAATCCAGGCGTGATTTCGTCGCAGGTCGAGGAATTCGAGCCTCCAATCCGGATGCTTCTCAAAACCCTTGCCCCAAATGAATATATTCAGCAGGACAAGCGCTGATACAAGCGCCAACTTGCTCAACCTGCGTCTATTGATAACCTCAAAAACAATATAAGATATAAGCCAGAAAAGAATAATCGCGCTCCACCCTGGAGCGGCTGATGCAATTCTGGCATGCGGCAGCGATGCGAAAAACCTCAATACCGCGATAATGATATCGAGAACGGCCTGCAGGGGAACTGCCGCCAAAAGCGGCAGCCATACTCCAAAAATGGATAGAGCGAATAGCGCCATCCCGAGCGTAATGGCGAGCCCGGCAAGAAGCATGACCGGGATATTCGCCAGCGCCCCGAGAACCGGGATGCTGTGAAAATAGTGCGCCACGAGCGGTAAAACCGCGATCTGGGCGGCCAATGTGCCCAAGAGCGCCAGGACCACCCATTTCAACCATCTTAAGTTGGGTCGATCGAAGGCTTTGATGACTCCCGAAAATCTCGGCAAGGCGTAGATAATCCCAAATGTGGCGGCGAACGACAATTGGAATCCGACGTCAAATAGCTGAAAAGGACGCCAGAGGAGCATCAAAAGACCGGCAAAGGCCAACAGGTTGATAAGGTCTGGTTTTCTCATCCAGCCATAGGCAACAATTCCGACCGCGGCCATGATTGACGCCCTGAGCACCGATGGTTCCAACCTGGTTAGGACCGCAAAGGCCCCAACGACAAAGAGAAGGACAATCGCTTTTGCGCTCCTTGCCAGATGAAGAATCGATAACAGGCCCCCGAATATGAGAAGAACCATACCGACATTCGAGCCGGATACGGCCATGAGGTGCATGGTGCCGGTGTCCCTGAAAAGCTTCTGATATTCCTCGGGCATCTCCCGCCTCTCCCCCAGGATAAATCCGGTCAGCATGGATGATTTTTCCGGAGGGAGATATTGTCTTGCTATCGAGGTCAGCTTCTGCCTGAACGGGGTAACTACAGAATTTAGAAACGAACTCTCTCTTATAATAATGATGACATTCAATGGATTTGATACATAGGCCTCGGCAAAGATTTCCTTTGTTTTCAGATAGGCCGAGTAGTCAAAGCCTAAAGGATTAGTGGCTCCGGAGGGTTTGTACAGAAAGCAGGCAATCTTGAGGTAATCATCGTGATTAACGTGGAGCCCGCCCGTCGATATTCTAACCCTGATTCTTCCCAGAGTCGGAATCCAGTCTCGTTCGATCCGCAGCGAGTCGGCCTCCAAAATCAAATAAGTCTTGTCTGGCCTGAAATCAGGTTCCTCCATTACGCGGCCGGCGATTTCTGTCCGGAAACCGTCACCCACAATATTAGCGACATGATTGGGCGGGAATGGGCCCTGTGAGACCGCCGCCAGATGCCAGCCCAGAAACGAGAGGGATAGCATCAGGAAAATCGAGGCAGCCTGGGTGGCCTGTTTTAAATACATATAAGATGCACACAAGAATGTGGCTGCAAAAATAATAAGCGGATAATAATATGGTATGTGCAATAATGATGATGCCAGGATGCCGGCGATGAGAAATACAAGCGCTACTACGGCGGGACGTCGACCGAACAGCGAGTGATCGGAATCACTCATGTAGTCGACTTCCAGCGCCGGTGGGGCCAGAACCAGTGGTCGGGGTATTGCCTGACATATTTTTCCAGGGTTAATGTGTACGCCTGGGTAAGCCTTCTGATATCCTCGTCTTTGTCTCCGGAGGGCTCGATTTCTATGGGCGGCTCGATTATGATCGTCTGTCTGAGACCATCTCTGATTATGAATCCACAGGCCAGCGGCGCGCCGGTTTTAAGCGAAAAGGCCGCTGGCCCCTTTGGAGTCGAGGCCGGCCGCCCCAGGAACTGCACAATGACGCCGTCCGAGCCGGCATCCTGGTCGGATAGCATGCAGACCATTCGTCCATTCTTGACCGCCTTGAATACCCCACGAGCCGCCACACCGAGCTCGATAAGCCCGATTCCGAACATGGTGCGATGGCTGTTCATGAGCGAATTCACTTTGAGGTTGTGCTGCTCGCCTACGAGGTAGTCTATGGGCCACCCCTCGCTGGCGATGAGAGCCCCCATTAATTCCCAGCTTCCGAAATGCCCCGTGACCATTACGGCGCCTTTGCCTCGATCGCGAATCGCCTGCAGATTCTCCCGCCCCTTCATGCTCAGGAATTTCTCCAGGCCTTTTTTCTTTAGCGACGGGAACAAACCATATTCGACCATGCTCCTGGCGATATTTCGGTAGGCGCGCAGGCCCAGCTTTTTGTATTGGCTGTCGGTATATTGGCTGCCGAACGAGTTCCTGAGATTTGCCAGGGTCACTTTGCGCCTGATACCAAGCATCGAAAAACCGAGGAATCCTATGGCATCCCCTATCAACAGCGCCAGCCTGTATGGAATCAGATTTATAATTATCAGGAGGGATTTGACGGCGACGTATTCAACTTCATGCCTTATTTTCTTCATCATAGTAACCATCGAAATATTTTTTATAGTTATCGTCGGGCGGGTGTAGCATTTCGTCGCGCTTCCATCGCCGCCTGACTCTGGCGTTCTGCCTTTTCTTAATAATTATCAGAAGAATGAAGCCGATTGTCAAAACAATCCAGAAGACCTCGCTGTCGAAAACGAAGATGAATAGGTGATACTGGTGCGAGACGCTGGAATACCAGTTGGCGGCCCAGGTGCCATAGTCGACCCCCAACGTGGCTTTCCAACTGCGATGGAAATCCTTGTTCTCGCGATAGAGGGCCAACAGGTCCGAGAGGACAAGCGGATCGGTGCGTTTTAGCAGGCGCGAGATCGCCAGGTACGATTCAGTGTAGGCTAATTGGGCCTCGGCGCCATTGAAGGTTGTGAGGTCCTCGAGTTCAGTCAGATTCATAAGCCGTCCGGTCCAGACGACGCGTGCCACCAGAATATCCTGCCCGATCCGCCACTCACCCGAGACGTACATTGCCAGCCCCTCGTGAATCCAGCGCGGCAGCCAGCGCCTGTCGGCGGCCTGGTGGAGCATGACATGGGCCAGCTCATGTCCTATCAGTTCTCTAAATGACTTATTGACAGGCAGATACTTGGGCGACTTTATGACTATCCTGTTTTCATCCAACAGGGCCAATCCGGCTCCCCAATCCGGGGGCTGGAATCCGGCATAGCGATTGAATTCCTCCTCCGAAGAAGCGAGAAATACCGTAATTGTAGTATCCAACGGTTGGCCAACGATTGGCGCAATTCGGGCATGAAAGAAATCGAGATAATATCTGGCCGAGTCAGCGTAAATGTCGTCCGCGGGCAAAACGATGAAGCGGGGTTCCCCAAAAGCTCGGGACGGCGCGACTATCGCAGTTGCGCAAATCAAAAAGCCCAGCGTGATAATCTGGGCTTTGGCAAAAATCAGACGTTTGGCAGTCAATTCAACTCGTATGTTTCGCCGGGTTTTAAGATTATGCCCTCGGCACCCAGTGGCTTGATTTTATTTACGAATTCCCGTGGGTCGGCAGCGACTAAATCAAATGTGTTATAGTGCATTGGAATGGCTTTTTTGGGGCGGAGAAACTCCACCGCCCTGACCGCGTCGCTGACATCCATGGTGAAATTACCGCCGATCGGCAGAAGCGCCAGGTCGATACGATCGAGCTCGCCGATGAGCTTCATATCGAGGAAAAGCCCGGTGTCACCGGCATGATAGATGATCTTGTTATCGGTGCGGATTATGAATCCGGCCGGGCTGCCGCCATACTGATAATTATCGCCAAGCGATGAGCCGTGGTGGGCGATGGTCAGCTTAACTGAACCGAAATCGAACTTGTTGCCGCCGCCGATATGAAGAGGATGAAACCTCTTTACTCCCTTGGTGCCGCAATATGAGGCAACCTCATAGTTCGAAATAACCATGGCATCTCTCGCCCTGGCGATTTCGATGGCATCACCGAGATGGTCACCGTGACCATGCGATATCAGTATAAAATCTGGCTTGCCGACAGCATCAGTTGTCTTGGCTACCGGATTCCCCTTAATAAAGGGGTCAATTAGGATCTTGTGCTTTCCATTGTCGAGAAGAAAACAGGAATGTCCGATAAATGCCACTTTCACCATATTTCCTCCATTTCCCAATCCGAATTTATCCTCTCAACCGGGGCCTGTCAATTGGATAATGCCATAGATTTTACATATACAAAGGGGGCCCCTCAGAAGACCCCCATCGTGCTAGTATTATATTGATCCTATTTCACCAGCGCCATCTTCTTTGTCTCGGCAAACTCCCCCGCCTGTATCCTCAGGAAATACAGCCCCGAGGAAATACCTTTCGTATCCCAAACAGTTTGATGATACCCGGCTGGCATTACCCCCTGCACCAACGTGGCCATGACCCGCCCGCAGATGTCATAGACTTGCAGCTTAATGGGGCCGCCTTTGGGCAAAGCGTAATCAATGGTTGTTTGAGCGTTGAAGGGATTAGGGTAATTTTGCGACAGGGAAAACTCGGCAGGCAGGGGCTCGGGCTCCTCCACGGCCACGGCACCGGAGAGCCAATCCATGACATCATGGATAAGATCAACGCGCGTATTGGCGCCGGAATCGTTCAGCAAGGCCCAAGAAAAATCGGTCATCATGGTGCGGGTCTCGCCCACTTGGCAGATGACAGCCGCCGAGGCATAGCCACCGAACATACTGTATGCTATGAGGGCGTCGGCCTCGTCGTATCCGCAGAGGCATTCAAGATCAATTGTGACACCACCGCAAAGAAGGCTGTCAATATCCGCAAAAAGGGGGCCGTAAATGGCGCTATCTCTACCCCTAAGGTACTCGATGGGATGCGTATTCGAGTAAACGAAGACCGGAAAATAATCGAAAAGGCGGCTGGCGTGACCAACTATAAACGTATATGATTGGGCTCCTTCCCAGTAAACGCTACCCCCGCCATCAAGAAAAGAGAGAATTGTCGCCGAAAAGGGCTCGAATTCCTCCCACGACAGATAGTCTCCACCCTGCCCCGCAAAACCCGCCATGACAATCAGATGATAGTTGTCCAGACTATCCAGATAAGGGCTAAGATCGGTGGATAGGGTGGCTTGATAGTCGGCCCGCAATAAGGTTCGGTAGAGGCTATCGCCACTGCTGATATCGTGCGGATTCCAAACCAAAGCCGGTAATAGGGTGACTGCCTTGCCACCAGGTGGCACAAGGTCACATCCATATTGCACCTGGATATCGCCCTGGAGGGGAATGTAGTTGGGCTTGGCGCAGGTAATTAGCATCCGACCGTCGGTGGAAGGGCCTGAGACGAAGGTGACGTGGCCGGCGGCATCGGTGGTGCCCCGCAGGTAGACTTCCCCCGGCTTCCACAGCGTAACCAGGGCACCCTCCACCGGGTCGCCAGTGCCCGCCTTGGCTACGAAGACTGGTACGGTGTCGTTCGGGCAGGATATGGCATCAGGGCCAGATAGGGTGTCGTCGCGTATGATATGTATATGGTGCGGGTAGGTAAGGGTAAAATTGTCAGGGGCCGCGGTCCAAGCCCTAAGGTTCGGGCAGCCGAAAAGGCTGTTCGTTATCATAAGCTGGAGCTTGACGCTTGGAGGATCGGATACATGCTCCGCCAAGTATCGCTTAGCAGCATAATGTGCCCAGCCTATGCTTTGCCCCTCAGATAGCATGTATTGTAATGTCATCCCTTCAAGCAGCCTCGCGCTCTGGTAGTACTGGCCAGGCCGGCTATTGTAACGCCCGGCCACCGAGCCGAATTCGGAGCAGAGGTCGACCTGGGCGAAACAGCCGTATGCCGAGGGTTCCCAATAGTCCCAATTATCTCCAGGGTAAAAGTCCAAATCACTTAGCCAGCAGCCCGTGGAAAAGGAAATGCGATCTTTAAGGGTTTGGATACCAAGCAGATCATCCGTGGTGAGGGGCCAGTCACCGTCAAATGGATGATTATAAGGAGGAGGGCACCCGGTGGATCTTATACGCAAATGGCACATATCGGGCTCACCCTGATTCATCATTTCGAAAATCTGGACGCCCGATTCAAGTACGCTGGTGATATCTCCAACCTCAGGAAAGTTGGGATGGCAGGTCGGCAACCAAGGCTCTTGTATATATAAGGTTGGGGGTTGAAACCAATTGGGGAAATATCCCTTCATATCGTAATCAATCGGGTACCAGCTAGGTCCGTAAGTAATGAGGACATTTTTTAGGTACGAAAAATCACCGTTGCCCGGATTTGTCTCAAATCGGAGCCTCTTATTAACCCAATTCTCAACATCTTCGGTATTTTCCGCCGGAATCCGCGCCACACACACATCTGCGCCCATGTCGAAGTTGAACTCTTCCCCATATACTCCGTCGTCATCCGGGTCCCAGTTGCTGTTTAGCTCAGCGAAGTAAAGATCGCATAAATAATCGTGATTAAATAAACGGCATAGCCTTCCCGGCACAATCTCCTCGTTCACACCCGGGGTATCGTATCTATCGACATTGCCGCCCAATATCACGCAATGCCGGCTCAGGTCGGGATCGACGAAGCTATCGATGATGAAGTTGCGGATTTTCTCGGCGTGGTCAT
>Ga0315293_10002937_pt1 | contig 16405 bp, 11 predicted proteins | sample YL17G13_20_MG_FD_203071 | JGI IMG/M metagenome (GOLD analysis project Ga0315293, IMG submission 203071) | Sediment microbial communities from Yellowstone Lake, YNP, Wyoming, USA - YL17G13_20 | ecosystem: Environmental > Aquatic > Freshwater > Lake > Sediment | place: USA: Wyoming | collected...
AGGTAAATATGCCCAGCGATAGGGGTGTACTCTAATAAAGGTTAGGTAGTTTGAGTTTTTATGAAAAATGTTATCATTAATTTTCACACAGTCTGCCGTTCCTTGTACCAAAAATTCCTTAATTACCATGATAATTTTTAAAAATATTTTATTTAAATATGATATCTATAAAAATTTTAAAAGTTTACTTAAAATAATACTTAATAAGCTAGAAAAATCACCAAATTATTTAACATATTTAATTTTTTCTTGAGAGTCTTTCTTTAAGATTTATTATTACTATCATTTTCTTTTAAATAATATATTACTTTATTACTTTATTGACCCCTTTTTGCCTAGAATTATTTAATTCTTCAATAGAAAGAACTTCAAACCCTTGAACATCTAAGTCTTTGACTATAGCATTTTTTGTATTATCTAAAAGAGCGCTAAGTGAATTAAAACAATTTTCAAGATAATCAGGACATTGCTCATTCAATTGTCCATCAGTATATATTCTAAATTTATTACGCCAACTAACAAACTCAGAAAAATGCTCCCAAAAGATTAGCTGAACATTTTTTGCAATAATTAAAGTATTATTATGCATAAATTTCCTTAATTCCTCTATTCTTTGATATATTTTTTCTGCATAATCATTTTTTTCTTTTAAATTCGTATCTTCTTTATTTTTAAAAAATTCTGGTGAAATTCTTTTATCTTTTGGCCATCTTAGTACCTCTATACCTGTTTGGTATAATGGTAATTCATCTCTCAACTCAATAATCATATTAATAAGTATACTAGATGATTCAATTCTCTTTCGAACAAGAATTTCTTGAATAAGTTCTTTCCTTTTTCGACAATACTTAAACCAATCAATTAAAATTAAGAATGTTCCACTAATTACAGAACCGCTAATAACACCTAAAAAGGCTGCCCAACCTGTTGACATTTCATTAACACTCCCTACCTTTATAGTATAGTATATTTTAATTAAAAAATTACAAAAGATATTTTAATTTAAAATGGTATTTATCCCTACTTATATTATAAATCAATCAAAAATGCTCTCTGTAATTTCCCTTCTCTATTATACCCAATAGTTTTATTTCTAAAGTAGTTCAAGATAATATCCTTATCTTTTGCGGAATTAATATTAGAAATATATTTGTATATATCTTCCCAGGTAATGCGGATAAATTTCCTTCTTTCACTTTCTCTAATATATCCTTTAAAGATATTCTCAATATCCTTCTCTCTTTCAGATAATACCAGATTAACAAGAAAGAAATCTAAATCTTTTTGTATGGCCAACCAGGTTCCTAATAACCAGAAACGCAATAGCTCGTATTTCTTCTCACTGATAGCAATGGTTTTATAATCTGACCTGAAGACCTTGGAGAACCAGTTATGTCCTCCATTTTCATATTTTTTAGAACTGCTTATATTGCTTGGAATCGTTTTATTCCCGGCAGTAAATTTTGCTTCAATAAAAAATAGTGCCTTATCAGTCTTAATTATAATATCCGGTTCTGAATCTCTTTTAATGACCTCACCAAATTCTCTTCTTACTTCATTTAATTCAGACAATACCTTATCTTCCTTTTGACTATAAGACCAATAGATAACCTCAGATAATTTTAGATATAAACCGGTAATCGAACTCAAAAACCCTTCAATTAGATTATTTCTTTCAAGAAATCTAAAGACATTCCAGCTAACTGCATCTTCACTGTTATCCCGAGCCATTCGACTTTCTCTTTTTACTCTCTTTATCTTTTCAAATAACCCTATATCAAATTCTTCTTTCCATAAAAAATTATCTGCTTCATAGGAATATTCAAAGGTTGAGGAAGAGATAAAAATATCGTGCTTCCGACATCTGAATCTATCTTCCTTCCTAAAAACTCTTCTCTGTCTTTCTACTACTCCTTTACAGCCTTTAATTGGGCACTTTACTGTTGTCTTAGTAATTTCAATCTTTTCTTTCAATTCTTTTATGCCAAACATTTTTAATTATTTATTCCTTATTAATAAGAATATTATAAAATAACAAAAGCTTTCAAAAATGGGAAACATTCTTATCTATTAAATCACTATGAAAAGTTAGAAAAAGTAAGCGAATTATTGAGCTAATGCAATTATTTTCTATCGCTTTTTGTCTAAAATTTTACCGTAGACCAATTAACCTTTTTTTCTTTCTTTAGATTTTCAGCTTTTAGGTATGACCACCAAAGAATATCAAAAATTCTTATCTTCGTTAAACCTCTGAGTCTATTTTTAGAAATCTCTTCGGAAATCCGGGTAAGATTTTGCCTATTACATTCTATTTGTAAATTTTTATAAAAATCAATAAAGATTTCATCGGCTCGTTTCTCCGTCCATACATTATTAATTTTTTCACGATACTTATTTTGAAGAGGATTATCAATCATGGGAATAATTTTTGGGTAAAGCGTATGCAGAATTTTGGTAGTAGTAGACAAAGCAATACCATTAATCTTTAACAATTTTTGAATAACAATTTCATTTAGTTCTTTAATTTGCTCATCTCTGTCTTTATCATCCAGGCTTAAAAACTGATCTAGATTATATTTAAATATATTTATATTCTTTGTGCTTTTAGTTATTTTTCTACACTCTGAAAGTAACTCTTTTTTAATGCGTGCGCCAATTTTATTTACATCCTCAATTTTCCTATCTTTAAGAAGGTCGTATTTAGTATAAAAATCATTTTGATAGCAGTAGCATTCGATTAAAGCGATAGGATCAGGAATTTCAAATGATATTTTTGAGAATAGAAAGAATTTCATCTTAAAACCTCTCAAGTAATTTAGTAGCCACTTTCGTGTTTGTAGGGAAATCGACAACAATATAATACATTTTGTCAATTTTCTTATATTTTTATATTATAAGAATCATAAATATTAAACTACAAAATTGTTAATGACATTTTAGTAATATAAAATTCAAGCAAATTAATGAATTTTTAGAAGAGCATAAAATAATAAATCAAATATTCTCTACTGTGAACTGCATGCAACCACTATTTTCTTCTTAAATGTTCTAATATCTGAAGCATCCTGAAAAATGGATTTCCAACATCATTAGTCAATTCTTTTGCTTTTAATCTCAATTCATCTATACATTGGGTGTATTTCTTATTAATGACCAGCTCCAATCCATCAATCTTTTCGAGTTCTTCAGTGATATATCCTTTTGGGACTACCGGTGACCAAAACATAAAATATCTTTTTGGAAAACTTGAAAGATATTTATTGGCATATTCTTTTTGTTTCTCATATTTTATATTTATTTTATTAACAGTGGTTATATTATCTTTATATAAAACTCCTCTAATATGTGTAGTGACTTCGCAAAGATAAGCAATTTTATTTTTAAAATCTAATCCCACAACATCTAACTCATTTAACCCTTCAAGACCTCCACCGGGAGGTCTAACATTGTAATCAACAAAATCACATTTTTTGATAATTTTTAAATATGCACCTACAACATATTCTCCAATATCAGTTTTTATCATTTTATTTCCTTTTTGTTATTCTGCTTAAAAATAATTTCTAAAAAATCAAAAGCTTAATTTTTATTATTAATGATAATATTCAATTCCTCTCCTAACATCTCAAAGTTTTCAAAAAGCCAGGAAGTAAAATCTTTTGCTTCATTCTTCCACACTTCTCTTAAACCCTACTCTCTCCATCTTTCCTATCATATTATTAGCTCCTTATAAAAAACTAGAAAAAAATTTTGAATTATTGAGCCAGCAGAACCGTGCCCTGATTCACTGGTTAAAGTGAATAACAAAAATTTTACCCTATTTTAACATTTTACGTGTTTTGGAGTACATTCTTGGCTTTAGATAACGAAACACTACAACTCCACATTTGTAATCTCCTTATACAAATATCTTATCTGGTCTCGAAATTTTTTATTTCTTATTTCATCATAATTCTTCTTGAGAATTTTTGACAAGTCTTCCTTTAACGACTTTTTGTTTATTTTTGTGAAGAGGTAAAATCTATAGAAATGTTCTTTGTAGAAGTCTGTGTGAGTAGGTTTATCCTTTATCATTGATATCAATTTTTGGGCGAAATTATCTTCATTAAAGATAACTTTCCCATAATAATTGCCGATAGTAGTTAGATGATTTTCCAATTCACCACGCAACTTCCTCACGAAAGCTATTAGATTATTTTGGTCCAATTGAACTAAGCATAGAGCTATAGCTCTTTTTACGTCCGTATTAGTTTCTCTGTCATAAAGAGATTTCATTCTTTTCAATATCTTTGAGTCGAGTTTTGTGCTTCCAAGTGCAACCAAGGCTGTGGATCGATTAAACCAATTCTTTTCTTCATTGAATGCAACAGCATACATATAACTAAAAAGCTCCGTGGGTATTTCCTCAAGATATCTGTAGAGCAGAAATAGATGAGCCTCCTGATATTCGAACTTGTTTATATCGGATAACAAGAACTCTGCTACACTTTTGATTATCTTCTTCTCATCAGGGAATAATTTGAGATAGCTGATTATTTTCGCATTCATACCAGCATCTGGATTTTGTTTTATCTCAGCAAGACATCTATTAACCACAGCTTTACTTTTGATTATCTTAAATCCTGTTAGCAACCTAGAAAATAATCTCCGCTCTTGTTTTTCCCATTTCCTTTTTCTAGATATCTTCCCAAAATGCCTTTTTAAATCTTTTTCAAAGTCCTTTTTTGTTTTTGAAATCAATTTACCTTTTTGAACGGTGTCGTTAATGGTATCTATGGTCTCATTCAGCTCTTCCATTCCAGGTGGAAAGAACTCTTTTTCAATGTCTTTATTCTTAAGAATTTGAGTCTTCAATCCTTGGACATTAAGGTATAGGTCTCTAAGGGCATTATTCATTATGAAAAGAACCTCTCTAGCGACTTTCTCTGACTTCGAGAATATCCTAATATCATCCATATAGCGGATATATTTTATGTCGTGGTTTTTCGAATATTCGTCAAACTTTTCATCTAATGGCATTAAAAAGATATTCCCTAAAAAACTTGAAACATCGTTACCCTGTGGTATTCCTCTCCCTAAGCGTCGTAATGTTCCACTTTTCCATACCCATCTATCCAATATTTCCATCAATAAATTTACCGTTTTCTGTTCATTTGATAATAACGAGAAGAGATGTTCTCTCAATAGCTCATGGTTGACATTTTCAAAATAAGATGATACATCAGAGACAGAAAGAAAATCATATCCTTCTTTTTCGTATATACGTTTGGAAATTTCGTAAAACACAGGCCACTCATAAAACCAGTCTTCTATAAGAGCAATTCTTCGCAAAGTCTTCTTCTTGAGGTAAGGGATTTCTCTTCTTTCTTCGAATAAGCCTGATTTTGACGTTTTGTAATCTTTCCTCACCCTAAATGAGTACACATTATCAGATGTCTTTTTATCAATCTTGGGGGCAATAATATTTATTATTGCATAACTAACTAACCTGTCTTCAATCTCAGGAACAGATCCTGGTCTAACAGCAAGTGTAGATTTTGGCACATCTATGTGCTTTAAGGGAAATGCTTGATAATTATGGGAGGAAAGCCTTTCATGAATTATTTTTATCAATTCGTTAAGATTGGAGCCCACATCGTCATAACCAAAACAGTTAGGAGTAAAATCATTAATAGTGTCATATCTTACGTGATCCCAAGCTCGGATCAAATTGTCTTCAGAAACGATTTTTTTATAAAGTATATTTTTTACCATATTAACCACAATTATTCTATCCCATATTTAAATATTCACGCAGGGTAAGGGTATTTTAGGATAACGTTTTCAGTGTTTGTGAAGTTTTGCGAAGCAAAATTTGAGGAAAAGTAGCTTCCCACAAAAACCCTGTTATAAGCCATAACCAGCATTTTATTTTCAATATTTTAAAAATATCTCTACAGCATCATTAACAAGATTCTGATGCCTTTTATTTAACTCTTCTAAAGTCCATCTATCTTTGTCCTCTAACCATTGAGTAATTCTAAAAGGTGTACTTTTCTCTTTAAAATAAATATCTTTCTTCTTGATGAAATTGTAATTCTGTGCTTTTGAATTCTTGCGTCCACTTAACAGAACAAGGTTTCCGAGTTTATTTGTCCACTCCGCTCTTTCCCCTTCACTAAATATTGTTATCCATTCGCTATCTTTGGGTGGAGTCTGGGGTAATATATGTTCAACAGTTATTGTCCCAGGATAACCAGGGAAATTTTCTAATTCCCAATATTTCATATCTATCCGTAATAGTATATATTTAGCCAATTTTCCGCCATATATGCTGTAAAATTGACTATCGTCCAATCTATCTCTCAAATTGGATTCAATTTGATTTTTATTACTAAAGTCCAGCATCCTAGAAGGTCTACCTGTAAAACGTTCTTCACCTTTGTAAAAGAGTAGTTCATCCACCACCGTTTGCGGTTCACTTTCACTCTCCACAAATTTAATTATCCTATTGAGGCTGGTTATCCTTTCGGTAGAAGAAAGCCCTGCTATCCATTCTACAATAACCTTCTTTTCCAGTCTCAAAATAAAATTGAGGAAAAGCTCATCTCTTCTAAATTTATGATAGAACGCTATTAAAGGAGGTATCCAATCAGAAAAGGGAACAAATCTTCTTAAAAGGATAATAATATTCTTATATTCGTTTTCTTTACCTGTATCTCCAACGATGATTTTTCCTTCTAAAATTTTATCGGTATATATATCAGCAATTTCTCTCACATTATCAATAAAATTTGTCCCCTTCTTCAAAAGTTCTTTTTCAAAAATTTCTCGTCGATACTCCTCGTATATGCTCAACTTGGCTTTCTCTTTTACTTTGATAGTCCTTATGAATGCTATTATATTTTCTAATTCTTCTCTTCCTAAATTATTTTCTATATCTCTCCAAATTTTTGCATACTGTAAACGTATAGATTCATCTTTGATTTCGCCTATATTTTCACTTTTTAAAAGATCAGAGGTATTCAATGGTAACCCTCTTGTATTCAATACATTGAACAAGCGAAAAGCAGAAGCGAATGCTACTGTTTTTATATATACTAAATAAACTTGATTCAAAAGGTATTCAACAAATCTTTCCAAATTTTCGGATTCTTGTAATTTTTCCTCTATCTTTTTAGTGAAGACACTTATTGCTTCGTATAAATGATATCGGGGATCTTGCGTATCATTGTATCTAATCAATTTATGCTCGAAATCGTCGATAAATTTCTGTGTTCCATCAGGTTTATAAATATATTTTACAAACATACCTTTTAAATCTTCCCATGGTGTAATACGCATTTCTGCTGGAATTTTCTTATATTTGTCTTCTTTTTGGTAAAGATATGAGGTGAGGTTGTTTTTTAAATCAGAGATATCTGTGGAGTCCCGGATTACTGCCATTAAAATAGCTAAAGAACTTATTCTTTGCTGACCGTCAACTAGATAGTATTTACTTTTATCATGCTCGTGTTCTTGTAGGATAATAGAGCCTAAAAAATACTGTTTTTCATTACTATTCATTGCATCAAGGATATCCTCAAATAGTTGGTCAAAATTATCTTTTTCCCAGCTTAAAGGTCTTTGATAAATTGGTATTTTAAACATAAAATCAGGGCTATACAATTTCCCAACCGTTACTTCTTTTGCTTCAATTTCAGCTGACATGTTTCCTCCTAATCATTTTTTCCTTGTTCGCTATGGCGCATAACGTTTTGCAGATAAAATAAGTTGCCAAAGGAAATTTGGGTGAGCGTAAGCGAACCGCATACCCGCTGTTAAGTGACCCCGTTAAGGGCAAGGATTTGCGAAGCAAATCCGCAGAGTGCCCGACACCACAAACTCTATTTGCTTTTGGTATTTGTTGTTTTTTCCAATTCACTTATGCAAAGCTTCCCAAAAAATTCTTTTGCACTCTCGTTCTGTGGTAAAAGCTGCTTTTTTATCTCAGGATTTGTTTTTGAAAACTCATCGCATATATCCTTGGCTTTAGGAGAAACAACTATCACTTTTCTTTCACTGTTATTTCTAAGAGCTTGTATTAATATTCCGTTTATATGCTCGTCTCTGAAACTGTAACCAACAGTTAAAATGATTTTTGTTTCTAAGGAATATTTTCTGAGTTCATAGGCGTAAAATAGGTAGGGATCGATGTACTGCATTTTGTAATCTGTTCCAAAAATAAGATCGGGATCATCTGGTATTTTTTGTACTTCCCTTACAATATTTCCCTGAGATATATCTCTTTTCCAATCTATGGATCCATGCATCTTATATAGATAAATATTAGGTTCATATACTTCGCTTCCTTCAAATCTTCTCCAATCCCATATTCTGTCATCTCCAAAACCTCTTTCAATATCCTTATCATTTAGTTTATTTCTTTCCAAACAAAGATCATAATTTAGAGAGAAAATCCTCAATAAATAAGTATATTCAGTCTGAAAATCAAAGAATTTTTTGTAATAATTCGCTTTACAGTAATCGTCTAGTTGGATCCAGGATAACAATTGTTTTAATATTTTCTCTTTAAACTCTCGTATTATTTTAAAATCATAACCCGCAATTTCCAACAACCTAGGACTCCAACTGCCCATAAAAGGGTATAAGATACTATTTTCTTTCTTTTCTAATTCACTCAGAACATTTACTAATCTTTCTATATCGAAGTTATCTCTGGATAGCCCTTTTATTCCGTCACCATATAGGATTGAACTTTTTGTCAGATGATATAGATCCCCAAACTTTTGCCATCCCCGATTATCTTTTAAAAGAGTTTCTAATTCGCTTATCATCTTCTCGGAGGTAGGAATCCCTGCATCTGCACTACATCCAGCTCCGATTAGGATTATTATTTCATCTTCTCTAAACATCTTATCCTACCTCACAGGAACCATGGATTTATAATATCCGCCATATTTTCTATCTCAGCAGGAAAATTCTTTAAAAACCTCGTAATTAGTTCGCAATAGTAAATGGAAATAGGTACATTTTTAGCATTAAATCCTCTCCAGTTAGCCCCTGAGAGGTTTAATACATCTTGGAGATACCTGATCATCTCTTGGTTAGATAAGTTTCTATTAGTCCAGTAGAATTCTATGTACATAGGGCCAGGAACTCTTTTAAAAATGGTATCTCTATGGTACTGCAAACCTTCAAACCATACAAGATAAGCTGGAGGATTATTGGATAAAAGAGTATAAGTACTCTCATAAGGAACCAAACTATTTGTGTAAGCGTATCCAAAATATTTACTTTTCTGATTTACCCTTAAAACTACGAAATCAACATCTGAAATGTTAGAGTTTTCAACGTATCCTTCTATAGCTTTATGTATAGTTTCTATTTCCTTTCGCTTTATTTTGAAAGGTATATGTAAGACAACACTTGTATACCCATTGTGAATATATTCTTCTATCGTCTTAATTATGTTGTCTTTTAGTTGGTTCAAGTAACCTTTCTCACTTTCTGAATTACCCAAAACATCTATCTTTTTATAAATCCCGCTAGAATCTGTACATATAGAATATGCAAAGTATTTTATAATTGTACCATCAACCTTTTGATGCGCTTGCCCAATTCCAAAAATAATACTTCTTTCATTAGACGGCTTCACTTTCCAAGGTTTTCCACCCAGTTTTGCAAATATCTGTAAGGCAATATTAGATATCGACCACTTCAGGACATCTTTTTTACGAAGAACTTGTGTAGTAGTTACAACCTGAATAGGTAGACTTTTTTTTAACAATTTATATTTCATATCATAGTAGATGTAGTCATCAGCGGGCTTATCTAATATAAGAACAGGTATAAATAGGGAATTAGAATCTTGTAAATTCCCTATCCTACGTATTGCATCATCTAAACTTGGCTCAGAAAAATCAGATAAAGGAATAGAGTGAATATTGACTTTATTATCCATCCTAAACATTTTTTCCAACCCACTAAATAGGACATAAGTCAAATTGCCCCTTAACCCTTCAGCCAAATCTTCTATCAAATATTTATCTTTCTGACGATAAATGAAAATTAAAGTCACAGATTGCGTTATCCTTTCTAATGGTCCAACTTCCTCAAGCCCTTTAAATTGAGAATTTCTCGTTTTTTCATTTGCAAATATATATGATTTCGTCTTTAGTGAATCTATCAAGAGATTCTCTAATTCCCAAGAGATATCAAGTCCATTGTTTAAGGGGAAAAGTCTATCTTTGAACTTAGACTGAAATTCTTGAAGTTTTTGATATTTATCTAAGTAAAAGTTTCTATTGCTTCTATAATTCCTATCCAAACTTAAGCTGAGTCTCTGTATTTCTCTTGAAAATTGGGTGTTAGGATCTTTGAAGAACTTAAAGTCTGCTAAAAAACCAAATTTTCTGTTGACAGGTAGATAATAAGGTTCCAACCAAACGACTTCTTTTCCTTTCGCATGCTCTTTCAATACAAAATATATGGTCTTCCTGAACGGATTTTGAGGCAATATGTAGTTCACTTCAGGTAACTCGTTCTTAACTATTTCATAAAGTAAATGATATAGATATTGTTGTGTTAATTTATGATTGTAGTATGATTTGCAAGTGAACTCCTCAAATCCTCCTTGGGATTCAAAGGATATCCAATAATCCTTTCTTTCATCCAAATTTTCATCAATAGGTAATGTATTCCGGTAGAGATTAGCAAACAGGTCTTCCCTCATTTCGCCACTATATTTTCTTCTCCACACTTTGTATTTAAACTCCTGATTTATTAAAGGATAAAAATTTAGTCTGATTTTGTCGTTCATTATTTACGACCCTCTTCGGTGATTGTGGTGTAATCATTTTACTTAACGATTAAGATAACCGAACTATTTCGATTATGCTCCCAAATTGGCATGTTTTACGAAGTAATTCGTTTATGCACGACTCTAGGTGAAGCCTCAAATTGTAACTTTTTTTGTTGTTGTCATTTTCTTCCAAAATCCAAAGGAACTTTTAATCCGTCTGATATCCCGCTGGCTAACGTGAGTGTAGTATATCTTTATAGATCCTTATTCTTATCATAAACTAATTTTATTAATTCCGCAAATAATAATGTGCGTTGTTCAGGATATACTATACAATTTTTAAATTATGGATATCCTCAGTATATCAAAAAGGTAATATCTCCGAGGCAGCCAGAGTCTTTGGGATACAAAGAACTGTGGTCTATGACATCCTCAAAAAGGAGGAAGAGGGGGATCTAAGAGACCGATCTCGTGCCCCTTTACATTCCCCTTATCAAACTCCAGCTGAAGTAGAGGACAGGGTAATAGAGGCTAAAACCCAGACCCACTTAGGGACTAAAAGATTATCGGTTTATCTACCAAAATACGAAAAGATTAAGGTCCCTTATGGCACTATCCGGCATATCTTAAGGAGAAATAAAACTCGGCTCACCTATTCTTTTAAGGGACGTAAAAAGGCCGAAAAGAGAGAGTTTGTAGATTGGTATTCGGCTAAACCCTTCCAGGTAGTTCAGGTCGACCTTAAGTTTATTAGAGACCGTAAGGCCTTGACTTCCGAACAGATCCTCCACCTTGATTATTATGGGATCCCCAATTATCAATGGGGGGCTATCGATGTTAACTCCCGATTTAAACTAATCGCCTATTCCCGCGAGAAGACCTGGACTAACGGATTAATGTTCTATCTTTGGGTCATCTCCTGGCTAAGGAGTCAGGGGGTAAGAGAGAAGATTGTCTTTACTGTGGATCAGGGGGAAGAGTGGGGAGGCAAATCCTGGATGAAGATTAAAGAACTAAAGAAGCTGATTAGTGGATTTGGTTGTAAGCTTATCCAGAACCATAAGGGACACCCGGAAGAAAATGCCCATCTGGAAAGATCCCATAGAACCGATGATGAGGAATTTTATATCCCCAGAGCCTTTAAGATTAGATCAGAAAAAGATCTATTAGATGAAGCCTTGGGTTATATTTATTATTATAATAATGTGAGAGAACACTCCTCCCTTAATTACCAGACCCCTTATCAACCTCTTAAAAAACATTTACCAGAGGTTGACAGAAATATTAGATTTGTGATACCAATAAGGTTAGATAAGGTGTCGGTAGAGATGGGTAGCTGGAGTGGATACCATGTCTTGGCGCAGCACCACATTGTTTCACACACAACATGTTTCTCAAATGAATTATGGGGCAGGTCTGGCAATATCACTTTTCATCTTCCTCCTCAATTTTTTTAATCGCTCTGCTCACTGTAGTATAATGCAGGCCAATATATTCTGCTATCTCTTTTAAGGTATAGCCATACTGTAGGTGAGTCTCATACCTCTTAACATATTGCTTACCGTTGAACTTCCGATTTCATGCAGGTTAGCTATTTCTTTGTCCGATAAATCTGTAAAACTTTTAGCCTTATACTCCATTTTATTTCATCCAGTTCTATTTCAGTGACTTCTTCAATAATTTGTGAACTTGTGAAGTCTGACCTTACTTCCTTCCTACTTCCTCCACTATAAGGGAATCTTTAATTTCCCTCTTCTCCATGTTTTTGCGAATTTATTAAATATTTTCCTGAGGATAAACCTTGACATTTAATGCAGTTAACAGAGCCATTTGCTATATCTATCTTTAAAGCATCATAGATTTCTCCTTTTGCACTAAAGTAAAGAACTTGCCATCCTAATTTAGTAATGTTCTTCAATGTATCAATCTGTCTTTTTAACCTATCAGGATCAGCTTTTACAAATGGATCATCCATAATAAAGAATCCTTTATTGCCTTTTAGGAGTTTTTCCCCAAGGGCAAGACGAATAGAAAAATATAATTGGTCATAGGCACCACCAGATAATTTTTCTGCTCCCAGTATCTCCCCATCCATACGTTTAACTTCAATCCCCTCCGTCTCTTGACTAAAAGTAACTTCCTTATAGAAACCATCTGTAATTTCATTAAAATACTTTGAAATAGAACTCTTTTCACCAAAAAGCTCGGAAACCTTTTCTTTTTCTTCTATTTCTATTTCTTCAAAAATTTTTATGGCTTCTAATACATTATCTTTATTGCTCTCATTTTTGTTTATAAATCTTTGCAATCTATCTTCAACTGCTTCTAAATCTACTGATGTTTTACAGTATAATTCTTCTTCTGCTCTCAAAATCTTGTTTACTTTTCGCTGTACCTCCTCCATTTCCTTTTGAAGAGATTCCATCTTATCATTTATCTCTTCCAGCTTCTCTTCAAACTCCCGTTTTTTCTCTCCCAATTCTGATACAGCGGCTTCGCTATATTTAATTTCCTTGGATTTTTCTTTATATTCCGCAAAAATCCCAATATCTTCCTCCCACTGTGAAATACTTTTTTCTAATATCTCACTATCTCCTCCGAAGTGACTTTTTAAAACACTTTTTTGCTCCTCTTTTAATCTTTCCAGTTCCTGTTTTGATTTGATTTTCTCGGTATATTTTCCCAAAGATTCTTCTCCTGACTTTATCTTCATTTTATCTATCCTATCTCCGGCATCTTTAATCTTTTTATCTAGATTGGGGATTGCTGTATTTCGCAATTCAATAATTTTTCCTTCTAAATTTTCTTTCTTCCTTTTTATATCTTGTAACTCACTATTTTTCTTATCATATTCTTCATCGAACTTTTGAATATTTGATAAAATTTTTCCTATATCTTTTGCATCTAATCCGTACTTTGAAAGGTTTAATTTAATCCTTTCGAACTCTTTAGCCAGCCAAGCATCATCTTTAACCAATTGAAACTTAACTACCCCCGAAATGATCGTTAAAATTAAAAAGAATACTGCTAAAATATAAAATGGCAATAATGATGTATTACGAATAATTCCGAGTAAAGATATCCCCAATAGAATTGCAGAAATTATACCTATTGAAGTAAAATATTTATTTATTCTCTCTTTTTTGGTCAAATCTCCACTCTTAATTTCATAATTCTTCAATTCTAGTTTAATTTCATTGTCTAATTTTTTCTTTAAATCATCGAAAACTTGGAAGTCTCTTTCTACCTCACTTAATTTTCCATTTGTTTCTTTAAATTCTTCTTCGTTCTGCCGAAGTGCTGTAAGGCGTCCTTTCTTTTCTTCACTATAAGTTTTAACCTCTTTCTCACCGTCTCTCCATATTTGCGTATCGTTCTCATTATATCTTTCCAAATTATTAAATTTTTCTAAAGTAACGGTAAGTTTATCCAGGGACTCTTTTCCTTTTTCATATTTCTCTCTCTTTCTAGCATTTTCAAGATTTACTACTTCTTGTTTAACCCCTTCTATCTCTTCCTTGTGCTTGACTGACTCTTCTTCAAGTAGGTCAAATTTTTCTTCTTTAATTTTATCTTTTAAAATATTTATTTCCCCAAGTAATTCAGAAGCGCTATTTACTCTAGATTTTATATACTCGAATTCCTTCTTATCAGAAAATTCAGAATCACTTTCTGCTCGTGTTAATCTCCCTAGCTCCTGAAGTTTCTTTTTTATAGAAAATATTTCTTTTGTTCTTAAGCCGGTAAGCTGATCTGTCACATTAGTATAAAATTCACTCTCCTGTGCAATGGATAAATCACTATTCCGTATGATAAAAATATTACGGCACTCTGAGGTGGTCAGGTCTACTGTTTTTGTTAAATCTTTCTTCCGGGATAATTTTATTTCTTTGCCCTTATCGTCTTCTATAATGATATAGCCTTCTGGTTTTTCATCTACTCGATTTATATTCTGGAAATCTTTCATGTTCCCACCCAGCAGCAATTTTACAAAGGCATCTATGGTCAGCGTTTTCCCATCTTCATTCTTACCAAAAAAAAGGTTAAATTTATCTAATAAAATTTTTCCTGTATCTGGTAAAGGGCCATAATGTGTTATGGAAAATTCTTTTATTTTCATTATTTTGCTTCCATCATCGATTTAATCGCTATTTCCTGTATCAATTTCTTTTTTTCTTCATCGTAATCAGATTCTCTAAGTTTGCCTATGAATTTTTTGAATAAGTCATATTCTAATATTATTTGTATATCTTTAAACTCGTATCGTTCTTCAATGCATTTTTCATTGATAATTTCTTTTATTTGGCTCACCATCTCAGATTCACTTATCTCAATCTCTTTACTGTTAATATATCCTTTAATGATTAAAATAACCCTGGCTTCCGGCTGAATTTGATTAATAATTGCTTTTACGATCTCTAATGGTTTTTTATTTCCGTATGGATCAAATTCTATCACCACTTCTTCAAAATATGGTGTATCAAGAAGGTGTTCCTCTGGCGGTTTCCCTACCTCAAAAATATTTACTTTTCTCTTTCCTTTTTCTCTTTTAGTTATTGAAATAGGCGAACCAGGATACACAAAGTATCCGCCATTCTCTAATTTCCACATATCAAATTTTGAATGAAAGTGGCCAGCAAGCACATAATCAATATTTAAATCTTTAAAATAAGAAAGTTTAGCTGGCATATATCTTTCTTCTCCCTCATCACCAAAATCGCCCCTGGAAAAGAATGCGTCAAGCAACTCACCATGGTAAAGCAAAATATTTTTCTTATCAGGAGTTAATTTATTTGCCAGAGAGTGTAATTTAATAAGAATATTTTTCCCCTCTATAGCTTCAAAAGGCATTCCCCATATTCTTATATCTTTAAATTCAAAAGGAGTGTTTAAATCACTTAAAATAGTAGTATCTTCGCCAAAATACATACCACTCTTATAGGAATTGCAATCATGATTACCCGGGATTAGAACAATTTTAAATCCATTGCGTGAAAATATATTTCGTATCTTGGGTCTTAGATTCTCAGCATTAGCGTCTTTATCAAAGAGATCTCCACTTATCACAAAAATTTCAACTTTCTCTTTCTTGCCGGTTTCAATTAACTTTTGGAGAGTTTCCCATCTATCGTCTTCATATTCCCTTAAATGTAGGTCTGCAGTATGAAGTATTTTCATTTTATTTTTACCTCAGCTTATTCTGATAGCTTTTTAGTCTTTTTTTCTTTCTACGATAATAAAATCTTCATTAATTAAAATTACACAATTTATTATTCCCTTAACAAGCACTAGTTCTTGGGGTCACAAACCCACATTAGTAAAGAACTGCTCCTCTTGAAAGGTGCATTTTTATTTTCCACCTTAAGTGCATTTTAGTTTACCATTTCCAATAGCTCTGGCTGCAACTCTAGCCGTAGCTCTGGCCGTAGCTCTTGCTCTTTATCTTTGACAAACACTGGGTGAAGTAGTAACTCTACTAAAAAATAACTTCGGTTTAGGTTGTCACGGTAGGACAGCCAGTTACCTGACTGCCCCCGCACAGATCCCAGCGTGCGGAACTACCGCACTGGGCTCTTCAGAAATACTCGCTTCCGTAAAAGACACATTAGTATTGCCATCTTT
>Ga0315293_10002938_pt1 | contig 16402 bp, 14 predicted proteins | sample YL17G13_20_MG_FD_203071 | JGI IMG/M metagenome (GOLD analysis project Ga0315293, IMG submission 203071) | Sediment microbial communities from Yellowstone Lake, YNP, Wyoming, USA - YL17G13_20 | ecosystem: Environmental > Aquatic > Freshwater > Lake > Sediment | place: USA: Wyoming | collected...
GCTGTTGGTCATGCTTAGAGTGTATAATACCACAGCCGCCGGAAACATAAGGACCCGTATGAAACATACCTCTCATCTGTTCAGTAACGCTCTTCTGGCGGCGACATGCTGTGCACTGCTGATGTTATCCTGCAAGTCCACACGATCGACCAACCCGCCTGAGAAAGTAGCCGAGTATCATTATGTCCGAGACTATCAATATGAACTGCACCGGATATTCGATCTCGGGCAAGGATATGACTTCAGAAAGGGGGACATGATTACCGCGCTCATAGCGTTTGAAGGGACCGATGACCCGTACGAGGACACCCTGGCAGTATATTCGATACTCGCGCTTGATCCGACCTCGATCTTCTGCCCACCGTGGTGTGAAATAGGTACGCCGGTGCGGGCAATGGACACTCTGAGCTACCAGTGGTTCAGTGATACCGCTCGAAACCAACACTATATCGTATTTGATTCATCCCGCACCCTGACAGCACTCGGCGTCTGGATGGTGGTTCGGCGGGACAGCACCGATGGCGGCCAGCATGTTATCGACACAATCGGCGCATTGGACTACCACCCGGACACCATACTTATCAAGATGATAAAACCATCGGCGGGATTCATACCCTCGCACCCCTGCTGGAATCTGATGCACCGGAATGTCTATGAAATCCCGCGCGGCGAACTTCTGGCCGAACTCGATATCAGAGTGTACAAGGGGGCGATCGGCAGCGAGGGGACGGATGCCGCGAGTGAATTCCAGGATTCTACCCGAGCCGATTCCGTGCGATTCGTTCGCATTCTGGGACTGGACCAGTACAACGCACAGGGGGAGAAACTGCCCGATAATGTTGCAGATGACCGGGTGGAAGTCTATCGGCCGGACTGGGGGCTGCTCATGTTCCCATCGTGGCGGCCGTTTGCGTTGGACACGAGTTTCGTGGATGCCGGTGGCCACAGGACGGTCCCTCTGACAACCCAAGCCCCGCTGATATACGACTACATGGACGTGAACCAGCCGGTCAGCGGGAGCAAGTATTTTATCCGATATACGGTGTGGAAATAGAGGGACAGGGCTGAGCCGCTCCAACCGAAAATGCTGAAAAACGCACTCTCGGCCAATTCGTCTACCGCTTGGCAGCGGGTGCTGACACGGGCTTAAGATGAAACTTGACTTCGTACAGTTGTACCGAAGCTCCCTGTACCATTGATACTGCATACCACAGTGAGTCGTCAGCGTCGTGGGCGATTATCATCCCTTCAACTGTGTCACCGGCATTAGCGAGATGCATCTTAACCCAGCCCATGTATCTGCAAAGTTGCCCGGCAACAGTATCGGTTCCTTCGTTTCGCTTCAATTCAATCACAAGCCATCGAGGCTCCGATCGGTGCCGAGCAAGAATGTCGATACGTCCCACAGCGCAGACATACTCTGACCCGGCTTCAGGCGCGCCCTCTTCTTCATAGATCATCCAGTCCTTGCCTAACGGAATGGCATCCCAGTTGTCCACGAGGTAGTCGTGCAGGTGCTTCTCCAGCAGGGCCCCACGCGGTTCAGTTTGAGATGTACTTGCAGCTGCGTCAGCTCTCGACGAGATGGCCTCGACGACGCTTGAATCCTCCGATTCGGGCTTCACTTGCCAAAGGAGACTGTCGAGAGTCCAATGATCCATCTCAAGTTGCTCGGCTAGTTGGCAAAGCACGGAGTTGACTTTCACATACTTCGCGCCAAAGGAGTCCTTTTTGTCGAACGTCGGATGAATGCCGAGAATCTGGAGCGCACCGTCAGATGTGTTGTTCCACACACAATATCTGTCGGGGTATGCGATGAGAAGAATCGGCGTAAGGACAGCTCTTCCAAGTCCTTTGACAAGATTGTTTCCCTTTATGGGTATGATGTTATTCAGGCGGTCTTCAATAGACCGAGTCTCATCAAGGAGTATGCTCATCGCCTTTCGAAGGCGGGGAATGTCACTGCATATCTTTGGGCCGAGCCGTTGGAGTCCGGTCCAATGCTGGTTGTGCTTGAATTGAAGAAAATCACGCATGTCCGGCTCTGACAAACTCCCGACCTGATCTAGTCGGAAAATCGGTTGGAAGCGAGCCATGACGGAATTCTTCGCGTCGGACATTGCTTGGAACTCGCGTTGCACCTGACTCGTTACAAGGATTTCTCTCAAGCGACCAATTGCTTCTCTAATCGAATGATTGTCCATTACGCTGTCCCTTACCGTACATTATACCCCAATTTGTCGCGTCGCCGGGCATTGTCAAGAGTCTTCGAATATCTTTGTTGACAGCTACCGTTTGAATTCGAAATGCCAGCACACTATATTCCCCCCATGCCCGACTACAAAACCCTGACGGCCAGGCTAATCGCTGACGGTGTCAAAGCCGGAACGCTCAGCGCTGTCGATTTGGCGAAGGAAGCGGTGTGGCTGGCCAAAGGCGAAGGGAAAGAGCTTAACGCCTTCATCTCGATTTGCGAGGAGAAAGCGTTAAGGCAGGCGAGGGAAGTCCCCACCAATCGAAACGGCAATCTCCCCCTCGCCGGGGTGCCGATTGCCATCAAAGACAATATCAACTACACCGATTACCCCTGCACGTGCGGTTCGCACATACTCGAAGGATATATCCCGCCGTACGATGCGACAGTTGTCACCAAGCTGGTTCAGGCGGGGGCGGTGATAATCGGCAAGACGAATATGGATGAATTCGCGATGGGGTCCTCCAACGAGAACTCCTATTTCGGTCCGGTGAGAAATCCGCTCCGGCATGATCTCGTGCCGGGTGGTTCATCCGGCGGCTCGGCGGCGGCGGTAGCGCAGAAGATCGTCCCGATCGCGCTCGGCTCCGAGACCGGCGGCTCGGTGCGCCAACCGGCGTCGTTTTGTGGCCTGTTCGGGCTGAAGCCGTCGTATGGCGCGGTCTCGCGATACGGGCTAGTCGCGCTGGCGTCCTCGACCGATCAGATCAGCCCATACGCTCGTACTACCGAAGACCTCGCTCTCCTCTACAGTGTGATCTGCGGGCAGGACGAACACGATGCAACCTCGGTGGCTTTCGATCATCCTGACTATCCAAACCTGCTGGACACAGATCGAAAATTCAGGATCGGCATTCCGCGAGAGTATTTCGGGAAAGGGTTGGACCCGGAAGTCGAAGCGGTCGTGCGGAAGGCAATCGAGAAATTGAAGAAAGCCGGTCATACGTTTGTCGATATTTCGCTTCCCATGAGTGACAAGGCGATCGCGGTCTACTACGTGATCATGTGCGCCGAAGCCTCGGCCAATCTCGCCCGTTTCGACGGTGTGAGATACGGTCTCCACGAGAGTGACGACAAGACGCTTGCCGAGATGTACGCCGACACCCGGTCACGCGGGTTTGGCGATGAAGTCAAGCGGCGGATCATGCTCGGCACTTACACCCTCTCCTCCGGTTACTATGATGCTTACTACCTGAAAGCCGCCAGGGTGCGGGAGCTAATGCGGCGCGAAATGGAAGAGGCGTTCCAATCAATCGATTTGATAATTTGCCCGACCTCGCCAACGCCGCCGTTCAGAATAGGGGAGAAGATCAACGATCCACTGGCGATGTATCTATCCGACGTTTACACCGTGACGGCCAGCTTAACCGGCGGTCCGGCAATCTCGGTGCCGTTCGGCGCGGTGGCGGATGGCCGTCCGGTCGGCGTGCAGTTCATGGCGCGGTATTTGGATGAGCTGTCGCTGTTTCAGATTTCCCATATTCTTGAAAAACTCCGGTGAGTTGTGCCGTACGCAGATCTCGGTGACATCCGCCTCTATTACGAAGAAAGCGGCTCCGGCGTGCCGGTGATGTTCCTTCATGGGTTCACCCTGGATCGACGGATGTGGAACCAGCAGGTTGATTATTTTGCGGCGCACTATTCGGTCATTCTCCCCGATGCTCGCGGGCACGGACTCTCCGGCGCGCCAGCAACCGGCTACGCCCGTGATGATCGCGTCGAGGATTTGCGGAGATTCGTGGAACTACTCGGTTTGGAGCGATTTCATCTGGTGGGGCTGTCAATGGGCGGTTCCACAGCAATCGGTTATGCGCTGAAGTATCAGACCCGGCTTCTATCATTGACGTTAGTAAGTACCGGCGCCGCCGGATACAAGTTGCCGCGCAATTTCGCGCGGTTCGATGAACTGGCCAGGACAGAGGGGCTAGAATCGGCCCGCGCTGCCTGGCGGGAGTTGGCGCTCAAATGGTTCAAGGGGAAACGGTCCAACCCCCACGATCTGATGGAGAAGATGATAAACGAGCATTCCGGTGCGATCTGGATGGACCCGATGCGAGGGAAATATCCATCGACCCCCGACCTTGAGCAGGTTCATAAGATTACCGTCCCGACCTGCATCATCGCCGGTGAAAGGGACAAGGTTTTCGCGCCGTTGTCACATTCGCTGCATGAGCAGATTGACAGTTCTCGTCTCACTATAATGAAAGATGCCGGCCACATGCTGAATCTGGAGCGCCCGGAGGAGTTCAACCGGCTGCTTGGGACGTTTCTGGAATCGGTTTGACTTCAGGTGGACGCTGCCTATATTCGGCCTTCCGATAGGAGAGTTCCGGTTTGGCAATCTATGACGGCTACGAGCCGGTGATTGGACTTGAAGTTCACGCGCAGCTTCTGACCGACAGCAAGATATTCTGCGGCTGCAAGGTGGGGTTTGGCGAACCGCCCAACTCGCTCACCTGTCCGGTCTGCTTGGGGTTACCGGGAGCTTTGCCGGTGCTGAATCGGAAGACGCTTGAGTTGGCGATGCGGGCGATACTGGCTACCGGCGGCACAGTCAAGAATCGTTCGGTCTTTGCCCGGAAAAACTACTTCTACCCGGACCTTCCCAAAGGTTACCAGATATCGCAGTACGACCAGCCGGTTGGGGAAGGAGGCACAATCAGCTACAAATTACACGGAGGGGAGCAGAAGACCGTACGGCTGATCCGGATTCACCTTGAGGAGGACGCCGGCAAGCTGCTTCATCCGGAGGATGGGGAGTCGCACACCCGTGTCGATCTCAACCGATGTGGTGTGCCGCTGGTCGAAATAGTTTCGCATGCCGACATGCGAAGTCCCGAAGAAACATATGGTTATCTCTGCAAGCTTAAACAAACACTTCAGTATCTCGGTGTCTGCTCCGGCGACATGGAAAAAGGGCATCTTCGGGTTGATGCCAACATATCAATCCGGACCGCAGGTGATGAGCAGTTCGGCACTCGCACTGAACTAAAGAATCTGAACAGTTTCAAGGCGGTCGAACGCGGGCTTAGAGCGGAGATTGAACGGCAGATCGGCGTCCTCAAGGCGGGTGGCAGTGTGGTTCAGGAGACGATGCTCTGGGATGAAAAACGGCAGGTGGCGGTCAGTATGCGGGGGAAAGAAGAATCGCATGACTACCGCTATTTCCCCGAACCGGACCTTCCGCCGCTGATTGTTTCCGAGGAGTGGATTGATAAGACCCGCCGTGCGCTGCCGGAATTGCCGGATGCCAAAGCTGCCCGGTTCGTCTCCCAATATAGCCTGCGTGCCTATGATGCGGAGGTTTTGACTGCCACGCTTCCCTTAGCTGATTATTATGAAGAGGTAATGCAGCACACGTCTGATGCGGTTGCCGCCTCCAATTGGATACAGACCGAATTGCTCGGTGTGCTCAATAAGACCGGCAGTGATATCGCAACATACATCGTGCGTCCGCCAATGATTGCCGATTTGCTCAATCGCATCCGGTCGGGAGAAATCTCCGGCAAGATGGGCAAGGAGATTTTCGAGGAAATGTGCGCCACCGGCAAGCAGCCGGCAGCCATCATACAGGAAAAGGGGCTGGTTCAGATCAGCGATGAAGCCGCTCTCATTCCGCTCATTGATAAACTGATCGCGGACAATCCTGACAGTGTGACCAAGTATCAATCCGGCAGGAATAACATATTCGGATTTTTCGTCGGACAGGTTATGAAGGCGACCAAAGGCCAGGCCAATCCCGAAACGGTCAATCGTCTCTTAAAAGAACGGATAGGGTAGGATATCTATGACAGCCAATCTTGCACACGTAGCGGTCTTCCTCTCCGGCAGCGGAACGGACCTTCAGGCGTTAATCGACGCCACAAAGGATGGCCGACTGTCGGCCCGGATTGCATGGGTGGTTGCGAGCAAGGAGGACGCCTACGGCCTTGTACGTGCCGCTGACGCCGGAATCGAGACAACGGTATTCAAGATGAAGGATCATGAATCCGCGCAGGCCGCCGGCGAATATCTGGTGCGAAATCTCCGCGAACGAAGGATCGATTATGTGGCAATGGCCGGTTATCTCAAGATGATGCCGGTTGAAGTGCTTCGCGCGTATCCCAATCGGGTGGTCAATATCCACCCGGCGCTATTGCCAAAATATGGCGGCGTGGGCATGTATGGCCGCAAGGTCCACGAGGCGGTAATCGCCGCCGGCGACCGTCAATCCGGCCCGACGGTGCATCTCGCCGACGAAATCTATGACCATGGCAAAATTCTCGAACAGGCCGTCGTGCCGGTGCTGCCGGATGACACGCCCGAAACGCTGGCGGCTCGGGTGCTGGAAGCGGAGCACAAGCTCTATCCCTTCGCGTTGAACAAACTGATCAAAGGAGAATATAGGCTGTAATGGATCACATTGTACTTTCTACTAATATTACCGAATATCCTCTGCTTCGACGCGGCAAAGTGCGCGATGTTTATGATCTGGGGGACTCGCTGCTGTTTATTGCTAGCGACCGGATTTCGGCATTCGATGTTGTCATGCCGAACGGAATTCCGGGAAAAGGGCGGGTTCTGACACAAACATCGCTGTTCTGGTTTGAATTCCTCAAAGATGTCGTGGCTAACCATCTCATCACGGCCAACATTGACGAATACCCGCAACCATTGCGCAAATACCGGTCGGAACTCGAGGGTCGATCAATGCTTGTCACCAAAGCGGAACGGGTGGAAGCGGAATGTATCGTGCGCGGCTATATCTCCGGTTCGATGTGGAAAGAACTGGTGACGGCACACAACAAAGGCTCGAATAGCGTTCACGGGTTCGACTTCCCCCCCGATCTGCAGGAATCCGGAAAGCTGCCCGTACCGCTATTCACGCCGTCATCGAAGAACGATTTCGGACACGATGAGAATATCAGCTATGAGCAACTGGTCAAGTTAGTCGGCATGGAGACGGCTGAACTCTGTCGCGACAAATCGCTCGCCGTTTACCGGAAGGCGGCCGATTATGCGCTCACTAAGGGTATTATCATCGCGGATACGAAGTTTGAGTTCGGTTTCAAGAACGGGAAATTCATCCTGATCGATGAAGTGCTCTCGCCGGACTCCAGCCGGTTCTGGCCGGTTGACAAATATCAGGTCGGCCGGGCGCAACCGTCATTTGACAAACAGCCGATCAGAGATTATCTCGAAAGCACCGGTTGGGACAAGAAACCGCCGGCGCCGGCGCTGCCGGAAGAAGTTGTGGCGGCATCGTCGGCCCGTTATCGTGAAGCACAAAGACTCTTAACAGGTCGCGGATAAATATGACAGATAAGATCAGGATCAAACGGGCATTGGTCTCGGTCTCGGACAAGGCCGGAATCATCGACTTATGCAAGGTACTGGACAAATCGGGGGTGGAGATTATCTCTACCGGCGGCACGCTGAAGACGCTGAGGGAGGCCGATATTCACGTCGTTTCAGTTTCCACATTCACCGGTTCGCCTGAGATTCTCGGCGGGCGGGTGAAAACGCTGCATCCCAAAGTTCATGCGGGAATTCTGTACCGGCGCGGCAACGCCGAGGACGAAGAACAGATGCAGCAGGCTGAGTTTAAAGGGATCGATCTGGTCGTGGTCAACCTTTATCCGTTCAAGCAGACAGTGGCTAAAGCTAATGCGACCGAAGAGGAGATCATTGAGAATATCGACATCGGCGGGCCCTCGATGGTTCGCTCGGCCGCCAAGAATTTCGAGAGTGTGGCGATAGTCTGCGATCCATCGGACTACCCGGCCTTGCTCGACCAATTGAAAGCCAACAAGGGAGCCACAACTCTCAAATTTCGCCGAAACTGTGCGGGCAAAGCATACGCGTTGACGGCCGACTATGACGCGGCGGTGTCCGGGTATTTCGGCCGGATGATGGCAACATCGGTTGCTGCAATGCCGCAGGAGTTGTTCCCGCAACGGCTAAACCTGCAATACGACCAGGCGTCATCGCTTCGTTACGGTGAAAACCCGCACCAATCCGCCTCTCTGTATGAAGACAAAACATACGCCGCCCCGACATTGTTAAAGGCGCAGATTCTGGCCGGCAAGGAACTCTCGTACAACAATTATGGTGATCTGGACTCTTGCCTTGAGATGCTGTTGGATTTCTCAGAACCGTTTGCATGTGTTCTCAAGCATGCCAATCCTTGTGGCGCGGCGGTTGGATACACGATAGCCGAAGCCTACAAAGCGGCCTACGAATCTGACCCGCTTTCCGCCTATGGCTCGATCATCGGGCTAAACAAAACCGTCGATCTTCCGTGCGCCGAGCTACTGCACGAGACGCCGTTTGTCGAGTGCATATTAGCGCCGAAGTTCACTGACGAAGCGCTCGCTTTGCTGACCAAAAAGAAGACTCGTCGTCTTTTGGCCTTGCCCCAGATCGAACGGGGTAGAATCACCGGACTCGCTTCTTACAAGTTCATTCACGGCGGACTGCTGGTACAGAATGCCGATGATGCGGAGACGACCGCAGCCCAGTTACAGGTGGTGACCAAGCGGCCGCCGACCCCGGACGAAATTCGCTCGCTGCTGTTTGCCTGGAAGGTCGTGAAGCACACTAAATCCAACGCGATTGTCATGGCAAAAGAGACGGCTACGGTGGGAATCGGCATGGGGCAGACGTCGCGAGTTGACTCCGCTTTCATGGCTGTCAAGCGAGCCGGGGATAGAGCAAAGGGAGCCGTCATGGCGTCCGATGCCTTCTTCCCGATGACCGACGGCCTGCTGACCGGGACCAGCGCGGGCGTCACGGCAGTCATACAGCCGGGCGGATCGAAGGGAGACCCCGAGGTTATCGCTGCCGCTGACACTGCAGGAATTGCGATGGTCTTCACCGGTGTCCGGCATTTTAGACATTGATCATGTGAGGACACTTTTACACAGCCGGGCAGAGTCTTGAAGAGGGCCAGCCGGCCGTCATTATGCTACGGGTCTGGGACTGTGTTTTTCGGCCACCACTGGAACCGTTCCCAGCACATTTATGTTGAGTAGACTAAGTGAATCTCCGATAGAATGATTCAAATACGCAAAGGAAGGGTATGCGAATGAAACCGGCGAGCGTCCTCATTCCCCTGATTATGCTTGCATTTCTGGCAACAGTTACGGCCTTGGCTTACCCGCGACTGTCGGTCGAGCATGGCGATGCCTGCAGAAGTTGCCACATAAATCCCGCAGGTGGAGGGGCACGAACCGAATTTGGAAATTACACGACAGCTCTTAACGAGCTGACATTTCCCCAAACCAAAGCAGCCATCATAAAGCGCTACCGAAAGCCGCGTATAGCTGACAACCTTATCCTGGGTTTTGACACGCGCCATTTGCTTTATCAGAACGGTCGGATATTTCGCATGCAGACCGACGCCTACCTCACAATCGAGCCGTTCAAACAGATGTACTACCATATGCGATTGGGCGAAAGCGGGATCAGCGAGAGCTACGCACTGCTGACGTTCAAGGATGAAAAGTACTCTTTGCAGGCTGGGCGGTTTTATCCATCGTTCGGTCTGCACAACGATGATCACCAGGCATTAACGCGCGCGCGCAGCGGCATCGGACCGAACCAATACCTTGATGGCATTGCGCTCAGTGTCGAGCAGTACGGTGTCAACGTAAGCGCTGAGTCTTTCTACCAAGGACAGCGCGGAATCTATGGGCTTCACGCTTATCGATCCGGTACGGTCGCCTCCCTGGGATATCTCGCCGGTGGGTCGCTTCGTCTCTCGGAGGAGATTGGCGGATCGAACGGTCAGTTCCCGACAGCGCGCGCCATATTCGGCGGACTCTCGTTTGATCGCTTTACGGCGCTTGGAGAACTCGATTTTAACGGCAAACATAGCGATACCGTAATCGCGTATGGTGCCCTCTATGGTCGTATTCAGTACGGACTCTGGTTGGTCGGCGAGTACAATTTCTTCGACGGCGACCGCCATCTGGCGAGCGGAGTTGACGAGTTTGTCCGTCTATCTGCTGAAATATATCCGATTTCGTTCGTCGAGTTGCGCCCGTCGCTGACCTACTACACGCGCGGGTATCGCGACAATCAACATGATTGGTTTCTGCAACTTCATTTCGGGTATTAACATATGAGAAAGACGCTCTTCTCGGTTTTGGTCCTGTCTGCTCTGGCGTGGCTGGCCTGTAAGGATCTGGGCGACCAACCCAAAGTGTCTAATGCTGTCCTGATGTCGCCCTCGGACGTGACAGTTGTCGAAGGGCAGACGGCTCGGCTTGTGATCTCTCTGAGCAAACCGGCTGACAGCGCAGTCACGTTTGATTATGCAACCGGCGGTGGGACGGCGACCGTCGGCTCGGACTACGCGGCGGTCTCCGGCAGCGACACAGTTGCCGTCGGTAAGACGAGGGATACAGTTACGGTTGCCACGATTGATGATGCCTTGCCGGAGTCAGCCGAAACCTTCAATCTTACGTTGTCCAACATCAGCATGGCCGAGTCTAGTGATTCGGTGGCAGTCGCTACAATAAACGACAATGACGGCGGCGTGACGACAATTTCCTTTGCCTCCGACATCAAACCGCTGCTCAACACCTATTGCGTAACGTGTCATGGTGGAGCCAGTACCCAATCCGGCTTCTCGGTCGCGGCTTACAATTCCATGATGACTTCGGGCACTCGCGCCCCGAATGTGGTCGCCAGTAACGGCGCCGGCAGCCGGCTGTACCTTTGCACGACCACCAGTCCATTACGAGATATTGACCGGATGCCGCAGGGGGGACCATATCTGACTACGCTGCAGCAGAATCTCATCAAGACCTGGATAGACCAGGGTGCACTCAACAACTGAGGATGACGATGAAGAAGCTTGCACTTGCATTTTCGCTCGCCTGTTTGTCCGCCGCGGTGTCGGCCGAAACGTATGTCGTAGGCGGATCGAATGACGATTCAGTCAAGTTTCAGTCTGAGGCCAGGCTGGAATTTATTCAGGGAGTCACGGCTGACCTCTCCGGTAACATTCAGTTCGATCCGAGCCGCCCATCCGATTCTATCAAGGGCAGGCTGCAGGTGGACCTTCGGACACTCAAGACCGGCATTGAGATGCGGGACGAACATATGCGGACACGGCATTTGCAGACTGACCAGTATCCGTTTGCGTATTTTGAATTGACCTCAGTTAAGGGTCTGCCCGACAAGTCGGTAGCCGGAGCGGTCTGCAGTTGCTCCGCCGAGGGTTACTTCTATATTCATGGCGTCAAGCGGAAGATCACACCGACAATTGAGATTGTGGATAACTCTGCGGGTGAGATCAAGTCCATTGGCATTCATGCCCGTTTCTCATTGAAGTTGGATGACTGGAAAATTCCGCGCCCCAAGGCGTTATTCCTGAAGTTGGCCGAGACGATTGATGTCGATGTCCGGTTCACGGGCCGTTCGGGCAAGCAGGCACTCGCACTCGACCTGCCGAAGTGGCCTGACAATTAGCAGATTCAATTTTCGCCAAATCGCTTGCTCATCTCGGACGACCCTCTTATCTTTTCAGCAAGCGCTTACTGAAGGGACAGGATGGGTAGCCGAGTACTGGAAATTGTCGTGTACCTCATGGATCACATGAGGGAGAACCAGGGAGCGCTTCCCTTCATGGAGGACCTCTCCGGAGAGCTTCAGGGGCTGGGATATACCGACTCCGAGATTTCGTCCGCCTATTCGTGGGTGCTGGACCGATTTGAAAGCATGCACGAGAAGTTCTTTGAGCAGTTTCCATCCGAACACTTTTCAAACCGCGTGTTGACTCAGTATGAACGGCTCCAACTCGCTGCTGACGCGTACGGCTATTTGCTCAAGCTGCTGAATCTTCGCGTGATCGATGACCAGCAGTTTGAATCCATCCTCGAACGAGCGGTTATTTTTGGTCCGCGCTTGATTTCGCTCGACCAGATAAAGATGCTAACCTCGGCGGTGCTCTTCAATGAGTTCCCTGATGGAGACAACCCGACGACGTCTGATGTTCAAATCGATCCGACCCTTTTCGTCAATTGATCCATGTCGCTTAAAGGAAAGAAAATCATCATTGGCCTGACCGGCGGAATCGCCTGCTACAAGATTCCGTATCTGGTGCGGTATCTGGTGAAAGGCGGCGCGAAAGTGCGCGTGATGATGACCGACCATGCCACCAAGTTTATCACGCCGCTGACGATGGAGACGGTGTCGCGTCATCCGGTCTATCATGATATGTTTGCAGACAGGGAGTACGTATCTACCCAGCACATAGAACTGGCCCATTGGGCGGACCTATTCGTTGTCGCGCCGGCTACGGCCAATGTCATGGCGAAAATGGCCCACGGCATTTGTGACGATCTGTTGACTACCGTCCTCTGCGCCACGCCAAAACCGATAGTGCTGGCTCCGGCCATGAATCCGGGCATGTGGCACAATAAAATCACGCAACGCAATCTGCAGATTCTCAAGGAACTGGGTTATCGCTTCATCGGACCGGCCGAAGGGGAGATGGCGGAAGAGCAGGTTGGTATGGGGCGGATGGTCGAACCGGCGGAGCTGTTTGAAACGGTCAAGCAGTTCTTCGCAGCAGGCTCAAAAAAAAAAGCCCTAAGCGGACATAGAGTTCTGGTCACCGCAGGACCATGTCGCGAGGCTATCGATCCGGTTCGGTTCATCTCCAATCGCTCCAGCGGGAAAATGGGGTTTGCGATCGCGCAAGCCGCGATTGATCTGGGCGCTGACGTGACACTCATTTCCGGCCCAACGTCGTTGACTCCTCCAATCGGCGCCGAGTTCAAAGCGGTCGAGACGACTGAGCAAATGCACAAAGCAGTGGTCGAGGCATTTGGCAAAACAGATTGTCTGATCATGGCGGCCGCGCCATCAGATTTCACGCCGACGGCAGTTGCGAAGCAGAAAATCAAACGCGGCAGCGGCAGTTTAGAACTGGAGCTGGAACCGACGGCGGATATTCTGAAAGACATTGCCCGCCGCAAGAAGCCGCGCCAGATTGTGGTCGGGTTTGCACTTGAGACCGAGCATGAGGAAGAGCGCGCACGGAAGAAGCTGATCGAGAAACGGCTGGATATGATCGTGGTGAACAACCCGCGCTCAAAGGGAGCCGGCTTCGAGCACGACACTAACCGCGTAACCTTAATTCGTCCTAAGCGACAACCGGAGCGCTGGCCGCTCACGTCCAAAGATGAAGTGGCGCGCCGTCTGGTTGAGTATGTCGCAAAGATGCTGGCCGGGAAGAAGCGATGACCGACAACCCGCTCACGCTCTATGAGATGCTTCGCCGCGCGCTCCGCTCTCAGATAGACTTGGGTCTTGGCGAGTACATTGTCGGGCGGAGTTTGCCGGAGCCGATATCGCCGACGCCGTTTGAGTCTTCAATGCAGATGTCGGTCGCACGTAAGGAAGAGTCGGTTACGGTGATTTCGCCTACAGAGGAATTGTTGCAGATGTCAATGCTGGGCGAGAGCGGAATTGCATCGCCGCTTGGCGACGGCACCTTCGACTCCATTGAATTGCACAACGCCGCTATCTGTAAATGCAAACTCTGCCCGCTTGGTGACGGCCGCACCAAATTTGTCTATGGCGTGGGGAATCCGAAGGCGAAACTGATGTTCATCGGCGAGGCTCCCGGAGCGCAAGAGGATTTGCAGGGGGAGCCGTTCGTAGGCGCGGCCGGTCAACTGCTCGACAAAATACTCGCGGCAATTCAACTTTCGCGGCAGGAAGTGTACATCGCGAACATCCTGAAATGCCGCCCGCCCAATAACCGTGACCCTCTTCCGGCGGAGATTGAAAAGTGCCTGCCGTATTTGCATGACCAGTTGCGGATCATCCGCCCCAAACTACTCTGCTGCTTGGGGAGAATTGCCGCCCATGCGCTCTTGCAGACGACGATTCCGCTTGGTAAATTGCGACACAAATGGCATGACTATCACGGCATTCCAATGCAGGTGACCTATCACCCGGCGGCGCTCTTGCGTTTTCCGGAGTACAAGAAGGAAACCTGGGAAGACATGAAAACTCTCAAAGTGCGCTACGATCAACTCTGATGACAATGAATAGTGACTTGAAATGGCTATAAAGACAAACGCTGACAAAGAAATCGACCGCCTCCAGCCGCCGCAGTCGCTCGATGCGGAGCAGGCCGTGCTGGGCGCGGTCATGAAAGATGATGAGGCCATTCACCTCGTAATCGGCGTTCTGGAAGAAGAATCGTATTTCTACGTCCCCAAGCACCGGCTGATCTATCGCGCCTTTCTCGAACTATACGAACGCTCCGAGCCGTGCGATATAACGACCGTATCAAATTGCCTGTTGAGCGCCGGAAATCTGGAAAGAATCGGCGGGCGAGTCTATCTGGTGGAGCTGGTCGAGGGAGTTGCATCCACCGCCAACGTTCAGAGTTACGCTAATATTGTACTTGAGAAATCGCTGCTCCGAAAGCTGATAGAGACCACCAACGAGATAACTCGGAGCGCTTATGCGCTCGATTCCCCGGTCGAGGAGCTTCTGGATGCGGCCGAAGCGAATATCTTCGAAATCTCCGAAAGCCGCTTGCGGCAGGGTTTTGTTCCGCTCAAGCAGTTGGTGCACGACTCGTTCGAGCGAATCGAGCAGTTCCAATCGAGCGAAGGAACGTTTGACAGCGTAATGACGGGATTCACTGAACTCGATCTGCTCACCCAGGGACTGCACAACGGCGATTTCGTAGTTATCGCCGGAAGACCGTCGATGGGGAAGTCGGCGCTGGCTATGAATATTGCTGAGAACGTGGCTGATCCGGAGCGAGGCAAACGAGCGGTGGCCGTGTTCTCTATCGAAATGTCCCGAGACCAACTGGCGCTCCGCCTACTGTGCGGCCGATCACAGATAAGTCAACATCGGCTACGCAGCCGCAAGCTGACCGACGCCGAATTTGTCAATCTCACCAAACACGGCAACCGACTCTCGCAGATGGAAATCTTTGTCGATGATTCCGCCACCCTCACCACTTTGCAGGTGCGCGCCAAGGCGAGGCGTCTGAAAGCACAATACCCGCACCTCAGTCTAATCATAGTCGACTACATTCAGATGATGCATACCACCGGTCGGTCCGAAAATCGCCAGCAGGAAATCTCGGTCATCTCGCGAAGCCTGAAAGCGCTGGCAAAAGAGTTGCACTTGCCGGTCGTCGTCTGTTCCCAGTTGTCCCGGATGGTGGAACATCGCGAAGAAAAGCGGCCGGTACTGGCCGATCTTCGTGAGTCAGGGGCCATAGAACAGGATGCCGACGTCGTCATGTTCGTCTATCGTCCCGAATACTATCTGACCGACGATGAGCGCAAAGACCCGAAGAATATGGATAAACTCGGGGTGGCGGAAATTATTGTGGCCAAGCAGCGTAACGGCCCTACCGGAACCGCGCGGTTGACATTCATCCGCGACTACGCTCGGTTTGTCAACCTTGCAGCGGGACGCCGTGAAATTCCCAGCGATGCCGAACCGGTCGGTGGAGATACCCCCTTCTAAGGAGCGCGAGTGGAATACTACGGGGTGATGACGCTCGGTCGGCGGGGAGTAGACTTCATTACTCGCCTTGGCGGCATCTGTGTCATGCTCGGGCGTTTCATTGTCTCACTCAAAGACATCCCCCGTTCGGCGCGTCTCATTTTCGAGCAACTGTACTCAATCGGCGTGCAGTCGCTGCCGCTCATCATCGTCATCGCCATATTTGTCGGCGCTGTGGCGGCGTGGCAGGCGGCATACCAGTTCAAGTTTATCGGCGCGCCGCTCCGGTATCTGGGGCAGGCGGTCGGTAAGGCAGTGGTGATCGAACTCGCGCCGGTACTGTCGGCGCTGGTGTTTGCGGGACGGGTCGGCGCCGGTATTGCCGCCGAACTCGGCACCATGCGGGTCACCGAGCAGATCGACGCGCTCGAGGCCATGGGAATCAACCCAATGCGCTACCTGATGATGCCCCGCGTGCTGGCCTGCTTCATAATGGTTCCGCTTCTGGTAGTGTTCTCCAACTTTATAGCCATTCTCGGCGGGTTGACGGTTGCTGTGATTGGTGTCGATGTCTCCACCGAGACTTTTCTGGAAGGGTTCAAGAGCTCCTTCCAGATGACAGACTTCATCAATGGCCTGATTAAAGCGGCCATGTTCGGATTAGTGATC
>Ga0315293_10002939_pt1 | contig 16401 bp, 15 predicted proteins | sample YL17G13_20_MG_FD_203071 | JGI IMG/M metagenome (GOLD analysis project Ga0315293, IMG submission 203071) | Sediment microbial communities from Yellowstone Lake, YNP, Wyoming, USA - YL17G13_20 | ecosystem: Environmental > Aquatic > Freshwater > Lake > Sediment | place: USA: Wyoming | collected...
GGAAGCCTCTAGGGCTCGGTTCTCGGAGATGAGGGTTTCCTTGCTATATTGGGTGGCGAATGCGGAGGAGCGCTTTAATGTGGATCAATACATGCAATAAGTTGTCTTTACACCAACGTCCCCCTTTTTCATTTTAGTTTGGTACCGCTTAAAATTTCTTTAACAGTTTAGCCATTTGAAAATGGCCTGAAAGTCCCTCCCGCCCTCCCTTTGGAAAGGGAGGAGATTAAAGTTCCCCCTTTGAAAAAGGGAAGCGGTGAAAAAATTTGGAATATACCCCCTCACCCTGGCCCTCTCCCGCGAGGGGAGAGGGAAACGAATTTACCTCAAAGCAGTGAATGCGTTCGTATTAGATTAAGTACCCGCGAGTGATTATTTGCCAAAATCAGGATTTGATCTAACGAACACTGTCAAGATGGGTAACGACTTCTTCCTGAACGCTTGTTTATAGAGTCTTCGCCGAGAATACAACATTTCAAACGCAAATCTTCAATTTAGGCTCAAAAACCGAGTCTCTTTCCCAAGGCAATTTTCCCCTTGACTGCCCGTTTGCACAAGAGTATTTTTTTGAAGTCATGAGAAGGAGTTTCCAAGAGGTGTCGGTTCAGGATCTACAGACGACTTTTTACCTCCCTGGAGGCTTCTGCTTTTTGAGTAACAAAAATAAATGTCATTTTTCATCGACGTCCACCCTCTATGAAGATCGGCCGTTACGTATGCATTATTACAGTAGAAAGGAGGAGAGTATGAGGATGGAAACCAGGAGTATGTACAAGGGTATCGGTTATTTATTAGTTGTCAGTTTGGTTTTTTTGCTATCCGTTGAGGCGACCTTTGCGAAAACGGTAACCTATGTCAAAGAATATACCTATCAGGCCAGCGAAGTAGATAGTAAATTGTCCTGCAGAACAATCGCCCTCGAGCAAGTCAAAAGATTGCTCCTGGAGGAATTGGGAACATACCTTATCAGTGAGACAGCCGTAAAAGATTTTCAGTTGACCAGCGACCGAATTTCATCCCTCACGGCAGGCATTGTGATGACGGTCATCCTCGAAGAGAACTGGGATGGCAAGAGCTATTTCCTCAAGGCCAAGATAACAACCGATACCGACGAATTGGTAAAATCAATCGATCGTCTCCGTGGCAATCAGGAGGAGAGCAAGAACTGGGAAGAAATGAAGAAAAAAACGGAAGAGGCGCTAAGAGAGATTGAAAAATTGAAAAAAGAGATCGCCAATGGCAGAGCAGAAAAAGTTAGCCAGGAGAAATATACTAAAGCGGTTAACGAATTGAACGCCATGGATTGGTTTAAAAAGGGGTGGGTATTGAGATACAACGCGAAGAATAGCCAGGAGGCTATGAAAGCCTTCGACAAGGCCATCGAGATCGATCCGAATCATGCCAAAGCTTATGCCATTAGAGCCGCAATCTACAATGAATGGGGGCAATACCAAAATGGCCTCAGGGAGAGCGAACAGGCGATTAAACTCGACCCCAAGCTTCCCTGGGGTTTTAACTCCCGGGGATGGGCCTATATTGGCTTGCGCAACTACCCGAAGGCCTTAGAGGACCTTACCAGAGCAATAGAACTTGATCCGAAATACGCCTGGGCATACAGCCATCGCAGTACCTCTTATTATTGGTTGGCAAAATATCAACAAGCACTCGAAGATGCCAATAAAGCAATTTCGCTCGACCCCGGGCTTGCAGGGGCATATTTTAATAGAGGGAGGGCCCTCGCATCATTAAATAATATTCAAGACGCTTTTAAAGACTATGACCGGGCGATTCAACTCGACCCGATGTTCTCTTGGTCTTTTCTGTTTCGGGCCTATGCCTTCCTGAAATTGAATAAAACAGAACAAGCTCTGGAAGATTTCAAAAGGGCTGCGAATTTAGGAAACGAGATGGCCCAAGGCTATCTTAAAAAGAAAGGGATTCAGTGGTGAGATTGTTAATAACCCCCTCTTCATTTTGATAACGGATCAGGGGAATTCGGGTCCGGTTTTTACTCATGCTATTTATTAAGAATGCCAGTCGGAGAGCCTTATGTGAAGACGTTTGCACAGGGATATTTGCGGTGTCCTGGGCTTAGGGGTTCGTTTCTGGAAAAGGTAATTCGGGATCGCAAGATGGGGCATGAGAGCGTAGGCAAGGCGGTAGGAGAATAGTGGTATAGTCAGAGGCAGGTTGCCGATTATTTGAAATTGCATCATTCTACTTTGAGTCGGATAATGAAGGAAGGATAAAAGTCAAAAAACAAGACCCCCATTTTGCACTGGCCGCCCCTTTCTGGGTTATCTGCCGTTATGGCGAGGAAACCAAGAGTTCACTTCTCGGGGTACTTTATCCTATTATTGGTTGGAAAAGAATGTGGTCGAGGGCCGCAAAAGCGAAATAAGGAAATAACAAAGTCTGAACCCATTTCACGACAGGGTGGCGACAAAGAGCTGCGCTTGGCGGATCTCGCCGGTAACTGAATCGTGTATGGGGATGGTTTGGCCGGCATAATCGACGAAGAGCTTTTCCCCCGCCCGATGTTCTTGCCGGAGACAGACGTCGATTTTATGGAGCCATTGGCGATAGAGTTCACAGAACTGGCTGTATTGGTATCCGTCGGGGTTTTGCTGCTTATATTCGAACCAGAGGAGTTGGAGAGTAACGCCTTTCTTTTTCCTCTCCCGGTGGATCTCTTCCATCGCGGGCATTTGGCGTTTTTCTTGGGGGAAGGGGTCATGAGGAGGAAAGAGCAGGTTTTCCAGAGCGGCATCATCCAGCTCCGGGGCAAGGGGCCAGGTCAGGCCGGTCTTCTGGATCCGGTCGAAGTACTCCTGGACAGTGCTCCTGGCAATGTCGCAGCTTTTGGCGATCTGTCGAACGGATAGGTGGTTTTCAAACTTGAGCCTAAGAACTTCCTTGATTTTGCGCATGGATAATCTCTCCCCAGCCATTTTCACCTCCTGATTTGATCCCAGGAGAGTAATGGCTTTTGGTTGAATTATGCAGCGTCGTTTAAGCCCCTCAGGGGTGGCCGGAATCAATCGGAATGCCCGGCCGGAATGGATCGGAACAAGTGGCCGGAATCAGTCGGAATCAGTGGCCGGAATGGTCCGGAATACGCACTGAATTGAATGGAGAAGTGGGCGGATCCGCGGCCCTTGATTCCTACGCGGAGATGAAGAAGGTCTTCGAATCGATCGGGGTTGATGATCCTTACGGCGCCCGCAAGGTCAAAAAGCTGAGAACTGGAAGGAAATTAAGGTTTTCCAGCCAAAGGGAGATATCCTGGTCCCCCTTGACCCCACCCCGGCTCCCAAGAAAGGGAAACAAGGAAAGGGGGTTCAGGCTCAAAGGGAAAAAGATCTCTTTGACATCCCGTTGGGGACGGTGATGCTCCTGATATCCATCGGGCTTGCCTTTCGATTCCGTAAGGTACAGGACTACCTGAAAGAAGGCATCGCCATGGCTGCCATCAAATTCGTCATGGTCCCCGTGATGGCTTCATTCCTTGCCTGGGTTATCGGTTTCGGCGACATCGACGGCGGCCTCCCGCTGAAAGTCATGATAATTCTCTCGTCGATGCCCGTCGCCTTCACAGCCCTCATCCCTCCGTCGATCTACGACCTGGACATCGATCTGGCCAACTCCTGCTGGTTTATCACCACATCTCTCCTGGCGGTCGTACTGCCGAGTCTGCTCTTCGTTATTCATTTATTATAGCTACTGCACGGTGGGGATCCCTGGAACAGGGGACACACTATTGAGCAGCTTTGTTTCTTATTAATCAATATCACGAGTAATGATGGGTTTCTGATATCCAGCGGCGGACAACAGGGGATGAAATAAATCCCTTGACAAAATTATTTCCTTGGTACATTCTGCATACAAAATTCATTATTCAATTGTGATGAACTCGTAAAAAGTCAAAAAGTGAGGTTTCCCGTCATTCCGGCGAACCCCGGATCGGGTCCGGGGCAGGCGCCGGAATCCAGTTATTTCAAATACTAAAAAATTCTCTGGACTCCGGTTTCCACCGGAGTGACGACTTTTTACGAGATCATCAATTGTCGCTTGTTTTCATCACGAATGTGAATTCTAAACCGGGATAACATCTGGGTGGATGGTTGTGAAAAAGTTGGGAACCGATCACGTGAACCTCGACCAAAAAGTTTACAGTCAGTTAAAGTCCATGATTCTCGATCAGAATCTCAAGTCCGGAAGCAAAATCTATCAGGAAAAGTTGGCGGAGGATCTGGGGATCAGCCGAACCCCCGTGGTGAACGCGCTCAAGAAACTGGAACAGGAGCACTTGATTACCGCGATACCGCGCAAGGGGTTTTATGTGCGCGAGTTTTCCAAGGAGGAAATGGTCTACATTTTCGAACTTCGGGAAGTATTGGAGGGGTTGGCAGCACGACGCGCTTCCCTCCGCATTTCAGGCAGCCAGATCCAAAAACTCCAGAATTTATTCACAGGATTGAAGACATCTGAAGCCAGTGGAAGCGTGGAGAAATATGCCAAAGAGGATCGTCGTTTCCATCATTTCCTGATCAAAATTGGCGGAGACGATCTCTTGTCCAATATGCTGGAGACGTACAGCATCATAACCTTTAGTTATCTGGTGAAGTTCCCGGGGGGGCTTGTGAGGCCGCCCCAGGAAACCCTCCCGGAACATTTGGCTATTATCGAGGCAATCATAAAGAAAGATCCGGAAATGGCCGAGCAAGCTGTTCGTCTTCATCTTAAACGTTCGCGAGAGAAATTGGTTAAGGACTTCGAAGAGGAATCGCAAAACGTCTCAAAGCAATTGATCGGATGCAACATTGGAATTGTAGAAAGGGGATGAATGTTCAGATAGACGGAACAGGATGCGGCTCATGTTACGACGTAGGCAGGCTTTTCTGCCCATAACCAGAGGAGGAGGTTACTATGAAGAGGAAATCGTTGTTTGTCAGGATGCTTTTTGTCACAGTGGTAGTCTTGGTGTTAGGTGTATGTAACGTCTTCGGTGTATCTAACGTTGAAGCCCAGACTGTTCTGAAATTCAGCCACACCGACCAGCAGCAGGGAGCGCGCCAAGCTGCTGGCGAAGTGTTCGCGAAGAAGGTCGAGCAGTACACGAACGGCCGCTACAAGGTTCAGGTGTTCTGCTGCAGCCAGCTTGGGAACGATCCGAAGAACATCGAGCAACTTGCCCTGGGCGGGATTGACTTCACCGTGTCCAGCACCGGCTCCTATGCGCCGCATTTGGCCACGTTGAATCTCACCATGCTGCCGTTCATCGTGGACAGCTATGAGCAGGGATGGAAACTATATGATGAATCCAAATGGCTGAAGGCGCAGTTTGATCTGGCGCCTAAAAAAGGCTTCCGTTTCCTGTCCACGTTTGAGGCGGGTTTCCGCTGCATGACGACCAAGGAACCGCTTCGCACCCCGGATGACGCCAAGGGCAAAAAGCTCCGTACCTTCCCCAATGAAATGATGCGTTGGACCCTCGATGCCATTGGCTTCAGCGTCCAGATCATGCCGCTCCCCGAGGTGTACATGGCAATTCAGCAGGGAGCAGTCAGCGGCCAGGAAAATCCCATCGATACGATCTACTCCAACAAATTTTACGAGGTCGCGCCTTATGTGACTCTCACGAAGCACGTCTACAGCCCGATCCCGCTCGCCATTTCGGAAAAGACCTGGCAGAAACTCTCTCCGGATGATCGCGAGGCGGTCACCAAGGCCGCGAAGGAAGCGGCAGACTGGTCTCGCAAGACGATTCAGGCCAACGATGACAATCAGCTCAAAGAGATGGCATCCAAGGGGGCCAAGGTCACAGATCCTTCCGCTGACCCTTTCCGGAAGGCGGTACAGCCGGTGTACGGCAAGGCGCGTGACAAGTATGGCGCCGCCGACGTAGACGCCTTCCTGGCGGAGGCCGCAGCTGTGCGCAAGGCTCTCCCTGTCAAGTAATCCTGCCATACTCTCAAATGACACCGGAGGGCCCCCCCATTGCGGAGGCGGCCCTCCAAAAGAGGTTCACCATGAGTCACTTCCGTTTACCGCCATCCCCACCGGCGCCAAAGTTGATCCGGTGGGCTGGGAACGCCGTCGACTGGACGATGGTTGTGTTCGGCTCTGTCATGGTCATCATGGTTTTCTTCAATGTTATCATGCATGTGATTGGCAAAGACGTCGCGTTGACCACAGAGTTTTGTGAGTTCATGATGGTCTGGGTGTCCTTTTTGGGTGGCGCCTCCGCGGCCCGCCGCGGGCTCCACATGACGATCACCGAATTCCTGGACAAGCTATCCAGCCCGATGCGGCGCCTGGCAGATGGAATCATCCAGGCCTTCTGCCTGGTGGTTCTCGGGCTGCTGGTCAAGTTTGGGATGGGTATTGTAATGGCGAACTGGGGCAATGAACTGACGGTCCTTGAATGGCCCATGGCGTTGCAGTATCTCAGCCTGCCCGTTGGATCAGCAGCGATGCTGATATTTGTCGCTTTTGATCTGGTTCAAATCGTTCGCGGCAAGCCGCGCGAAGAACGCTACGGAGGTTGATCGATGTTTGCCCTCGTCATATTCCTCGTGTTTCTGGTCATTGCGCTTGCGGGTGTGCCGCTGATGTACGCACTCCTGGCCACCACCGTCGGAATGATCTGGCTGAACGGACTTTCTCACCCGCTCGAAACGATCTTCCTCAGCTTTATCTCCGGGGTGGAGCCTTTTATCCTGATCGCCGTGCCGCTCTTCATCTTCGGCGGCAACCTGCTCGCGAAAGGGGGGGTCGGCAAGCGCATTGTCGCGTTTGCGGGAACGCTCTTCGGCTGGTTGCCCGGAGGGCTCGCCGTGGTCACCACGGTCTCCTGTCTCCTGTTCGGCGGCGTGTCTGGATCGGCCATCGCGGATACCGCGGCGATCGGATCCCTCGTCATACCCATGATGAAGGCAAAGGGCTATGAGGGGGCGTTTGCCGCAGCGTTGCTGTCCGTCGCAGGAACCCTGGCGCTGCTGATGCCCCTCTCGATCCCGTTCCTGGTCTATGCCTTCATTTCGGGCGTTTCCATGCGGCAGCTTTCCATGTCCGGGGTCGTCCCGGCGATCATTACCGCACTGGCCATCATATTCGTGTGTATGTGGTATGGAAAGAAATCCGGCTGCGACACCGGCGGGAAGCGCTCGTCCTTCCGGGAAATATGGGCCGCCTTCAAGGATGCGGGACCGGCACTGGTGATGCCGGTCATCATCATCGGAGGCATCTGGTCCGGTGTGTTCACGCCGACGGAAGCGGCTGCCGTGGCGGTGGTCTACGGTTTGCTCATCTCCATATTCTTCTATAAGGACCTTACCTTCGGCGACTTGCCGGAACTCCTGGTTTCCTCCTTCCAGACGAGCGCCGTGGTATTGCTCGTTATCGGCGCCACGGGATGTCTGTCGTGGCTGATGACTGTGGAACAGGTTGCCGCACAGCTTGCCGCATGGGTCCAGAGCGTCGCCCACCAGCAATGGGTCTTCCTGTTGCTGACCAACGTAGCCCTGCTTTTGCTGGGCACGTTCATCGAGCCGTTGCCGGCCATGCTGCTGAGCGCACCTTTGCTCTTTCCCCTCGCCCGGTCGTTCAACATCGACATGGTGCACTTTGGCGTCGTGATGACCGCCAACCTCTCCATCGCGCTGTACACGCCACCCGTGGGCGGGACGCTTTTCGTCGCGGCTAAGCTCGCCGATGCCGGGATCGGCGCCATCACGCGGCACCTGATCCCCCTGATGGCGGCGACGGTCTCCATGCTGTTTGTGATAACCTATTTCCCGTCGCTGACAAAAGTCATTTTGTGGCTGTTCATGTGATGGCGGCATGGGGACGGCCTATGACCGTTCGCACGGATGGAAAACCGGTTGCCCGGAGGGGTGCATGGGAGGAAATATCACAGATGATCGGCGTCAGTCCCGCGTTTATGGTTTCTCTCTACGGACCGGAGTTCTCCATCGCGAACTTCTGTGAGGGGCTCCAGCTTGTCCGGGAGCTCGGTTTTTCCGCCTACCAGCCCGAGATCCTGGTCGGGACGGCTCTTCCGGAGTGGGTGCATGATGCCCGGAGAGTGCACCGCACGGCGAGCGATCTCGGCCTCGTCCCGACACAATTTGTAGCGCATTTTATGCTGGAGGAGTTCTCAAACCCAGAAAAGTTGAATCCCCGGAGCGGGATCGACGAATTGAATCAGGTGCTTGACATCATGCAGAAATTTTCAAAATGCCGGGTGCTTACCATACCGGCCTCAACCTTCAGCGTGAATTGGGATTCGCTTGAACCAACAGACTTCCGGTGGTGGCTTGGGGTGCATCAGCGACTCGTCGAAAAGATCGGACGGTATGTTGAGGTGGTAACAGAAGCGGGGATGAAGCTGGCCTTTGAAATCCTGCCCTTTTCAGTCTTCGGAGGCACTGGCCGCTTTCTGGCTCTGTGTAACGAAATCGGCTCTCCGGCCCTGGGTCTCAACTTCGACACCGGCCATGCGTGGGCTTGCCGGGAATTGGTGCCCGTGCTGCCGTTTGAACTGAAGGGAAGGATTTTCGGCACCCATCTGGGGGACAACATGAGCACTGACAATATCAAGTTGGCGCCGGGGAAAGGTACGATCCCATGGAAACCCCTGCTGGCGAACTTGGTCGGCACCGGTTATGAAGGGAGCTGGGACATCGAAATCGGCTGCGGACCCGATCAGGTTATCGAAGAGTACGGGTTTGGACTGAACTATTTGCAACCATTTGAAATAAATAGATGAAGGAGAGGATTCGAATGAACAAGGAGGTCAAATTTGCCTTGATAACAGGATTTGTAAGCAAGACCAAAGACCGCTTTCATGAGTACAACGAGGAAAAGTCGCTGGCGGCACGCCTGGAGCTGGTATCGCAGATGGAAGGGATGACCGGCGTGGAAGTCATCTTTCCCTACGAGGTCAAAGACGCGGCAAGTTTGAAATCCCTGCTCATCAAGTATAATCTCGGCATTGCCGCCGTCAACGTCAACGTGAAGGCAGAACCCGAGTTCCGCAATGGAGGCTTGACCTCCACGGATCCGGCCGTTCGGCGGAACGCCGTTCAGTTCATCAAGGACGCCAAGGACTTCGCGCAGGCTGTCGGCGCCGACAAGGTCACCTGCTGCCCCCTGGGTGACGGGTACGAATTTGCCTTCCAGTGCGACTACGCCCAGATGTGGAGGTTTCTCATCGAGACCTTTGGCGAGGCAGGGGCCTATAAGCCGGAGATTCCGCTCTTCATCGAATACAAACCCAGCGAGACGCGCGGCCACTGTTTCGTGGACACCGCCGCCAAGGCTCTGTGTCTGCTCAATGATATCGGCATCAAGGAAATGGGCATCACAATGGATTACGGCCACTCGAAGTACGGCCAGGAGAATCCCGCAGAGGCTGTGGCCTTGCTGGCGAAAAGCCGATTTCCCTATTATATCCACATCAACGACAACAATGGCCGATGGGACTGGGATTTGATGGTAGCATCACACAACTTCCTGGAATACGTGGAATTTATCTACTACGTGCAAGAATACGAATATCGCGACTTTCTAACATCGGATACTTCGCCGACCCGCTGGGATATCCGCGGCACCTTCGAGGCCAATGCGCGGATGACCAGAAAGATCTGGGACCGGCTCAATGGCTTGGACCGCGTGGAGTTCGCCGGCCTGATCCGGGGCGGCGACTTCCTGAAGACCTGGAAGTTCGTCGAAGCGAATATCTTTAAACTATAAAGGAGGTGGATGTCCGTGGCAAATACGGATTTGCGTGTCGCCATCGATTGCGACGAAGCGGCAATCGATCTGAAAAAAGTCCTCTACGACCACCTGAAGAAGCAGGGCGTTCATATAACAGACCTGGATTATCTGGGTCGGGAAAAGGCTGATTACCCTGAAATCGGCTTCCATTTGGCACAGGAGATTCGGAAACGTCATTACGACCGCGGCATTCTTATCTGCGGCACCGGCCTCGGCATGGCGATGATCGCCAACAAGGTCGAAGGGGTGTTCGCCGGAACCTGCCACGACGTCTATTCCGCGGAGCGTTTGCAGAAGAGCAACGACGCCCAGGTTCTGACCATGGGCGCCAGGGTGATCGGTCCGGAATTGGCCAAGATGATTGTCGACGCCTGGCTCCGCTCGGAGTTTCAGGGAGGCGGGTCCGGCCCCAAGGTTGACAGGATGCGGGCGCTGGAGCGGGAATCATTTCACCGGAAGGATTAAGGAGATTCGGCCATGCAGAAGATGATCAATGCGCCGCAGGCGGCGGTAGATGAAATGGTTGAAGGCTACCTCAAAGCTCATCCGGATCTGGTAGCCGGGACGGACAATCCGCGCGTCCTGAAGTTCCGACAGGCTCCCGTGCCCGGCAAGGTAGGAATCGTAACGGGGGGCGGCTCGGGCCATAAACCGGCTTTCATCGGCTACATCGGCCGGAACATGGTCGATGCCGTGGCCGTGGGCGAGATATTCTCTTCACCCCCGGCGCAGATGTTTTTCGACGCCTTCAAGGCCGCAAACGGCGGGAAGGGGGTGGCCTGCCTTTACGGCAACTACGCCGGCGACAACATGAACGTCAAGATGGCCATGGAACTAGCAAAAGACGAAGGGATCGAAATCAGAACGGTTGTAGCCAACGACGATGTGCCCTCCGCGCCCAAGGACCAGCGAGGAAAACGTCGCGGCGTGGCGGGCGAAATTCTGATGTGGAAGGTGGGCGGTGCAAAGGCGGCCATGGGGGCCGGTCTTGATGAGGTCATCGCCGAGGCGCAAAAGGCCATCGACAATACCCGCAGCATGGGCATTGGCCTCATGCCTTGCACCATCCCGGAGGTCGGTCATCCCAACTTCACGATCGAAGAAGGCAGGATGGAGGTGGGGATCGGCCACCACGGCGAACCCGGTCTGGAAGTCGTCACGCTGGAAACCGCCGCGCAAATGGCGAGGCGCATGACCGATATCATCCTGCCGGATCTGCCGTTCAAGGCTGATGACGAAGTGGTGGTGCTGATTTCCGGTTTGGGCTCCACGCCGCTGATGGAGCTCTACATCCTTTACCACGAGGTAGAGAAGATCTTCAGAGAGAAGCAGATCCGGATTTACCGGCCCTATGTGGGAAATTACTTCACGTCGCTGGAGATGGCCGGAGTTACACTGACGGTCATGAAGCTCGATGCGAGCCTGAAAGCCTGTATCGACTATGAAGCCGATTCCATGGGGTTGCGCCAGTTTGCAGGGAGATAGGGTATGGAACAATTTGCCAACCGGGAGGGAATCCGGATCGTTTTTGATCTGATCCGGGCCATCCAGGAAAACAAACAATACCTGAGTGACATCGACGGCGCTATCGGCGACGGCGATCACGGCATTAACATGAACAAGGGCTTCACCCTCTGCCGCGATGAGCTTCTGGCCAATCCGGGCAACCTGACGCACGGAATCAAGACCTTGTCGAAGGTCCTGGTCATGAAGATCGGGGGGGCGATGGGGCCATTGTACGGTACCTTCTTCAAATCCCTGGCAGCGGCATGTGACGGGGTGGATGCCATCGACATGGCGGTTTTCGGCAGGATGCTGTCTTCCGGCAGAGAGGGTATCCAAAAGATCAGCGACGCCAGGCCGGGCGATAAAACCCTGATGGATGTATTGCTCCCGGCGGAGGCTGCCTATCAGGCCGCAGCACAAACCGGTGAACCGTTCCGGGTATGCCTGGATAAAATGGTCGAAGCTGCCCGGCAGGGACGTGATGCCACAAAGGACATGGTGGCGAAGCTGGGGCGCTCCAGCCGGCTGGGCGAGCGGTCCCGCGGTGTCATTGATGCCGGAGCGGCGTCCTGCTGCCTGATCCTGGAAATCATAGCCGGGACGATCGGCCAGTTGCTCATTTGCGGTTCGGAAGCAAACCAGAGCTCATGAAATAAAGCGAGGAGGTCGTGTTCCAATGTCTGTTCCGGATGAAAAGACCATTCAACGGGAATATCTTGATTTGCTCTGTCGCTCCGGATTCCCCATCTCGGATGCGGAACGGGAGGCCATGGCGATCAGTGATTTTGGATTGGGCAACCTGCTTTCCGAGGGGTTTGCCTTCATTGATATCCTCCGTTCCGCACGCCTGAGAATCACCCTGATCGCATTGCTGCCCAACCAGACCCTTCCCCAGCATGTGCATCCGCCCTATGAAGGGGAGCAGGGGAAGGAAGAGACCATCCGGGTCCTCTCCGGACAAACAAAGGTATACATCAAAGGCAACGCAACCGCTCCTGACATGCTGATCCCTGCGGGAAAGGGCTCGTTTTATACCGCACGGCAGGAGATCTTCCTGAATCCCGGTGAGCAATATACCATCCCCCCTGGTATCGAGCACTGGTTCCAGGGCGGATCGGAAGGGTCGATCAACATTTGTTTCCAGAACCGGGTGGATGAGACCAAGAACCTCTTCTGGGATCCTCAAAGCTTCGGCTGCCCCATCGGCCCGAATGACCGTTGAACCCCTTGCTGGAAAAAGTGCCAGATAGAATAAGGTTCTTGGGGATGAAGCACAGGGATCCGGATCAACGCATCGCACGGACGAAGCCGGGTAAGGCTGCTGGCGGGAAAAGGTTGACGGTCAGGTGAATCGGTGAGGAAAAACCATGCAGGACACTCAATCGGTAAAAACACTGTCGACGGAACTGAAACAACTGTCCGGGTCGTCCAGCCGATGGGGGGAGACTGACGCGGACGCCGACGCCGCCGGGAAAATTTCCAGGAACATCGCTGTTTTGCCCGGCGACGGCATCGGGCCGGAGGTCATTGGCGCCACGCTTGCCGTGTTGAAGACGTTGGAGGGCAAGTTGACGAAAGTCCGCTTTGCTTTCCGTGAACATGCCGTCGGTGCCGCGGAATATCTCCGGCACGGCGACCCATTGCCGGCGGAGGCGTTTGCGGCTTGTCGCCATGCGGACGCGGTGCTGCTGGGCGCGATGGGCCTGCCCAGCGTTCGTTGGCCCGATGGGCGTGAGCTCACACCACAGATTGACCTGCGCGAGCGACTCGATCTCTATGCCGGCCTCCGGCCCATCCGACTGTACCACGCGCAGGACACCCCGCTGAAGCGGTACGGCGCGGGTGAGATTGATCTGGTTGTTGTGCGCGAGAATTGCGAAGGGTTGTTCTCCGCCCGGCTCATCAAATCCGATCCGGCCAGCGGCGAAGTCCGCGATGTGATGCGTATCACGCGTCGGGGTGCCGAGCGCGTCTGCCGGGCGGCGTTTGAACTGGCGAGCCGGCGCCGCAAACGGTGCACCTTGGTGGATAAGGCCAACGTCCTGCCTTCCATGGTATTCTTCCGCTCAGTGTTCGACGATATCGCGCGGGAATACCCCGAGGTCGAGGCCTCACGCGTCTATGTGGATGCGATGGCCTTGTACTTATTGCAGAAACCACACACGTTCGATGTGCTGGTCACGGAAAACATGTTCGGCGACATCCTCAGCGACCTAACAGCCGGTCTCGTCGGCGGCATGGGCATGGCGCCGTCGGCGGACATCGGCGATGACTGCGCCGTCTTCCAACCCTCGCACGGAACCGCGCCGGACATCGCCGGAAAAGGCATCGCCAATCCCATTGCCACCATCCTCTCGGCGGCAATGATGCTCGAATGGTTGGGGCATCCGGAGTTGTTCGACGGCGCCGCCCGCATCCGTTGCGCCGTCGAAACCGTGCTCGCCGACCCGGCTAACCGCACGCCGGACACCGGGGGGCGGCTGTCCACGCAACAAATGACGGAAAAGATTATGAAACACCTATGAGCGAGAATCTGAGCGATGAGTTTTCAACTTCCGGGACCGAATCCGGCCAGGCAGAACAGCAGGAAAGCCGTTCCTTCCATCGTATCATTGACCTTACGCTCACGCTTCGTCCCGGCATGAGAGGCGTCGCCTGTGAGCCGAAGTTCAACTTCGGGGAACACGGCTGGAACGCGCAGACGCTTCACCTCTATTCCCACTGCGGAACGCACATCGATGCGCCCACCCACTCCGAGGCGGGCGACCAAACAATCGACGAGGTGCCGCTGGCGAAGTGCATGGGTCCAGCCTGGCTGGTGAAGCTCGACGGCATCGCGCCCAGGACGCTGATCACCGTGGCCGACCTCGGCGGCATTGCAACGCGGTTCGCACCCGGGGACAGCTTGATTCTTCGCACGGGCTGGAGCGCCTTTGTCGACGAAGCGAAATGGCGTGATGAACTGCCGCGCGTCAGCCTCGAACTTTCCCGCTGGTGTGTCGAACATCGCGTGAAGCTTCTCGGCGTCGAACCGCCATCGGTGGCGGACGTGAACCATCTGCCGGAGCTCATCCGGATTCACCAGACGCTGTTGGGCGGAGGCGTCTTGATTGTGGAAGGGCTGACCAACCTCGAGGCGATCTTGCAGGAGAAAGTCTTCTTCGCCGCGCTGCCGTTGAAGCCGTTGCGCGGGGACGGTTCACCCGTGCGGGCGTTCGCCATCGAAGGCGGGCAATTGACGACGCTCTGAACGATCGTCAGGTACCTTTACAGACGCCCGGTCGCCTTACGCAGGAATCCTTTTCCAGTCCAAGACATTCAGGCAAGGAACGACAGCCTTGAGGGCGGTACGGGCCTTATCCCAGTGGAGAGGCTGTCGAGATAAGGGCACTTTGCGGTTCATAAACTTGACAGCGCAGGCAAATGCGGGAGGTTTCCATGGCAGGGCGGGCCTCCTTTTCTTCTACTCCGGGGCGTCTCCAAAACGGCACTGCCGTGGGTGGCTAAGGTCCGTCAGACGATGCGCCGGTGAGGTATCTTCTTGAGGACATCCATGCAGAGCCATTCCCCGAATTCCACCACCCGCTTCTGAGGGCAGGAGGGGCAGAAGCTTGCCCTCGTGAAAACGGGGGTGACGGCGCTGGCAGGAGAAGCCAAGCACTACGGACTGCACCTCTTCAGTCCGAGCTGACATGTAGGTTCCGCGTCATCCATCCGTTCCATCCGCTGTGCTCCCACGAATACGAGGTGCTCGAATTCCGGCGTGATTGGGGCAGGGATTACGTGGCGTTCTACGACGAGTCTGAGCGGGTCGTTACGATCCCTATTGCCTGGACAGACCTTGAGGGCGGAGGAGATCCGTTCGTGGTTCTGTCGGGGTGCCGGGCGTATTTTCGTCCGGTGGATCTGCTTGCCTTGGTGGATCTTATCGAGTCGGACAGGCCATCAGTGGGCGTTGGAAACGCGGAGGCAGTGACGAGCAATGGGTAAGGGAGATTACGCCGAGTATGTTAGGCTGATTATGTCGTATAGACTCTGCGGCGTATCTGAAATGGCGCGTGTAAAGTGCGTAGGATGTGCATTAGGAATCCCGTGGGACGTTGGGAAAGGGGACGTTGGTTCAAAGTGAACTTATTATTCGGAAGCCTCTAGGGCTCGGTTCTCGGAGATGAGGGCTTCCTTGCTATATTGGGTGGCGAATGCGAAGGAGCGCTTTAATGTGGATTAATACATGCAATGAGTTGTCTTTACACCAACGTCCCCCTTTTTCCCACAATTCTCGAAGCATTATGACTTTATATATGCATCCCAGGAGTAGTCGGGGTCGGCGTAGCAGTATGTGTCTTGATGTGGCTGCGGGCGATGATCAGCAGATTCGGATTCAATTAATGACGGTGGATCATGGATTTTCGGCGGCGGCCTTGACCGGACCAGCCAAATTCCCAGATGCTTGAGGATGGCCCGGATCACCGACGGGTCTTCGATGCTGCTGATGACCCGCATGGCGCCCTTGCACTTCGGACAGACCAGGGGATCTGTTTCGTATATCTTCTGTATCAAACGCGCCCAATTCCGGCGGAAGACCTTTTCATCCTCCTGCGGTTCGAGGATACAGGGAATGACGTCATCGCTGCCTTCCTTCTGCCGAAGAATGGGGTCTGGCTTAGGTATTTAGGTATTGACTGGCCGCCCCTTTCTGGGTAATTTGCCGTTATGGCGAGGAAACCAAGAGTTCACTTCTCGGGGCACTTTATCATATAATTGGTTGGAAAAGAATGTGGTCGAGGGCCGCAAAAGCAAAATAAAGAAATAACAAAGTCTGATAATCATATAAAAGGCACCCCCTGAGCAGACGAGGAGTTTTTTCTGATATGCTTAGGTAAAGACGTCAATCTTAACCAAGGAGGTGCCTTATGCCATTGTACGTGGGTTTGGATCTTCATTCCAACAACAATTTTTTGGCGGTCATAAATAAGCAGGGGAAGCGAGTTGACCATAAGAAGCTTCCCAATGATCCGGAGTTAATCCTGGAGGTTCTTCGATCTCATCGGGGCAAGATCGGGGGGGTGGTCGTGGAATCGACCTATAATTGGTATTGGTTGGTGGACGCTT
>Ga0315293_10002941_pt1 | contig 16401 bp, 15 predicted proteins | sample YL17G13_20_MG_FD_203071 | JGI IMG/M metagenome (GOLD analysis project Ga0315293, IMG submission 203071) | Sediment microbial communities from Yellowstone Lake, YNP, Wyoming, USA - YL17G13_20 | ecosystem: Environmental > Aquatic > Freshwater > Lake > Sediment | place: USA: Wyoming | collected...
CTCCGAGATGACCATCCGCCGCGACCTTGAACGCCTGGAGAAGGAGGGGCTGCTGTCGCGCATGCACGGCGGCGCCATCCTCAAGCGGCGCATGATCGAGGAGCCGCTCTACGTCAACAACGTCCGCACCCACTCCGAGGAGAAGCGCCGTATCGCCCAGGCGGCGGCGGCCATGATCAAGCCGGGCGAGACCGTGTTCCTCAGCTCGGGCACCACGGCCACCCAGGTCCTTAGTCACGTCGACCCGCAGATCAAGGCGCGCATCGTGACCCACAACCTCGGCGCCGTGTCCTCGGCGCAGGGGACTTCCCTCGACGTGGTGTTGCTGGGCGGCTCGTACCGGCCGCGGTCCAACACGCTCCAGGGAGCCCTGCCCATCGAGATCGCCGGCCACTTCCACGCCTCCCGCTTCATCTTGGGCGCCGACGCCCTCAGCCTCGACGAGGGCATCACCACGCCGAGCATCGGCCTGGCCGGCGTGGAGCGCGCCATGATGCGCCAGACACGCGGCGAGGTGGTCGTGCTCGCCGACAGCAGCAAGTTCGGCGTCGTCGGCGACGTTGTGATCTGCACACTCGACAAGGTCGACGTCGTCATCGTCGATGACGGCGTCGACGACGACGTACGTGAGGAGATCGGGCGGCTCGGTCCCCGCTGCGTCGTCGTGTAAGGGGGCCGCGCGCGGCGGCTTCGATCCGCAGACCCACACAATAGAACGCACGACGCGGGAGCGACATGGACGCAAACAAGGCGAACGACCTGGGCGCGCCGGGCGACGGACCGGCGGCCGCAGACGCTACCGGCGTGGACGAGGCGGCGTGGGCGGCGCTGACGAGGCAGATCGTGGAGATCGTCAACGTCGACTACGATCTCGGCGGCGTGGTGCGCGCCGAGCGCATCTTCGGGGGCTACGTCAACGCGAGCTTCGCCGTCTGGACGCGCACCGAGTCCGGCGAACACAAGTACTTCGTGCGCAAGTACAACCGGGCGGCCAAGGAGCGCGAGGTGCGTTTCGAGCACGCGCTCCTCACCCATCTCGCCGGCCACGGCTTCGACCTCGCCTCCACCGTCTTCCCCAACCGGCACGGCGAGACCTTCGTGACGCGCGAGGAGGTCGTGGACGGCGCGCCGGTCACCGTGTTCTTCGGCGTCTTCCGGATGCTCGAAGGCGAGGATAAGTACACCTGGGTCAAGAACCGCCTGACCGACAAGGAGTACGACAGCGGCGCCAGGGTCCTCGCCCAATTCCACCACAGCGCGTTCGCTTTCGACCCGGGCGACCTCGCCCGCGAGCAGCCGCCGATCATGGAGTTCGTGCCGACCCTCGCCGGCACGTTCAAGGAGTGCGCGGCGCAGTCCAAGGGCACGGCATTCGACGACTACTTCCTCGGCAAGCTCCCGGCCATTCTGGACGTCATCGCCAAAGGCGTCGAGGTTGAGTCCCAGCTCGGCGGCCTCCCGGTCAACCCGGTGCACTGCGACTACCACCCGGGCAATCTCAAGTGGGTCGACGAGCAGGGCGTCGGCCTGTTCGACTTCGACTGGTCGAAGCTCGACTACCGGGTCTTCGACGTGGCCCAGGGCGTGGTGTATTTCTGCAGCTCGTGGGAAGGGCCCGACAGAGGCGAGCTGCGCCTGGACAAGGCGGCCATCTTCGTGCGCGCCTACCAGGACGAGGCGGCGCGCTGGGCCGACCCCGGACCCATGGGCCCGCGGGAGCTCGCCGTGCTGCCGCGGATGATCGCCAACGCCAACCTCTTCATCCTCAACTGGGACGTCACCTACTACTACGCCGACCGTGATCCCGACGTCGAGGAGTACATGCTGTATCTCACGGAGCACGTGACGCTCGTGGAGTCCATCGAGGACCACTTCGACGAGCTGGCGCACATCGCGGAAGCCGGGTAGGTCCGCCCCGGCCGGCAGGCGCTACAGCTCCCAGTACGCCGCCTGGGCCTCGCGCGCACGCGCGCCGGCGGCGGCGGCTCGCTCCGTGCCCTCCGCCGCTATCGTCGGCGCCGTTTCGTCCATGACGGCGCGCAGGATCGCCTCGACGGCGCGCGCCGTCGCGTCGCGGTCGTAACCGCCCTCGAGGACAAAGGCGAGGCGACCCTCGCTGAGCTCGCGCGCGAGGCGGACGCAGCGCAGCGCCATGTCCGCGAAGCCCGCCTCCGTGACGAGCATGCTCCCCAGCGGGTCGTCACGGTGGATGTCCTCCCCGGCCGAAACGAGGATCGCCTGCGGCGCGAACTGCCGGATGACGGGCTCGACGACCGCCTCGAAGGCCTGCGCGTAGTCGGCGTCCGTTGACCCAGACGGCAGCGGCAGGTTGACGGTGTAGCCCTCGCCGGCGCCCTCGCCACACTCGGTGAAGAACCCGCTGCCGGGGTAGTGCGGCCACTGGTGCAGGCTCACGAACAGGACCCTCGGCTCGTCGTAGAACGCGGCCTGGGTGCCGTTGCCGTGGTGCACGTCCCAGTCTATGATGGCGACGCGCTCGTAGCCCTCCGCCAGGAGCCGCGCCGCGGCGATGGCGATGTTGTTGAACAGGCAGAAGCCCATGGCGCGATCCGGCGTGGCGTGATGGCCCGGCGGGCGGATGAGCGCGAAGGGCACGAGGTCCCTGCTCCACAGCCTCGTCGCCGCGATGGCGCCGCCCGCCGACAGCAGGGCGATCTCGTAGCTGCGCGGCGAGACGTGCGTGTCGGGGTCGAGCCAGCTGCCGCCGCTAGCCGCGGCCCGCTTGACCGTGTTCAGGTGCAGGCGCGTGTGCACGAGCAGCACATCGGCTTCGGTGGCCGGCTCGGGCTTGACCACGGTCAGCCGCGGCCACAGATCGGTGGCGCGCAGGTGCTCGACCACCCTGGCGATGCGATCGGCGCCCTCGGGGTGGGCACCCATATCGTGCTCGGCGTAGGCCTCGTCCCAGATGATGGCCGCGTCCATGGCGCCTAGGATACCTGCGCACGGGCGCCGCGGTCACGCGGCCGGCCCGCGTCAGCCTTGCTCGAGTGATCCGGCCTCAGCAAGATACGGCCGCACGAGCCGCTCCCAGAGATCGGTGGCCGCGGCGACGTCGGCCCCCTCGGGGTCGAGGCCGTGCTGGATGGCGAGGCCGTCGACGATGGCGATCATGAGCATGGCGAAGGGGCGTAGCTGCTCCTTCGCGGCCGGGTCGGCCGCGTCCAGGCAGCGCAGCACGGTGTCGCGGTACCCGTCGTAGAGCGCCGCGACGCGACCGCGCAGATCGTCATCGCGCAAGGCGTGGGGCAGCACCTCGAAGAACGATTGGTACGACTCGGCGTCCGCGGCGATGCGCATCTCGCCGTCGATGAGCGCGTGGATGCGCTCCTCCCCCCTGGGCAGCTCGCCGGTGTCCTCGATGAGGCCGCGGTTGGCGTCGTGGGCGAACGAGTCGACGAGGGCCGTGACGAGACCGGCCTTGTTGCCGAAGTGGTAGCCGATGCTGGCCTTCGACTCGCCGGCCTCTCGGGCGATGGCCGACAGCTTCAGCGCCTCGAAGCCGCCGCTCGCCAGCAGACGCCGGGCGGCGGCCAGCAGGCGCTGCGCCGTCGGCGCCAGCGCTTCCATGGGGTCCTCGAGGAGGAGCGGTTCGGGCAGACCTTCGCCACGGGCCAGGCTCATGCGCTTCTCGTCCATCGCGTTCACGTCACACCCATCCCGCCCGTCGGCCGCAGAGGCTTGTCATCGTGAGTCGTGGTTGCTAGTATACATCTGTCCGTCCGGACAGACAAACACCGCCGGCAGGCAGCGGCGCTCTCGCCGCCGAAGCCGGCGTCACGTCTCTCCCGACGGCCCCGCACCGTACACGCGCCCGATCGCCCGGCAGGAGGTACCACGTTGGACGTCACGCTCCCCGCCCTCAAGAAGCTCCGCGGCCGCCACTTCCTCACCGACCTCGACTACACGCGTGAGGAGCTCGAGGACCTGCTCAGGCTGGCCGCGAACCTCAAGGCACTGTGGAAGGAACGCCCACTCACGCCGTTCCTGCCCGGCCAGCACCTGGCGATGATCTTCGAAGCAGCCTCCACGCGCACGCGTGTCAGTTTCGAGAACGGCTTTGCGGAGCTCGGCGGCAACGCCCTGTACCTGCGTCCCGGCGAGATCCACCTGCCCGGCCGCGAGAGTATCGCCGACACGGCGCGCACGCTCTCGCAGTACAACTCCGCCATCGAGATCCGCTCCAAAAAGAACGAGACCGTCAATGAGCTCGCCGAGTGGTCCACGGTCCCGGTGATCAACGGCATGGACCACGACCGTCACCCCTGCCAGAGCATGAGCGACGCGTTCACGATCCTCGAGCACGCCGGCACGCTGGCCGGCGTCACGTTCGCCTACGTCGGTGACGCCGCCCACCCCTGTAACTCCCTCGCGACCACGCTCACCAAGCTGGGCCTCAACGTGCGCATCGGCAACGCCGCCGGGTACGAGATGGCCCCGGATCTGGCCGCGCTGGCCGCCGGCTTCGCCGCCGAGAGCGGCGGCTCGTTCCTGCTGACCAACGACCCGATGGAGGCCATCGCCGGCGCCGATTTCATCTACACCGACTGCTGGTGGTGGACCGGCCAAGAGGACGAGTACAAGGACCGCATCGCCGCTTTCAAGCCGTTCCAGGTCAACAAGGAGCTCTGGAGCCACACGACGCCCGGCGCCCGGTTCATGCACTGCCTGCCGGCGATGCGCGGTGAGGAGGTCACCGACGACGTCGCCGACAGCGACGCCTCGCTCATCTTCCCGCAGGCGCAGAACCGTATGCACTTCCAGAAGGCGCTCATGCTCGCACTCATCGGCATCGACGAGCTGCCCTCCGACCCCGACCTGCAGCCCATCGGCAAGGCCCTGCTCGCCTAGACATCGCCGCCGCGGCGAAAGGAAGCACGATGGCAGACACCCACAAGAAGACCGGCAAGACCGTCGTCGCCGCCCTCGGCGGCAACGCCATCCTGCAGCCCGGGCAGGTGGGCACCTTCGAGGAGCAGCTCTTCAACATCGACGGCGCCATGCGCCGCATCGCCGAGCTCGTCGAGGGCGGCTGGCGCGTCGTGCTCACCCACGGCAACGGCCCCCAGGTCGGCAACCTTCTGATCCAGAACGCGCTCGCCGCGAGGACCGTGGCGCCGATGCCCATGGACGTCTGCGGCGCGATGAGCCAGGGCCAGATCGGCTACATGCTCGAGCAGACCCTGCAGAACCACCTGCGCATGCGGCGCCTGCCGGTGCCCGTGGTCACGCTGCTCACGCAGGTCGCCGTCGACCCCAAGGACAAGGCTTTCGCCGACCCAAGCAAGCCGGTCGGCCCCTTCTACTCGAAGGCCGAGGCGCGGAAGATGATGCTCGAAGAGGGCCTCGCCATGCGCGAGGACGCCGGCCGAGGATGGAGAAGAGTGGTGCCCAGCCCCGAGCCCGTCGAGATCGTGCCGATCGCGGCGGTCCGCGACATGCTCGACGACGGCATCTGCGTGATCTGCTCGGGCGGCGGCGGCGTGCCCGTGGTGCGCGGCAAGGGCGGCGCCCTCAGCGGCATCGACGCGGTCATCGACAAGGATCTAGCCGCCGCCCTGCTCGCGCGTGAAGTGGCCGCCGACGCCCTCCTCATCCTCACCGACGTGCCCCAGGCCTACATCCACTACGGCGCCCCCGAGCAGCAGGCGCTCGGCACCGTGACTCTCGCCGAGATGCGCGCCTACGCCGCCGAGGGCCACTTCAAGGCCGGCTCCATGGGTCCCAAGGTGGCGGCCTGCATGAGCTTCGTGGAGGCCGGCGGCCAGGCCGTCATCGGCAGCCTCACCGAAGTGGTGCAGGCCATGGCCGGCGAGGCCGGCACGCGGATCGTGCCGGAGGCGGGCACAGGGAAGCAGACGGAGCGCACGGCAGGCCATGGTGCGAAGAAGTCCGCCGGCAAGACGCACGGCAAGAAAGCCGGCTCCAAGAAGGCGCCGGCGAAGAAGGCGGCCGCCAGGAAGGCGGCGCAGCCCGGCGCCACCGTGATCGACATCAGCGAGGCGCGCAAGCGCGCCTCCGGAGGGAGAGCATGACTACGATCGACAGCACGCCCCGCGCCGACGGCTACCGCATGCCCGGCGAGTTCGAGCCGCAGGCGCGGCTCTGGATGCTCTGGCCGCAGCGGCCGGACAACTGGCGCCTGGGCGCCAAGCCGGCGCAGCGCTCGTGGGTCGAGGTGGCGACCGCCATCTCGCAGTTCGAGCCGGTCACCGTCGGCGTCAACCACGACCAGTACGAGAACGCCCGCAACCTGCTGCCGGCGCACGTGCGCGTCGTCGAGATCTCCAGCAACGACGCCTGGATGCGCGACTGCGGGCCCACGTTCGTGGTCAACGACACAGGCGACGTGCGCCTCGTGGACTGGGACTTCAACGCCTGGGGCGGTCTCTACGACGGCCTCTACTTCCCCTGGGACAAGGACCAGATGGTGCCGCTCAAGATCTCCGAGCTGGAGCGCGTCGCCCGCTACAAAGCGCACCTGATCATGGAGGGCGGCTCGATCCACGTCGACGGAGAAGGCACCGTGATCACGACGGAGGAGTGCCTCCTCTCCCCCGGGCGCAACCCGCAGCTCAGCCGCGAGGAGATCGAGCAGAGCCTGCGCGACTACCTGAACGTGGACCAGGTCATCTGGCTGGCCAAGGGCATCGACCCCGACGAGACCAACGGCCACGTGGACGACGTCGCCTGCTTCGTGAAGCCGGGCGTCGTGCTGGCCGCGGTCAGCGAAGACAAGGACGACTGGCGCTACGATCTCCTGCAGGACAACCTGCGGCGCCTGCAGGCGGCCACCGACGCCAAGGGGCGCAAGCTCGAGGTGCACACCGTGCCAATGCCGGCGATCATGGCGATCAGCGAGGATGAGGCCTGGGGCGTGGACTCCGCCGAGGGCAGTATCCCGCGGGTGCCCGGCGACAAGACGGCCGCCTCGTACCTCAACTTCCTCATCGTCAACGGCGGCGTGATCATGCCGGTCTTCGACGACCCTAACGACGCCGTCGCGCTGGACACGCTGCAGCGCCTGTTCCCCGAGCGCAAGGTGGTCACCGTGCCCGGCCGCGAGATCGTGCTCGGCGGCGGCAACGTGCACTGCATCACGCAGCAGCAGCCGAAGGGCTGATCCCTCGCGCCCCGCACGGGGGCGCCGGAGCTCATCACCTGGAGGGCGGCGCCCCGCCCTCTACGAGCTCCTTGCCCCAGGGCTCGCAGTCGTCCTCGCGCAGGTAGCCGCGCTGCGCGAAGAAGACGCGCGACGCCTCGTTGTCCATGAGGATCTGCGTCTTGGCCTTGAGCGCGCCGAGCCGGCGGAAGCGCCCCTCGAGCTCGTCCATGAGGGCGTCGGCGATGCCCTGCCGCCGCCGTTCCGGCAGCACCGCGAGGTGGTACACGTAGGCGCGGCGGCCATCCCAGCCGCCCGTCACGGTGCCGACGACGCGCCCGCCGGCGTCACGCGCGACGAGGAACAGCTCGCGGTCGCGCGTGAGCTTGAGCAGCGTCGCCTCCGGGCCGTCCGAGGGCCTCATCGACAGGTCGCCGCGCTGCCAGAGGACGTGGACCACGGGGTAGTCGTCCATGGTGAACTCGGCGATCGTGACGTCGTCGCGGAAGGCGGGCATCGGGCTCCTTTCGGCTGCGCCGATTCTACCGGCACACCGCCCGCGATTGGAGCGCACGCCCTGCGGTACAATCGGCCCAGCCGTACCCGGAGCCCGGAGGCAGACTCGTGGACGCACTCGACCTCATGCTGGCGCGACGCAGTATCCGTCGCTTCACCACCCAGGACGTGTCGCTCGAAGACGAGGAGAAGCTCATCGACGCCGCGTTCGCGGCCCCGAGCGCCAACAACGCGCGCCCGTGGCACTTCGTTTGCGTGCGCGATGCGAAGACGCGCAAGCGACTCAAGGACATGCACCGGTGGACCTGGATGCTCGACAAGGCGCCGCTCATCATCGCGGTGCTGGGCCGCGCGGCGGAGCATCCGTGGTGGATCGAGGACTGCTCCGCCGCCGCCGAGAACATCCTGCTGGAGGCCACGGCGCTCGGGCTGGGCGCCGTGTGGTGCGGCATGCGCGAGGACGCCGACGCGGTGGTCGGGTACGAGCGCACCTGCTGCGAGGCGCTGGGGGCGCCACCCGACGAGTGGCGCGCAGTCGCCCTGATCGCCATAGGCCACCCCGGAGAGACGAAGAAGCCGCGCACGCAGCGCCAGGTGAGCAAAGTCAGCTACGAGCGCTTCGGCAAGCGCTCTCGCTGAAGGGGAGGCCGGGGCCGTGGAAGCGGGCACGACGCGCGAGGAGCGCATCCAGGCCACGGCTCGGGCGATCTTCGCAGCCACCCGGGAGGACAAGCCGTCGCTGCTCTCGCCCGAGCGCTGGCAGGGCGAGATGATGGAGTGGGCCATGGCGGACGAGCGCCTGAAGATCGAGATGCTGCGCTTCGTCGACGTCTTCCCCACGCTGCGCAGCCGCCGCGAGATGAGCCGCCACCTGCGCGAGTACTTCGTCCGCCAAGGCGTCGCGGCGCCCAAGGTCCTGCGCTGGGGCATCAGGCTCGCGGGAGACCGCTCGCCGGTGGCTCCGCTGGCGAGCGGCGTGATCAAGCGGCAGATGAAGGGCTTCGCGCAGCGCTTCATCGTGGGCCGGGACGCGCGCGGCGCTATCCCGGCCCTCAAGGCGCTGCGCGACCGCGGCACCGGTTTCACCCTCGACGTGCTCGGCGAGGCCTCGGTCAGCGAAGCGGAGGCTCGGGCCTGCCAGCAGACCTACCTGGCCCTGCTCGACGGCCTCGCCGCCACAGCCGCGGCGTGGACGCCGCAGCCCGTGGTCGACGACAGCGCCTGGGGGGCCCTGCCGCGGGTCAATCTCAGTCTCAAGATCACCTCGCTGTACTCGCAGATCGACGCGGTGGACTTCGCCGGCAGCGTGACGGCGGTGAAGGAGCGCCTGCGCCCCATCTTCCGCAAGGCCATCGAGACGGGCGCCGCCCTCACCCTCGACCTCGAACAGTTCCGCTACCGCGACCTCACGTTCAGCGTGTTCACGTCCCTGCTCGACGAAGAAGAGTTCCGCGGCTACCACGACGCCGGCGTCGTGCTGCAAGCCTATCTTCGCGACGCCGAGCGCGACCTGGACGAGCTTCTCTCGTGGGCCAGGGCGCGCGACCGCGTGTTCAACCTCAGGCTCGTCAAGGGCGCGTACTGGGACTACGAGACGGTGCTGGCCGCGCAGGAAGGCTGGCCGGTGCCGGTCTTCACGCACAAGCCAGACACCGACGCCATGTACGAGGAGCTGGCCCGGGTGATGCTGCGCGAGAGCGCGCACGTCCGGCCGGCCTTCGCCAGCCACAACGTGCGCTCGCTGGCCGCGGTCATCGAGACGGCGCGCGAGCTCGAGCGCGCCGACGACGCCTTCGAGATCCAGATGCTGCACGGCATGGGCGCGCCCATCAAACAAGCTCTTCGTGGCATGGGGCTGCGTCTTCGCGAGTACGCCCCGGTCGGCGAGCTCATCCCCGGCATGGCCTACCTGGTACGACGGCTGCTCGAGAACACGGCCAACGATTCCTTCCTGCGGCAGACGTTCGTCGAAGGCGCCGCCGTGGAGGAGCTCATCCAGGCCCCGAAGCCGTCGTCGAACTTCGGGGCTGAAGCGGTGCGACTTCCGCGCGTCGGCGCCACCGACCCGGACGATCCGCCGCCGTTCGCCAACCAGCCGCACGCCGACTTTTCGCGCCGCGAGAACCGTGAGGCCTACGACGCGGCGCTGGCGGCGGTGCGCGGCCGCCTCGGAACGCACTATCCGCTGCGCATCGGCGGCCGCGACATCGAGACCGCGAAGACCCTGGCGTCGGTGAACCCGGCGGCCCCGGACGAGGTGGTCGGCACGGTCGCCTACGGCGGCCGCGCCGAAGCCGAAGCCGCCGTGGCCGCTGCCCGAGCGGCTCTCCCGGCCTGGCGCGACGCGGCGCCCAAGGAGCGCGCCGCCGTGCTGCTCAAGGCCGCCGAACTCATGCGCGCCGAGTCGTTCGAGCTCGCGGCGCTCATGACGCTCGAGGCCGGCAAGACGCGCCGCGAGGCGAACGGGGACGTCGACGAGGCGATCGACTTCCTCGAGTACTACGGGCGCGAGATGCTGCGCCTGGGCAAGCCCAGGCGCATGGGTCACGTGCCCGGCGAGCACAACGTCTACTTCTATCAGCCGCGCGGCGTCGCGCTCGTCATCGCGCCGTGGAACTTCCCGCTGGCGATCCTCACGGGCATGACCAGTGCGGCGCTGGTCGCCGGCGACCCGGTGATCGTCAAGCCGGCCGGCCCCACGCCCGTGATCGCCGCGCAGCTGGCGCGCCTCCTCGAGGCGGCCGGCGCGCCGCCCGGCACGGTCAACTTCCTGCCCAGTCCCGGCGGCGAGGTCGGCGACTTCCTCGTGCGTCACCCGGGCGTGGACCTCATCGCCTTCACCGGCTCCATGGAGGTCGGACTGCGCATCATCAGCCAGGCTGCCCAGAACCCAGCCGCCGACGGCGTCAAGAAGGTCATCGCCGAGATGGGCGGCAAGAACGCGATCATCGTCGACGCCGACGCGGACCTCGACGTGGCCATCGGCGAGGTCGTCGTCTCGGCCTTCCACTACTCGGGGCAGAAGTGCTCGGCCGCCTCGCGGGTGATCGTGCTCGAGGCGGCCTACGACGACTTCGTGGGCAGGCTCGTGGAGGCGACCCGCAGCCTCGCGGTCGGGCCGCCCGAGGACGCCCACGTCCGCGTCGGCCCGGTCATCAGCGCCGACGCGATGGTGAAGATCGAGGGCTACATCGAGCAGGGCAAGCGCGAGGCGACGCTGGCCGCCGCCGCCGAGCCGCCCAAGGGCGGCTGGCCCGGCGGCGGCTTCTTCGTCGCCCCCCACGTCTTCGTCGACGTACGGCCCGACGCGGTCATCGCCCAGGAGGAGATCTTCGGCCCCGTGGTCGCCGTCCTGAAGGCCGCCGACATGGACGAGGCGCTGGCCATCGCCAACGGCGTCAAGTACGCCCTCACCGGCGGCCTCATCAGCCGCAGTCCGGCGGCCATCGAGAGGATCCGCCGCGAGTTCCGCGTCGGCAACCTCTACATCAACCGCGGCACCACCGGAGCGCTCGTCGAACGCCAGCCGTTCGGCGGCTTCAAGATGAGCGGAATCGGCTCGAAGGCGGGCGGGCCGGACTATCTGCTGCAGTTCCTCGAGCCGCGCGTGACCACGGAGAACACGATGCGCCGCGGGTTCGCGCCGCCCGACGAGCTCCTCGAGGACGACGAGAGACCGAGCGGCAGCGCCGGCCCGGACTGAGCTTCGCCGGCGCGCACGACCTCCTTCAGGAACAACTCGGTCTCAGCGCCGGGAGCGACCGTCCCGTCGTAGGCGACCGTCCAGCCCAGCCGCAGCTCGGCGCCCAGCTCCCATGTGACGTACACCTTGTCCTCCCATGGGCGCTCCTGCACATACCATTGCGGCGCGGTCCCGACGACCGCGCCGAACCTGGCCAGCACCATCGCCAGCGCCTCACCGGCTGTGACATCGCGCTCCAGCTCAGCCTCCTGCACCTTGACGATCGCCGCACGCTCCCGCTGGCTGAGCGCCGTCAGGTGGCCCATGTCGAGACGGACCGCCGCCAGCCCGCCGGCCGCCCCGGCCCAGATGAGGAAGACCGCGGCCCAGGCCGTGGTGAGGCGCAGCGGCTTGCCGAACAGCGTGCGCGCCGGCGGCGGCTGCGGCGGCGCGCATGCGTCACCGGCCGCGACCGCGGAGCCCGCCGCCACCGCGGCCTCGAAGCGCACGCGCTCGCCGCAGCTCGCGCACGAGGCCGCCCGCCGCCACGCCGCGAAGTCGATCGCGGCGCCGCAGTGAGGGCAGCGGAGTGGCGTGCTCACAATCTCACCCGAGCAAGGGCCTGTCGGCCAGCAGGTGCGGGTGCTTGGGGAACACCCAGGCGAGGATGGCGCCGCCGGCGAAGCCGCCGATGTGCGCCCAGTAGCCCACCGCCCCCGCATAGGCGGGGTCCACGACGACGAGCAGCCCGCTGAACAGCTGGAGGCTCACGTACAAGCCGAGCACCGCCCACGCCGGGATGGCCACGAGATGGAACAGCCCGGCGAAGAAGCCCCCGGCGTTGCGCGTAAGCAGCAGGAGGCCGATGACGCTCACGATGAACAGGAACGGCCCGCCCAGAAGAAAGGAGGGAACCCCCGCAGCGATCAGGAGCTCGTAGAAGAGGCCCAGGATGAAGAGCAGCAGGAAGATCCCCGGGGTCTTGAGCCGCGCCTTGGGCCACAGCACCAGACTGGCGGCCATGACGCCCGAGACGGCGCCGCTGGCGCCGATGACCGGCAGCGGCGACGCCCCCGCCGTCGCTACGAACGCCATGGTGCCAAAGAACCCGCTCGCCAGATAGAGGCCCAGATACCACCACGGCCCGAACGCGTCCTCGACGGCGTCGCCGAAGACGTACAGGAACCACATGTTCCCCAGCAGGTGCACGAAGCCCACGTGCAGAAGCATCGACGAGCCCACGGTGAACAGGTTGTGAGTGGTGACCTCCGCCTGGATGCGCCCCGGCACCACGCCCCACTCCTGCAGGAACGGCACGAAGCGCGTCCCCACCGACGCCTCGAAGGCGAAGGCGATGACGTTGAGACCGATGAGGCAGACGGTGACGTAGGGCCACCGTCTGGTCTTGACCTCGTGACTCACGACCGGCAGCACCAGACCTCCTTGCCTGCACTTGGAGCCGGCGCACGGTCGCGGCGCGCCGGCGAACCCCGACGGCGACGGCCGCGTCTCACCGCATGGTACACCGGCCGCGGCCGTCGCGGCCCGAGGAGGAGGAAGACCATGGGGCGCAGACCGAGACTCAGAGTGCTTATCCCCGCCGTCGCCATCGGGCTCCTGGTGGTGTTTGCCCTCGTCGGCGTACTCAGCCGCGGCGGCCTGCCGGGCGTCGCCAGCCGGCCGGCGCCCGACCGCGCGTCCGCCACCCTCGGCACCTCCGGCGGTCCGGTCGCGGGCGAGGCGGTGCAGGGCGTCGACGCCGGCACCGCCTCAAAGAGCGCCGGCGGCGACGTGGCCGCGGCCGTGCCGCCCGCATCCGTGTTCTCCGCGCACCACCTGCTGCGCACCGGCGATCTCTCCCTGCTGGTCGCCCGCGGCACGCTCCTGTCCACCGTCGACCGCATCACCGCGATGGCCCTGGGCATGGGTGGCTACGTGATGTCCAGCGCCCTCGGCAGCGAGTCGCCGGGCATGCCGGGCCCCGTCGAACCGCTCCCGCTCGACGCCGAGACGGTCCCCTCCGCCAACGACAAGCCGGCGACCACCATCGGGGCGGACCCTTACGCCGCGCTCACCGTGCGCGTGCCTGAAAGCAGCTTCGACGCCGCCCTGAAGCGGTTCGCCGCCCTCGGTGAGGTGCAGAGCGTGTCCACTTCGAGCGAGGACGTCACCTCCCAGTACGTCGATCTCCAGGCGCGCCTGCGCCACTACGGCGCCGTGGAACGCCGCCTGGTCCGCTTCCTGGCCGCCACCGACAACGTCAACCAGATGCTCGCCGTTCAGGACCGCATCGACAACGTGCAGCTGACCATCGAGCAGCTGAGCGCCCAGTTCAAGTCGCTGCGCGAGGTCACGACCTACGGCACCCTGTCGATCTTCCTGCGCGAGAAGGGCGTGCCGCAGGCCGGCGCCATCGACCCGTCCGACACGTTCACGGGGACCCTTCTGCGCTCCATCAAGGTGCTCGGCCACGGTGCCCGCGTCACGGGCCTCATGCTCACCGCCCTGCTGCCCTTCGTGGTCGTGTTCGGTGGCATCGGCCTCGTCGTGTGGTACATCGCGCACAGGGCGCGGCGCGGCCGCCGGCAGCCGGCGCAGCCGTCGCTGCCGGCCTGAGCGCCCGGCTCCGGTAGCAGTTGCCGCCTCGCGGGTAGAGTCAGGGCGCGAGGCGGCAACGCGGCGGCGCGAGGAGGCGGCGATGAAAGCGGTGCGTATCCACGAGTACGGCGGTCCCGAGGTCCTGGTGTACGAAGAGGTCCCGAAGCCCGCCCCGAAGCCAGACCAGATCCTGGTGCGCGTCGAGGCCGCGACCGTGAACCCCGTGGACGTCTCGGTACGCGAGAACCGCTTCCCCACGCCCAAGCAGCCGCCGAAGATCGTCGGCTCGGACGGGGCGGGCGTCGTGGAGGAGGTCGGCGCCGAGATCACCGCCGTGAAGCCGGGTGACGCGGTCTTCTTCAGCGGCCTCGGAGTGGGCAGCGAGGGCAGCTACGCCGAGTACGTCGTGCTCGCCGAGGCTCAGGCAGTGCCGATCCCCGACGGTCTCACGTTCGCCGAGGCGGCGGCGCTGGGCATGGTCTTCCCCGCCGCCTACTACGGCCTCGTGCGGCGCGGCGCGGTGCAGGCCGGCGAGACCGTGCTCGTGCAGGGCGCCGCCGGCGGCGTCGGCTCCGCCTCCGTGCAGCTGGCCAAGGCCCTCGGCGCCCGGGTGCTCGCCACCGTGGCCGGCGCCGCCGAGACGGACCTCGTCCGCAGCCTCGGCGCCGACGAAGTCATCGACTACAAGACGGAGGACGTCGTCGCCCGCACCCTCGAACTGACCGGCGGCAAGGGGGTCGACCTGGTGCACGAGCTCGTCGTCAGCGTGAACCTGCCCGCCGACGTGAGGCTCGTCGCTAACGGCGGACGCATCGTGTGCACGGGGCAGGGCCCGTCGCCGGAGGCCACAGTGCCCATCGGCGAGGCACTCGCCAAGGATGCCACGCTGCTGTTCATGAACCTGAGCAACGCCAAGCGCGCCGGCGTGGCCGCCATCGCCGCGGAGATCGCGCAGATGGCGGCCGAGGGCAAGGTCAGGCCGGTGATCGGAGAATCGCTGCCCCTTGCCGAGGCGCGCCACGCCCACGAGCTGCTGGCCGGCCCGCACCTGGGCAAGATCGTGCTGCTGCCGTAGTCGAGGCTAATACCCTTTGCCATTGCCGCGGATGGCTTCTTCGCGGTCCTTGCGCAGCTTGAGCTGAGGCAGCAGGGCCTCCATCACGCGGAGCAGGGCCTCCAGGCGCTGTGCCTCGCTGAGCGACTCGAGCAGTTCCTGCTTGAGCGGCGCGCCGAAGTCGAAGGCGGCCGCCACGCGGAACGACAGCGGTCCTTCGCCGCCAGGCTCCTTCGGCGACTCGACGTCCATCAGCACGAGCATCTTGCGGAAGACCTCGAGGACGCCGCTACGCAGCTCCTCCGGCGCCTCGGGCTCCTCGTCCTCGTAGTACTCGATCAGGCCGCTGAGGTACTCGGTCTCCGGGTCATCCGGCGCGCGTAGCTCGAGGAGGCGAAAGCGCCGACCGCCCTCGACGAGGATGTTCAGGCGCCCGTCGTCGAGCTCCTCGAGAAGCTCGGCGACCCGGGCGCTGCAACCGCACTCGCGCAGCGTCCCGTCGTCGGCGAGGACGATGCCGAACTCGCCGCCATCGAGCCGCTCCTGCACCAGCAGTTTGTAGCGCTCCTCGAAGATGTGCAGCGGCACCACCTCGCCGGGCAGCAGCACGAGGCCGAGCGGGAACAGCCCCAGGGCGACCTCGTCAGCGCTGGTCATGCCACGCCACTACAACGGCCTCGAGCCTGGTTTCGCTGGCCTCGTCGGGGTCGTCGTCGAAGTCGGGGAGCGCCGCTATCATGCGATGAAGGTCGACGAAGTTGAGATCCAGCGGATCCGCGCCCGGATGCGCCTCGATCAACGCCCAGGCGATCTCGCCGGGATCCTTCCAAGTGAGCCCCATGCGGCCTCCTTCAACCGATGCGCCCAGTTTACCCCGCCGCGGGTATCGTCCCGCAGGCCCACTTACGTGTTGTGCTCGTGGCCGCGTCGCGCCCGCGATGCCCGCGCGACCCGGCTGCATCACTCGCGGCTGCGGAGGTAGCCGGCGATGAGCGCGTCGACGTGCCGCTGGACGTCTTCGGGCAGCGGCGGCACGTCGTTGTTCTCGATCAGCTCGTGGGCCCGGTCCCAGGCGTCCTTCACCAGCGGAGTATCGACGTAATGCTCGAACGCCTCCCGGTGCCAGAGCTGCGGCTGCCACAGCTCCCCGGCGCGGTAGAACTGCCTCGTGCTCTTGCGCGTCAGGAAGTGCCCGCCGATGCCGACCGCGACGATGTCGTCGACCAGCGCGCGCGCCTCGTCGACCGGGTCGTCGCGCAGGAAGCGCTCGATGGCGTTGACCGTGTCGGCGTCGAGCACCGCCTTCGCCAGGCTCGCAGTCTGGGCGCTGTCCAGGAGGCCGAAGGCGAGCATGACGTCCGCCCCGGCAAGAGCCGTCGCCAGCCCCGTGAGCATGCCCTCGGCGCCGGCCTGCAGGTCGCAGGCCTT
>Ga0315293_10002942_pt1 | contig 16397 bp, 15 predicted proteins | sample YL17G13_20_MG_FD_203071 | JGI IMG/M metagenome (GOLD analysis project Ga0315293, IMG submission 203071) | Sediment microbial communities from Yellowstone Lake, YNP, Wyoming, USA - YL17G13_20 | ecosystem: Environmental > Aquatic > Freshwater > Lake > Sediment | place: USA: Wyoming | collected...
TACAGAAACGTTCCGCCCGCGAACGTCAAGCTTCTTGAGGAAATATTAGTGCGTTTCAGTCAGATGCTCGTCGATTTTCCGCAGCTTAAGGAGGTTGACATTAACCCGCTTTTCATCAATGAGAAGGAAGCAGTCGCCCTTGACGCTCGAATCGTTATCGACAAAGAACGTGTTTTCAAGAGGTTTGAGCCTCACGAACATCTAGTAATCACTCCATACCCAAAGAAGTATGAGACGATGTGGACACTTCGAGACGGAAGAACAGTAGTACTGAGACCTATAAAACCGGAAGATGAGCCCCTATGGCTAGAAATGTTCCAAAACTTTTCGGAACAATCAATACGCTACCGGTTCTTCCAAATAATCAAGGATACACCGCACGAAACCCGAGTCCGCTACTGCAACATTGACTATGACAGAGAAATAGCCATCGTACCGGAGCTGACAGAGAATGGACGCAAAAAAATCTTGGGAGTTACGAGAGTCAGCATCGAACCAGACGGGAAAAAGGGGGAAATAGCTTTCATCGTTGCTGATCCATGGCAAACTTTGGGCTTGGGCACAAAAATGGTCGATTACGTGCTTGAAATCTGCAAAGACATGAAACTTGAGACTGTCTACGCCATGATGCTCTCAGACAATTACAGAGCCATCAGCCTTATGAAAAAAATGGGCTTTACCACTGAATACTCGGATGACGGCACGGTCAAAGCAATACTCAGTCTCAGAGAAGAAGAACTAGCCTCCTGCATAGAACCAAGAATCGCCGAAGAACCGCAACTCAAAACAAAGCAGCAGCAAACAGAACAAAAAGACCCGAAAGAAGCTGAAGCACTCCAAGAGTAGCATACATGACCTTTTCGATGACTGCTTAAGCTTGAGCAGCCTTATGTCGTTCTGGACCTTGTCTTCGATATGATGTATTTCATGACCTGTTGAGTGTCAACAGTATGAACAGTCAATGTAATAACATCAATACTACGATTGCCCGCGCGTGCTAGGGCTCTCAAGGTAATTTGCTCAGTCGATCAGATAGGTCTTCCCAAGTGAACATTTCGAAGCAGATTAGAGTTTCCGTTTTACGAACATATGGAGACTTCCTCATCTCCAACAACCTAGTATCTATGTCCTCCATCGTCCCACTTAGTATCAAGACGAAGTCGCAGGGTCCGTGCACAAAATCCATTCTCTCCACTTTTGAATCTACGAGAAACCCTTTGGACAAGATCTCGTCGCCAAACTCTTTCTCTTTTCCCGGCTGAATCTGCACGAGCAGGTAAGCGCGTGCTCTGTCATCTCTAGAGTTCATAAATAGTTGTGTGCTGGCTGTCTTATTATTGCTTTTCATGGAACGGCGTATACTCATGATTGGTATGCTTCTGCAAAATCAATGCATCAATCTTTTCCTTTCTCGTAGGATACTCTTTTATAAGCCGTAAAGGCTTTTTTTCCCAGAGTACTTATTATGGAACAACCAAGGAATTAGCATGCGAGACAATGCGGTTCTTGTGATTGGTGGAGGCATAGCGGGAATACAAGCCGCTTTAGATGTAGCCAATCGAGGAATCACTGTGTATCTCGTCGAGAAGTCTCCCAGCATCGGCGGAAGAATGGCCCAGCTTGACAAGACATTCCCCACGATGGACTGCTCCATATGTATACTTGCGCCCAAGATGATTGAATGCTTTCGCCATCCGAACATAAAATTGCTTGCGTATTCAGAGGTCAGAGAGATCACAGGTTCCGCAGGCAACTTTGTGGCAAAAGTCTTGAAGAAGCCTAGGTTTGTTGAAGTCGACAAGTGTACCGGTTGCGGCGAATGTACGGAAAAGTGTCCAGTCAGAGTGCCGAGCGAATTCGACATGGGCATGGGAAGACGGAAAGCAGTTTTCATGGTTTTTCCGCAAGCAGTACCACGTGTTGCTGTGATAGACAAGGACAGCTGCCTCTTCTTCCAGAAAGGCATATGCAAGATCTGTGAAAAATTCTGTCAAGCTCATGCAATTAACTTCGATCAGAAGCCAGAAGAGATCACTCTCAATGTCTCCAGCATAATACTTGCTACAGGCTTGGAAAGTTGGAATCCTGCGTCGATCACTGAGTACGGCTACAAACGACACGAGAATGTTCTTCTATCGCTGGAGTTTGAAAGACTCATCAACGCATCAGGACCGACTCGCGGAGAACTCTCGAGACCTTCAGACGGAAAGAAACCTCGCACCATAACTTTTGTGCAGTGTGTAGGGTCTAGAAGTGAAAAGAATGGTTTTCCATATTGCTCGAGCGTCTGTTGCATGTACGCCACAAAGGAGGCGATCTTGGTCAGGGAGCACAATCCCGAATGCACGGTCCACATCCTCTACATGGACCTAAGAGTGTTCGGAAAGCGTTTCCAGGAATTCGTCACAAGGGCCAAAGAAGAGTGGGGTGTTAACTATGTCAATGGGCGTGCGGCCGCAATAATAGAGGACCCAGTGACAGGCAATCTTCTAGTCAGATACGAAAACATCGCAGAAGGGAAAATAGAAGAGTTGTGTACAGATCTCGTCGTGCTCTGTCCAGCACTAGTTCCAAGGGAAGACAATAGACTCTTGGCAAAAATGCTCAACTTGGAACTGGACAGCTACGGTTTCTTGAAAACGAAAGACCCACTGCTTATGCCCGTCGAGACAATTGTGGACGGAATTCTCGTTTGTGGATACTGCCAATCACCGAAAGACATCTCTGAATCAGTCACTCAAGCAAGTGCCGCTGCATACAAAGCCTCAGAGATAGCGGCCACTCCACGCCCACGGTAAGGTGACTGCAATGGAAGCAAGCAAAGCAGAACCAAGAATCGGAGTCTTCATATGTCGTTGCGGCTCCAACATCGGAGGAGTAGTCGATGTTCACGCGGTCGCTGAATACGCCAAAACCCTCCCCCATGTGGTCTTCGCCGAAGAAGGCCTCTACACTTGTTCCTCCGCCGGCTTAGACTCCATCAAGAAGCAGATAGAAAAGTTCAGACTAAACCGCGTCATCGTCGCATCCTGCACGCCTGCAACTCACGAGTCTCTCTTCCAGAAGACGTGCGAAGAAGCCGGGTTGAACAAGTATCTTTTCGAGATGGCGAACATCCGCGAACACTGTTCATGGGTCCACATGCACCTTCCAGCAGAAGCCACAGAGAAGGCCAAAGACCTAATCAGAATGGCCGCCGGAAAAGCAAGCTATCTTGAACCACAGACCGAGACCGAACTAGACATAACGCCTTCGGCTTTGGTGATAGGTGGTGGAATAGCAGGAATCACGGCCGCTGTGTCTTTGGCAAGGCAAGGCTTCCAAGTCCAACTGGTTGAAAAAGAAGCTGAACTCGGCGGTATGTTGAAGCACCTGTACAAGCTGCAACCAACTGAGCGCGAAGCCGCCGAAATTCTCCGTGAGGCTATCTCAGCCGTGAAGACCAACAGCAACATTCGCCTGCATACGTCGACATCTGTCAGTCAAGTGAATGGTTTCATCGGCAACTTCAACGTGACTCTGCAATCGAATAGCTCTAGCCAAGCTGAGCGAATCAAAGTGGGCACAATAATCGTGGCTACAGGAGCCGAGGAGTTCAAACCCACAGGGCTCTACGGATACAAAGAAAATCAAAACGTCGTCACACAGCTGGATCTCGAGCAGCTTCTTCGAAATGGAAATCTGAAGAAGCCTGAAAAGGTTGTCATGATCCAATGTGTCGGAGCAAGAGAGAGAACTGGGAGAACGTACTGTTCAAGGATATGTTGCCAAGTGGCTCTCAACAACGTTTTCCAGCTCAAGAAGCTATATCCAAACACTGATGTGACCGTACTCTTTCGAGACCTTCAAACCTATGGAGAAAACGAGCATTTCTACAAAGAAGCAAGGGACAACTTCGTGAACTTCATTCGTTATGATTCAAAACGACCCCCAAAAGTCACTACTGGATCCGATGGAAACTTGCTCGTGACAGTCTATGACACTTACTTAGGTGCAGAAATCGAGCTGGAAAGCGACCTTGTGGTTTTGTCTACTCCTCTAGTTCAGCATGAAGACGGGAAGAAACTTTCTTCTGTTCTCAAGGTACCTTTGGGCGCTGATGGCTTCTTTTTCGAGGTGCATCCAAAACTCAGACCTGTTGAATTCGCATCCGAAGGGATATACGTTTGTGGGGCGGCGCACGGTCCAAAAGATGTCGTTGAAAGCGTTGCCCAAGCCTACGCGGCTGCCTCCAAAGCATCCATTCCGATGGCTGCCGGAAAAATCAAGGCAGGTGCTGTAAAAGCATCGGTCAGCGAGGAAATATGCGTTAACTGCGATGCGTGTGTGGTCTCTTGCGTCTTCAACGCCATCGAAGCCTCGCCCTTCGGGCTTCCGAGAATTATCGAGGCCAACTGCAAAGGCTGTGGTGTATGCGCGTCAGAATGCCCAATGGGGGCGATGCAACTCAAACATTTCAAGGATGACCAGATTATTGCGGAGATTGAAGCGCTGTTCCAACCTGGAGAACACATAGATGTAGAAGGTGGCTTCAAACCTGTGATACTGTGCTTCGCGTGTCAATGGTGTTCTTACGCTGCGGCTGACCTCGCAGGAGTATCCAGAATCCAATATCCGCCGAACGTGCGGATTTTGCGGGTTCCTTGCAGCGGCAGAGTTGACGTGCTTCACGTTTTGAAGGCGTTTCAAAGAGGTGCGGATGGGGTTGTCATAACGGGGTGTCTCATTGGGGACTGTCATTATATAGACGGCAATGTGAAGGCCAAAGAAAGAGTAGATGTCATGAAAAAGTCCATGAACTCTTTAGGCATAGACCCTAAACGTCTTGAGATAGGCTTCGCTTCATCCTCAGAGGGGCAAAAATTCGCGACCATGATGACCGATTTTGTGAAACAAATTGAAAGGCTTGGACCAAGCCCGTCAAGACCTAAGCCAAGGAGTGAAAAGCTTGTACAAGATAGAGGCAAAACGTAGTCTGGCCCCACACATTAACCTGTTCGACTTTTCAGCGAGGGAAGTGGCTACAAAAACCAAGCCAGGACAATTTGTGATCTTGAGAATAGATGACGATGGAGAAAGAATACCCTTGACAATCGCCAATGTAGACGCAGAAAAAGGAAGAATATCTGTGGCTTGCCACGAAGTTGGCAAAACAACAACACAGCTTGGGAGACTGAAGGAAGGAGACTCCATCTTAGACTTGTTGGGTCCTCTTGGAAAACCCGCGAGAATTGAGAAATTCGGCACTGTGCTCTGCATCGGTGGCGGGGTCATGACCGCTCCACTGCACTTTCAAGCCAAAGCCTTTCGAGAAGCAGGCAACAACGTTATCGGGATAGTCGGAGCAACGACAAAGGATCATTTGATTTTCTTGGATGAAATGGGCAAAACGTGCAACGAACTTTATGTAGCCACAGACGACGGAACAGAGGGATACAAAGGAATCGATTTTCTCAAAGACTTGATGCGAGAAAGGAAGATTGATCGCGTCGTGGCTGAAGGACCGGTTCTGATGATGAAAGCTGTTTCTGACCTCACTCGCCAACATGGGATACCTACAGTCGTAGATCTGGTTCCGATAATGGTTGACGGCATGGGAATGTGTGGTGCGTGCAGAGTGACTGTTGGCGGAAAAATGCTGTTTGCCTGCGTGGACGGTCTAGAGTTCGATGGACACCAGGTCGACTTCGACGAGTTGCTGGCTCGCCTCAAGATGTACACGCCCCAAGAAAAGCTCGCATACGTGTTCTGGGAGGAAGGAGAAAAAATCGGATGAGCACACCCAAACCCAAGATCCGAAAAGAAGCTGTTCCGATGCCTAAACAGACCCCGGAAGAACGCGCGCGGAACTTCAGAGAAGTGGCTGTTGGCTACACGGAAGAAAACGCTTTGGCCGAAGCCGAAAGATGTCTTCAGTGTCGAGAAGCACCCTGTATCAAGGGTTGTCCAGTTGAGGTGGGTATCCCCGAGTTCATAAAACTCGTTAGAGAACGCAGATTCAAAGAGGCTGCCAAACAGATTAAGGAAAAAAACAGTCTGCCCGCAGTGTGTGGACGTGTTTGTCCCCAAGAAGAACAGTGCCAAGCCAAATGCACCGTCGGAAAGATAGGCGACCCAATCTCAATCGGGAGATTGGAAAGGTTTGCGGCCGACTGGGAAAGACAACACGGCTCTGCAATCCCAGAAAAATGCCCACCCACAGGCAAGAAAGTAGCAGTCATCGGCGCTGGTCCAGCTGGGTTGACTGTTGCCGCGGACTTAATCAAACTTGGGCATGAAGTCACGATTTTCGAAGCCTTGCACAAGCCAGGAGGCGTTCTCACCTATGGAATTCCTGAGTTTAGGTTGCCTAAGAAGATCGTTGAGGCCGAAGCGGAATACATAGAGAAGTTAGGAGTCAAACTTAAAACTGACGTATTAATCGGAAGACTGTACACGATAGAGGAGCTACTCCGGCACTTCAACGCGGTCTTCATAGGCAGCGGTGCAGGTCTTCCAACTTTCATGGGGATACCAGGTGAAAACCTCTGCGGGATCTATTCATCCAACGAATTTCTCATACGCGTCAACCTCATGAGGTCATATGACTTTCCAAGAGCTGGCACGCCCATATGCGGAGGAGAGAAAGTAGCGGTCATTGGGGGAGGCAACGTTGCCATGGACGCAGCCAGATGCGCCCTGAGATTAGGCGCAAAAGAAGTGAAAATCGTCTATCGACGCTCTAGGGAGGAGATGCCAGCAAGAGCCGAGGAAATCGAAAACGCAGAAGAAGAGGGCATTGTGTTTGAATTCTTGACAAGTCCCCTGAGACTCATAGGAAATGAAAGACGGACCGTCAAGGCGATCGAATGCATAAGGATGCGTTTGGCAGAGCCAGACAAGAGCGGAAGGAGACGACCAGTGCCAATTGAAGGCTCCAATTTCGTAATGGACGTAGACATGGTCGTAATGGCCATCGGAAGAACCCCAAACCCGATAATAAAGCAGACGACAGAAGGTCTGAAGACTGCAGAATGGGGAGGAATAGTGGTCGATGAGAATGGAAAAACAAGCATCGAGGCCGTGTATGCTGGAGGAGACATAGTCACTGGAGAAGCAACAGTAATAAGTGCCATGGGAGCTGGTAGAATAGCGGCAAAGGCCATTCACGAATTGCTGATGAAAAAGTGAATCAGAACCTCGAGTTTGTGTCCAAACCGAATAGACCATCGAAGGAAATGACTTACTCAAACGGAACGACGTAAGAAAATCATGCATACCTGCGCCGCTGTATGCGCACATTCTTCGCGACACATTCACTTTCCATTTGCGCCTAGCAAGTTCCAGAAATCGTGATGTCTGGGAAAACAATAATAAGGTAGTTAGTAGGAGGAACATGTATGAATACTCAAGACAAGACCAAACGCGCCTACGTGCTGGTGCAGATTCATCCAGGAAAAGAGAAGGAGTTCAGCAACGAGATCTTGTCCAAGAAGTTGTTCGTAGATCCGGAAGTGGAGAGAATGGATTTTGTGCACGGACCCTACGACTTCGTCATAATATTGTCTGGAACAATCAAGGACATGGATCGTAGGATCATTGAGATAAGAAAGTCACCGTTCATCGTCAAGACTGAAACCTTGATCTGATTTGAAAAATCAAGTCGGAGAAAATTGTCTGACTGATAAGATCGGGACCTGCGCCATGTGTAGGAAGCGTGCATAAAAGGTGAAGGAAAGACTGTCATTCCGAACTCTGGACAGAGAAGTCGTCAAACCTGGGATTTGCGCGGCATGCTACGGATGCGTGAGCTTCTGCACGGCAAACGAGCTCAATGTTTTGAAGATCGAGAATGACAGACCCGTGTATTGCGATGAGGAGAAATGTCTTGAAGACGGTATATGCTATCTGATCTGTCCAAGAACTCAGGATTTGGAAAAGGCAATCGAAACTAAATTCGGATCTGAAGGACCTATAGGTTCTTTTATTGCAGTTCGAAGCCTCCGGGCAACCAACGAAGAAATCGCAAAAGTAGCTTGCGATGGCGGCTTGGTCACGAGTCTTCTGGAGTTCATGCTCGATACGAAGAAAATCGATGGCGCAGTACTCTCTAAGAAGACCAACATGTGGAAAAATGAACCTATGATTGCAACGAAGTTTGAAGATCTGCTCAAGTGTGCAGGTTCCAGCCTAGCGCAATCGAAGAGTATTCGCGATCTCGGCGACTTGACGACGTATGCCCCAATCTTAAGCGCTCTCAGAGCGCCAAAATTGCTGGATACATCGAAACTGGCCGTGGTCGGCACTCCATGTCAACTGTCAACGATTCGGAAGATGCAGCTGCTACACATCGTGCCAAGCCATATGGTGCGATTCACAATAGGTCTGTTTTGTTTCGAGAATTTCCTGATGCATGGTGATGGACGAAAATACCTTGCAGGCAAAATCGGAGCTGATCTGGATCAGATTGAAAAGATCAACCTGAAAGATGATTTTACGGTCAAACTGAAAGACGGTAAGGTCATTCATATCGATCTGGATGATCTCGGTCCGATCGTTCGCTCAGAATGTCTGGCTTGTACGGACTTCTCCAACTACGTCGCAGACATTTCAGTTGGGGGAATTGGCTCTCCCGATGGTTATACAACTGCCGTCGTCCGGAGTCCTGCCGCCCAAAGACTGGTGAATCAAGCTATCAGTCAAGGATACATTGAAGAGATCCAGAGAAAAGGAGTCATTGAAAAGATCGAGAATATGGCTGAGAGAAAAAGACAGCGTGGACGAAAAGTGCTATCAGAAAGAAAGACGACAGTGCGCGCGCAAGAAGCTTGATTAGAAAACGCTGGTTGGAACTGAAGGTCTTCAGCAACTCACGCGCGCGCTTAGCAGTATCTCGTATTACTCACTTTTACCCACGTTTAATCACGAATCAATTGTCTATATGGACATGCGACGTCGTTTTTATGGTAATATACTCGTGGCATACCGTGGCACAGTCGTAGTGCAACGGTTGCACCACCTACCAGCGTGCTGTGAGTAACACATTGAGTAGCGTGCGCTCTACGTTGTTTGAGCAAGGCTATTTCTGCAGACAAGGACTCTTGCCGTTAGTTCTTTGCAGGTTCTCGAGATATGCTTTTTCGCCTGTTTCTTTTATGAATTGCTGTTGTGCATTGACGAAATTCAGTGTATGGTACAAGCTTTCTTCACCTGAAAGTTGTTCTCGGAAGTAGCATCCTTTTTTCAGGCCATTTGGTTTCAAACTTCTAAGGTAATCTAAGGCGTACCTGCAGTGGCCTACGACTTCGCATGACACGCATTTTCCCCAATCTTCTGGGTATAGACATGGGCCACAGGTAACGTGGCATGCTCTTTTTCCAGGGTACAAGTTTGCTTTAGTGTCGCCTTCGCAGCGGCAGCATTTGCTTTCCCAGGTTTCTTGTTCCACCATTTTGCATCTGGCCTCCAGAGTTAGCTATATATCAGTGTGAGTGTTTGATAATAAGTGTTACCGTTATAAACAATAAGTAAAATGGGGAGTTTGCTTAATGACAAGAAGTAGGGATGGGTCGAAAGAGGTTCAAGTATCAACTCGAGACATCGATGACACGGATAGGAAGATAATGAATTTGTTGTCTGAGCGTCCAGAGGTTTCTCAGGCTGAGCTGTCAGAACGCTTAAAGATCTCTCAGCCTGCGGTGAGTCTGAGGATGCGAAAGCTTAGAGAGAAGGGAATTTTGACCCACCTGATTGGGACCGACGTCAAGAAGGCACAGCTTTTCTTGGCGAAAGTTGATATTACGACTAACAATGTTCCCAAGGTTTTGGGGGCTCTTGAGAGTTGTCCTCTTTATGTGAATTGTTTCCTTACTTCTGGAAGGCACAACATGACCTGTCTTTTCGTTGGAGAGAACATAAGGTCGATAATGTCGTGTGTTGATGCGCGTTTGAGACAGAACTTGCCAGTTGACAACGTGGAGTTTGATTTGATTGTGACGCCGACTCGGCCCTTCGTGATACCTGTGAAGCCGACGATGGAGAGGCGGGAAATCACGCCGTGCGGTGCGGATTGTAGCGCTTGTACTTTCTATGTAAGCGAAAGATGCCTAGGCTGCCCAGCCTCGATTCATTACAAGGGAAAGCTACTGTAGTATCGCGCGCGCTAGCACATAGACGCGACTATCTTCAGAGATAATGAGTTTTTTTTATTGGCCACCTTTTTATTGTTTCCCACAAAACTGCGCGCCTGCCACGCTAGGCCTCTTAAAACAAGCCCATAACCCTCTTTTTCACTTTATCCAGCCTCTCCATATGTGAAAAAGTCGGAGTCGAGGTAATCTTTAATTGTCGATTGCGCGTGCGCCAGAGATTCTGATTCTTCCCAAGCGCGGCCCGCACGCATGTAGTTAATCTTCGAGAAAGAAGATCACGTTCATAATGAATCGGTACGTGATTCTCAGGAAGCAAGCCGATCCTTATTGATTAAGCTTGCTTTCTTTCTTGTGGCAAACCATACACAAACTGGTTATCCCGCTCGCCAACAATTGATACTTTTCCAAACTGTCCCATAGCGATTAGATGTTTCAGAAGTTGCGACTTTTCAATCCCTACAGCCTTGGAAAGCTCCTCAACCGTCAACGGTCCTTGACTTATCATTTCTCGCACTATGAGGTTTCTCTCTTTGGTGCGTTCCTGCATCGCCTTTGTCTTTTGTGGATCTACATTGGATTTTTCAGACAAGACTTTCACTCCTCTGGAAAGCTAACTCCATATTGAAGCTGTATATAAAAATAGTTGCCAGCAATATTCGATATCTAGTATTTGACTCTGTTTGCAAAAGCGCGGTGCATATGCAAATATATTCCTAGCTAATTGATAATCAGGATGGAGAAGTCCTTGAAGAATCTGTCAGAAGTCAAATTCGACGAATTGAAGGACAAGAACTTTGAGTTGATCAGTATGGTTGAAATGCTTTGTGAAGTTTGCCAGAAGCCACTGAGTACGAAATCAAAGTTCCTCAGAAAAATCCAAATCTCAACCAAAGAAGACTATAGCAACTTTCTGAACAGAGCCTCGATTCATGATCATGTCGAAATTGATATCGAAAAATGCAAAATCTACTTTTACGATCATGACTTTCCAGGCGACATTCATCCGAAGTGCATAGAAAAAATGTAGTGTGATTAGGCTTCTAGATAAGCTGATAGAGATACTGGCTGTTCTTCTCTCCAGCTTCGTTCACTTTGCCGTCTCTTCTAAGCGCGATCAAATGTTGCACAATTCTTCTCGGCTGGAGACCAGTTAGGTGCGCAAGCTCTTCCGCCGTCAGTGGCCCCTTTCCCTTCAAAGCGCCTGTTATCATGTGCCTCTCAGTTTCATCATGCATAATCGCATTTACAGTCTGACGGTACTTGCCTTCATCGATTTCGACCTTTATTTGCGACCTTCCGACAACCCATCGAAGCCGCTGAGACTTGAAAGCATCTATCATTGCGTCCGTCTTCTTCGGAATCTGCAAACGTCTGAAGGGACTCGGTCCCAACTGTCTGATTTCTTCAACCATTTCTCTGACCAGAGCAGCCCACTTTCCTCCTTCGCTTGCCGAAACCCACTCAAGCCTCACGCGTTCAGGTTCTATTCCAACGTTCTTCACGGCTTCCTTCAAGTAGTCAAATCTCTTCTCCATCATGAAATTCCCTTTATGATAGTGGCAATCTCCAGGATGGCACCCAGCAATCAACACACCGTCAGCTCCCATTCGCAGAGCTTCCAGCACAAGCGTCATATCCATTCTTCCTGTACACATTATTCGAACTATCCTGATGTTTGTAGGATATTCAAAGCGGCTTGTTCCAGCTAGATCCGCCCCCGCATATGAACACCAGTTACAGCAGTAGGCCACAATCAACGGTTCAAATCCTACGCCTAGTCTCCCCTCTTCAAGTTTTTCTTCCACCATCTACTGCACGACCTCCTTTGAGCCTTCAGGAATCAAAAGAGCCTTCACTTGCGCCAAGATCTGGTCGTCTCTGTAGTGTCGCATAGTAATTGCTCGTTTCGGGCATTCCGCAGCGCATGAACCGCAACCTCTACACAGTATTTCTCGGATCTTTGATTTTCCTTCTTCGATTCTTGGCGCGCCGTAGGGGCATATTTCCTCACAAAGTTCACATCCAATGCATTGCTCTTCATCCACGACAGCCGTTATGGCTTCCGTTTTGACTTTTCCATTGCCCATAAGTATGGACGCTCTTGCAGCTGCTGCTTCACCTGAAATTATGCTTTCTGAAACGTCTTTTGGCCCTGAAATCGTACCGGCTATGAAGACTCCGTCGACATTTGTATCTACTGGTCTTAGTTTCAAGTGAGCCTCCATCAAGAATCCGTCGGTTGCTATCGGGATTTTCAGCATTCTGGCAAGCATGATTTCGTCTTTGCTCGGAATCAGTGGGGTTGAGAGCACAACCCATTCTGTTGGGAAGTTGACTTCCATTCCATACAAAGCATCATAGGCCACAACTTGGAGCTTGCCTTCTGATGTTTGAATTACTTCTGGGCGAGCCTCTTCTATGTGCCTAATGAACCTGACCTCTAAGTCTCTAGCCTTTCTGTAGAAATCCTCATACTCCTTGTAAACGCGAAGGTCACCGAAAAGCACGACAACATCCGTCTTTGGAGATCTTTCTTTTATCAGAATAGCGTTCTTGATTGCGTTCATGCAGCATATTCTTGAACAGTACGGCCATCCTTCGTCTTTACGGGCTTTGAGGATTTTTCTTAAAAGCTCGGCTGTGTCTGATTTCGGGAAGGCTTCAAGCTCGGAGGGTCGAATCTCGCCTTTTCTTGCGCCTACGCACTGTATCATCACAATTCTTTCTGGTTCTCCGATTTCCCCTTTCCTCAACTTTTCATCAAATTCTCTCTGAGTGATTACGTGGTCACTCAAACCATATTCATAGAGTCCCTTTGGCGGTGTATAGTTTGAAGAGCCCGGAGCAACGACTATTGTTCCCACGTTCAGTTCTCTATCGCCTTCAGGGCCTGTCAAGATGGTATTGAAGTTTCCGACATACCCTGAAACTTCTTTTAGGGTTGTTGAGATTGCAAGTTCAATGTTTTTGTGAGACTTCACACCTTCCACCAAAGGCTTAATAACTTCAGAGGCATCCGCCAATGTCGGATACAGCTTGTAGAGATGCTGAGCCATTCCACCTGGTTCTTTCTCTTTCTCGATTAGATTCACTTTGAAGCCTTGGTTTGCCATAGATAATGCTGCGGTCATTCCAGCAACGCCTGCTCCAACCACGAGAGAAGAGCCCTTAACCTCAACTTCGGGTTCAGTCTGAGGTTCAAGTAGGGCAGCTTTCGCCACAGCCATTCTAACGATATCTTTGGCTTTTTGTGTCGCTTTTTGAGACTCATGAGGGTGCACCCAGCTATCATGTTCGCGTATGTTTGCCATCTCAAACAAATAGGGGTTTAAACCCGCCTCTTTGCAGGCGGCCCTGAATAGAGGTTCATGTGTTCGGGGCGTGCACGACGCTACGACGACGCGGTTCAGATTATGTTTTTTTACTGATTCCTTTATCACTACCAATCCAGCTTCTGAACATGTGTACAGATTGTGGTCAGCGTGCACGACGTGAGGAATTGTCTTTGCGTATTCAACAACTTCCTGGACATTAACCACGCCGCCAATGTTGGTTCCGCAACTGCAGACGAAAACGCCAACACGTGGTTCTTGCGCCATCTATGAGACCTCCTTAGCTGCTAAGACTTCAGCCACTCGTCCAGCTGTGGCACTCCCTTGAGTTATAGAGTCAGGAATGTCTCCAGTTTTTGGACCCAAACAGTAGCCGCAACAGAAGATTCCTGGGACAGTGGTGTCAAGAGGTTTCCTTATAGGATCTTCCAGCCTCACAAAGCCGTAATTGTCCAACTCTATGCCCAAGGTTTTTGCCAATTCCGGCATTCCTTTGCTCGGGATCAACGCTGCACATAAGACAACTAGGTCGAAGCGAATATTCTTAACAGTCCTGGTTATGGGGTCTTCAAAGAAGATTAACAAATCGTTCGTTTTAGGGTCTTCTGAGATCTCACCAGGGCTGCTTCGAATGAACTCTATTCCGAACTCTGATTTTGCTCTGTTTACGAACTCTTGGAATCCCCTGCCAAAAGCTCGCATGTCAATGTAGAAAATTGATACAAGTGAGTTCGGTTCGTGCTCTTTTATCAGAAAAGCATCTTTGACCGCGTATTTACAGCAAATGCTGGAACAGTACGGGTGTCCAATCCATTCCCTTCTATCACGAGAACCTACGCACTGTATGAAAGCTATGTGTCTGGGTTTCTTACCTTCCGAAGGTCTGATCAAACGTCCACCCGTCGGACCTGAGGCGCACAGCAGACGCTCCAGTTCCATTGCTGATATTACGTTCATGAAGCGCCCATAACCGTATTGCGGAATAGCTGAAGGGTCGAACATGTCGAAGCCCGTGGCAACGACTATCGCTCCCACGTCTAGCTCAACTTCTTCCGGTTTTTGTTCTCTGTTCACGGCTCCAGCTGGACACACTTTCTCGCAAAGACCGCACTCAACGCAGTTTTCCTTGTCTATGACCGCTACTCTAGGAACAGCTTGAGGGAATGGCAGGTAAATCGCTTTTCTTGCTCCAATATTCTCATCAAACTCATTTGGTGCTTCAGCAGGACAGTTTTCCGAGCAAATCCCGCATCCAGTACATTTTCTTTCATCCACATAACGTGGCTTTCTGAGAACCCTAACTTTAAAGTTGCCAACTGATCCCTTAACGTCTTTTATTTCCGAGTAACTTACTAGTTGAACATTTGGGTGATGTGAGCATTCTATCATCTTTGGCGCTAGGATACACATTGAACAGTCCATGGTCGGAAACGTCTTGTCCAGTTGAGCCATTCTTCCACCAATGCTGGGGTTTTTTTCGACAAGATGAACTCTAAAGCCTCTGTTCGCCAGGTCCAGAGAAGCCTGTATGCCAGCCACTCCTCCGCCAACGACTAGAACTGCTTTCTGCAATCTATCTTGCCTCCGCAATGTTAAGGATTTTTGTTATTGGAATTCTATGGGCTTTCAATTCCCAATCTTCAAGATCCATGCCCATCGCTACTCTGAGCAACTCTGCAAAACTCAACACCGGCAAGTTGTATTCCTCCTTCAAATGTCGCTTGATCTCTATTTGCCCCATGTCCAATTCAAGATAACAAAATGGGCAAACAGTCACTATGGAATCAACACCAGCGGCTTTCATAGAATCCAGTTTCTGCTTTGCGACCTGCAACGCAACCTCGTCATTGATGCCTCGCAGGGGGCCTCCGCAACAAGCCTCTTTCCTTTCGTAAGGAACAGATGTTGCACCAGTTGCTTCTACAAGCTGATCTAGTGCTAGCGTACCTAATCCCTGGCTGGAGTGTAATCGCTTGGGCTTTGATAGATGACAGCCAGGTTGCACTGCCACTCGAAGCCCGTTGAATGGTCTTTTGACGGCATCTTTTACCTTTTCCAAGCCTACGTCCTCATACAAGACATCGCTGAAGATCTTCACATCAGTCTTTCCTTTGAACTCCGAGCCTACGTCTGCAAGGATTCTGTTCACCTTGTCCCTTGTTTCCTTATTTTCCTTCAGAATTGTGTTTGTCATTAAGAGCGATTCATAGCAATCATTGCACAGGGTTACAATGTTGAGTCCCATTTCTTCAGCGATGCAGAGGTTTCTAGCTGCTAAAGCGAGCCAGCTTGTATAATCTAAAGACTGTATACTGAAGGGCGCACAGCAGTTTGCACCTTCCATTCTAACAAGTTCTATGCCGAGTTTGGGAGCAATTTTCTGAACAGAATTTTCATAGTGTGGTTCTCTTGCAGGTATTAGGCAACCTACAAAAAAAGCGTATTTCACAGGCTTCACTTACCTTTGTTCATCAATTTATTGAAACGTGTCTTTCTCAAGATCTTCTGGACCGCTTGGACATCTACTGATGGCTCTTTATCAAGACCATGTCTTTCCCTCTGAACCAGAGCCATTCTACTTGCCGCTACGACGCGTCCATTTTCAAACAGACTTTTGGCTTGAACAAGTATTCCGTCTGGGATGTTTCCTTCCTTGACAGCCAGATTTCTAATTGCGAACATAACTTCGCCAACATCTCCCCCCTGAGGACATCGGTCAAGGCATGTGAAGCATGAAAGGCAGTACCATGGCAATTGTCCAGCGAAGAGATCGGAACGTAGGCCGAGGATGATCATTTCCATCAGTTTTCTTGGGTTGTGCTCTTCTACTATTCTGGCAACTGGGCAGCTGCTTGTGCATCTTCCGCACTGTATGCACGCCAAGACTCCTTTCCCCCTTGGTGTGTTTGCAACGTCATGCATGAAATGGGCTTCC
>Ga0315293_10002943_pt1 | contig 16394 bp, 12 predicted proteins | sample YL17G13_20_MG_FD_203071 | JGI IMG/M metagenome (GOLD analysis project Ga0315293, IMG submission 203071) | Sediment microbial communities from Yellowstone Lake, YNP, Wyoming, USA - YL17G13_20 | ecosystem: Environmental > Aquatic > Freshwater > Lake > Sediment | place: USA: Wyoming | collected...
TCATCGGGGCCGTGGGAAAACGCTCCTCGCCGAGCAGGCGGTTGATCAGCGTCGACTTACCGACCCCCGAGGAGCCGAGAAGAGCCACCGTTTTCCCCGGGACCAGGTAGGGTTCAAGGCTTTCCAGCCCGGCTTCGGCGAGAGCGCTGACGGCCACGACGGGAACGCCGGGCGCTATCGAACTCACTTCGGCGATGACGGCGTCTATGTCCGTGCGGAGATCGGCCTTGTTGAGCACGATGACCGGCGCGGCCCCGCCGGCCCAAGCCGTCGTCAGATACCGCTCGATGCGGCGGAGGTTGAAATCGCCGTCGAGCCCGCTGACAAGAAAGACGGTGTCCACGTTGGCCGCCGCGACCTGAGCCTTGACGGCCTCACCGGCGACCTTTCGCACAAACGCGCTCCGGCGCGGCAGGAGGGAATGGATGAGAGCCGGGCCCCCGCCGAACGGCTCGACCACCACCCAATCCCCGACGACCGGATAATCGGCGGAGCCGGCCGCCTCATGCCGGAACCGGCCCGAAACCTCGCCGGCCAATTCGCCGAGCGGGGTGACGAGCGTCGAGCGGTCGCGGGACTGCCTGACGACCCGGCCCGGAATGAGCCCGGGGCCGGCGCAAGCATCGAAATGCGCGGCGGTCTCTGCGTCCCATCCGTAATCCTCCAATTCCACGAGTTTCTATCCCCCCAGCTTCACGTCCGCGATCTTGATCTTCTCCCGCGCCGCGACGCCCAATCCCAGTCCATCGGCGATCTCCAGGAAAGCGGCGCTCCGGCCGCGGGCGTCGACCTGCTGGGTCCCCCGGGCCATCCGCTCCTTGACGACGATGTCGTGGGCCACAGCGTCCACGGCCACCGGGTCCGTCCCGAATAAGAGCACATTCGCGTCGTAGATGAACTTGGGGTTGGCCCCGGGGCCGCCGTCGTAGCAGGCTTGGAGACCGTCGACGATGTTGAGGACGACCTTGTCCCTAAGGACCGGGAAGGCGCACGGCTCGACCACCGACTTCATCCACAGCTTGTGCAGGCGCGAGGTGTTGCTGAGCGCGCCGTAGGACAGGTTCTTGAGACAGCAGGTGGCGGTCGCCCCGGCGTTCTTGAGGATGGGGACGTTGACGATCTTGGTCACCGTCTCCGTGACGATCTTCGTGAAATAGGAGCTCTTGCCCTCGTTGATCATGTAGCCGAGGGTCTCCTTGTCGTACTTCTGCTCGACGTCGGCGACGTAGGGCAGGGCCTCGCGGTCGATATTGTCCTTGGCCCAGAGCTCGCCCTTGCCGTCGTAGAACTCGCCGTTCGGGCCCTTCATCTCCGTGCCCAGGATGCGGATTCCGGGGAAGCGCGCGGCCGTGAACCCGGCCGCCTCGAGCTGGAAGAGGCGCCTGTCCCAGATGATGATGTTCGCCTTGGGGACGCCCGCGGCCAAGAGCCCCTCTATGATGGCGTCCACGACCTCGGGCTTGGTCGAGAGGATGGCCTCCCCGATGGGGTTGACCTTGATGCCGACGACGTCCTTCTTCCCGACGAACTTCCCCCAGGCCCGGCCCATGTTCTTTTCCCCGGTGAGCTCGGCCATGCCGGCGTTTATTTCCTTCCGCACCCGGGCCCCGTTGATCTTCTGCCCGACGGGGTTGGCCCCGGTCTTGACCCTGACCACCTTCCCGGGGTATTTCCCGGGGAGCGAGCCCTCGACCCTGGGGATCTTTCGCACCTCGTCAATATTGGTCTTTATCTCCGCCGGCGGGGGAGGCGTGGGCTTCTGCTCCTGGACCTTTTCCTGGGGGATCAGGCGCGGGGCCAAGGCCGCCCCGGCCGCGACCATGGCCGCGGAGGCGAAGAACTTCCTCCGTGAGAATTTATCCGACGGACAAGCGTCCTTTTCTCCTGTAAGGGTCATAATATCGTCTTTTGCCATGTTGCCTCCTAGGATGGGGATGGGGGAAGTATAGGCGGGGGAGGGGGAAAAGGCAATGGAAGAGGGCAGGGCGATGATTCTAATATCGCATATGTTACTAGCTCATGAATCTATCGTGCTCTCGTTCAGATACATAGGTGACACTATGGGCTATGATAGGAGTCGCCATGTATCTGAGGTCATCAAGGGTTTATGGGTCGATTATCCCAGGGGCCGAGTATATCCGGTCCCTGGTTCGCCAGGGGACGATCTCCCAGGATGCCGCCAGGCGCCTTAAGTGGTTCGATTACTACGCCAAGTGCGAGGATGCCCGGCTGACCTGCCGCCATTTTGGCATCTCGCCCCAGACCTTCTACCGCTGGAAGAACCGGTTCGACCCTTATGACTTGACCACCCTGGAGGCTTGGAGCCGAAGGCCCCACCATGTTCGGAAGCCCCTGACCCCGGCCCCGATCCAAGACCGGATCCTCGAGCTCAGGACTAAGTATCCCCGGTGGGGTAAAGACAAGCTCGTCGTTCTCTTGAAGAGAGAAGGGATCCGCGTCTCCACCTCCACTGTAGGCCGGGTCATGAAGCGGCTGAAGGACCGTGGGGTGCTGGTTGAGCCGCTCAACGTCCGTCTGGCCCGGGAGGCCCGGAAACGTCGGCGCAGGCCACGCTATGCCATCCGTAAGCCCGAAGGATACCGGGTCACGGTCCCCGGGGACCTCATCCAAGTTGACACCCTCCAGATCCACCTTAAGGGCAACGACCGCCGCTGGCAGTTCAGCTCCCGGGATCTTATCTCCCGCTGGGATGTGTCTCGAGCTTACCGGAATGCCTCAAGCTTCGCAGCGGCCCTGTTCTTGGAATATATGGAGAGAAAGTTCCCCTTCCCCGTCCGAGCCATCCAGATCGACGGCGGCTCGGAGTTCAAAAAGCACTTTGAAGAGGCCTGCCGGGAGCGGGGGATCCGGCTCTTCATCATCCCCCCGAGAACCCCTAAGCTGCAAGGCTATGTGGAGAGCGCTAACAAAACCCATCGGGTAGAGTTTTATGAAGTCGAAGACATCGGCCTGAATATGGAGGAGCATAATAAGCAACTCGAAGAGTGGGACAAGGTCTATAACCATATCCGGCCCCATCAGTCGCTTGATTATCTGACGCCGGCCGAATACTATCAGGGCTGGTTGAAAACTCATCCTCAGCCCACCGTGTCACTAATGTAGTGAACGAGACCATATCGTTGACACTATCTCTGTGGACTCGTATAATCAAAACAAGGGTTGTCAGATTCTGCGGGCCGCGGAGGGATAAAAGATTTGGGTTTACAAATCATCTTTTCGTTATGGCTCCTGCTTTTTCAAACTGAATATCGGGTGGCGGGATCCAAGCAGAATTATTTATTATTTCAACGGTCATTTCAAAGCGCGGTCTCCCTCGGTTCTCAAGGAGAGTTCGAACAAGCTTCCTCGGCCTTATTAAGAGCCCTCTCGATATCTCGCCAACTCAAGTATTCTTATGGTCAAAGTAGATGCCTTCTTCGACTGGCTGTAAATAGATGGAATCTCGGCTATGTCGCCGAGTCGTCCGAATATTTTAATGAAGCGCGTGCTGCCTTTAAGAATGCCAATGATCGACGAGCTGAAGAATATTGCTTAAAGTGCCTCAAGATAATCCAGCTTTATAACCAAGGTAAGGCAACTCGAGATACAAACGCGAATTACCTTTCTCTGGAGAAATATGAACAAGCGATTTTCTTGGGAAGAGAGACAGGATTCCCAGATTTTGAGCTTAAATGCTTACGCCAAATGGGATTAACTTATTGGCAGATGGGCAGACTCACTCTTTTTCTGGAGAGCAATAAAAAGGGACTGGAGATTTCTAATAGAATTAACCACAAAATAGAAAAAGGCAGATTTCTGAATAATATCGGAGTTTACTACCAAAAACAAAATGATTATTCACTCGCGCTTATTTATTATGAAAACGCATTATCATTTATTAAAGCAATGGATGATCAGCCGACAGAGGCTGAATGCTTGAGTAATATCGGGGTTCTATATCGAGACTTAGGGAACCTAACAAAAGCGCAACAGTATCTGTCAAGTGCTTTGGAACTTGATAAAAAAGTTGGTGATATTGATTCATTTTCAACAGATATGGATAATATCGGCTCCGTTTATTTGCGCATGGGTATTGATGGCCAAAATACGCAGGACCTGCTCCAAGCATTGGACGTGTTCCGTAGCTGCCTCTCATTACGAGGGATAGAGAAAACAAACTCGCTGATTAAATTTACGGCACTCAATAATATCGGGATCATTCAGAGCGAATTAAAAGATTATCCAAATGCTAGGGACAATTTTTCTTCGGCCATGAAGATTGTTGAAAAAGGCAATTACCTGAGTGAAAAATGCCAGATTATTAATAATATCGCAGCCTCCTTTGTTTATGAAAATAAAATTGATGATGCAATTAGATATTACAGTAAAGCTCTTGAGATAGGGTCCGAGCATTCGCTTGAAAATATCTTGATGGAATCGTGCTTGGGTCTTGGCCAATGCTTCGAGATAAAGGGAGAATATTTTTCTTCTATCTCATTTTACAAGAGATCTATTGAAGCAATGGAGAATGTATGGGATCGAATTCCATCTGAATCCTTTAAGATAGGGTTTGCACGCAATAAAATGCACGCCTATCAGAGAATTATTAAAATACTAGTTAGCATACATTCCGCTAATCCTCATATGGCGTCCCTCGAAGAAATATTCAATTTCGTAGAGAGAGCCAAGGCGCGCGCCTTTTTAGAGAACATTAGAGAAACATGGGAAGACGGCAATAGGGGAAATAATGCTAGTTTCAATGAACGGCAGCAGGAAATATCTAAGAACATATCATTGTTATCTAGGAAATTGTTAAGCTATATCCTGTCCGCAGAGTTAAAACAACAAATTAATAATGAATTGGAACGCGAAGAAGAAAAATACATCCGCCTCGTCTCCGAAACTAGAACTGAGGCGCGCAATAGGGGCCTGAAAATTACTAAGGAAATTTGCAGCATCTCACAAATACAAAATCAAATCATCGATGACCAAACTGTAATATTGGAGTATTTTATTGAAGAAAAAGAATCTTACCTAATTATTATTACACGAAAATCTGCGGAATTATGCGTATTGGCAGGGAGGGATGACTTAGAAAAATCTCTCCGGGGCTATATAAAACTTTTATCGTTTCGTTCTAACGACAATAAGGTTGGTGTTGAGGCAGAAGAGAGAATTGGCAAAGAACTGATCCCTCTTGAGAAGGGCAGATTATTAGAGGATGCTAAAGCCCTAATTGTCATCCCGGACGGAATCCTCCACTATCTTCCATTTGAGACGTTAAGAGCGAGTATAGGCCACGGTTCTGGTTATTTGGTTGAAAAGCTAGTAATTTCTTATTGTCCATCTTCATCATCCTTATTTGTTCTAAAACAGCAAAAAAAAAGCAATGTGAGGCAAAGGGCGCTATTGGCCTTGGGCGGACCTAATTATGGAATCCTCCCGACAAGCGAACATGAGATAACCAAAAAAGATGTGCTTAACCAGTTGTATAATGAACAGGGATTCAGGTTTTCCCCGCTTCCATTCAGCAAAAGAGAAGTATTAGAGATTGGAAAACTCTTCGCTAGAAGCGAGAGAACTATTCTGGTCGGAGAAAAAGCCAGTGAAGAGGCCATAAAGAAGCTTCCTCTAATTGAGTATCGGCTAATTCATTTTGCTTGCCATGGATTCTTAGATGAGAGAAATCCTCTTCGATCCGCGTTAGTTTTGTCCTTAAATGCCCAACAAGAGGAGGATGGATACCTTCAGATGAGAGAAATATATGGCCTTACTATGAATGCTGACCTTGTCGTATTATCTGCATGTCAAACGGGCAATGGGGCTTTGGAAAGAGCGGAAGGGCCGATGGGGCTGGCGCGACCATTTTTCTATGCGGGAGCGCGTTCTGTGATTGCCTCTCTATGGTCTATCAATGACAAAACAACTGTTTTCTTTATGAAGGAGTTTTATCGAAATCTTGTCGAAGGGTGCGCTGCTGGAAAAGCCCTCCAATTAGCAAAAATTAGGATGCTTAATTCCGCATGGGCGCATCCATTTTACTGGGCTAGCTTTATTCTCAATGGTGATCCGACGGTGGTCAGCATGAGTAGGTGAGGGGAAGAGACTTTTTATCAATTAAGAACCAAGAAGCGCATTAGCTCGGATTCCGATATTTTCTGGGTGCTGGAAAAGGCCGTGATCATCCAGAAATAGTAGTTGCCAGAGTGAAGGCGGGATAAAACCTCATCAGGAAGCGAGATATAAACATCAAGTATTTTCTGGCTAGTCCAAACGGGTAGTAGAGAATTATCAAAAAGTTCAAGAATGTAATACTGGGAAGCAGATTGCTCTTGCCACCGGAATATCAAGGGTTTTGGGAAAGTATGCACATGCGTGGGGGTAATTAATAAGATTCTTGGTTCACTCGCGCGCTTGACCTCTATAAGATCGTTTTTTTGTACGATTAGATAATAAGCGGAAATACTGAGTGCGAGACCAAAAAGAAAATAAGCATATCTCCATATAAAGCGTCTCCCGATGTTTACGGTCTCCAGCTTATCAGTTGAAGAGGCCGTCGAAGAAGTCTCATTTATTATTGTAATGGAGGAAGCCTGATATCTTTGAAGCTCTAGGAATAGCTCAAACTCTTCCCTGCAAAATGAACAATCCGTTATATGTCCAATAATTTTCTTTTTGATTCGAAGGGATGTTGAAGACTTGAAGGAATTATATAGGGCCATGGGAGAAGGGCATTTATTCCGATTGCGCGGGATCCTCGAAGTGATGTATCCCTGATAGAGCTTCTTTAGGTCATCATATTCTATCTTCATGCTTAGCATCCCTGTCTTTTAGAAGACCTTTCAAATCGGCCAGGCCGCGATAAAGTAAATTCCTCGTTTTGTCTTGACTCCAATTTAAATAGCCTGCTATCTCTTGAATGCTTAAGTTTAATAGATAGAGTTTTATTACCCGACGCCTTGAATCAATTAGCATTTCTACGGACTTGCCGACAATTTCTTCTAGATTTTTATTGCGGATAGCTTCTTTGCTATAGGTCAGTTCCATTTCTGCGATACACATTCTCTTTTCGTGTTTGAAAAGACCTTCTTCACGGCGGTATTTGCGGAGTTGATCGATAACGGAAGAATTCACAATCTTCTTAATATAGGACGCGTAATTGGAGATGATTTTCTCATCACGGATGAGTTTCCAAATCCTAATCTTAACATCTTGCAAAATATCTTCCGGATCTAGACCATACTTATAGAGATTATATTTATGGACTTGGATTCTGATGAATTGGGCGAAATTATCTATAATATCTTTGAATTCTTTCTCTTTACTATCGTTTGAATCCATTGGAAAATACGCTGTGAGCTATTACTTGATTAACTAGTGTAATAATATAGATGGAAATAGGGATCAAATTTTCTCATTGCTGGAATTTTTATACTCCTTTTTTGTATGCGTGGATAGTGGTGTTTAGCAATCTTGAAATAATAGCCTAAGAAACCGAGAATATTTGCTTTTGACCCACGCCCCCATACTCCCAGTGAGGACATATTTCTCTGGCTGGCCATGGAATAGGTGTGAATAGGCTTATCTTTCCAGGCCCCGAACCAACATCGACCCCATCGCCATCCCTGCAATTCTCTTTGGGCGCGGCGGTATCTTCTCCCTGGTGTTGAGCCGGATTGGGCTCGACTCCCAACCTATTCCCCAGCTTTCCTGCAAGCCTCGGTTCCGGGCGGCCCTAGGGAGGGAGCCGCTTGCCGGTGTCCCCGATAAATATCGCTAAGAACGGGGGAGGGATGGTCGGCACCGCTCCGCCCGGGCCTCGCCTTGAATGATTGGGGTAATTGCTTATAATGGGGGAATTCCCAGTAATGCCATGCGCGAGATATCGAAAGACAGCCTCCTCCGCTCCTGGAAGGACATCTCCGCCTATCTTGGGTGTGACGTCCGGACCTGCCACAGGTGGGAGAAGAAGCACGGCATGCCCGTCCACCGGGCCGAGGGGGGAGAGACGAAGTCGCACGTCTTCGCCTACAAGGACGAGCTCGATAGCTGGTTCCAGGAGACGTTCAAGAATTCGCACCCCGCGCGGGGGAAGGGCGAGCGCGGCTGGCGCTACCGGATCTGGGCCCACGGCGCGGCCGGGGTCCTGCTCCTGGCCGCCGCAGTTCTCCTCATCCCCTGGCGTATCGTCCGGCGCCAGCCGGCCGATTTCTCGATCGAAGGCCCCACGCTCATCGTCCGCGACAAGGACAAGCGGGAGCTCTGGCGTAAGGACACCAAGATGGAAGACCTCCGGATGGAGGACTTCTACCGGAGGAACTTCCAGGTGATGCACAAGGAGGAGGGGAACATCCTCCCGGCGCTCGTCATCAGGGACATCAACGGCGACGGCGACACGGAGGTCCTCTTCGCCCCGAAGAGGGTCAGGGACCAGACGGGAGAGGGGTTCTTATACTGCTATGACCGCAAGGGCGTCGAGCTCTGGAAATTCCACGGCGGGAGGGAGCTTGTGTGCCGCGGAAGGGTTATTTCGCCCGATTACCGTATCGCCGGCTTTCACACGCATGACCTCGACGGCGACGGCCGCCTCGAGACGGTCGTCGAATCGTTCCAGGCGCCCGATTGGCCCTGCCAGCTGGCTGTGCTGGATTCATCCGGCAAGATGATTGGGGAGTTCTGGAACGCCGGCTACCTGAGAGAGCTCACTTATCACGACATCGACGGCGAGGGCCGGGAGGAGCTCATCGTCTGCGGCGTCAACAACGAATATCGCGGCGGATGCCTGATCGTTTTCGATACCCGCAAGATCAGCGGCAGCTCCCCCCAGACCGGGGAATTCGTCTGTGAAGGCCTCGGGGCGGGCTCGGAGCTCTATTACGTCACCGTGCCCTATCTCGACGTCTCCAAGGCCATGGGCAATCTTGTCGACGGGCTCAGGGATATCGGCATCACCGATAACGGGTGGATCCGGGTCACGACAACTACAGGCCTGTGGTATGAGTTCGGCTTCGATCTCAAGTGCGTCCAGATCAGTTGGGGCCACGGGTATATCGTCCGGCACGAGGAAATGGTCGAGGCCGGGAAGCTCTCGAGCGTTCTCGACGAGGCCTACCGGGACGCCCTGCTCAAGGCCGTCCGCTACTGGAACGGCTCGGAGTGGGTCGCAGAGCCGGCGAGAAACTCCCGCTAACTCGGACATAGCCTACGAAGTACCGCTCGGGTATGGTTCCCCCCTTTACGAGCAGGGCCCGAACGGCGCGGTGCGCGAACGTCACTCGATGTTGACGATGTAGCTGACGACGGCACGCCAACGGCCATCCCGCTTCTCGTAAACGTCCGTCCAGCGCCTCTTTCCGCTGTCGTCCTTGCCGCGCTTCGTGCCTTTCGTCATGGAGATACCGTTGACGACCGCCTGGTCTCCGAAGACCACCGCCCGCATGTCACTCGCCTCGGACGATTCCACCTTGTAGATACCGGCCTTCATGTCGGCAACATACTGTTTCTTCGGCGTGGTCTGGCCATTGGCGTTTTCAACGTAGCCCTCCGCCAGGATAGCGTCTATAGCTGCTGCGTCCTGCTTCAGCCACGCCGCCGTCCAGTCCTGTTCAAGCTGCAGCAGCGCCTGCTCGTCGGCGCTCCCAGGGGACAGCGTTTGTATTGCGGGCAGGTCGGAATTCCAAATGTCGATGACGATCTTCCACGAGCCATCGGATTGGCGACGGTAGACCGAGACCCACTTCCCCTTGTCGTCGATGACCGCCGCGCCGGGGAGCTTGGGCGTCGACTTGGATGCACCAGTTCCGCGAGCGAACGCGAGATCGCCGACAACCCGCACGTCCTCGGCGACATCCACCTCCTCGACGCTATACAGATCGAGGAATGCACGCAATGACGAAAGAATCGCCTCCTTGCCGACTTGAATCGGTCCGTTAGGAGGCAGTCGGATTGCTCCGTCAGCGAATTGCTCGGTCAACGCGGCCGCGTCGCCCGCAGTGATGGCCGGACCCCAGGCCACCGCCAGTGCCTTGATCGCGGCCACGTCCTTAGGGGCGTCGGCCTTGGGCGCGCACCCGGCAGCCACGATCAGGATCCCCGCCAGAACCCAGATACTCTTCCTGTCCATGCGATATTCTCCTTTCGACCACGCGACCGGCGCGGGCGCTACGTGCGCAGAGGTGCGCCGCTCGAGTGGAAATACCCGATATTAAAGAGTTTGCCCGCGTACGCGGTGTAGCATTGAATTCCCCACCCAGCGACTGTAAGGAATCATAAATCAGGGCTCAGGGCTTGTCAAGAACGTCTTAGAGGTGGAAACAGAGGGAAGAGCAGGGCCAAGATCCCAGCGGTTTCGCCGGCGTCCGGGCCGTTGCCGGCGCTCCGTTTTGTCCAGAGATTCCTGTTGACTCGGGCGGCCGGGAGTCTGTATCCTAGCGCCACTGGTGGAAAAAGGAACCCGGCCGTGAAGTGTCCGAAGTGCCAGACCGATAATCCCTCCGACTCTAAATTTTGCCGGGCGTGTGCGACGCCCATTCCAGCCGCCCCGCCAGCCGATGCCTTCCACACCGAAACCCTCGAAACGCCCCGGGAGGAACTGACCACCGGTTCCACGTTTGCCGGGCGCTACCAAATTATCGAAGAGCTGGGCAGCGGCGGGATGGGGAAGGTCTATAAGGCTTACGACACCGAGGTCAAAGAGAAAGTCGCGATCAAGCTTCTCCGGCCGGAGATCGCCGCCGATCCGAGGACCATCGAGCGTTTCCGGAACGAACTCAAGCTCGCCCGCAGGATCCGCCATCCGCGCGTCTGCCAGATGTTCGACCTCAACCAGGAGCGGGGCACCTATTACATTGCCATGGAATATGTTTCTGGGGAGGACCTGAAGAGCTTTCTCAGGCGGTCGAAGGAGCTCGCGGTCGGGACGGCGATCGCCATCGCCCGGCAGGTCTGCGAAGGGTTGGCCGAGGCGCATAAATCGGGCGTCGTCCATAGGGACCTCAAACCGTCGAACATCATGATCGACCGGGAGGGCAACGCCCGAATCATGGACTTCGGGATCGCTCGGTCGCTCGAAGCTAAGAGGATAACCGGGGCGGGCGTCATGATCGGGACACCTGAGTACATGAGCCCGGAGCAGGTTGAGGGGAAAGAGACGGACCGCCGCTCGGACATTTACTCGCTGGGCGTCATCCTCTTCGAGATGGTGACAGGCCGGCTGCCGTTCGAGGGAGACACAGCCCTGAGCATCGCGGTGAAGCACAAAACCGAGCCTCCGCCCGACCCGCGCGAGCTCGCACCGCAGATTCCCGAAGACCTGGCCCGGCTCATCTTGCGGTGCTTGGAAAAAGACAAGGAGAAACGGTTTCCGAACGCGGAAAATGTGCTTTTCGAGCTCGTCCGCATCGAGCAGGCGGTGCCGGCCGCGGAGCGCTCCCGGCCCGTCGCGAAGCGCCGGCCGCTCACCTCCCGCGAGGTCACCGTGACCTTCGGCTTGAAGAAAATCGCCGTCTCTGCCCTGGCCGTCGTCCTGCTCGCCGCCGCGGCTCTATTCCTCTGGAAACCGTGGTCGGGGAAGAAAGCGCCGATTCTGGCGGGAGGCGGATTAGCGTTGGCCGTTCTCAATTTCGAAAACACTTCGCGGGATGAGAGCTTGGACGATTGGAAGACGGGGATTCCTTACTTGCTAATCACGGACCTGGACCAGTCCAAGTTCCTTTCGGTGCTGAGCTACGACCGGGTTTTTGGGATTCTCAAGAATCTGGCCCTTCAGGACGCGGCAGGATACTCCAGCTCGGATCTGGCCAGAATAGCGAGGGAATGCCGGGCAACTCATACGGCTTCGGGGAGCATCATGCGGGCCGGAGAAAAAATCATCGTCGTCCTGGCGGTCAAGGATCACAATACAGATAAAGTCCAGCAGACGAAATTCGATTGCGGCGGGGAAGCCGAAATTCCTTCCCTGGTCGACAGGATGACGACCCGGATCAAGGAGATCCTGGGCTTGACGCGGTCCCAGATCACCGGTGACTTCGATGCCCCGGCGGTCGACGTCACCACGAGTTCCATTGAAGCCCTCAAGCTCTATAACGAGGGGAGAAGGCTGTACTTGGCCGGGGAAGACGAGAAGAGCATTCCCCTTATGCTCATGGCTGTCGAGAAGGATCCGGAATTCGCCCTGGCCTACCGATCGCTCTGCGCGGTCTTGAACCAGCAGGGGCGTAAGGAAGAGGCCAGCCGGTATCTCCAGAAGGCCCTGGAATTCAGCGGCAAGGCTTCTGTCAAAGAACGCTTCTGGATCCAGATCGACTATTATCATCAATCGGAAAAAACTTATGATAAGGCACTCGAGACCTGTCAGAATTGGCTGGGTCTTTTTCCCGATGACACCCATGCCATGATGTTAGCCGGCCGACAGCACTTGGCCATGGAAGACTTCGACCTGGCCGTCAAACTCCTGGACATGAGCATCCAGAAGGGTGACGTGAATCCTTTCTCTTTTTACTGGCTCGGGCTGGCTTATTGCGTATCCGGAGCTTATGAAAAAGGTCGACATGCGGCTGAACTCGGCCTGAGCATCCACCCGGATAGTTTTCTGATTGCATCGATCCTCTTTAATAATTACGTCTCCCAGGGAAAAATCGACGAAGCCCAGGCTTGGCTGGAAGAATATACCGCGAAAAGACCAGGTCTATGGGCCGACTTGAGCATGGGGGATCTGTCCCTTTTACAGGGGAAGTATGCCGAGGCGGCGGTGATATTCGCGAAAAATGATCCTTCGAGCTACTACATTAGAGATCGTCTTCCTTTCCTGAGGTTGGCGGAGGGAAGAATCGGTCAAGCGATTGAACTGGCCCGCAGCGCGGATGATCATCGTTCGCTGATCTACTTGAACTATCGGGCGGGAAATTTTAAGGAAGCCCTAGCTGAATCGCAGAAGGCTCTTCAAGATGCCCTTGAGGAGGGCAGCCTCAGCAATCAGGCCTGGTCGCTCCAGATGAGAGGGCTGGTTGATTTGGCCATGGGGTCGATGGACGCGGCGGGGCAAACGGCTGCCGAGCTCGAACGGTGCGTGCAAGGGGCACCGATTAAAAAGCTCGTACGCCATCATCATTTTCTCAGGGGAATGATCGAACACGCAGCCGGCCGCTACGACAACGCCGTCGTTTATCTGAAGAAAGCCATCACTCTGCTGCCGGGGGAATCGTGGGAGCTGGGCTATTCCTGGCATTCTCTTTTCTACGACGGACTGGCGGCGGTGTACTTCAAGGCGGGGGACTTGGCCCGGGCCGAGGAGGCGTATCGGAAAATCCAATCGCTCGCTCTCGCCAGGCTTCGATATGGCGACATCTATACCGCGAGCTTCTATTGGCTCGGGCGGATAGCAGAAAGTCGGAGCAGGAAGGCCGATGCGGCGGAGAATTATCAGAAGTTCCTCGACCTCTGGAAAAATGCCGACCCGGGCCTGCCTGAAGTCGAAGACGCGAAGAAGCGCCTGGCTGGCTTGAATAGGCCATAGATAGGCCCGGCGCAATCAGATGGCCCGGCCTATTTCTTGAAGAAGTAATCGATCTCCCACTCGGCGGTTTCGCGCGCGTCCGAGCCGTGGGTCGCGTTGCGCTCGATCGAGAAGCCGTGATCGTGGCGGATGGTGCCGGGCTTGGCCAGGGCAGGGTCGGTGGCGCCCATGACGTCGCGCCAGAGCTTGATGGCGTTTTCGGCCTCGAGGACCATGATGACGACCGGACCCGAGGACATGAACTCGGTCAGGCTGTCGTAGAAACCCCTTTCCTTGTGGACGATGTAGAAGCCCTTGGCCTCGTCCTTGGTCAGGTGGACGAGCTTCATCCTGACGATGGAGAAGCCCTCCGCCTCGATGCGCCCGATGATCTTGCCGATGATCCTTTTCTTCGTGGCGTCGGGCTTAATGATGGCCAGGGTCTTGTCCATGGGGCGCTCCTTCGGGGGAATTCGAATCCGATATTACGCATCTTCAGGCGGGGAGTCAACCCGGGCGCCGGTCCGGAGGCGCGCGGAACCTCGCCGGCCTTGACAAGTGGGGGTTTCGGATTTAGCATTTAACCATGGGAAAACAAGAAGATCGGAAAATCGTTACCAGGCGGGACGTCCTCAAGCTGGCCGGGACGGCCGCAGCCTTCTGCACCTCCTTCGGCTTTCTTCACGGAAGCCAGACCGGCGGGGCCGTGCAGGGTAAGCATCTCAGCGCGAACGTCAACAAAGAGCTCCAGATCAAGTGGCAGCAGGCCGAGATCAAGTGGTACAGCGGGGACGTGCTCCTGCACTCCGGAGAATTCCCGGCCAAGGTCTTGAAGCACCTCCAGAGCGACGAGATGGCGACCGTCGAGATCAAGTGGTTCCGGAGCGGCAAGCTTCAACAGAACCTGGGGAAGATCGCCGCCAACCGCTGAAGCCGCGCCTTTGGATTTTGATTTTTGCCTCGAACGAGAAAGCCCCTTCTCCTTTTCCTGCCGTGTTTGCGGCCGCTGCTGCACGGGCAAGGTCATCATGGCCGGTCCCCACGAAATATTGGGGATGGCGGGCGTCCTGGGGATCGGCACGACCGAGTTCCTGTCCCTCTATACCGATAACGGGGGCACGACCCTGCGTTCGGAGGCGGACGGCCGCTGTGTATTCCTGACGCCGTCCGGCTGCCGAGTCCATGCCAGGCGGCCCCTGGTCTGTCGGCTTTATCCCCTGGGCAGGACGACCAACGAGAGGGGAGAGGAACGGTTCGCCGTCTTTCCCGCGCAACCCGAATGCGAGGCCGTCGTGGGGCGCGACGGGACGGTCGCGGCCTTCCTGGAGTCGCAGGGCGTCGCGCCCTACCTGGGATGGTCGCGCCGTTACGGTGAGCTCTACCGGCGCATGCTCGGGCTCCTCGAACGGCTCGATATACAGGGCAAGATAGACGCTCCTGCGGCCGACGCGCCCGCGCCTGAAGCAGGCGTCACTGAAACCCCCGCCGTCGAACCGTCCGCGGATCGCTCCCCCCTTTCCTCATGGCAGGATGTCGACGCCTCGCTCGCGGAATATTGCTCCGCGCACGGATCGGCGGTGCCGAAGGAGATCGACGAAGCGATCGCCCTCCACCTCCGGGCCATAGAGGAATGGCTGGACGACCTGGAATCCCGGCTCACGCTGCCGGGTGACTCCGAAGGAGACCGAGAACCATGAACTTCCGTGAACCCGTCATCTTGGGCCGGACAGGACTTCGCGTCGGGCGCCTGGGCATCGCCTCGGGGTACGGAGCGCCCACTGCGGGCATCGAAGAGTCGTTCGAGCGCGGCTGCAACTACTTCACCTGGGGCACGGTCATCAAAGGCTATAAGCCCGAGATGCGGCAGGCGCTGAAGAATATCGTCGCCAAGGGACAGCGCGACCGCCTCGTGCTAGCGGCCTTTACCTACGCCCATAACAATTATTTCACCGAGCGGATGCTCAGGCGGGGGCTGAAGAGCGCCGGCCTGGATCACGCCGACGTTCTCATCCTGGGGTATTTCTCACGCGGCGTACCGCGCCGCCTCATCGACGGGGCGCTAAAGATGAAGGAGAAGGGGCTCACACGCTTCATCGGAGTTTCCAGCCACAACCGGAAGCTCCTCGGGGAGCTGGGACGGGACGGGGAGTTCGATGTCCTTCACTTCCGCTATAATGCCGCCCACCGCGGCGCGGAGACGGACATCTTTCCATGCTTGAGTGGGGAAAAACGGCCCGGGACCGTGGCTTTCACCGCCACCCGCTGGGGCCAGCTCCTGAATCCGAAAAAGATGCCGCCGGGTGAGAAGCCGCCCGCCGCGCCGGATTGCTACCGCTTCGTGCTCTCCCATCCCGCGGTCGATGTCTGCATCTCCGGCGCGAAGTCAGTCGAGCAGATGCGCGAGAACCTGAGCCTCCTCGATGGCGGGCCTATGGACGAGGACGAGCTTGCCCGGATGCACCGAATCGGCGACTATATCCTCGGCAAGCCCAGGCGCTAGCGGCTCGAAGCGGCCCTGACGGGGCGGGAGGCCCTCACGACCCGCCGCTGAAAAGTATTCGCCCTGCGGAGTTGACAGCAGGCCCAACCGGGCTCATAATAAGTCAGAAAGTGAGAAAATCAGAATATCTTATTAGCCAGCGGATATTTTGGAGAAAATCATGGAAGAGCTGATCAGCGTGAGAAAAAAGGGGCAGGTCACGCTTCCTTTATCAATGAGAAAAAAACTCAATATCGCTGACGGGAGCATCGTCTTGTCCAAGATCGTCGATGACGCCATCGTCCTCATCCCCCAGGAAACGGTCGACCGCGACCAGGCCTGGTTTTGGAAGGAGAAGTGGCAGAAGCTCGAAGCCGAAGCCGGACGGGATATTTCCGAAGGACGGACGATGACGTTCGACTC
>Ga0315293_10002945_pt1 | contig 16390 bp, 10 predicted proteins | sample YL17G13_20_MG_FD_203071 | JGI IMG/M metagenome (GOLD analysis project Ga0315293, IMG submission 203071) | Sediment microbial communities from Yellowstone Lake, YNP, Wyoming, USA - YL17G13_20 | ecosystem: Environmental > Aquatic > Freshwater > Lake > Sediment | place: USA: Wyoming | collected...
CTCGTTGCTTGAACTGTTTGACATGTTTCGTAAATGAATACCGGCAGGACAATTTTCTGCTCGGCCGCCTGGTACACCGGAGCGAGTGGAATACCGAAGCGGGCCGAACCCAAACTGCCAGTATCGCCAAGAGTCAGAAGTGAGCGTTTGTTTCTGATAAGGTCGAATCCGATCTCCCCGATGCGCCAGCACCTGATCATGTGATCGCTATACCCGTGGTTGGCTTCGTTCAGAAGCGATTGCTTGATTCCTGCGATGGATGAAGCGTGCCGGATTCTATCGGCGCGGTGTACGAATCGCCCTAGTACCGCGGAAAAGCTTCCCCGGTCGGAGAGGCTGACGGCAAGCGAGTGGGCCGTTCGCTCAAGGTACGCCATGAAGTCGTCCGCCGAGCGATTTTCGTCGAATTCCGACATCTCCAGGTACAGCCCGAACGCGATGGCGATCTCTATAGTCGCACGGCCGCGAAGCCTGTCTGCCCTTATCGCATGGAGCAACTCTTTGAGAGAGTAGATGTTCAGGTAATGGACTCTCTCCCGTAGGGACGACTGGTCGACGATTCTGAGTGAATCATCAACCCACTCGATGAGTTTGATCGTTTGCGAGGTGGGCATACACCAGTGTCCGCTGGGTTCCGCTCCGAGAAATACCTGACAGTGGGTGGACTATGCGCTGGGGCGTGTTTCCAGTAAGCCTATCATGTTGTTGCAGCAAGCGCAAATGTTTCACGGGCATCGGATCCAATGACTATTTTGTCAAGTCGAAGAATTAGGGGACGGAGCGCCAAATATGAGTGAATAGGGACGGAGCGCCAGATATATATTAACGAGATGCCCCGCAAAGCCCGTCTCTCTCCCGCAGCGTCCTTCTTCCACGTCATGGCTCGTGGCATTGAGGGACGCGACATTTTCGCAACCGATGAAGACAGAGAGCGTTTCCTCGGGCTCCTTTCCACTGGACTTGCACGAACGGGTTACGCCTGCTATGCGTGGGCGCTCATGAGGAACCACTACCACCTGGTGCTTCGGTCGAGCGACGTTCACTTGTCGGCACTCATGCGTCCGCTCAACGCGGCGTACGCGCAGGGGTTCTCCAAGGCTCATAGTCGCACGGGATATTTGTTCCAAGGCAGGTACAAGTCCGTGGTCACGCAGGATCAGGGCTATGTCGAGCAGTTGGTCCGCTACGTCCATGCAAATCCGTTGCGTGTCGGGGTATGCAAGACGCTCACGGATCTCGCGAACTACCGCTGGACCGGTCACGCCGTGCTCATGGGTACGAGAGAGGCTGCTTTTCAGGATACTTGGCCGGTCCTTCGAAGATTTGGTCGGACTGTGGCGGATGGCCGCAAGGGCTATGCTGAATTCATCGCAGAAGCAGTGAACCAGTCCAGTGAGAGTCTGTCGGTCTTGCGCAAAGGGAACACCGATCGCGATGGGCGAACTCCGGGATCGTACGTGATTGGCGATCCGGAATTTGTTCGGAGCGTGATCGCGAAGGAACGCGAGAACCGCCTTCGAATTGCACGCCACCAACTTGAGCGGCTATCGATTGAGGATCTGGCAGCGAAGTTCGCTGCCGCTGCGGGGATCACGCCTGAGGATCTCCTCCGTCGTGCACGCGGTAATTATCGTGCAGCGGCTCGCAAGGTGTTTGCGTACGTCTGTTGCCGCGAGTACGGGTTCACCATTGTTGACGTTGCGCGGTACCTCGGGCATACTCACTCACCAATGTCGCTGGCTGTCAGGCAGGGGGGGCAGTTGTGGGCTAGCCCGGATTTTGCTGAAGTTCAAATGGCGCTCCGTCCCTGAGCATTCTATATTATTTGTGTAATGGAACGATCGGGCGTTCTCGCGAGGAGGCAACGCATGTACGCAATCCGCATCATGAAAGACGTCGATTCCGAGCGGATCACTTTGCCGGAACTCAAGCCGTTTATCGGGCGGAAGGTTGAGATCATCGTGATGGATGGAGAGTGTTCGGTATCAGTTCCGAGCAGTCCAGAGCGCAGTCTTGCAGGTTCGGTTGTGCGCTATGATGACCCGTTTGGCTCGGCTGTTTTCGAAGACGACTGGGAGGCTTTGCGGTGATACTTTTGGACACGCACATCTTCGTCTGGCTTGTCGCATAGGGAGAAGGTCTCTCTCCGGCGGAACGGGGATGGCTCGAGGCGCATCGCTCCGAAGGTTACGCCGTGTCAGTCATGTCATGCTGGGAGATTGCCAAGAAAGCTGAAATCGGTAAGCTCGTTCTGGACCGCCCGGTTCAGGACTGGCTCGATGGGGCACTGCGTCTGCCAGATGTTCAACTCTTGGATTTGTCAATGCCCATTGTCATCGAGTCCACGAGACTTCCTCAAGGCTTTCACAGGGACCCAATCGACCAGATTATTGTCGCAACCGCACGCGTTCTGAAATGCCCTCTCTTCACCAGGGACCGCAAGATCCTCCAATACCCGAACGTGGTTACCATCAAGGTCTGAGAGACCGACCCCCAAGATCCAGCTCTATGACCGCTGCCTGATGCCTGCTGACCGCTCCCCTCCACCGCCGCATCTCCAGATTCCCCCTACAGATACGACGAATGAGCAAACGGCATACCACATATTGTGTGTTCAAACAGATTTTTGTCTTGACTTGGGTTTTTCTGGGGTCATATATTAGGTCAGTACGATTGCAGAAACAGATGCCGATCCCCCAAGGGGTTCGATCGACAACCGCGGCGGCCCACAATCCATAGTGGAGGGGTGGCGGGTCTCCGATCCTCAATACTCACCGATTCCAGCACAGAGCAGGAGCCAACAACATGCTTGTAGAGGGCGCAACGTCAACCAAAGTCAGCACCGTAAAGTCGGTGAAGTCGGCTGTGGCCGCAGTTCGTTCCGAAATGCATCCCGAAGTGTCCGCGCTCAAGGAAATGTTGACAAAGAAAAAGGCGGATCTCACCGAGAACGCCCGTGTCGTGCTGGCCAAGCGCTACCTCGTGCGCGACGACCAGGGCACTGTGTGTGAAGAGCCCGAAGACATGTTCTTCCGCGTGGCGGAGAATATCGCCGGCGCCGAGAAGATCTTCAACCCCGACGCCTCGGTCGAGCCCTGGATCGAGCGCTTCTACGACACCATGATTGCGCTGGACTTCCTGCCCAATTCTCCCACGCTCATGAATGCCGGCCGCGAGCTGCAGCAGCTCTCGGCGTGCTTCGTGCTGCCGGTGGGCGACTCCATGGAAGAAATCTTCACCTCTGTCAAGAACACCGCGCTTATTCACAAAAGCGGCGGCGGCACCGGCTTCTCCTTCTCGCACATTCGGCCCAAGAACGATCGCGTGAAGTCAACCAAGGGCATCTCGTCCGGGCCGCTCTCCTTCATGCGCGTGTTCGACATGGCCACCGAAACAGTCAAGCAGGGCGGCACCCGTCGCGGCGCAAACATGGGCATTCTGCATTGCACGCACCCCGAAATTCTCGACTTCATGGAAATGAAAGAGCGCGATGGCGTGCTCTCCAATTTCAATCTCTCGGTTGCCATCAGCAACGAATTCATGGAAGCTCTCAAGCGCAACGACGAATACCCGCTCAAGAGCCCACGTACCGGCGAAATCGTCGGACGTCTCAGCGCGCCCAAGGTGTTCAAGCGTCTGGTTGAGCTGTCGTGGAAGAATGGTGAGCCGGGTATGATTTTCATCGATCGCATCAACGAGAGCAACCCCACTCCGCACATTGGCGCCATGGAGAGCACCAACCCGTGTGGCGAGCAGCCACTGCTGCCCTACGAGTCGTGCAACCTCGGCTCCATCAATCTGGCCAACATGATCACCGAAGAGAACGGTGTCAAGAAGGTCAACTACGCCAAGCTGGGCGAGACCGTGCGCACCGCTGTTCGCTTCCTCGACAATGTGATCGAAGTGAACCACTACCCCCTCCCCGAAATCGACAAGATGACCAAGAGCAACCGCAAGGTTGGTCTGGGCGTTATGGGTTTTGCCGACATGCTGGTCGAGTTTGGCGTCCCCTACAACTCGCATGCAGCCGCAAGCCTTGCCGAAGAAACCATGAAGTTCATTCAAGACGAGGGCCGCAAGGTGAGCGCGTTCCTGGCTACCGAGCGCGGCGTGTTCCCCAACTTCAAGGGCTCCATCTACGACAAGCCCGACGGATTGCGCTTGCGCAATGCCACCATCACTACCATTGCACCCACGGGTACGCTCTCCATGATCGGCAGTTGCTCCTCGGGCATCGAGCCGCTCTTTGCCATTGCCTACGAGAAGAACGTGCTTGACGGAAAGAAGTTCCTCGAGGTGCACCCCGCATTCGAGCGTATCGCAAAGGAAGAGGGCTTCTACTCCGACGAATTCATGCGCATGGTTGCCGAGAGCGGCAGCCTCAACAAGATTTACGGTATCCCCAAGCGCATTCGCGACATCTTCGTTACCGCGCACGACATCGAGCCCCGCTGGCACATCACGCTGCAGGCAGCCTTTCAGAAGTACACCGACAATGCAGTCTCCAAGACGGTCAATTTCCGCAACAACGCAACCACCGCCGATGTCGAAGAGGTCTTCCGCTACGCCTACGAGCTTGGGTGCAAGGGCGTGACCGTATACCGCGACGGATCGCGCGCCAACCAGGTGCTCACCTCCGGTAAGGGTGGCGCTCATGGCGCTCCTGCCGCCGATGGTGCTCCCAGACTCCAGCCGCGCCCGCGTCCGGCCATCACCCACGGTCGCACGTTCAAAACGAAGACAGGTTGCGGTAACCTCTATGTCAACGTCAACTCCGACGAACACGGGCTGTGCGAGGTGTTCACGCAAATGGGCAAGAGCGGTGGTTGTGCAGCGTCAAACTCCGAGGCTGTGGGCCGCATGATCTCTCTGTCGCTGCGCTCTGGTGTCGATGCCAAGGCTATTGTCGAACAGCTCCGCGGTATTCGTTGCCCGGTTCCCACCTGGAACGAGGGCGAAATGATTCTCTCCTGCGCCGATGCTATTGGTCGCGTGCTCGAACGCGCGCTGCAAGAGCTCGGTCTTCTCAACGCCGTTGCTGCCGGCAGCAGCGCCGTCACCGTCAGTACCGGAGCCACCAAGCAGATCGCGCTTGCCGGTATCGCGAACATGGGCCTGTGCCCGCAGTGCCCCGAATGCGGCGGCATGATGGAACACGAAGGCGGATGCGCGGTGTGCCGCACATGCGGTTTCAGCAAGTGCATGTAGCGAGAACTGCGCAGTAGCCTCAGTGCAGCGGTTGACATACGCGCGGACCGGAGAACTTCTCTGGTTCGCGCGTTTCTTATTACTGGACGTGGCGCCGGCAGTGTTGCGGCGGAATCAAGCAAGTAGGACAATGCCTCTGGATAGCACTGCGCCGGGTGTGGGGCGGGCACCGTTCGAGGCGTGCGACCTGCATCATGCCCCCACCCACGAGGCGAGGAGGTGCACGTCTTCGCCTGGTCCTGGCGCGTCCGGACATCTGGCGCCACCCTCAACTCCGACACTCCTGTCCAGCAATCCACGGCCCATTGCGCGCAACCAACCTTGCACACGAGGCCCCCGGTCCGCGCCAAGCCCGGCATCCATCTCAGGACACTCTCAGAAATGAGAATCCCCCATCGAAGCGCCGATCGAAGACGTCTGCACTCGTGATCCCGTTGCCAATGGGACCGGCAGCGCCTCCTTCGGTCCGGCAATTGCTGGGTAGTACAATCCATCCCGTCGAGGCAGTCGTCAATGCGTGCGGATGCTGTCTGCGGCGTCGAGGCAGTCTCGACCGGTACCACCGAACCACTGTCCGGCACCAGCCGGCTCAACAAGGAGGACGCTATGCCAACCAAGAAAATCATCGCAGTTGTCGGCGCAACCGGTGCACAGGGCGGAGGGCTTGTGCGGGCCATCCTCAACGACCCCAGCGGTGGTTTCTCCGTCCGCGCGATCACTCGAGACGTCACCTCCGACAAAGCCAAGGCTCTGGCCAAGCTGGGCGCCGAGGTGGTTGCCGGGGACGTTGATGACATCGAGAGTCTCAAGCGCGCGTTCAAGGGAGCGTACGGCGCCTACTGCGTCACGTTCTTCTGGGCGCACTTCTCGCCTGACAAAGAGAGAGCCGAAGCTGTCTCGATGGCCGCTGCCGCAAAGGACGCAGGAGTGCAACACGCCATCTGGTCAACCTTCGAAGACACGCGCAAGTTCATCCCCCTCACCGACAATCGGATGCCCACGCTGCAGGGCAGGTACAAGGTGGCCCACTTCGATGCAAAGAGTGAGGCTGACCATGTATTCACAGATCTTGGCGTCCCCACAACATTCCTGCTGACCTCATTCTACTGGGAGAATCTCATCTATTTCGGGTTGGGTCCCAAGAAGGGCCCAGACGGAAAGCTGGCAATCACATTCCCCATGGGAGACAAGAAGCTTCCGGGCATTTCGGCTGAGGACATCGGCAAGTGCGCGTATGGAATCTTCAAGCGAGGTCGCGAGTTCATCGGGAAGACCGTCGGCGTTGCGGGCGAGCACCTCACTGGCGCGCAGATGGCAGCAGCCCTCACAAAGGCACTGGGCAAGGACGTGCATTTCAACGACGTGCCGGCAGATGTGTACCGTGGATTCGGCTTCCCTGGTGCAGAGGACATGGGCAACATGTTCCAGTTCAAGCGCGACTTTGAGAAGGAGTATTGCGGGGCGCGGAACCTCGACGTGGTCAGGACTCTGAACCCGGAACTGCTGACGTTTGAGAAGTGGCTTGCCGCGAACGGGAGCCGGATTCCGCTTGAGTAGCGGTGGGAGTCGGAGCCGGTTCGGAGGGCAGTGGCACGGAACGACCCCGGCCGGAGCCCGCCGATCGCCGCGAAGGCTCAGCCGAGGCCATGGTCTTGCCGACGGGGCACGATGCTCGTGGGTGTCGCGCACCGGGTGGTTGAGGCTTGGGATCGCCCCATGACGCGCCACCCGGCTTCGCCACCCAGCCCTCCCGCCTCTTAGCCCACTCTGTTGCTGGGCCTCAGAGCCGAATGCCTGCACTCGCGGCTAGTATTTTCATGCGGATACCCAACCCCGGAACCTGCATGTTCGAACTGACGCCCGACCTCCCTCCACACAACGCTTCCGACCCCCTATACCTCGGCCTCGATGTCGGCTCCACCACAGTCAAGGCTGTGGTCATGGACGCTGCCGACCGCGTGCTGGCCAAGGTGTATCGGCGCCACAACGCGCGCCAACCCGAGGTGGTGCGTGAGTTTCTGGTCGAGATCGAGCGGCTCTTCCCCAACCGCACGATTCGCGGCTACATCACGGGCAGCGGCGGTCGAGGGGTTGCCCATCTGGTCAATGCCATGTTCGTGCAAGAGGTCAATGCCGTCACCTATGCGGTTGAGCGGCTCCACCCAGATACTGGCTCCGTCATTGAGCTGGGGGGCCAGGATGCCAAGGTCATCATCTGGAAGACCGACGAGAACGGGCTCAAGAGCACACTCACCTCCATGAACGACAAGTGCGCAGGCGGTACGGGCGCCACCTTCGACCGGATACTGGCGAAGACCGGCATGCATCCCGACGATGCTTCGCGGGTGCGCGCCGAGGGCAAGACTGTGCACCACATTGCCGCCAAGTGCGGCGTGTTCGCCGAGACTGACGTGGTGGGTCTTCTCAAGGCCGGTGTTGACCAGTCGGAGATCGTGGTGTCGGTCTGCACTGCAATTGCCAAGCAGAACCTCGAGGTGCTGGTTCGCGGCAATGTTCTGCGCGACAAGGTCCTGCTGCTGGGAGGTCCTCACCGGTACCTGCCGGCCCTGGCCGATGTGTGGCGCCGCCATATTCCGCTCACGTGGGAGCTGCATCGCTGGACACCTGCAGCGCGTCCGGTCGAGGAACTCATCCTGGCGCCCCCGGATGCACAGTACTTTGCGGCAATCGGTGCAGTGATGTTCGGCAGAGAGTCCGAGAACCTCTTCGCGGCGTTTCACCATGGCGCTGAGCATGACAACACGTTCCACGGGGTTGGGGATCTCGACGCGTACATCTCGCACGGACGCCTGGTCAAGCTGGAGTCGTCGGGAGCGGTGCGCGAGGGACTCGTCAAGTCTGCGCAGGAGCTTGCGGATTTCGGCGCCAGGCATGCAATCCCTCCGTTCACTCAGCCGCAGTACGCTCGTGGAACTCGCGTGCGCGGCTACGTGGGCGTGGATGGCGGCTCCACCAGCTCAAAAATGGTGCTGGTTGACGAAGAGGGCGGCCTGGTCTACCGCGACTATGTGTTGTCAAAAGGCAATCCCATCATCGACGTGCGTGAGATGTTCGGTCGCATGGGTGCGTGGGCCCGCGACCGCAGTATCGAGCTGGAGGTGCTGGGCACTGCGGTGACCGGCTATGCCTCGTCGATCCTTACCGAGGCATTCAGCTTCGACGTGTCGGTGGTGGAGACCGTGGCGCACATGCGGTCTGCGGTCACGTACTACGGTGATATCGACATCATCTGCGATGTGGGCGGGCAGGACATCAAGGTGCTCTTCATGAAGCACGGCCGGGTGGCGGATTTCAAGCTCAACACGCAGTGCAGCGCAGGCAATGGGTTCTTCCTCCAGAGCATGGCCGACCAGTTCGGGGTGCCGATCCAGGAGTATGCAGCGCGCGCGTTCACAGCCACCAAGGCGCCTGCATTCAACTACGGGTGCGCGGTGTTCATGGAACAGGATCGCGTCAACTTTCAGCAAATGGGCTGGACCAACGACGAGATCATGGCAGGTCTGGCGCTGGTGTTACCGCTCAACATCTGGAACTACGTGGTGCAGGATGTGAACATCGCGCGGTTCGGGCATCGCATTGTGCTGCAGGGCGGCACGCAGAAGAACCTTGCGGCTGTCAAGGCGCAGGTCGACTACATCAAGAGCAAGGCGCCGCACGCCGAAGTGCATGTGCACAAGCATGCGGAGATCTGCGGCGCCATCGGCGCCGCGCTCGAGGCGCGTTTCACGGCCCGAGGCGTGACGTCGAGTTTCATCGGCATTGACAAGGCGGCGGCTGTCACGTTCACGACCCGCAATGACGCGACCACACGCTGCGGGTTCTGCGGCAACCGATGCACGCGCACCTTCATCGACATTGCGCGCGACGGCGGACGAACCGTGCGCTACATCTCCGGCTACGGCTGCGAACGTGGCATGGCGGACGACGCCGAGCGCATGCGTGCCCGGGAGAAGGAGAAGGTGGAGTTGCGCAAGTCCTTCCCCGATCTGGTGCATCACGCAAGCGTCGAGGCGTTTGCGGAGTTCCCGCTGCCGCTCAACCCGAAGCTGCCGGGTCTGGACGTGCAGGAGATGCGCGGCAAGTTCCGGATCGGCATTCCCCGGGTGCTCAACATGTTTCTCTACACCCCGTTCTTCAGCACGTACCTTCGCGCGCTGGGTGTGGGCAGCGTGGTGTACAGCGACTACACCTCGCAGACGCTGTGGAGCGAGGGGAACAAGTGGGGCGCGATCGACCCCTGCTTCCCGGCCAAGGTGGCTCCCGCCCACATCCACAATCTGCTCAGCAAGCAGGGACTCACGCACATCTGTTTCCCGCGCATCACGCACCTCGAGTCGATTGTGGTGAACACGTCAGGCAACAACGCCTGTCCCATCCAGATGGGTACGCCGGAAGTGGTGGACGCAGCGTTCACCAAGGATCGCGACGTGTTCGGGGATCATGGCATCACGTACTGGAAGCCTCTTGTCAACCTGGAGCGGCACAACGAGGCGACCGACATGCTCTTCGACTATTTCGCAACGCCACTGCGGTTGACTCGTGCGGAGAACGCCCGGGCAGTGCGTTGCGCCTATGCTGCCATGGATGCGTACTACGCAGACCTGCGGCGTCGCGGAGCCGGGATCCTCAACCGGCTCGTTGACGAAGACCGCATCGGCATTCTCATGATCGGGCACCCGTACCACAACGACCCGGGGCTCAACCATGGGATTCTCGAGGAGTTCCAGATGCGCGGATTTCCCGTGCTGTGCATCGAGTCGCTGCCGGTTGACAACGCGTTTCTGGGCGCCTTGTTTGGCGATAGTGCATCGCGCGAGGTGGATGATGTGTGGTTGCGCAACTTCAACCGCAACATCAACCTGAAGGTGTGGGCAGCCAAAGTGGCGGCGCGGCACCCGAATCTTGCGGTGGTGGACCTGTCGAGCTTCAAGTGCGGCTTCGACGCGCCCACCTATTCGTATATCGACAATATCCTTGACGCATCAGAAACCCCGCACTTCCTGTTTCACGACATCGACCAGAACAAGCCGCGGGCAACGTTTGCGATTCGGATACTGACGATCGAGTACTTCCTGAGGTTGGAGGAGAAGAGATTGCGGGAGAAAGTGAGATTGTCGACATTGGTGGGGGTGGGGCGGACGTCGGCAGGGGCGGAGTGAGTTCCGTGTGCCACGGTCCCCCCGGACCGTGGTCCTGGTTGCGCCGAGAGACGACGAGGTCCCAGAGCTTCCTGGCTGAGACATGCACGGTCGAGGGCGACCGTGGCACACGCATGGGTGCATCGATTGCAGGATCACCAGTCCGAGGGTGAGCGGGCGCAGGCAAGGGACCCACGGGGTCTTCGGCATTCCCCTGCGTCGGGGGATTCTTCGATGTGCGCGCCATGGATCTTCGGGCGGTTCGTAACTCGTAACTCGCTTGCTCGTAACTCGTCACTGATTGGCACGGTCCTGACCGAGGCTGTTGATTGGCATAGCGCGATATCGGCGAGTATATGACCACCACCATCAAGCAACCAAAATTCGCCCGTCCTGTTCAATGGCGTGGCTACGCCAATCCGCCGTGGCGCATGGTCGACAAGAAGTCGGTCACCATACTCTACAACTTCGTGGAGCGGCGCAAGTCGTTCTTCATGCGAGCCTACTGGGAACGTCATGGCTTCCGCTACGAGGACATGGGCGACCACATCAAGGAGGACGTGCGGTGGGGCAAGGAGTTCGGCAACCGCATGGAATGCAATCCCATGTACTTCACAAGCGGGAGCCTTCTGCGCAATCTTTTCCGTATCCACAAGGACACGGGCCTCTCCAAGGATGAAATTGTCAAGCGCTACATCTTCGTTGGCGGGGGCGGACAGTGCGGGCCGTGCCGCTACGGCATGTATCCCCAGGAGTATTGGAAGGCGCTCAACGATGCGGGGTTCCGGGATTTTCGAACCGTCATCTTCTCGTCTGGCTTCTCCCGCGAAAAACAGCCGCGAGACGCCTCGCTCAAACTGAACCTGCCATTTCGAGTCAACATGGCATATTCGTTCATTCTGGGCGACCTCATGCACATTGCCGAGTGCGCACTGCGGCCCTATGCCACCGACAAGCGCAGGGCCTTGCGCGCCATTGTTCGGGCGGAACGCGTCGTGCTCAGTGCATTCCGATCGCGATGGTTCTTCTTTGCCGTGCCTGCGGCCCTGGCGCGGGTGGGGCGCATGTTCGCACGGATACCGCGCGAGAATTCCACACTACCACTCATCTACGTGACCGGCGAGTTCTTCGCAAACCTGGCGCACAACGAGGGCAACTACAACCTGCGCCGATTCATCATGGACGAGGGGTGCGAGGCCTATCCCGGGCTCTTCACCAACCGGGTGATGTACGACTTCTGGCGGCAGATCAAGCTCTTTGGCCGGCAGTTGCGGTATGGCAAGGGACTGCGCACGAAGTGGGAGGCGCTCTACGCGATTGTCGAAGCCACCAGTCGCGCAGCATTTGTCAACTTCATCTACACCTGGCTGCGCGACAAACTCGATCCGGCGGCATTTGGCGGTCGGTCGGAGCTCTACGACTTCGATATGTTGGCCAAACTCGGCCACGACTACTACCACCCCGAGATCTTTGGCGGCGAGGGAAACCTGGAGATCGCCGAGGCTCTGCACTATGCGGGCACGGTTGACGGGTTCATCTCATCAAAGCCGTTCGGGTGCCTTTCGTCGTCGGGCGTCTCCGATGGCGTGCAGGCAAAGATCACGGCCATGCACCCGGATCTCAACTTCTTGTCAATTGAGACAAGCGGCGACAACGAAGTCTCTATCCTCAGCCGCGTGTCGATGATGCTGTTTAAGGCCAAGCAGAAGGTGAGTCGGCAGCCGGCGCGGGTTTGACCGCGCAGTTGGTGGCGCGTATGGCTTGGTGTGGTGTTCACGGAGAATCAACGGCTTGCTTGACCGCTGAGGTCTGCCCGCTGCGGGTCGCGCCGCATCCCGCCATGCGGGAAGGGGCACGACGGCTCCCGCATCGCCCGAGCGAGGCGTTGGCTGCGGCTCCGCCGCGCCAGTCTACTTCCAGCCCAACCCCGCCTGCTTGAAGTACTTGTCGTACTCCCGATACGCAAACGAGATCCTGCGCACATCGGCCTTGGAGAGGTACTCGGGCGCTTTGCCCGACGCAATCGCCTGGTAGGCATTCTTGAGGTGCACCAACCGGTGTTCAACGGCGCCGCCACGCTTGTTCTTGCAGTAGACAAACGGTGTTGCAGCCACGGCGTACGGCCGCACCACGCGTCGGCCCTTGGAGTCGACGCCCACCTCCAGCGTGAGGTTTGCCATGGCGCCCAGGCGCTTGATCGCGCCTTTGAGCGCATAGGTGGTGGTGTTGCCCAACGAGTAGTAGATGATGCCGTCGCGGCCGTCCTTGGTGCGGTAGCGATCGACCGGGTTGACAATGTGCGGGTGGTGCCCGAGTATGAGGTCCACCCCGGCGTCGAGCAGGTCGCGGCCGCGGCGGATGATGCGCGCCGGCGGGTAGTATTCGAATTCCACCCCCCAGTGATTGCAGCACACGATGTAGTCGGCGCCCCGCTGCTTGGCAATGCGGATGTGCTTGTGAATGAGCGAGGGGTCGTAGTCGCGATCGCTCAGCGCGTTGAACTTCACCACGTTGACCGCGTGGGATGCTCCCTCCTCCAGCGGAATGCCGTTGGTGGTGAAGGTGTAGGAGAGCACCGCAATGCGCGCGGGGCCGACTTTGAGGATGGGGATCTCGTCCTGCTCCTGCTGCGTGCGGCCGGCGCCCACATGTTTCACCCCTGCCTGGTCCAGGTAGTCACAGGTCGCGTTGATGCCCTGGGTGAGGGAATCGTTCACGTGGTTGTTGCCCATGGAGACTATCGAGAACGTGCCGAAGCGCTTGTCGCCCAGGAGCGCGTCCGCCTGCTCTGGCCGCACCGAGTAGCGAATGGTCTTGTGGATGAGTCGTGCGGGGTTGACCGCGCACTCGAGGTTCCCGATCGACAAGTCGGCCTTGAACAGTTCCGGCCCGATCTCCTCCCACAGCGTCGGGTGGTCGCCCCGCAGGTCGGGCCTGGCCATGAGATCTCCCACAGCGCGCAGAGACACGAATCGGGATTGTGAGAGCGGACGGTGATCGAAGTCGAAGCGCAGGTTGCGGAAGTACGTGTCGATAGCCGAGCCACGCGCGGGAAGCTTGATTGCCTTGACGTATTTGTGCGCGTAGTACATGCGCCACAGCAGCCCCGGTTCCGAGAGATCGCTGTGGTTCAGCCGTGGTCGCTTGATGGGAACGATGAAGAAGTAGATGATGATCGACAGAATCGCCACGACAAGCAGAATGAGCAACGAAAGGCCGACAATGGTCAGAATCGTCATAGGCAGGCACCGTTTGTCCGATGGGTGGAAGCGCCCAACAATGGGCAGGGAATATCCGCAATCCATGGAAAATACTCCCGGCCCGTCCTGACCAGTGAGGGGAAACCTCCTCTACGACACGCCTGCGGGTGCGGACGTCAGCCCGGGACTGCCGGGGATTCCGTCGCGCATGCTTCATGCATGTATTTTCACAGACTGACTACCCAAGGAGCACCCACGCATGATGAAGAGCCGAATTCCCCTCCTCGCACTCATCGCGACAGGCATGCTGGTGGCAGCCTCTGCCGCACTCAAGGCGCCCACCGGAACCTGGTGCATCGATCGTGAGGGCCTCATCATCAGCTTCCGCACCAAAGACTCGCTCACAGTGCGCAGCAGCAGCGACGAAACAGTCAACGGCGATGGCACGTACAGTGTCAAGGACTCGATTGTTGCGGCAACGGTTGCCAATGGCGATGTGGTCATCCGACTGTCGTACCAGTTTCGTTGGAAGAACGACTCAACCATCATGGCCCGACGAGTCTTCTTTGCGGTGAACGCAGATACCATCGCCAAGCCCGACAGCCTCATGATCATGAAGCGGTGCGCGATGCCCAAAGCCAAGACGTCGACCGCGACCGGAACCAAGGGGCGCAAGGCCAAGTGAAGGTTACGTTCGTATACCCCAAGTTCGAGAAATTCCTCGAAACATATCCGCAACTGGCCGAGTTCCCGGAGATCGCCTCCACCTGGGCGTTCCGCATGCCACCGGCCATGGGGATACCGGTCCTCATCAACCTCCTGCCGACCGGCGCGCAGTGGAAGGTGGTTGATCAGAACATCGAGAGCGTTGACTTCGACGACGATGCCGATCTGGTGGCAATCAGTTTCTTCACCCCGCAAGCAGGTTACGCCTACGAAATCGGCGACGAGTTTCTCAAGCGGGGCAAGACCGTACTCATGGGCGGCATGCATCCGTCAATGGCACCCGACGACACTGCACCGCACTGCACGAGCCTGTGCATCGGGGAGGCCGACACAGTCTTCCCGCTCATCCTCGACGACCTCAGAGCAGGGGCTCTCCGTCCGCGATATCAGGCAGACTCGCCGCCGGGCTCGGAGCAGATCGTGGCGCCGAAGAAGGGCGTCTTTGACGTCGAAGACAAGTACGACTGGCACGCATCGCTGGTGTCCATCACGCGGGGGTGCCCCTTCGGCTGCGACTGGTGCAATGTGCCGATCTACCAGGGAACCGAGATCCGGTTGCGGCCCATCGACCAGGTTGTCGAAGAGATTCGGCAGCTATCGGGTCGTGAGTTCTACATCACCGACGACATGATCATGCTCAACCGACCCAGAATCCAGCGGTACGTGATGGATCTGTGCGAGCGGATCAAAGACTTCAAGGTGCGCATGTTCCTGTCGTGCTCCCCTGCCATGAACACCGATCCGGCATTTCTCGATGCGCTGGCACGCGGTGGGACCGCCAGCATGTACACGGTGTTTGCCAGCGACCCGTTCAGCGTCCGGTTCTACGCGCGGCATCCCGGCGTGTGGGAGCGAACGCGCGCGTTGGTCAAGAGCCTGGAGGATCGGGGGATCCGCTTCTTCGGCTCGTTTGGCCTGGGCTTCGACTGCATGCTTGCCGACCAATTCGAGTTGATCCAGGAGTTCATTGACAAAGCACACATCAAAACCGCCGAGTTCTTCATCGCCACGCCCTTCCCCGGCACCCCGTTCTGGAAGCAGATCGAGGCTGAGGATCGGTTTGTTCTGCCGCGTGACTGGAAGAAGTACAATTGCGCCAACGTGGTGTTCAAGCCCAGGCACGTGACGCAGCAGCAGTTGCTCGACGGGTTTGTGCGGCTGTGGAAGGATTTTGCGGGCCGGTCCGACCACGAGGAGTCGCTGGCCATGTTCCGTCAGAAGGCCGAAAACATCCTCAAGTCGCGCGAGTACTCGGCTTCGGTAAAGGAAGCGGTGGAACGTGGCTTGGCCCGCACTGCGCGTGGTGGCGCAGACCGGTGATTGACCGCGAGGCTTGCGACGCGGATCGCCGAACCCATCGACGGTAGTGCGACAACGCTGATACATCGAGCACCAACTACGAGAGGACAGGCACCATGTCGAAGAAGGCGATTGTCACAGGCGGAACTCGGGGAATTGGCCGGGCCATTGTTGAGAAGCTCGCGGCAGACGGCTACGAGGTGGCCTTCAGCTTCAAGTCGAATGCGGACATGGCGCGGGAGATTGAGACGGCCCTTGCAGCCGCCGGCGCCAAGGTCAAGGGCATTCAGGCCGATGTTTCGCAGTTTGAGCAGGCGACCCGGCTTGTGGAGGAGTCAAAGCAGTTTCTCGGCGACGTTGACGCGTTGGTCAACAATGCCGGCGTTACCCGCGACAAGAGTCTCTTCATCATGGCGCGAGAGGAGTGGGACGAGGTTATTGGAACGAACTTGGGCGGCTATTTCAACGTCACCCGCAACATCATCGGCTATTTCATGAAGAACAAGAAGGGCGCCATTGTCAACGTCAGCTCAGTGGCCGGCGAGGTCGGCATTGGCGGTCAGACCAACTACTGTGCGTCGAAGGCCGGGATTATCGGGTTCACCCGCGCACTTGCCAAGGAAGTGGGCAAGCTGCAGATTCCGGTCAACGCCGTTGCCCCGGGCTACATCGAGACTGACATGACCAATGCCATTGACGAGGAGCACCGCGTCGTGCTCCGCAAGATGGTTCCCATGCAGCGCTTCGGCAAAGCTCAGGAGGTGGCAGAGCTGGTCGCCTTCCTGCTCTCCGACAAGG
>Ga0315293_10002948_pt1 | contig 16381 bp, 16 predicted proteins | sample YL17G13_20_MG_FD_203071 | JGI IMG/M metagenome (GOLD analysis project Ga0315293, IMG submission 203071) | Sediment microbial communities from Yellowstone Lake, YNP, Wyoming, USA - YL17G13_20 | ecosystem: Environmental > Aquatic > Freshwater > Lake > Sediment | place: USA: Wyoming | collected...
GGACTAATAGAGCCGGCCAAAAGTCGGCCGCTTATCTCCGCAGCTGCGGAGATAAGCGAACATAAACCCGGAAAAGTGTTACCCATGTAGTCGGTATAAACTGTTACCTATGTTTCAGTTGACACACAACCCCGAAGCGGGGTTCGGGGCTAACCGATGAGGAAAACGACATAACTTTCTTTTACGGCAGGTGCAGCCATTCCCACATTTCCAAAATAGCAGCATTTTTCATATTGACAGGAAGGTAATCAACGTATACACTGACGTATCCCATTTGTGTGGGTGTTCACACCTAAGATTAAGCGATTAATTTTAATGAAGGTAATTATGTCTGTAGAGTTTATTCGTAATGTAGCTATTATCGCCCATGTCGACCATGGCAAAACGACGCTGGTAGACCGGCTTCTGTACCAGTCAGGGATGTTCCGTGATGGTGAGCTTGACAAACTTGCCGGCGTGGGGCATGACCTTATTATGGACTCAAACCCGCTCGAGCGCGAGCGGGGCATCACTATATTGAGCAAAAATTGCGCCATTACCTACATTGCACCTGATGGACAAAAATACAAAATCAACATAATCGATACGCCCGGGCATGCCGATTTCGGCGGCGAGGTCGAACGCGTTCTGAAAATGGCCGATGGTGTATTGCTGGTGGTCGATGCTTTCGAGGGGCCGATGCCGCAGACACGTTTTGTTCTCGGAAAGGCCCTGGAAAACAACCTCAAACCCATCGTTGTCATCAATAAAATCGACCGCAAGGACGCTCGTCCGGACGATACCCTCAATGAGGTCTTTGATTTGCTCGTTCATCTCGGCGCAAACGATAATTCGCTGGATTTTCCTGTCGTATATGCATCAGGCAAAGAAGGCTGGGCCACAACAGACCTTGAAAAGAAAAGTGACAATATGCAGCCGCTGTTCGAAGCGATTATAAATCATATTCCAGCACCGATAGCGTTTCCCGATGAGCCGCTACAAATGCTCATAACGACACTTGAGCATTCGGACTATGTCGGTAGAATAGCGATAGGCAGGGTCGTTGCCGGACGAATCAGCGAAGGAGAACAGGTAATCGTGATTGACCGCGACGGAAATCATACTCAGCAAAAGGTGATGCAGCTTCACCAGTTCCACGGGCTTGGAAGAAAACAGGTCGAGACCGTCGAGGCAGGGGACATCTGTGCGGTTACAGGGCTTGACCCTGTGGATATCGGCAACACAATTGCCTGTGCAGAAAACCCCAGCCAGCTTCCGATAATAGCTGTTGACGAACCGACAATGACTATGACGTTTCGCGTCAACGATGGTCCGTTTGCCGGCAGAGACGGTAAATATGTGACCAGCCGGCAGATTGGCGAACGGCTCGAAAAGGAGATCCAGGACAATGTTGCTCTGCGGGTTGAGCCGGGCGAATCAAGCGAAGAGTTTAAGGTTTCCGGCAGGGGGCTTATGCACCTTGGTATTCTGCTTGAAAATATGAGGCGGGAAGGATATGAGATTTGCGTTGGTAAGCCGGAAGTCATTCTGAAAACCGTAAATGGCAAGGAAGAGGAGCCGATAGAATTGCTGGTGATAGATTGTCCGAGCGAATGTCAAAGTTCGGTAATGGGTCTTATAGGTGACCGCAGGGCCGAGATGCTGCGAATGCAAGCCAAAAGCGGGGCAAGCGGCTTTATGCATATGGAATTTTCGATACCGTCTCGCGGTTTATTCGGTCTGCACGCGAGAATGATGAATGCCACACAGGGTAAGGCCGTAATGCACCACACCGTCGAAAAATATGAACCGATGCGCGGCTCGATACCGCAGCGGCAGTCAGGCGTTACGATTGCAACCGAAACTGGCGGTGTTACTGCTTATGCTCTTGACGCACTTTATGACCGCGGCATTTTCTTTGTTAAGCCCGGCGACGAGGTTTACCAGGGGCAGGTGGTCGGCGAACACTGCAAGGATAAGGATATACCCGTTAATGTCGTCAAGGCCAAGCAGCTTACCAATATGCGTTCGTCCGGCAAAGACGATGCTGCTAAAGTTCGTCCGATGCGAAAAATGAGTCTTGAAGCGGCGATGGAATACATCCAGGAAGACGAACTTGTTGAAGTTTGTCCAAATTCCATTAGAATCAGAAAACGTCAGTTGAATGAGAGCGACCGCCGCAAATCGGCACGCAAAGTTCGCTTATAGCCGAATCGCTAAAATCCTCAAAAAGGATCGACTGTGAAATACACCGGCAATAAAAAAATCAGAGCGTTTGTGGATGCCTGTCATAGGGTTGCGGATTTTGGTTTGTTGCGGTGCAGCAGCGGAAATATGTCCTGCCGGCTCAATGATAAACTGGCCGTCCTTACTGCCAGCGGGGCCTGGCTTGGCGAAATTACCGCAAGGCAGGCGACAATTTGCCGAATCGACAATGGGCAATGTATTAACGGTCTGACCCCGACCGTGGAAAACAAATTTCATCTCGGCATCCTTCGCAAAAGACCCGATGTAAGCGTAGTTCTGCATTTTCAAAGCCCCTTTGCAACAGCGATAGCGTGCGGTAAGCCGAACGATTATAATTTCAACGTAATAATCGAGGTGCCTTACTATATTAAAGACCCCGCGGTAGTGAAATATCTGCCGCCCGGCTCAGTTGCCCTTGCCGATGCGGTTATCGCAGCGTTTGAGGAGCACGATATGGCTATTCTCTGCAATCACGGGCTTGTTACTGTCGGCAGGGACTTCAATGATGCGATTCAAAAAGCCTGTTTTTTTGAATTGGCCTGCCAGATACTTTTGTGCCAGGATAACCCTCAATTCCTGAGCAAGAGTGTCATCGATGAGCTAATAAGGAACTCGTCAAAAGTGTGATGGCAGTGCTGTTGCCGATTTTTTACTATCCAAAATAAAACTTTTTTGATTTTTGATTCTAAAATGCTTGACAGTAATAATATAAACCTGCTAACATTACCGCTGATTAACGGATGGGGCCGTAGCTCAATTGGTTAGAGCATCGGATTGTCGATCCGAAGGTTGAGGGTTCGATCCCCTTCGGCCTCGTTTGATAACTGTTTAGCTGACATGCAGTTATGTGTGTCAGCTTTTTTCGTTGCTGCTCTGGGAGTGGGGGGGGTGTGCCAAATCTTTTATAATCACCAAAGTTAAATAACCGGGCAAATTAAAGATTTGACTATTTTTTTGTTTGAATGATGTTAAACTATAAACAGGTCGACGAAGTTCAATAGCAATCGCTAACATTTTTGAGAGGGTTAAAAATGCAAGTGATAAAATTTTTGGACAAGTCCGGGGTAAAGTATGAGGTTGCGGAACACCGGCCGATTTTTACCGCACAGCGAATGGCGGCGGAGGACCACGAATCGGGCAAATATGTTGCAAAGCCGGTAATCGTCAAAGTTGATGGTAAATATGTGATGTGTGTCATTGCCGCCTGCTGCAAAGTTGATATGGATGCCCTGAAAAATAATTTGGGCGCCAAAACAGTCGAGCTTGCAGAGGAAAAGGAGATTGCTAAGATATTCAGTGACTGCGAGGTCGGAGCAGAGCCGCCTTTCGGGAATTTGTATGATTTGATTGTGATTCTCGACAAGTCACTGGATAAATGCGACCATATTCGATTCCAGGGCGGGACACACAAAAGTTCGGTACGAATGAGTATGGATGATTACCGGAAACTGGCCAATCCGAGGATACTCGACATCAGTTGTCATTAAACGTTTGGTATTGTCGTAACGTGTGCTTTAGGTGGTAGCTGGTAGGGTGGGGTCTTACCCCACCTTTGTTTATAGTTTTTAATTTTAAGTTTTGGTTTTGAGTTTTTGTCACGCCGAAGCTTTACGCGAAGGCGGATTACATTTTAAGTTTTGAGTTTCTAAAATTCGTGCTTAAAAAAAGGATTAGTAACCATGATGGAAGTGCCGCCGGTTTTGTTATCAGCTATCGTCTGTGACAGGGTTATCTTTGATAAAATTTCGGGCATGCCCAGTCTGATAAATATTATTCAGACCATCAACGTAACGAATTATCCGGTGCGAAGCGGCCAGATTGTTTTCTTTTGTGAGTTGACAAACGGTCACGGCAAAACGAAAACAAAGGTGAAAATCGTCAATGCCCAGGAAGATGACAAAGCTGTATTCGAACAGGAAGGTATGCTGCAGTTTAATGACGTTAAACAAGTTGTTACCCTGGCGGTAACAATGCAGGGTATTGTCTTTCCGGTGCCTGGAGAATACCGGTTCCAGTTGTTTGCGGACGATTATTTGCTCGGTGAAAGACGGCTTATCTGCAGGAAATTTGAATTGCCACCAAAGGATGATTCCGGAAGGACTGAAAATCAATAGGTATGGAGCAGCAGCAAACAGAATCCGCATCAATAACTGTGGAAAAAAAGCCGCTTCGGCCTGTTTTAATCGGGTCGGAAGATGCTATTGCTGAATATTCCCTGTTCCTGCATCATTTATTGGTAGGGCTGGCCGACGAATCAATTTGTACCGGTTTGGTTTGCCATCCGGATTGTGATGTAAATGCGGTTGTTTCGCCGACGGTCGAGGTTATCAGACACCCGGCTTTAGATTTGCCGCTGACGGGGCATCACAACAAAAAGATACTCGTCGAAAAACTTAAGAAATTTAACCCAACGGTGTTCCACTGTTTGTCAGAGGACCAGGCGCAGCTTACACGGCAGTTGTCTTTGAAATTAGGTTTGCCTTATGTATTAACGATTAATTCGCTGCAAAAGAGATTTAGCCAGCTTTCCATTTCACCCCGCCGATTGGCAAAAATAATTGTCCCCGCCAAAAGTATAGCGGCTAATGTTGCGGGAGTTTACCCCAAATTTGCAGACCGAATTGAGCAGGTCAGCATGGGTACATTCACGGAAGAAGCGAGCATGTGTTTTTCCGACCCCAACCGCCTGCCGAGTATGGTAACTGTCCACCCCTTTTATGATGCCTGTGAGTTTGAGAATCTGCTCGGTGCGATAAAACACTTAGTCGTTGACGGCTACGAGTTTATGCTGGTGATGATAGGCCAGGGACGTGCCGAGAGCCAGGTGCGCAAATTGCTTGGTACATACGGCCTTTCGCAGGTTGTTTCAATTATTCCCCGGCTTGAGCCGTGGCGTTCGGTTCTTGCTGCAGGGGATATTTTCATTCAGCCCAAACCGACCAATGCCTTTAATCCCGTGGTGCTGGAAGCGATGAGCGTCGGAACCGTTGTTGCCGGGTGCAAGGGCGGCGTCGATGACCTTATTATTGATGAGCAAACCTGTGTCGTCTTTAATCCTGATGACAAACTTAGCATATACAGCACATTGAAACGGCTGTTCGACGGCCGTGAGTTTGCCCGACAACTGGCAAGGCAGGCGCAGGAATATCTAAGGACAAATCATTCAGTCAGTAAAATGGTTTCGACTGTCCTGAATGCCTATAGCCGCGCACCGGACTGGTTCAAAAGCCAGAGGAGTTCTTAGCCTTTAGCTCAACAGGCCGTACTCTTTCAATGTTTGGCGCAGGGTGGTTTTTTTACCCTCTTCGAGCGGGGTCATCGGCAGCCGCAACTCTTCCGAAGCCATATTCAGCATTGCCATAGCGGCCTTAATCGGAATTGGATTTGTCGCAAGACCGAGCATATTTTTGCTTAACGTAAAGAGCTTGCTGTGCCACTTGCGGGCAGAGACAAAATCTCCTTCAAGAATCAAATCCGTCATCGCCTTGACATCGGCAGGGACGATATTTGCGACGACGCTGATAACGCCTTTGCCGCCGATTGAGCATATCGGCAGGGTAAGCGAATCATCGCCGGAGATTATGGTCAAATCACACCGAAGGGCGATTTCGCTTGCCTGGTCAAGATTGCCTGTTGCTTCCTTGATTCCAACGATGTTCTCGACGGCAGCAAGGCGAGCAATGGTCTCCGGCGTCATACCTGCGCCGCATCGGCCTGGTATGTTATACAGCACTATCGGCAAATCAACCTCTTCGGCTATTGCCTTGAAATGCTGATAGAATCCCTCCTGTGTAGGTTTGTTATAGTATGGGCAGACCTGCAGTGTGGCATCGGCGCCGACTTTTTTGGAAAATGCCGTCAGTTCGATTGCCTCGGCGGTGGAGTTTGAACCGGCACCTGCTATTACGGGTACCTGTCCAGCGACAGTCTTGACAACTCTTTCGATAACTCGCCTGTGTTCTTCGTGACTTAGTGTGGGCGATTCGCCGGTGGTGCCGACCGGTACTATCGCGTCTATGCCGTTATCCAGCTGGAAAGAGAGAATATCATCGAGTGTCTTGAAATCAATTTCACCGTCACGAAAGGGAGTAATCAACGCCACCATTGCGCCTGTAAACATTTGTTTCTCCTAAATATCCTTTTTTTTACATTTTCACCGTTGAGCAAGTATTTTCAAGTATTCTTTTACCGCATTATACAAACCCATCTCAAGAGAGTCAGCTATTAAAGCATGCCCGATGGAAACCTCAAGTATGCCGGGTACTATTTTGCAGAATTTTCCGAGATTTTTCAAATTCAGGTCGTGCCCGGCGTTTAATCCAAGACCCGCATCGAGAGCAGTTTTAGCTGCTTTGACATAGCGTTCGAGCATTTCGTCTAAATTTTCATTTTTCCGAAAGGCATTCGCATACGGCTCTGTGTATAATTCGACGCGGTCGGCATCGAGCTGGCCGGCCATCATTATCCCAGCCGGCTGCGGGTCCATAAACAAACTTACGCGAATACCAAGTGCCTTCAATTCCTTTATAATCGGCACAAGCTTCTTGCCATCCTTTTTAAGATTCCATCCATGGTCCGAGGTATTGGCACCCGGGTCATCAGGAACTAACGTCGCCTGGTCGGGCTTAACCTCTCGCATAAGCTCCATAAGCCTGCCGGTAAAGGGATTGCCCTCTATATTGTACTCGACGGTCACCCGCTGCGACGCAACGTCGCCCGCCGTGCCAGCGACACGTCGCGGCAGGTCATCGCGGCGAGTCATCTCGGCCAGTTCGTACACATCCGAATATCTTATGTGACGTTCGTCGGGCCTGGGATGTACGGTTATACCATTAGCACCGGCCTTTATTACTGTTTTAGCCGATTCTATGACGCTCGGTATCCCGATGTTGCGGGCGTTCCGCAACAGGGCGATTTTATTCAGATTAACGCTCAATCTGGTCATCTTTTATCCTTCGCAAACGCCCTGATTATATATATGGCAGGATTTCCATCAAGCAAATTATCCTGTTGATAAATCGGCAAATGTTATTTAACATACAGCCCCGTGGATTTAACGCCAAGGTAAGCCGTTAATTCAGAGGATGCTGAGTAATAATATGAGATTAAGCTGGGCCAATCGAATCACAATTCTGCGAATACTGCTGATAGTCCCGTTTGTCATTGGTATGCTTAATATAAATGACCCGGAGTTCAGCCGGTCAGGGCAGCACTGGATGCGGTTTATTTCGGTACTTATTTTTATCGCTATGGCGGTCAGCGATATTTTTGATGGGTACTATGCCCGCAAGAAAAAAGAGATTACCCGGCTCGGGTCGTTTCTTGACCCGACTGCCGACAAACTGCTTATGACCTGTGCGTGTCTTTTGCTTTCGTCCAAGCACAGCGGTGTCGAGGGTTTTTTACTGCCGCTGACAGTTGTGGTTTTGATAATCGGCAAAGACCTGTTTTTGCTGCTTGGATTTGTAATAGTATATTTCATCACATTTCAGGTGCGAATCGTCCCTGTGTTTATAGGGAAAATAGCTACAATTCTTCAAACGTCGATGGTGTTGGGGATTCTGATAGCGCCTGAAGTATCCATATACATACCCGGCTGGATATGGTTCCTCCGCTTTCTCTGGTGGTCAGCAGCGGCAACCGCTATTTTGGCAACACTTATTTACATTCGCACCGGAAGTCGCTATATTGAAGAATACGAGCAGAATGTCGGACGTAATTAGCGTATAGCGTGTAGCGTATAAAATAACTTCAATATGACGCAGTTTAGCGAAATACCGGAAATACTCGAAGACCTCAGGCAGGGCAAAATGATTGTCCTTGTCGATGATGAAGACCGTGAAAACGAAGGGGACCTGCTCTGCGCCGCTGAAAAAGTTACATCGCAGATTATCAATTTTATGGCTAAATTCGGTCGCGGCCTGATTTGTCTGCCCCTGACCGGTGAAAAATGCGATGCCCTCGGCCTATACCCGCAGACGGTCGAGAATACCGCCCGCTTTGGAACGGCTTTTACGGTCAGTATCGACGCTGCCTCAGGCATAAGCACCGGCATAAGCGCCGCCGACAGGGCGCATACCATTCAGGTTGCTATTGCGGACAATGCCAAATCGAATGACCTTGCCCGCCCCGGACATATTTTTCCATTGCGTGCCCGCGAAGGCGGTGTGCTGGTTCGGGCAGGCCAGACCGAAGGCGCCGTTGACCTGATGCGGCTGGCGGGAATGAAACAGGCAGGTGTTATTTGTGAGGTTATGAATGAAGACGGCTCAATGGCACGAGTGCCAGAGTTGTTGAAGTTTTGCGAAAAGCACGGCCTTAAAATCGCATCCATTGCCAAGCTTGTCGAATACCGCATCCAGCGGGAAAAACAAATCAAGCGGCTTGAGTACGTAAATCTGCCCACCGATTACGGCGACTTTAAACTCATCGGTTATGAAAGCATAACTTCGTCCCAGCCGCATCTGGCACTGTGCAAAGGCGGCATCGGCGAACTCGATAAAAGCGGCAAACCCATCGAACACGATGAGCCGGTTCTTGTGCGGGTACATTCCGAATGTATGACCGGTGATTTGTTTCACTCAAAAAGATGCGAATGCGGCTATCAGCTGATAACCGCATTGAAAATGATTGAAAAACAGGGCAAAGGCGCCTTGATTTACCTCAGGCAGGAGGGCAGAGGCATCGGCCTTGCCAATAAGCTTAAGGCTTATAAGCTGCAGGAACAGGGTTTTGACACGGTTGACGCAAATCTGAAGCTGGGCTTTATGGCTGACAAGCGGGACTACGGCATCGGTGCGCAGATTTGCCGCGATTTAGGCCTCAAAAAAATACGCATATTGACCAACAACCCCAAGAAAATCAGCCGCCTTGAGGTCTACGGAATCAAAATTGTCGAGCAGATGCCGTTAAAAGCAGAGCCGAATGTGCACAATATAGATTACCTTAGAACCAAAAAACTTCGTTTCGGCCATCTGCTTGATGAGGACATATAAAATTAAAATGAAGTTCATAGTTTCAATAGTTTTTTTGTCTGTCTGCTTATTGCTGGCTGGAAGCGGCTGCGAGTCTCCGCCATTTCCTCAATTGTCTGTTGCGCCATCCCCGTCAAAATTGGAAACCGACTCCAATGCACTTTCTGTTTATATGGTTTATGCGCCGGCACGCATCAGCATTATGCCGTTAACTGAAATTACGATGACCGGTCTTTCAGAAAAAACCGCGAAAATAAAGGTTTATGTGAATTTTACCGATTCGTTCGGCTGTCAGCAAAAAACGCCCGGAGTTTTTCGGTTTGAATTATACGAGCATATTCAGCGTACCGCCAACCCTAAGGGCCGAAGAATTACTATCTGGCCGGATATCGATTTGACCGACCCGTCTGAAAATAACAAATACTGGCGGGACTTCTTAAGGGCATACGAATTCGATTTGAATTTTGAACACGCCGGCACACAGGGCTGTATACTCGAAGTTACCTGCCTGTGTCCAAACGGCAAACGTCTTTCCGCTGATTTTATCCTGAAACTCGCAAAATAGAATGTGCGGAAGTCCTTATTTGGTTTGCTCAATCGCCTTGCGGATATTTCTCGTTGCCAGCCAGCTAAAAACCGCTGTCAGAAAAGTGCAAATCATCATCACTGCCGCAATAACGGCTATTATTATCACTTCTTTGTTGGCCTTCACCTCTACCGGCAACACTGTATCCGTCTGCGCCTTTATCTCTACAGGCAACTGCTCTGCCGCCGACCTTATATACAAAGGCTTGTTCGTGTCCCCTACTATCTTAACGTCCCAGTCCACCCTGTCGGAATTCTTACCACAACCCGCAATAAAGCACAATCCCGCCAAAACTAAAATTATCTTTTGCATTGTCCCGCCTTTTTCTATTTTATTTTCTCCGTGAAGCTTCATTGCTTATTTTGCGATTTATCCTGCGCTGTATCTAAAGGTTCTGCTTTGGCTATAAGTTTCTTTTGTTCAGAGGCAAGTTTTCTCTCCAGCTTTTTTACATCTTCTGCCGGAGGCAGTTGTTCAGGTTTGATATTTCGCCTGATAAGAAGTTTTCGAACTTCCTGATTATTTTTGACATGTTCTCCAGTTATCCCTGCTTCTGTCCGCAGGTCGTCCCGCTTAATATTGAAATTGGTTATCTCATTGGCGAAGTCTTTGGCCTTGATTGTAATTGTTGGCAGAAAATCAGCCAAAGCCCTGGATTTGGATATATCCAATTTTTGTTTCATCTGTTCGGTAGTCTTTCCACCGAATAAAGCCGTATCTCCTTTACTTCGAATACGTGCAAAGGATTTTTCATCAGACAATCTTTCGTATATTATCCCGGACAGTTCCTTTTCAGACAGAGTTAGTTTCCGTCGTGCATTTAGCCGTTCAATTTCAGCAATTCTCTTTTCAATAATCTCCTGCTTTCGCGTCTGAACAGCAAAATATGTCTGGGCGAAGGCAATCTGGTCTTTTGACGGGTCGCCGTTTTGAGCTATGAGATAGCAGGCATAACGGGTAAGGGCAATATCATCAATTTCCCGTTTTGCGTCAGAGCCAATATCAACCATTTTGCGCGTCTGCGCAAAATGGTCATCAGGATTATGTCCTGAGTTTTTGCAGGCGGTCTTTGCTTTTTCTATAACTGCTTCAAAACTTCGCCATTGTGTATAACCAAGCAAATTCTGTAATTCCCTTGCAAGCCAGAATTCCAGGCCGGTCTCCTGATCCCTATAAACGCTTTTCTCAAAATCTTTATGCAGCCGGACAATTATATCCTTTTCCATTTTATTCCTTTTCCGCCATAAAACCTTTTGCGTCTGAAGCAGTTATCGAGTATTCCTCGATAACTGCTTTTTCGTCAAGCTCCTTTTCTGCAAATATATTCTTTAGGTGCAGAGAAACATTGTCAACGCTGCATTCAAAGAGTTCCGCCATTGTTTTTTGGGTCAGCCAGACGTTCTCGTTTTCAAACCGAACCTCTATCCGGGCCTTCCCGTCTTCGGTTTCATAAATTGTGATTTGATTGTCTTGCTTCATATTTCTCTATCGCCACCTCTACCGCCGAACATTATGCTGACTTGCGCCACAAACCACCATTTTTAAAACTTGCTGACCTTAGACTTGCAAAAACCATTGCAAAATCAAAAAAGTCGGCGAGTGGCGTCAAGTCGAGCAATTGGTTAGCTTTTTTTCAATTAATCTACGAGTAAATTCTGAAAAAGTCACACATCGGTTTTTAGGAATCCTACCTGCAATCCACTTTTTGCTATTCGTACCATCTTTTAGTAAAGGTGTATTTAATTCCACTGGTTCGCCTAAGAAAAAATAAGTAAATTTTTTATCCTTTTCTGATGAATCTTCTTTTACACCTTTTGTCCATTTTTTAACCAAGTCATCCTTATCAGTAGTATCAGTAAAAATTTTTAAGTCATCGCTTTCAATCTCTTTTGGTAAAAGTGTTAAAATTCCAAGAATTTTTGATAAATATGAAATGCCTTCACCTTTTGTTTGCTTTGCATTCCTTGTGAAATAAGGCGCAAAATAAAGAGGACTCCCAAAAGTCACATCTCTCCTATATACACAAAATTTACGAAATCTTTCGATTTCTTTTGTTTTACTCAAATCTTGAATAAGTATTTCTTTTTGCTCTCTCATCTTAAATCCTTTCATTGCAAAACTAAAAAAATCTTTAATTATAAGGTTATTTTGAAATTGTTTATTGTCAAATAAATTTGCAATATCTATCCAACCCATATTTAAGATTTCAATAGTGTCATCTATTTGTTTCTTAAAATCATTTCGTTGGGTGATAAAGCAGAGGATTTTTTGTGGTTCGGCGTGGAAGCATTTCAAATATTGCGTTCGTTGAGATTGTACCTTATTGTTTTGTACTTTGGATTCAATGATGACATGAAATTTACCCTTTTGTCTAATTTCAATATCAGTTCGTCCTTCAACTCGTCTTTGCTCAATTTCTATTGATATGGCTTTGAAGTTTGAGAATGTATTTTTTGTTGAAATCCCAATATGATGTAAAAATCGATATAACGCCTTTGGTTCGCGTCCCAAAATGTAGGAAAAGGCTTTTGATAATCCGACTTCATCTGCTCCAAGTAGATCAAATGTATTAAGGGGAGTGCGACCAAGTCCTGTTTGTTTTATTTTCATATATTCATAGCTAACTACTGTTTATATGGTTTCCAGATAAACCCGCATTCGGGTTTTGCTTCCAGATAACACGCAGCTTCTTTGCCTGAAAATCTCATTTTTTCGCCTAATTGCCTTAAAATAAACGACTACCATCTTTTTTGTCCGTTTACAACGCCATATTGTAAGCCAACAACGCCACGATGTAAAGCCGCAACAATAATTAGCATATAGCGTATAGAGGACAGGTTGTAAAAGGTGCATTCAACAAAATAGGGGTGCCAAAAATAGGTTTGACGGTCGTTTACGGTTTTATTATACTGTCAGACTAAAAATAATGCTCTGTCCCGATAAATCGTGTTAATTCCGGAGAAAAAAATGGAAAGAGACAAGATTGTCGCAAGAGGTATAACATTCGACGACGTGCTGTTAGTGCCAGCCAAGAGCGATTTTGTGCCAAGCCAGGCACAGACAAGCACGCGGCTGACAAACAATATCACGATAAATATCCCGATTGTCTCGGCTGCGATGGATACCGTTACCGAATCGGTGCTGGCAATTGCACTGGCTCAGGAGGGCGGTATCGGAATCATTCACAAGAACCTGTCTATCGAGGCACAGAAGCGGGAGGTCGCCAAGGTCAAGCGTTCGGAGAACGGCGTTATCATCGACCCTATAACCCTGACACCCGATGAGCCGGTCAAAAAGGCATGGGACCTGATGAATGAGCAGAATGTTTCCGGCATACCGATAGTCGAAGGTAAAAAGCTAAAAGGCATTCTGACACACAGGGATTTGAAGTTCCTCAAGGATTACGATGTCAAGATAAGCTCGGTAATGACAAAGGATAATCTTGTTACGGGGCCGGCTGAGACAACGCTTGAGCAGGCAAAGGAAATTCTGCAAAAGCACAAGATTGAGAAGCTGCTTTTGGTCAACAAAAAAAATGAGCTTGCAGGATTGATAACGATGCGTGACATCGACCGCATTGAGCAGTACCCGATAGCGGCCAGGGATAAGCGCGGTCGGCTTCGTGTCGGTGCTGCGGTGGGAGTGGGCGATTTTGAGAGAATTGAAGCGATGATAGCGGCGGAAGTGGATGTTATCGTGGTTGATACCGCCCACGGCCATTCGCAGAATGTCATTGACACGGTAAAGAAAATCAAAAGTAAGCATAAAATCGATGTTATTGCCGGCAATATCGCAACTGCACAGGCAGCCGAAGATTTGATAAAAGCGGGCGCCAATGCGGTAAAGGTTGGCATCGGCCCGGGAGCCATCTGCACCACGAGGATAATTTCAGGTGTTGGAGTACCGCAAATATCGGCAATAATGGATTGTGCCTCGGTTGCCGACAAGCATAATATACCGGTCATCGCCGACGGCGGCATAAAGCAGTCGGGCGATATAACAAAGGCAATTGCGGCAGGCGCTTCGAGCGTTATGCTCGGGGCTTTATTTGCCGGTTTGAAGGAAAGTCCGGGGCAGCTTGTCATATACAAGGGCAGGCAGTTCAAGGAATACAGGGGCATGGGGTCTTTGGGTGCAATGGTCAAGGGTTCGGCGGAAAGGTATGGCCAGAAAAGCTCGGTCGCCAAAGAAAAGCTTGTGCCGGAAGGCGTGGAAGGGCGTGTACCATACCGCGGCATGCTCGGCGATTTTGTTTATCAGCTTGTCGGCGGATTGCGGGCAGGGATGGGTTATTGCGGCACACCCACCATTGAGGCGCTTCGGAAAAACGGCAAATTTGTCCGAGTAAGTTCAGCTTCGGTCAGCGAGTCGCATCCGCACGATATACAGATAACAAAAGAAGCGCCGAACTACCTTGCCAGCGAAGCGCTCGAAGATTAATACACCATTGATTTTTTGAAGGATATAGTTTTTTATGAGCCGGGAAATGATAGCCATCCTCGATTTCGGCAGTCAGTACGGCCAAGTAATAGCAAGGCGCGTGCGGGAGCATAGCGTTTATTCAAGGATTTGCCGGGCGAATACCACTGCTAAAGAATTGTCGCAAATGGGCGTTAAGGGCATCATAATGTCGGGCGGGCCCGCAAGCGTTTATGAGAAAAATGCGCCGAGGTGCGATGAGAAAATCTTCGAACTCGGCGTCCCTATCCTCGGCATCTGCTACGGGATGCAGCTTGGCTGCCAGATTTTGGGCGCCGAGGTTATCCCTGCTCAAAAGCGGGAGTACGGCCGAACCAATCTGGACATCACCGACCACAACGACCTGTTCGCCAATCTGCCGGACTCCATCATAGCATGGGCAAGTCACGGCGACCAGGTGAGGCAGATGGGAAAAGATTTCGATAAACTCGCCTCGACGGATACCTGTCCCTTTGCCGCGGTAAGGAACAAAAAGAAAAAATTCTACGGTGTGCAGTTCCATCCGGAAGTATCGCATACGCCAAAGGGTGAGCTTATATTGCAGAATTTCCTCTATGGCATCTGCGGCTGCAGCGGCGACTGGAAGATGAGCGACTTTGTCAGCCAGACCGTTGAGGCAGTGCGCAATCAGGTCGGCGACGCCTCGGTGATATGCGGGCTAAGCGGAGGCGTTGATTCTTCGGTAACCGCATCGCTTGTGCATAAGGCAATCGGCGAGCAGCTTGTCTGCATCTTTGTCGATAACGGCCTGTTGCGAAAGAACGAGCGTGAAAATGTCGTATCGACATTCCGCGACCATTTCCATATCGATTTGCGGGTGGTGGATTGGTCAAAGCAATTCCTTGCCGGCTTAAAAGGCGTAATCGACCCGCAGCAGAAACGAAAAGTAATCGGTGCCGAGTTCATCAAGGCGTTTAAATCAGAGGCCGTAAAAATCCCCAATGCAAAATTTCTTGCCCAGGGGACGCTTTACCCGGATGTAATCGAGTCGGGCGCAAAGGACGGCAACCCCGCGGCAAATATCAAGCTGCATCATAACGTCGGCGCTTTGCCTGCGGAGCTTGGCTTTGAGCTTGTTGAGCCGCTGCGGGATTTGTTTAAGGATGAGGTGCGGGTTGTCGGCGAATATCTCGGTTTGCCTGAGGATATTGTCTGGCGGCATCCTTTCCCCGGGCCCGGCCTTGCGGTAAGGATTATCGGCGAAATTACTCCGCAGCGTCTGGAAGTTCTGCGGGCCGCCGATGAGATTCTGATAGATGAGATAAAATCGGCAGGTCTTTATCGCAGGATTTCGCAGGCACTTACGGTGCTTTTGCCGGTCTCGACGGTCGGTGTGATGGGAGATGAGCGAAGCTACGAAAATGTTATTGCCATCCGTGCCGTGGAAACCAGCGATTTTATGACTGCCGATTTTTCGCAGATACCGTATGAGGTGCTTGGCTTGATTGCCAGCAGGATTATAAACGAGGTTCGCGGCGTTAATCGCGTCGTCTATGACGTATCGAGCAAGCCGCCGGCAACGATTGAGTGGGAGTAGTTTTCAATTTAATCAATAGTAAATTGAAAGGGAGTTTTGACTATGGGGAAAAATGTCTGGAAGGAATCCTTGCGAGTGGTAATTTTGTCGAGTTTAATTTTAAATGCAGGTTTTGCAGTTGAAGTAAACGAGCCGCTCAAAAAAGGTGGTTACTTCGAGGCCGCCAGGACGGATATTGGCAAGTGGCCCAACAGAATTTTTGAGGATTCCAAAAGCACTTTTCTGCGAATGGACAATATAGCGGCCTTGATGCTGGTAGGCGGTGCGAGCATAGCGATGCACAACACCGATGCGGATAAGAACATCGCCGAAAACATGGACCGGCATCGGACGTTCAAAGGGTTCGCCGATGAAGGGCTCAATATTTTCGGCGGTCCCGGCATTCACTTTGCCGCAACGGGTATTTGGTATGCAATCAGCGCAAACAGGGGAGATGATTTTAATAAGGACCGGGCATGGACAATGATGACGGCTTTGATGATAAGCAATGCAACAACGGCTGCATTAAAAGGAATTGTTAATAATAAAGCTCCTAACGGAAGCAGCTTTGCCTGGCCAAGCGGACATACCGCAAGCTCT
>Ga0315293_10002949_pt1 | contig 16376 bp, 9 predicted proteins | sample YL17G13_20_MG_FD_203071 | JGI IMG/M metagenome (GOLD analysis project Ga0315293, IMG submission 203071) | Sediment microbial communities from Yellowstone Lake, YNP, Wyoming, USA - YL17G13_20 | ecosystem: Environmental > Aquatic > Freshwater > Lake > Sediment | place: USA: Wyoming | collected...
TAAACCTTGTTTATAGCATTTGAAAATTTGATTTTAGGATTTGTTTAGGATTTAGAGTTTAGGATTTAGGATTTTTCGCTGTTGTCCACCTTTAGCGGAAGCTCCGATAGACCAAAAGCGAACGATTTATGCAAAACAAAGCCAATTTGCTAAATGTTCAAATGAACATAAGCCCTCTTAAAACAAAGTATTATGAAAATAAACGACTTTGCAGACGCGGTGAAAAACAAACCCAATCAAACCCAATTTGCGCAGCAACAAAATGAACACAACCTTCTTATTAACAAAGGATTATGAACAAATAACTATGAACAATGAACCAATAAAAACAAACCCAAACAAAGCCAAACAAACTCGAAGCGAATTTACCCCTAAGGGGGCGGAGATCCCTACGGGTGAGCTTCTCGGAATCCTCAAACCGGGGACCAATCAAACCCAACTACCCCTTTTGGGGTCTTTTCCAACCTCACCAAGTGTCCAATTTCACCTTATGCCCTTATTTCTCTCCAATCATCCCACTTTTCCTATTTTCAACCAGTTTTACCAACACAAGCTCATTTCTATGGGGCTTATTTCCCTTTCCGTTAAGATACACCATAAAATACCTCTCGCTTCGTCCGCATACCTGCCCGCTATCATTTTCAACCAGAATTTCAGCAACCTCTCCCACAAATTGCTGCCGGTATGCTGTACCAAGCTCAATATCCAGTTCCCGCAGTATCTGCGAACGCTTTTTTATAACCCTATTATCCAGAGCACCTTGCATAACCGCCGCAGCAGTGCCTTTACGCGGCGAAAAGGCGAAAATGTGCATCTTTGCAAAGCCCACCTCTTTAGCCAAATCAATTGTCTTCTGAAAGTCAGAATCCGTTTCGCCCGGAAAACCCGCAATGATATCGGTCGTTATTGCGGGCCTATCGAGGCGGGATTTGAGCATGTCAATCTTTTCTCTAAATTCCCCAGTTGTATATTGCCGGCACATCCTTCTTAAGACCGCATCCGAACCTGATTGCAGCGACAAGTGCAGGTGCGGCATAATGGGACGATGCTTGCAAAAAACCTCTATCAATCGCGGCGTAACATCAGTCGGCTCAAGTGAACTTAGTCTTATCCTGGCCAGATTTGGTATCTGCGCCATTTTATCCAGCAAATCAGCCAACTTGTCATTTTTTTCGCCCGCCCAGTTTTTTCGCCTGACACTTTCCTGGCCGTAGGCCCCGAGAAATATCCCCGTTATGACAATTTCCTTGTGCCCCGCTTCAACAAGCGCATGTGCCTCCTGAATAACCGCCTTGACGGGCTTACTTTGAACAAAAGGCCGCACCTTCGGGACAATGCAATAGCTGCAGTATCCGTCACAGCCATCCTGCACCTTTAGAAACGCCCTGGTTTGACCCTTGAAGGAAACTAATTGCGGCAGACCAAACAGGTCAGCAGTTAAATCGTCCTTACAGGTAATTATGGAGCTATTTTCTCCTCTAATTGCAGTATCCTTGCGCAATTGAGTGCTCTGTAAATCCGAGGAGGCAACTTTGCCATTGACAATATGTGTCACAGTAGCGGCAAGATTATCTCGATGCCCGACTACAAGAATGTTTTTATCTATTCCGTTTAGCTCGCCGATTTGCGCAGTTGCAAGGCAGCCGCAGACAACAATAGCCGCATCAGGATTTATCTTTTGGGCTTTTCGAATGTATTGCCGGCTCTTGGCCGAAGCAGTATGGGTCACGCAGCAGGTATTTACGATGACCAAATCCACAGGATGCCTTACGGCATCGCTCTTATGGGAGGCCTCGACCTGCTCAAGGCCGTGCTGTTCGAGCAACTGGCGAACCTGCTGGCTTTCATACTGATTTACCTTACAGCCGAGAGTAATTATGGAAAAAGTCCTCATAATGTGATATAATACGTTTGTTAAGCTTGACTTACAAGGCTAAACCCAATTTTTCAAATCTACAGAGGATCCTTCGACAAGATCAGGGCAGGAGCAGAGGATGCTGAGAAAACTGAGAACAATCGGGAGGATACGAAAGACGAGCGGCGAGTCACGAGCGACGAGGGACGAGAGACGAGCGACGGGTCACGGTCTCACTTTCCCAGCCCCTCTATCCACCGGTAACTGACCGATTACAAATGTTCCAATTTTCCTTAAAGTTAGGGTTTTTTCGGTTTTGAAGAATAGAAAGACAGTCTAATATATTGTAAGAGATTATAAAATCAAAACTTATCACTCATAGATGGCTCAACAACTAAACATCGTGAAAAAATACTTCGTTTGAGAATTTTCTTCTTGACATTGGTTCGTGCTCGAACTATCCTATCGTGTAAAACGTATTCAATCTAATGATGAATAGAGACCACAAGATGAATACAGAAGGAATCATTGCTCAGATTGCAAGGATTAGGGAGTCAGCCAATGCCCTGATTGAGACAGAATTGCGGAAACGTTCCATCAAGGGAATTGTCCCGGCTCATGGTCCAGTGCTTCTGTTTCTATTCCAGCAGAATAAGCCAGTTCCGATTAAGGCGGTTGTCGAGAAGGTCAGGCGAGTTAAATCAACTGTTACGGTGATGATTAACACACTTGAACGTCATGGATACCTTCGGAAACTGCTCTGTGAGACGGATAACCGGATGACCTTGGTTGAGTTGACGCCAACGGGACGTAAGCTTCGTAAGGATTTCGACCAGATATCAAAAGTACTTCTGGATAAGCTCTACGGAGATATGAATAAGAAAGACCGCCAGTTGCTGGTGAGCCGGTTGGACGCAATCGAAACGAACATAAGACAGTAGTTTTTTTGTTACATTAGTTCGTATGCGAACTAAATACAACAATCTATTTAGGAGAAGAGCCATGTTAAAAATGACTGCCAATATCACATATATAATTTGCGTGATGTTATTATGTATCGTCTCAATTTTGGGATGTGAATCAGAAAGGAGTAAAACAGTGAAAAACAAGACGAACAAAGAAAAGGCCATAGCCGTCCTGAACAGCCTGCAAAGCAGAGACAAAACGGCTGCATTGAAATACATCAGTGGTGAGAAATACATCCAGCACAATCTTGGTGCCCCGGATGGAAGAGAGGGATTCCTGAGCTTGTTTGAAATCCCCGGTGTCCGGTTCACAGTCAACATCATTCGTACTTTCGAAGACGGCAATTATGTTTTTACGCATACAGAATATGACTTTTTTGGGCCTAAAGTAGGATTTGACATCTTTAGGTTTGAAGACGGCAAAATCGTGGAGCATTGGGACAACCTCCAAGAAATCGCCGGCCAAACAGTATCAGGCAGAACCCAAACTGACGGTCCTGCCGATGTAAAAGACCTTGACAAGGCAGCAAAGAACAAGAAGTTGGTGAAGGATTTTGTCAATGATGTCCTGTTGGGCAAGAATCCGGACAAAATCGCAGATTACATTTCCACAGAGACCTATTATCAACACAATCCGAACGTTGCGGACGGACTGGACGGTTTGGGAAAGGCCCTGAGCGAACTTGCGAAAGCTGGTATGCCGATGACCTACGGCAAAACCTATCTTGTTCTTGGAGAGGGCAATTTTGTTCTAACACAGTCTGAAGGCATTTTTATGAAAAAGAATGTCGCCTTTTATGACCTGTTCAGAGTTCAAAACGGTAAGATTGTGGAGCACTGGGACACGATTGAAGAGATACCCACAAAGGAAAACTGGAAAAACGATAACGGGAAATTCTGAGACAGGTGTTGAGATTTCGTCGGAGCAATATGGTTCTGAATCCGCTGCTCTTGTGGGGGCAGTCTCTGCATTTATCCAAGGAGACAATTTTCTGGCTTTCACACACACTGCGATGTAATGGGTCAGTTATGGGTGGGAAGGAGTAAATTTGGATGAATTGAGGGTAAAAAGATATAAATTAAAAAACAGCAACGAAGGCGCAAAGAAATTGGACGCGGATTAACACTGATTCACACAGTCTTCGTTTCAACACAGAACGTAAAAGGCGAATGTACTCATCTGTTATTGCAAGAGTCTTCCGAGAAGCTCAATAGCCCTCAAGACCAAAGGATATACCTTCTGCTGGTCTTCGCACGTTAGTATCCAGTCGTTTTTGTCCGGCTGGCCAGTGTTAGCACAGCCGTCTGTCTTCTTTAAGATATCGTTCCGGAGTTTGTCCAGTGCATCCTGATATAAACCCTCATTTATCATTGTCAGTGTAGCATTTATCTTGTTGATTAGGGCGTTAGCCGAATTCGGGTTGTTCAGGTTATTTGGGTTAAGCTCGATGATTTGCTCGATTGTTTCAGTAAGCTTTTCATCTACCGCTTGTTCAATGGTAATTGCCAGGATAACGACATAATCCGACTCGCTTTCCAAACCTCGGATGTCAGTTACGACCAGCTCAATTATGTATTCTCCCACGACATCAGGAACAAACGATGGATTGGCGCTGTCAGGATTAGACAACTCTGTAGCGCTGCCTTGCGGCCTTTCTACAATCTGCCACGAATAACTTAGTGGGTAGTCTCCATCCGGGTCGGAGCTTCCACTGCCATCAAGGATTACTTCAAAGAGAATCGGAACATTCTGGTCTTGCCCTGCGTTCGCCACGGGTGTGGCATTATCAACACGCAAGGCAAGACTGTGGTACAGTCCTGCTGCGATGGCTACAAAGCCGGCATTGGGCGAAGGGATATCGCACTGGCCATAGTTGTTCCTTCCCCAGGAGACGATGGAGCCATCTGCTTTTAGGCACAGACTATGGTATCCTCCGGCGGCGACGGCGATAAAGCCGCTATTAGGCGAAGGGATGTTGCACTGGCCATAGGAGTTGTCTCCCCAGGCGACGATGGAGCCATCTGCTTTGAGGCCCAGATTGTGGTTTGCTCCGGCGGCGACGGCGATAAAATCGGCATTAGGCGAAGGGATATTGCACTGGCCATAGTAGTTCCATCCCCAGGCAACGATGGAGCCAGCTTCTTTGAGACCCAGACTGTGGTACCCTCCGGCGGCGACGGCGGTAAAACCGGCATTGGGCAAAGGGATGTTGCGCTGGCCAGCGCCGTTGTCTCCGCAAGCAATGATGGAGCCATCTTCTTTGAGACCCAGACTGTGGTACCATCCGGCAGCGACGGCGACAAAACCGGCATTGGGCGAAGGGATATTGCACTGGCCATTTACGTTCCATCCCCAGGCAACAATGGAGTCATCTGTTTTGAGGCCCAGACTGTGGTAAATTCCGGCGGAGACGGCGTCAAAACCGGCATTGGGCGAAGGGACGTCGCACTGGCCGGCCCAGTTCTCTCCACAGGCGACGATGGAGCCATCCTGCTTTAACCCGAGAGAATGATACCCGCCGGCAGCGATGGCGATAAAGCCGCTATTGGGCAAAGGGATATTGCACTGGCTATAGGAATTGTTTCCCCAAGCGAGGATTGACTCGGCCAGTGCCTGGGACTCCACCACACACTGGACAGCTACGACAAGCAGTGCCAAAACCAAAAATAAGGATTTGTTTCTAACTATCTTAATCATTGCATAACCTCCTTCAAAAAATCCATAGTATAACGCTTTCAATTTTTCATAACATTACGGACGATTTAACCAAAACGGTTCCTTATCCAAATTCCACATTCTTTGGTCCCAGATAAAACCTATCTGTCTTATCTGTGGGAGAACCTCAACGTAATAAAAGCGGCCTTCTCACCACATCTTCTTTAACACCGTATAGTGTAAATCATGATAGGAGAAAGAAGTCAAAGATTAAGTCCGAAAAATTGTAGTTTTTCTTTGAAAAGTGGCATAAGCCATCCTGGCGACCGTAGTTTTATCGTAATTTTCGGGATTTTTTGAGCAGACTTGCCTATCGTTCGACGTGAGGAAAGTATAGGCCGAATTATTGCAGGGATAGGAAAAAGTTGATAAACTATTCTTTGCTCGTTACGCTAAATTAAGGTAACCAGAATTGGAGGGCTTATATGCTTATACCGAAAAGAATTACTCGCCGCGGTTTTCTAAAGGCGGCAGCGCTGGTAAGCGCACAGTTAGCGATGCGTGATGCGCCGGCAAATGCTCAGGAAAAAGGCCAGCGGCCAGCGCAGGCCGGCGATGTAACTGTGCTCAATCCGCAGGGTCGTGTGCCGGTTAGTCTCATCATAGATGACTCAACCTGCCTTGTGAATCTGGCACACTTCTGCATCCCGCAATTTGCCGAGGTCTTTCCAGACAACTACAAGCAGGATTGGAAGAAGCTGCCGCGAGAGATACCGGATTCTTTTGTGCGAAAATTTGGCGAGTGGTGCCGTGAGCACAAAATAAAAGGTAAATACAGTATCGTGCCGAACCCTGCCTGTGTCGGCTGGCTCGACCGCGACCTGCCGGGCTGGTCAAAGAAAGAGCTTGATGACAGTATTAAATTAGTCCGCGATTTTATGATGCCTGATTGGGACATCCATCCTGAAATGGTAACACACACCTGGGTCATCGACACAAAAACTGGCCGACCATATCCTGAAAGAACTTCGCGGTTTATGGAAAACTGGGGCTGGACGGACGGGAAATCGGTTGACGAGATTGCAGACTATATAAGCTACGCCCTGCGGATTCTAAAAAATGTCGGCCTGGACTGTGAAGGTATGACGACGCCGGGCGGCTTTGGAAACAGAGTGCTGCCACAGTTAGCTCAGGCAACATTGCAAGCCTGCCGCGATGTATTCAAGACCGAGATTCCCCACTATTTCCGCCACCTCTTTACCGATGACACAAGCGTAGCGCCTCGCGTCGAATATGCCTCAGGATTGAACGGTCCCGACCCAAAATGTGTTGTGTCCATTATTGGCTGCACCGGCGATTGGTTTGGCAACTGGGACGGCCTGTCACCGGGTTCAGCCGACCAGTGTATTACAGAAGACCTCAAGGCCGGCCGCCTGCCTCAGGTCATTGACAAAGGTGAGCCGGCAATAATTGTATGTCACTGGCCGGGGATTTACTTCAACGGCCAGGAGGTCGGCTTTAATATCTTCAAAGAGGTTGTCCGTCGGCTGCATCAGCGATACGACAACTTAATCTGGCTCAAACTTAGCGAGATTGCCCGCTATTGGGCCGCCAAAGAGCTGACGCAGATTGACAAAGAAGGCTCGCGCATAACCTTCACCGCACCTTTTGCAACAGCGAGATTCACAGTGAGAATTGCGACCGATTCGTTACAAAGTCCCAAACTGCTGGCTAACGAACAGGCCGTTCAATTGCGCCAGGTCAAGGAAATGCTTTCGCTCTCCACAGGACACCTATCGGTGGAAAGCGGAACCTGGTTCGCAAATGATAAAGATATGACCGTTTGCTTCGACCTGCCAAAAGGCAAATCAACACTGGAGCTTCAAAAATAGAAGCTGCCAGCGTTTTTGATAGTGTATTGTCAGCAAGGCAAAAGGAGGATGGCGCCGCTCACGACCAGAGGCATTGAAATCAAAGGCGTATTTTGGTATGATAAGACTTGTAGTGCGCAGGAGCAGCCCCGACTTATCGGGATCAGCTTAACAAAGGGAAATTTTTTTCGCTCTTGCGTCCTGATGTATATTCTGAGTTGCGAAAATGATGAAGGTGACATTGATTCTGCCGGTTGTTTTTTTGTCGGCCATAATCTCAAGTGCGGCGCCGGATACGGCTCAGAGTCCTTTTGAAATCGGCGTTGCTGCGACTCCCCGAAATCAAATCGACAAATTAGTTTTCGGCAGGCTGGAGCAGTTGGGCATTCAGCCGGCTAATATCTGCTCGGATGCCGTTTTTGTCCGGCGGGCCTATCTGGACGTGATTGGCACGCTGCCGACAGCGCAGGAGGCCAGAGCATTCATAATAGACAATGACCCGAACAAGTGCAGCATTCTGATTGATAATCTATTGGAGCGCGAGGAGTTTGCGGACTACTGGGCGATGAAGTGGGGCGACATTTTGCGTGTCAAGTCTGAGTTCCCCATCAATTTGTGGCCCAATGCGGTGCAGGCATATCACCGCTGGATTCGGACCTGCATCAAGGAAAATGTGCCTTATGACCAATTCGTCCGCGAACTGCTTACATCCAGCGGCAGCAATTTTCGTGTGCCTCCTGTCAATTTCTACCGTGCCGTCCAGAGTAAGGAGCCGCAGGCCATCGCCCAGGCCGTGGCGCTGACGTTTATGGGAGTGCGGGCGGAGAGCTGGCCAAAAGAACGTCTGTCCGGGATGTCAGCCTTTTTCTCGAAGGTCGGTTATAGAACCACCGCGGAGTGGAAGGAGGAGATAGTTGCGTTCGACTCCGATAAGGCGACGCCGGATTCCAACGCCGTGACACAGGCGGCAATTTTTCCAGATGGAAATTCAGTTCGGCTGTCCCCCGACCAGGATGGGCGTGAGGTTTTTGCCGATTGGCTGATTTCTCCGAAGAATCCCTGGTTTGCACGCAACATCGTCAACCGCATCTGGTCCTGGCTTCTGGGGCGAGGCATTATTCACGAGCCGGACGACATCAGGCCGGACAATCCGCCCGGCAATCCCGAACTATTGGCATATCTGGAGCAGGAGCTGTTAGCGTCCCATTACGACCTCAAGCACATATACCGCTTGATTCTAAACTCGAATACATATCAGCTTTCCTCCATTCCCACGACCGACAAACCCGAGGGCGAGGCTAATTTCTCTCATTATCCATTGCGCCGGCTCGAAGCGGAGGTTTTGATTGACGCCATGAACCAGATTACCGGCACGACGGAGAAGTATTCCAGCGCCATTCCGGAGCCATTTACATTCATTCCGGAAGACCAGCGCTCGATTGCGCTGGCGGACGGCAGCATCACCAGCTCGTTTTTGGAAATGTTCGGTCGTCCGCCGCGAGACACAGGTCTGGAATCGGAGCGAAGCAATCGCCCCACAGCCGACCAGCGGCTGCATCTCTTGAATTCGAGTCATATTCAGCGTAAGATTGAACAGAGCTCCAGGCTTCGAGCATTGATGCAATCCAGAAGGAAACCGCGAGAGGTTACGACCGAGCTGTATCTGACGATTCTTTCGCGTTTCCCGACAGATGAAGAGTTGAAGATTATAGAGGCGTATTCAAAGTCCCGCCGTGAAAACAGGCGGGAGGTCGCCTTTGACCTCGCCTGGGCATTGATAAATAGTGCTGAATTTCTTTACCGGCATTGATGGCAAGGCCAAAAAGAACAAAAGACAGGTTGCAAATTAACTAATCAACACTCGATGCTCGATGCTGGATACTCGATACTCGACGAGAATCGAGAAACAAGGAACGAAATTATGACTACGATGAATCAGTTAATCAGACCGGCCCAAACGCCAATCTCCAGACGTGAGATGATGCGCCGCGGCCTATTCGGCGCAGCCGGGCTTCTGCTGGCTGGCCGTCTGGATTCTCCTGCACCGGCGGCGGCACCACCTGCTAAAGCAAAGGCAGTCATCCAGATATGGATGTGGGGAGGTCCTTCGCAACTCGACACTTTCGACCCCAAGCCCGGTGCGGGCAATGACTATTGCGGTCCGCTGAATAAGCCTATCCCCACCAACATAGATGGAATAATCATCGGAGAATTGCTTCCTCTTTTGGCAAAGCAAGCGGATAAGTATTCAATCATCAGAAGTATGACCCACGGCATAAACTCCCACGAGACGGCGTCCTACATCGTGCAGACCGGTCGAAAGCCCGGCGATGGGCAGGTCTATCCGTGCGTCGGCGCCGTGGTTTCGTTGTTCAAGGGTTACGACGCCGGATACAGCGGATTGATTCCTCCCTATATTGTTCTGACCGAGCCGCAGGGCCGGTTTTCCGAGGCGGGATTTCTCGGCTCGCGCTACAAGCCGTTCGCCACTGGCGGCGACCCGGCGAAAACGCCTTTTGTCGTGGAGGGCGTCGTTGCCCAGGGAATACCAGAGCAGCGGCAGAAAGACCGACGCGAGTTTCTCCACAAGCTCAACACCCTGGGGCAAACTATGAAGGACAATCCGCAGTTAGCGGCGATGGAACAAAGTGAAAAACAGGCGTATGACCTGATTCTGGGCGATGCAGGCAAGGTGTTCGACCTTTCAGATGAGAAAAAGGAGCTTAGAGAACAATACGGTATCAGCTCTTTTGGCCAATCCTGCCTGGCGGCGAGGCGATTAGTCGAACGCGGTGTCCCCTACGTTACCATTAATTACAAGGGCTGGGACACCCACAAAGAGCATTTCCAGGCGATGCGAAGGAAGCTGCCGGAAATGGACAAAGGTATGGCGACACTGCTGCAGGATTTGTCTGACCGGGGACTGCTTGACAGCACTATTCTTTGGTGGGGAGGCGAATTCGGCAGGACCCCAAAGGTCCAGACGGAAGCCCCCTGGAATGGCGGACGCAACCATTATGGCAAGGTCTTCTGTGCGGTGGTTGCCGGCGGCGGGTTCAAAGGAGGCCGAGTAGTCGGCTCATCCGATGCAAAAGGTGAAGAGGTGAAGGAGAGGCCGGTGTATCCGGTTGACCTCATCGCCAGTATGTATGAATTGCTCGGCATTGACCCCGATGGTAAGCTACCGCACCCGCAGGGCCGAATAGTCCGCGTAACACCCTCTGCCGAGGATGGCGTGAGTATGGGCGGACGTTTGAAAGAAATTATGTAAGCGTTGGAGAATTCAATGAGAATATCCCGATGGCAGATGATTTTGTGGTTGGCGGTAGTCCTGGTTTTTTTGCCCGCAGCACGAGCGCAGCGGACGCCGGATATCGGTTATGTCTATCCTGCCGGAGGTCGGCAGGGCACCACCTTTCAGGTGGCCATCAGCGGTCAGTATTTAGATGGCGCTACCGATGTAGTAATTTCCTGCGGAGGGATTAAAGGGACCATTCTCGAACACGTTAAACCGCTCAATGGAAAACAGATTGCCCTGCTGAGAGACAGACTCAAGGAGCTGCAAGAGATGATGACCTCCGAAAAGCCGGATGAGCCGAATAGCGTAAGCCATCCCATACGGGACAGCGCTGCTATCGCAGATGCGAATGCCGCTATAAATTCGGAGACAAAGATGGACAAGGGGGCTATGCAGAGGGAGATGGCCGATATCAAAAAGCAGCTTGCCAATCCCAAAAATCGAATCCGCGACAATCCTCAGCTTGCCGAAGACGTTACTATTCGTGTCGCAGTGGCTGCGGACGCTGAACCCGGTGAGCGGGAGTTGAGGCTGAAGACGGCTTTGGGTTTATCTAATCCGATTACTTTTTACGTGGGGAAACTGCCCGAATACAGCGAGAAGGAGCCGAATAACAAGGCGTCGGATACGGAGGTTCTATCGGCGCTGCCGTTGGTTATAAACGGTCAGATTATGTCCGGCGATGTGGACTGTTTTCGGCTCAAGTTAAGTAAGGGCGTTCGGCTGGTCGTTGCGGCAAGCGCGAGGGAATTAAATCCCTACCTTGCCGATGCCGTTCCCGGCTGGTTTCAGGCGACTCTGGCGCTTTATGATACATATAGAAATGAGCTTGCATACGTCGATGACTACACCTTTCATCCCGACCCGGTTCTCTTTTACGAGATTCCCCGTGACGGCGACTACGTGCTGGAGATAAAAGACGCCATTTACCGCGGACGCGAGGATTTCGTCTATCGCATCACGGTGGGCGAGCTGCCGTTTGTAACGAGCATCTTCCCTCTGGGCGGCCCGGCCGGCGAAAAGACAACTATCCGAATGAAGGGCTGGAATCTGCCGGCGGACGAGCTGACGATGGACGCCAATGATAAGGAGCCGGGAATAATTGCGGTTTCGGTGCATAACGGGGAGCTGGTTTCCAACAGCGTTCCCTTTGCAGTGGACACGCTGCCTGAATGCCTCGAACAGGAGCCGAATGACCGGCAGCCCACTGCCCAGAAGGTAACACTTCCAATCATTGTCAACGGGCGCATTGAAAAGAGCGGTGATTGGGATGTGTTTAGCTTCGAAGGTCGCGCCGGAGACAAGGTCGTTGCTGAAGTCTATGCACGCAGGCTCAACTCTCCTCTTGATTCCATTCTCAAGCTGGCCGATGCAAACGATAAGAAACTTATAGTCAACGACGATTATGAAGACAAGGGGGCGGGGCTTACCACGCATCATGCAGATTCGTATCTGAGCACTATCCTGCCGGCCAATGGGACCTATTATATTCATTTAGGCGATGCGCAACAAAAAGGCGGAGCGGCATACAGCTATCGCTTACGCATAAGTCCGCCGCAGCCCGATTTCGAGTTGCGGGTCGTGCCATCCAGCATTAACGCCCGCGAAGGCGCCACCGTTCCTATCACCATATATGCCCTGCGGAAAGATGCATTTTCAGATGATATTACGGTTGTGTTAAAAGATGCGCCGAGCGGATTTAATCTGAGCGGCGGTCGGGTGGTAGCCCAGCAGAACCAAGTAAACCCCGTTAGAAAAACGGATTTCTTTTCTAACGGGGTAAAACTGATGCTTAAAGTTCCGCAGACTCCGACAAAAGAGCCTATTAGTTTGAATCTCGAGGGCAGAGCGGTAATCGGCGGGCGGGAAGTCGTTCGACCGGTTGTGCCGGCGGACGATATGATGCAGGCCTTTATCTATCATCATCTTGTTCCGGCAAAAGACCTTAAGGTTATGGTTCTCCCACGCGGAGCGCCCAAACCCCCGGCGACCAGGCGGGCGGAAAAGCCCAAGCCCAAATCGTGACTACCGTATCTACGGCGGTCTTGCAATGTCATAAAAACGAACCTAATCTCCTGTTTTTCAACGCCCAGGCTGTATCTATTATAAATAAATCAGCATTTTTATTGCCAAAACGCAAAATCTTCCTAAAAAAGGCAAAATTATTTGACAATCTGCGATAGATTTGTTACGCTGGTGATATTAGAGATAAAGTAGGGATGTAATGCCGTTTGTATGGAAACTGAATATTTCCGGTGTCCGTCGTATATCTTTGCGCCGGAATAACGTAACCGTTCAGAGTGGAAAAATGTCGGTTTTGGGTCATTTGAATCTTGACTGTCAGGCTACGGCTGGCTCCGCCCAGACGAGTCGTCAGACAAGTTTCGGTTATTTGATATTTTTTTTCGGATTTCGTGTCCTGTCCTGAGCATGGTCGAAGGATTAGAATTTCGGATTTATAAGTGATTAGGAGGATTAAAAATGCAATTCTGTAAATGTGTTTTATCCGCCACACGTCTGGCGGATTAAGAAAAATCTCGTATTGTTGACAGCGGCAGCGGCTGTGTGCTTACTTTGTATTACATAACCCACCTGGCCTGACCCGGGCCTTTGGTTTGCGCACCCGAGTCGAAGGTATTGTAATTGTATAGCAGACCAGAAACAAAACAAGTTAGGGGGTATGAATCATGTTTTCAAAGAAACGAAGAACCGGGGATTGTGTGTGCACCAGGATTGCCATTGCACGTTGGATAAGTCGCACTACGTGGCCACACGTGCTTCTAATCATGTTGGTCATGATTGCACCGGCTGAATGTCGTACCATTACGGTAGATCCTGGAGGAAGTTATGATTACATTACGATACAGAAAGGAATAGACGCCGCAACGAACGGTGATACTGTTCTTGTGATGCCGAGCAGTTATATCGTACACGAGCCTATCAGCTTCAAAGGCAAAGCAATTGTGGTCAAGTCACAAGATGGACCGGGAACGACGACTATCCAAATGACGCCACCGCTATACAATCCTGACCGCGGCAGTGTTGTTGTCTTTGAGAATGGAGAGGGACCGGGATCCATCCTTATGGGCTTCACGGTAACCGGCGGAGTGGGCACGCGTGACACGCAATACCCCCAGTACTACTGGGGTGGAGGCGTTCTCTGTTTCAAATCCTCCCCAACTATTAAAGGCAATATCATCATCAACAATGATCTTCCGACTGGAACTGGGAGTACCTATGGACTTGGCGGAGGCATCGGATGCTACGATTCAGGGGCCACAATCGTTGGTAATGTTATCAAGAACAATGACGCCTATATTGGGGGAGGTATGTATATTTATAGGGGAACCGTCTCGGCAGGCAGTAATATCATATCAGGCAACATGGCGGTGTGGGGTGGCGGGGCTTGCCTCCAACCATGGGAGTGCATTATCAATTTCAGCAACAATACATTGGTCGCAAACACTGCTACCGGCGGAGGCCATGTCTGGGCCTCGGCCAACTCTCGGATTTCAAATAATATAATGGTGAACGGTACGGGCACCTATGGCGGGGGAATCTGTTGGTATCGCCTGGGACCGCTCAAGCAATCCCCTTTGGCATATAACAACATATATGGCAACACTGGAGGTAATTACTACGGCATTGAAGATCAAACCGGCATGAACGGCAACATCTCTAAAGATCCACTTTTTACAAATCCCGGTAACCAGGATTACCATCTACAAGCGGTATCACCTTGCATCAACTCAGGTGACCCGGCTTTCGTATTGGGTCCGAATGACGTTGACATCGACGGCGATATCCGCCTGTGGGGACACCGGGTTGATATTGGGGTAGATGAATACACCGGACGCGTCAGACCGAGCGCGGATGCAGGTCTTGATCAGTTTCTAAAAGGCCTTCCGGCGTCAGTCTTACTTGATGGAAGTGACGCATATTTCTACGACTCGAACGACATTAAGAAATTCAACTGGACTCAGAGCCGAGGTCCGGCCGTCACCTTAAATGATGCTAATGCTTTAAAGCCCTTGTTCTTCCCTCCAGAGAGAGGGATATACGTCTTTGAACTGCAGGTAGCAGATAGTTTTGCAGAAAGTCTTCCGGATGATGTCATTGTAGTTGTAGGCAACGAGCGTATTCCCATTGCAGATGCCGGCCTGCCGCGATACGCCGGAACGGAACCTGTTAAACTCGATGGGACCGGCTCTTATGACCCGGACAAATCAGGTCCATTGAGATACGCTTGGCGTCAACTATCAGGGCCTTCACTGACAATCGTCGATTCAAATAGTGCCACTCCAACGATAAGCGGCTTCACACAAACAAATGCAATCCAGGAATGTAAGTTTGAGCTTGTCGTCAATGACGGCGACTACAACAGCCTACCCGACGTAGCCGAGGTCAAAATCGTCCGGTCTTTTGGCTCGGTGACATTTGATCTGGAAAACGATTCATTTGACCCCAGGAAGCCGACAATAATCTACTTTAGCGGCGGGGACTGTGTTATTGGTTACCCTAGCATCTGGGGCTCTAATGACTGGAGTGCCGTGGCCAATATTATAGGTTTCCCATACGGATATTCACCTGATAACGAGCCTCATACGGATATTCGGAGGTATTGCAGGTATGGTGACATGATTCTGGCATATCTCTCTTCAGTAGCGCCCGACTACGAAATGCCTATCCAAACAATGGGCTGGAGTACCGGAGGGCAGCCTGCAGTGGATGTGGCTGCCTATCTGAACCTGACTATTGAAGATAGACGCTACGCAGTTAACCGGATGGCCGCTCTGGACGTAGGCTGCCGTGATTATGTTTTTGACGTCAATCAGTGGTTGGCATATCCTGTTGATGGTGAGCAATGCTGGACTGATTTCTATTGTAGTTATTATCCATCTATTTCGGCAGGAGGTTTTTTGTGCGTCGGTTCAAGTCTAAACCATGACGATGTTCGCAACTGGTACAAAAATTCTTTGACTATTAGCGATATGAACGTGTTCAACGGAGGCGTCGTTGGCGGTGCGTACTGGTCTGTTGTCGGGCCGGGCAGAAACCTCCAATTGAATTACAAAGCGCCGGCATACTACTACTCCTGGTCAGGAGGAGCGACGAGCGGTAGTATGAGTCTCTACAATGAAGCGCTGTATCCGGGCAAATTGCCTGAGCCCGTTACGCTTCTTGAACCCAATTATGTTGCTGAGTCCGGGGGATACCTTCTGACGTGCGAGGAAAGCGAAAACGCCATTGGCTATGAGCTTCTGATTGGCTCCGACCCCTCCCGTGTAATGGATTACCAGGTTATCTCCGACACGCCTTCTCCCCCAAATGACGTAGTAACTACATTGCCACTTAAAGGAACCTGGTGGACAATTAGAGCTCGTGATAAATATGAATCAACGATATATGCTGACCCCATCTACATTGAACCGGCATTTGATATCCTCGACTTCTCGCACAATGGAAAGGTGGATTTCGAGGATTTTGCGATAATCGCACGGTTCTGGCATCAGAATGAACCATACGTTGACATTGCTCCACGACCCAATGGCGATGGTATAGTTGACTACAAAGACCTGTCTGTCTTTGCTGAAAACTGGTTGCAAGTTACAAAGATACTACTTTTACTGTCTAACATTATTAAAGAATTCTAAGTCGTTTATACGATTAACTTTCCAGGGGAATGGTCCCCATGGAAAGGCAAAAAGATGGAACGACGATTTGAGATACA
>Ga0315293_10002950_pt1 | contig 16375 bp, 16 predicted proteins | sample YL17G13_20_MG_FD_203071 | JGI IMG/M metagenome (GOLD analysis project Ga0315293, IMG submission 203071) | Sediment microbial communities from Yellowstone Lake, YNP, Wyoming, USA - YL17G13_20 | ecosystem: Environmental > Aquatic > Freshwater > Lake > Sediment | place: USA: Wyoming | collected...
CGGAGTGTCAGTCGCCTCCATAACGCAGGAAACCCGCGACAAATACAACCTGCCGAAGTCAAGCACTGGCGCGGTCATCACCGCCATCGATCAGGGGTCGCAACTGGCAACCGAGGGCTTGCGCGAAGGCGATGTTGTCCGCGAGGTCCGCGTCAAAGGCCAGGACACACGCGCAATCGCTGCGGCCAAGGACTTCTCAGCCGCAGTCTCCAGGCTCAAAGATGGCGACGCGGTGATGCTGCTGGTGGAGCGAGGGGAGAACACGTTTTTCGTGGCCTTCAGGTACAGGGCCGGCAAGTAGGCCGCGACCGAGCCCGGCGCGGCCTACTTGCCGGCCTGCGACGCTAGCGGACCGGCGGGGTTGCGGCGCGCAAACCGTCGACCACGACGCGTCAGAGGCCGAGCTTCTCCTTGAGGGCCTCGGGCGAGAATGGCTTGACCAGGTAGTTACTGGCGCCCGCCTTGAGCGCATCGATTACCCGGCTCTTCTCCGACTCCGACGTGCACATGATGATCTTGACCGACGCGAATCTGGCATCGGCACGCAGCTTCCTCAGAAGCGTGAGACCATCCATGACGGGCATGTTCCAGTCCAGCAGCACCAGATCTACCGGCATGTTCTCCGACAGCACGTGGTAGCCATCCAGACCGTCGCCCGCCTCAAGAATGTCCTGGATACCCAGGGAATTGAGCTGCGTTCTCTGGATGCGACGCATGGTCGCGGAGTCGTCGACCAACAGAAGTTTCATGGCGGTTTCTCCCTGCACAGGCGGTCCCCGGCTTCGGTGGGACCTTACTTGGTCTTCAGCGTTACCTCGACGGCGAAGTCTCCCAGGCTTGACTGAAACGGAACCACGATGCTGGCCGACCCGCTGGGGGCCGAAATCACGTGGCTGCGCCCAACCACAACGTTGGGAAGCGATATCGACAGATTGCAGTTGCTGAGGTGCTGCTTTGCGTTGCCCGCAACAATGTTGGCGATTTCGCCGATCCCATCCGTAAGCTCCGGCCCAATCACCTTGATCGACATACCCATCATCTTGGAGACCACCTTCAGTGCCGTAAGCTTGGGGAAGCTCATGGTAATCGATCCCTGCGCGTCGCCGGAGAGTCCGATGATCCCCGACACATCGTATGTCGGGAACGGCAACGCCTTGACCGCAGGCTTGCCCACGGTCACATCTTCCGACAACATGGTCTTGAATGTGTGCACCGTTGACACGATAAAGGGATTGATGTATGCAACGTCCATGACGAACCCTCCTGGAAACCGGATGGCGCCGGGTTGGGCAGACCAAGGCAAGACAGATTGTAGCATTCGGTGTCAGCCACGGCAAGGGGCGGCTGCATGTATTGGCGCGACGCGAACAATCACCTCATTATCGGCGCGAGCAGTTGCTGAAGAATCACCCCTGCCAGCAGAAAAGCCGTCAGCGCCATAGCCGAACACCAAACCACCACGCTGATTTCCCGCACGTCGCGCCCGGCATCGCCTCTGGCCAGGGCCCGGCGCGTTCGTCGCGAGAGCACCGCGTCGGCAACCACCAGACCGCACACCGGAACCACCATGGCTGCCAGAGACAGTCCCAGCGCCAGAAACATCGGCCACTCCCAGAAGAGCCGCGCTGCCGACATGGCGCCGAAGAAACACCACACTGCGCCACGCTGCGCAGCGCCAATGTACCGACTCAGCCGCGCAGTCGACAGCTCGCTAAGGGTCGCCTCGCGGAACATCCGGTCAACTCCGCGCTCAAGCACCCCCGCCGGCGCGCCCGCCCGCTCCAGGCCAAGCTTGATGTCGTTGATCAGTAGCGGCAGATCCTCGACGATGAAGGGGATGCGGATGCTCGCCGTATCCGAGCGAAGCTCACCGGAGCCCAACAGAAACGGGATCTTGCGGTATCGGAATGCGGTTGCCTTGGAGAACTCCACAATCACCGGAACTGCCCCTCCGTGTCGGATGAGCGCCGTGTCGGTGACCTCCAGGCGCATCTGCTTCATCTGACGCGAGAAGAGCATCGCCAGCAGCAGCACGCACCCTGCGGCAAAGCTCGCATACGCCGCCAAAGTTGCCGGGAACGATGAGATTGCGCCGTGCGTTGCCAGCGAGACCACCGGCAAGAACCAGCACATGATGAGCAGCAGCCCGAGAGAGAACACCAGGCCGCGTTGGGCCGTCTGGAGGTAGCGCCGGCACTGATACGTGGCATTGCTCATGGACACTCCCCTTGTGACGCGAAGATGATCCGCAACTACTCGGCTCCCCGATGCTCGTCTCGGTACACCGCAGCCGGTGGCCGAGCAGCCCGTCCACATTTCGACAGGATGTGGCGCTGAGACGGGTTGTACCTGCACTGAGCCTTGCCGAAGTGTCCCGGCCGCCGGCCGGCAGAACGGGGTACAGCGCAACCGACGCCCACCAGCCAATGCGCGACAACACGGTGCCCATCTGGGAATCCCGATCGGGAGGTGCGGCCATCTGCGAGGGTGGGCCTGCCACTTACCGGCCTCTGTTGACTGCGGAATCCAGCGCCGCGAAATCAGGTGCGGGCAGGTACTGCTTGAGCGCTGTCTCTTCGTCGGCAAAGAGGCGGCGGGCGTCTCCCTTCTTCTTCTGTCCCACAAGCGTGTACAGTGCGACCGCCGTCTTTCGGGCCGCCTCCTGCATGTCTGCCGCGCGCCCTTCCTCGCGCTGCTTCGCCCCGTCGGCCGCCACCTGCAGGTTGGTCTCACGCACGCGCGCCATGCGGTTGACGCGATCGGCGCCCGACGATGCCGCAGCCTCCACCTCGCGGGACTTTGCCCCCTCGGCGGCCACCTGCAGGTTGGCCTCGCGCACCAGGTCCATGCGGTTGACACGACGAGATCCGGCCTTCGACCGTGCTGCGTTGCGAAGATCGGCCATCGAGAGCGCCTGATCGTCTTGCTGAGTGAGCGCGGCAACATCGGGAGCCGTGGATGAGGTGCTCTGACTGAGTGATATCGCAGCATCGGAAATCGCGGAGTTCACCTTGTCGGCGCTCTTCGACGAGACGCCGTGGGGCTTGAGTTCCGCCTCGAAGAATTCGCCCGCCTCGTATACCCCACGGGTTCTCAGGACGGTCATATTGCAGGTGACAAGAGAATCCTCGCGCTTCTGCGCCGCGCGCTCCTGGCGCTTGCTGCGGAAGTGGCGCTTGTCCCACTCGCTCTGGCGCGTGCGCGCCTTGATTCCGTCCAGCCGCGTTGACACCATGCCCAGCAGGTCCCAGGCGTCGCCCAGTTGCAGGGCTCGAACCAGCGAATCGATGCGATTTTCAGACTCATCGACAAAGCGAATTTCGTCGTCAACCGTGGCGCAGGTGAGAAGCCGGCCCTCAAGCTTGGCGTACTCGGTCACCGACACCGACAGATAGTCGAGGTTATCTTTGCAGTATGCCAGGTCGCGCCGCGCCGTCTCCAGATCGCGGCCGTCAAGCGCTGCGTTGATCGCCTGCAGCACCTCACGCGACAGGTTGCGCCGCCTGTCGAGAATGCTCGCGTCCATGTCGTCGGCCTTGCCCGGATCGGCCGCCTCCACCTCGGTCACGCACGCCTTGAGCACGGCAAACGACGGCCGCTTCCTGCCCACCTCTGCGTTGAACCTGGCCACCGTCTGGATCACACTCACCCGGGAGCCCGTGGCCTTCTCCTGCGTCAGCCCACGCTCCTCCAGATAGATCTGGCCCTCCAGTTCGCGTAGTTTGAAGAGGATGTATTGCTTGTTGTTGTCGGTCTCGGCGAGTCTGCGCAAGCGGGAGACGATCTCCTTGGCTCGCGCGACTGCACTCTCCATGGTGAGGTCCATGTCGGCCTGATCGCCGGCCGCCGTCAGATAGTAGTACGCGCGCTGGATGGTGGTGTCGATGAATGTCTGCGTCACATACCCGCCCGCATGCGCGCCGACGGAGAGCAGCAGCACTCCGAGCGCACCGAACATGGTGGATCGACCGGCAACGCGCTGGACACCTGACGCGGCGGACGCGAGGTTGTGATTGGGCATGATTCAGTAATTCTACATGCCGCGCACCCGACGTGGCAAGCGGGGTCTTTTTTTCGTCGGACGGAGGATGCGCGGAGAGGCATCGCCGGGCGGACTCAGCCCGGGACGCCGGTGCGTTGCGTGCGGACGCGTGGGGACGGACGCCGCAGCCGCGGCGTCGCGCGAGCAGGGCTCTTGCGGGCCGAGGTCTCCTGACGAATACGGTCTGACAAGAAGGTCTTGAGCAGCGACTGGTACGGTACGTCTCTCTGGTTCGCCAAGACCCTGAGATCCTCAAGCATCGACTCGGGCAGTCGAAGGGAGATCGTCCTCAGCGATGGCCGGAGACTGGGGAAGACTGCCGGCCGAGCCTTGGACCAGTCAACGTACTCAGTGGAGTCGTGAGTCGCCCAGAACTCCCGCTCCTGGTCTTCGGTGGCAAGGCAAGGTATCTTCTTCATGATGCGACCAAAGCATACAAGAAGCAGCCGTGCGCCGCAAGTGGTGGTTGAGCCTGTCGGCAGACCGGGGACCCGACGCGGACAAATGCAATTCTTGACGCACCCCACCCACTGTGATAGAATACAACTCTATGCAGACCCCTCAACCCCCCGACCCCAACCGTCAGCCGCGTCGGCCCGTGCCGCAGCATCGACCCATCATCCGGTCGAAGATCAATCGCCGCAAGGGCAAGGACGAAGTGGTCGACAAGATGGACCGCAAGCTTGCCGCCGGCGCCGACCTTGTATTCAGTAAGATTCACGAGGCCAACACGCAGAAAGCCACGGGCGTGCTCGCGTACGTCTTCGGCTATGGGCTGCTCACCCTACTGGCGGTGTTGGGGATCGGATACTTCAAGATCACCCATCCGACAAAAGAATCCGAGAAGGTTGCGTTTGTCGAGCCGGTCGCAACCATGGCGCAGGACTTTGCCAAGCGGGAATTCTCCGCAGATCAGTATGCACTGTACCTGAGCAATCTGCTGGTGCGGTACGACAATCTTCCGGCAAAGTACCGCACAGGTGTCCCGAAGTTCACACCCACCGAAATCTACGCCAAACTCAAGGACCTGTGGCCTCAGTTGAGAGCGCCCACAAAAGATGCGATTGTCCAGGATTTGCCGGGGTTTGCCGGGCACATGGAGGCATTGCAGAACCAGCAGGCCGGGTACTGAACTCGCGGCCGGGGCGCGCGAAGTCCGGAGAAGAATGCGAGTTGCAGCCCGGAACCGGGACTTCCGGAATAGCACGGCCGGTGGATCTATACTAAAGACACTCGATGTCAGCCCGCCCCCGAGTCAGGCAGTCAGGAGAGCTCGTTATGACCAGATCTGTGAAGAAACGGAGACCCGGACCTCGCCACAGCCATGGCGGCTTCACCATGATGGAGGTGGTGATTGGCGCACTGGTACTCATCGTTATCCTGGTGGGCCTGAACACAGTCTTTCTCTCTTTTGTGAAGACCAACAAGACTAACCGCGACATTGGCGGCGCCACCAGCGTGGGCAACAAGTGGCTCGAAGAGGTGCGTATGATGCCCTTCGATTCAATCAGCGGTGGTTCCGTAAACGTGGGCACGAGATACTGCCGGTCAACGACCGTGACGACCGATTCCGCCACCACCAAGAAGACCGTGGCAGTGATAGTTTCGTGGCCGCAGACCGCAGGGTCGCATCACGTGACCATGAACACGATCATTGCCAAGCCATAGGGGGGACAGACCGCGTGCGCAACCGTCAAGCCGGCGTTTCTCTTATCGAGCTCGTTCTGGCCATCACCATTTCCACCTTCCTGGCAATTGGTGCGGCACGGGTATACGTGAGTTTCACCAAGAACACGGCTCAGCAGAAGCGCAACATGCAGTTTCAGCAGGAGATGACAACTGCGGCCAAGATCATGGAAGACGACTTGCGCATGATGGGATACGGCTTGCCGGGCAATGGGCTTGAGGTGAGCATGACCGGGCAGCGCATTGACTCGGTGCATGTGTTCAAGAACGAAAAAGACTACGAGACTACGCTCACCGCAGACGCGTCTTCCGGCAGCACAACATTATCGGTTCTGAGCATCGCCGGCGCAGAGGTTGACGGTTGGGTGTGTATCAACGTGGGATCCGATGCACTGTACCGCAGAATCACGGCCAAGACGGGAACCACGGGCAGTTGGCAGATCTCCTTGGCCACGGCGCTTCCGGCCGGCACGTACACCGTTGCCGCGACAAAGATCTTCTACACGCCCCGAGTGACCTATTTCGTGGATCGGAGCACCACGCCGAATCGGCTGGTACGCAGAGAGAATACCAGGCCGTTCTACATCAGCTCGACGGTTGACTCGCTGAAGGTGCTTGCCGCAAACGCCGGCGATTCGCTTCTGACAAGCAACTTCGGCACCGCGCGGACTATGACGATTGTGATGAGCGGGGGGGGCGGGGCCAACAGAGCGGGAGTGCGCGTTGACTCTGTTTCGGCCGTCATCCGCAATTATATGTAGAATCACCCACACGGGAGGCAACGGTATGCGTATTCGAACATCGGCACACGGCGGAACGCTGTTGATGGTGGCAGTCATTGGCGTCATTACCGCGCTCATTGTCGTGGCCATGGTTTCCTCCCTCAAGCTGGGCAGCAAGACGGCCTCGGTGCGCCGCACGTGCTCTTCCGCACTCAATCTCGCCGAGGCGGGCAAGGAGGATGCGCTGGCGCGTTTGCGCAAGAAGACGGTGACACCCACGGCAAGTCAGCGTGTTGGTATTATTTCGCAGACCACGCTCAACAACGGGACGTATGCTGTGTCGTGCAGTTCAGATGCGGCAAAGACAAACTTATGGCTTCTGTCAACCGGCACCGCCGAAGGGTGCACGGCTCAAATCGCCATTGAGGCGACCTACATTGTCAACGGCTTCGATCTGTCGTGGGTCAAGGGAGCCATCACCGCCAAGTGCACGGTCAATGTGAGCGGCAACTGCGCGGTGGACGGCAGAGACTGGGACACCACCGGACCCGGCTCTCCCGCTGCCGGCAAAGACGGGGTGTGGTCGTGCAAGGACGTGAGCACCGACGGCAGCTCGGCGATTGGCGGCAACGGGGCTGCCCCGCCACATCCATCGGGAGAAGCCGCCGGCTCGGTGGAAGAGGGCCAAAGCTGCGCGTCGTTTCCCTCCTCTGTCGAAGCGTTGCTGGGTCTGACCGTAGGCTCGCTTGACAGTTACAAAAAGACACCGGCTCAGTTCAATGCGATGACCAAGCCTTTTCACGGCATCGTGTGGGTGACCGCCAGTTGCGGGCCGGTGGATTTCGAGTCATCCACGGGCATCATGATCGTGCACAACAGCGCCTCGACCGCGCAGCTTCAGACCAACGGAGGCACCTTCAAGGGCGTGCTCATTGTCGACGACATGAAGGCCAATGGAGATTTCGAGGCAATTGGGGCAACGTTCCTGCTCAATGCCACCAAGGGGAGCAACGGAGGGGCAGATCTCAAGTACAGCTCGAAGGTTCTCAATAATCTGTCAAACTACACCGCAAACCAGTGCGCAGCGGCGGTGGTGCAGGTGACGTCGTGGAAGCAGTTGTGATAGATCGGTCTTGAGGCGCTGCCGGATGAAGAGACGCGATCAGTCGAGCCCCGTCTTCGCAGGAGGATGGGGCTTGTTGTTTCTGTGGGTAGGTATTCCGTCCAGGGACAAGGGGACGTCCCAAAGACACGGTTACCGTCACCTGGCCGCGCAGGGGCTCCACGTTTCGTGTTTCGTAGGTAGGGCTGGTCTGTCGGGGGCCGGCGGCATCAGGGGACACTGCCGGCGTGCAGACCGCGCAGTGACGGGGCTGCTCAATCTCATCGGGGGGACCCATTTCGGGACGAACTTCAATTATTTTAATAAAATAAACGAAGTTCGTCCCAAACCGCACAGGGAGCGTACAATGGCGGGTCACACGCCGGTCCATCTGAGCGATCCTCAGCCTGCTAAGCGCCAGTCCCGCGCTGCTGCGACCAAGCCCTCGGTCTCCGATCTTGCTCGGCCGAGCGGCGACGATCCTCTGGGAAATCCGATTTCCCCGATCCGGAGCACGCGCAAGGACCCGCTCCTTGCCATGATCGGTACTGTCTCCGGCGGCAAGAAGGACTCGGTTTCCATTGACAAGACCGTCTGTGGTGGAGCAGGGATGACGCGGCGCTCCCTCACGGCTCTGCCTCCCGCAACCGCTCGTGCTTTCTCTCAGCAAAATCAATCACATAGGCCTCGTTGAGCTGTGGCAGCTCCTGCACCAGCACGTTGAACCCGGCATCCTCGAACGGCCGGCAGGCGCGCTCGTACTCGTCCGGGGTGACCTGCCGCGCCATCCCTCCGTGCTCCAGAGCTCGATGCAGCGGCCGGTACTGCGCCATCACGCCTATGGTGATGTCGGCCGGATCAAACGTCCGTGAGAGGAACCCCGCGACCACCTCACTCCCGGCGCGATCCTCGGGTAGGACGAGATGTCGGATGAGCATACCGCGCGTGGCAATGCCGTTGCGATCGGTGCGCAAGGGGCCGACCTGCCGGAACATTTCGCGGACTGCAGCCTGGTTGTGCGTGACGTAGTCGGCGGCGCGTGAGAGTTCCTGCGCAGGTCCGCCGGCACCGTACTTCATATCAGGCAGGTAGATGTCCACGATGCCCCGCAGGAGTGCAAGCGCCTCGACCGTCTCGTAGCCGCTGCAGTTATAGACGATGGGGATCTCCAGGCCACGCGTGGACGCCACCCGAATCGCACGCAGAATCCACGGCACAAAGTGGTCGGGTGTCACCAGGTTGACATTGTGGCACCCCTGCTCCTGCAGCCAGAGCATGCGGTCGGCCAGCTCGTCCACCGAGTACGGCCGACCTTCACCACCATGGGAGATCTGGAAGTTCTGGCAGAAGCAGCAGCCCAGCGTGCAGTGCGAGAAGAAGACCGTACCCGAGCCTCCGGTGCCGGAGATGGGAGGCTCCTCGCCGTGGTGGGGGAAGATGCTCGATATCACCAACTCCGCAGGTGCGCCGCAGAAGCCCGTCTTCCCTGCGCGTCTGTCAACCGCGCATACACGTGGACACAAGCGGCAGGGCGCTGCAAGCGCGTCGGCTGCGGCGAGGCGCGCGTCCCAGTCGAAGTCGGTGAGTAGTGAGTAGGATGGGGGCATGTGCGTGTGGGTGGTGTCGGTGCCGCAGTTCTGTCAGACAGGCTCGCATCAACCGTGTGACACCTTCGTACCCGGCAAGCGGGGAGGATTCTCGCGCAGAGGCGCGGAGGGGGCTCGGATCTGTGGTGTCGACGGAACCATTGAGCCAATGCTGTCTGAGTCGCCTCTCTGTCTTCCCCCGTCTTCTCTGCGCCTCTGCGTCTCTGCGCGAGAACGCTTGTCTCATGATTTCAGGAGCCGGCAACATGGGGACCCACCGAAACCCGGGAAGAGCCTCCGGAGAATCGGTGCTCACTCCAAACACCACTTGATGGCGAAGGAGGCCCCATCGACGTGGAGGCAGCTCAGTCTGGAGTCAAATTCATATGCGCACACAATCCCGCTGCATGTTCTCCATGAACTGGTAGTGACCCCCGACGAGCTCTTCCACGTGTGACTGCGGCATGACAAGGATCGAGAGGCGTGCGCCGGTTGTGAGATCCAACTCGTAGCCGATCCGCCTGATCTCGTCACCCATTCGCCAATCGTCGGTCTCTGTGACAACAAGGACGTCGATGTCCGAAGAATCATCGGCATCTCCACGAGCCTGGGACCCAAACAGCAGCACGTCCTTGACAAACCCGGGGAACGCGCTGCACGCCTCGCGCTTGAATTGTTCGAGCAGGTTCAGAAGCGGCTTTGTCACGGGTATCCTCGTCGGGCTCAACGCGGCAGAAAGCCATGGGCTCAACACGAAAATACAACGAGATAGGTTGCTCCATCAGAGATGGATCCGACGCAGCGTTGTCGAGACCCCAATCACCGCCCGGAACTCTCCGCGCCAAGAGGCCGCAGATTCTCCGCCTCCACCAGACCATTGTCGCCACTGGAGTCGCCCGACTGCAAGGCTGCCGTCTCCACCGCCCGCGTGAACCCATACGCCTCGGGGTTCTCGCAGATAATGGCAAGCGCAATCACCCGCGGAATGTACTCGTTGGTCTCTTCGGCCAAATAGCCCATGCGGTAGATGTACCAGAAATCCCGGTTGCGCATGGGGTCGTCGATCTTGCGCAGCGCTCCCATCACGCGCCCCTCGCCCGCATTGTACGCGGCCATGGCAAGCATCACCGAGCCGCCGCCGCCAAACATGCTGATGAGGTCTTTGAAGTACTCGGCTGCCGCATAGGTCGCCTTTTCCGGGTCTGTGCGTTCGTCAACCTGACCATCGACGCGCAGGCCGTAGCGCTGTCCGGTCGCGACCATAAACTGCCACAGTCCACGCGCGCCCGCCGAGCTGAGGGCCAACGGATTGTACCCGCTCTCAAGCATCGAAACGTATGCAAGGTCGGGCGGGAGCCTCTTCTCACGAAATACCTGCGTGATAGTGGGGAAGTACTTCTCCTTGCGCGCCATGTAGCGGGCAACCGTGCCCTTCATGCGGCCCGAGTACACGTCGAGGTGGAACTTCACCCGTTCGGTCATCTGCGGTGGAATGTGGTAGTCGCGCTCGCCAAAGCGTTGCAGCACCGCGTCGATCTTCTTCTCGACAGGGTCGCCATAGAACTTGCCGACGTCGTCGTTGTCGAGACGATCCTTGACCGAAGAGAGCTCCTGGTTGCGCTGCTCGAGCTGTGTCACCAGCTTCTTGAGCTGCGCCTCGTTGCCCTCGGGGTTGTCTTGCGCCACGGCAATGCGTTTCTCGAGGTTGTCAAGCGACCCCTCGATGGCCAGGCCCTTCTTGAGAATCCGGCTGTACTGCCAGGCCCGAAGAGCGAAGAACCCCGTGAGACCGGTTGCGACCACGACCACGATTGCGAGAATGAGAACCCAGGATTTGTGCGAGGCCTTGTGCGCTTCGGAGCTGGCGCGCAGGATCGACGCCTGGGTCTGGGAGAGATTGCCGCGGTCGATAATCTTGTCGAGGCGCTTGTTGTCGCGCAGAAGCTCACGCATCTCGCTGCCGTCGATGTTCCTGTCCACCAGCTTGCGCTCCATCTCCATGGTGGCGGAGCCCTGCGCAAAGGGGTCGTCGAAGTCGGGTGTCTGCCTGCGCGGCAGCGGAGGCGGCACCGAGGCGACCGAGAGGTCGGAGCCCAGACTGAAAGGGCGTCGTTGCGTGCGATCGGTAATGTCGTTGAGCGTGCGCGGGGCGATGACCTCGTTGGGTGGTGCGGTTGCATCCGCGCTCTCCGGTGATGTCAACTCCTGGTCGGAGCCTCGCAGTGTCAAGCGCGGCCCCGTCTTGCCCATGCCGACCGTATCGTCGACAAGTACCGGCGACTCGGTGACGCGGATATCGTTGACGTATGTGCCATTGGTGCTTTGCAGATCCTGGATGAGAAACATCTCGCCCGTGCGGTAGACAATGGCGTGGTGCCCCGAGACAGACTTCTCGCCCGGGTGCATGGCAATCGCATTCTGCGCGCTGCGTCCGATGCTCACCGCGCCCTCGGTAAGCGCAAAGAGCTTGCCCTGCTCGATACCGCGGGAGACTTCGAGGTAGTAATACTTCATAGTGATGATCCCGTCGATCCTTGCGAGCCCTGCACAATGCCGGTGGTATAGCCGAAAAGGGCTACCACATGCGTGTCACGAGCTGCTGCACGGCCACGTACCCTTCGTCTTTGGAGATAGTGCGGAAAACCCGCGCCAGTTCTTTGCCCATTGTCAATGCTGTGTCGTATCGGTCTTCTTCTTTCTGACTCATGGCCTTGTTCACGATGGCCGCAAGCTCCGCCGGAACGCCGCCGGCAGGGGAGAGCGGCTTGACCGTGCCCATGGCCTTGGCCGTGAGAAGCGAGGTCACCTCTGGCTGCGGGAATGCGCGCTGTCCGCAGAGCAGCTCGTACAGCGTTGCCCCCAGCGAGTAGATGTCGGAACGCCCGGTGAGGGGCCGGCCCTCGGCCTGCTCCGGCGACAGGTACGGCAGCGTGCCCACAATGGTGCCGGCATCAACCGTGTGCAGGCTTACCTCCGAGGGACGCGCAATGCCGAAGTCGGTCAGCTTGATGCGGCCACCCTTGCTCAGCATGATATTCGCAGGCTTGAGGTCGCGATGGATGACGCCGCGATACGTGTTGCCGTAGATCGTGACTACTTGACGGTGTGCGTAGTGTAGCGCCCGGCACACCAGAATGCCCACTACCGCAACTTGCGCGGGCGTGAGCACACCGCATTTGGCGACCACGTCTTCGAGGGATGCGCCATAGACAAACTCCATTTCCAGGTACGGCAGCCCAAACCATTCGCCCACGCTGAGGCACTGCACGATATTCGTGTGGTTGAGATTGCTCAGGATGCGGATCTCGGTCTCAAAGCGCGTGAGAATGCGCTCGGGCTGGCCCGGCTTGAGCACCTTGACCGCACGATAGACCTCCATGCGCGGATGCCACACCAGGTACACATCGGCCATGCCGCCGGAGCCCAGAGGACGCACGATGGTGCCGTTGCACAAGGTCCGCACCTGCTCCAGAACTGCCTTGGCGGATGCGGCGGTGATGGGGGTTCCCCCCTCGGCCATGGTGGTGTTGACCGCAGCCTGTGCGCCAGCAGCCGAGAGCTTCCCGGCCACGAACCGCGCCGACTCCATGTCGGGAATCTCGGAAAGGAAGTCGGCAGATGTTGGTGGCGGGGGAATGGCGTGTGCAGCGTCCTCACGTGGCTCCATCTCGATTGTGCTGCTGCCGGCAAGCGCCGGGTCGCCCTTCTGCAGCGTGATCCACACCAGCGAGAAGACCCATGCCAGAGCATGCGGCAGAGGGCTCCAGAAATAGTGGGCCTCGCGGAAGAGGACCAGACTCGTCACGACACTGGCCAGCAGCGCGCCGCCACCTCCCGCAAGCGCAAGGACGCGCAGTCGATGAGGCACCATGATGGCCAAGCCAGGGAATATCAGCAGCGCAAGAAGCCATGCGGCCCACATGCGCACTCCGCCGCCATAGCGAATCCAGGCATGCTGCAGAATGTCAAGAACAGCGGTTGCCCACACTTCCACGCCAGGGTACTGCGAACCCACAGGCGTCACGACAAAATCTGCAACCACGCCCTGCTCGGTGATGCCGACGAAGACAAGGCGGTTGGCAAGCGTCGACGGATCGACCGCCCCCGTTATAAGGTCGCCGGCAGAGATGGTGCGCACCGTACCTGCCTTGCCGCGGAAGTTGACGAACGCGGACCCGGCGTATGACGTCAGCGGCAACGTCCGCTCGCCCAGGCGGACGCGGGGCGCTCCGTCCAGAACGACCTCGTCGGGCTTCAGCCCCAGATATGCCGCCGTGGCAGAGATCCCGAACGACGGGAAGTACTCGCCGCCCACCTTGATCACGTGGATGAGTTCGCGCAACCGCTGCGACGACTTGAGCGTTGACACATTGAGGAATCCGCCGTACTGCGCATAGCGTGCAAACACCGTATCCGGCAGGGCAATCTCCGATGCGCAGTAGAAGCCCCGTTGCGCCAGCGCGGCCTGGTTTGACAGGAGCATGAAACGGTGTCTGAGCACATCGGGCGGGATGTTGGCAGCCACGCCGTCGCAGTCCTGCGCAAACGAAGTCACCTTGAACGGAAGCACGAGCCGGTTCATGCGCGCAAAGACGCGCGCCAGGCTGTCGTTACCCAGCGAATCGTCGCGCCACGGGAAGAGCATGTCAAGCGCCACCGCCCGAGGAGCGCCCGATTCGATACGATCGAAGAGCTGTGCCAGTGTGGCGCGCGGCCACGGCCATCCGCCAACCTTCTCGATGCTTCGGGTGTCGATGCCGACAATCACCACCGAGTCGGGAGCAGTACCCCGGGCTGCGGCGAAGTTGGCGGAGTAGAACAGGTCGTCGGCGCCGAGGAACGTTGCCGCAAAGACTGCCGCCAGAAGCAGGAGCGTGCCCGCGCCGAGAAAGACCGCCTTCTTTGCCGTCATGATGCCTGCTCCGTGGATGAATGCGCGTGTGCCGCGCCTGCAGACGCTCGCCGGTCGGAACTGCACTACTCGCCGAATATCCGGGCAATGCGCAGGTCGCGCTCCTGATTCCACTTCACCCACTGGTCGCCGGGGTTTGTCGTGAAGTTCGATGGCGCGGAGGGTTTGCCCGATTTGTCAATCTTGATGGTCTGCTGTGTGCGGATGATGTACGTCCACTCCTCCATGCTTACCTCGTGCGGGCCTTCGACCTCAGAGGGCCCTGCCACCTCGTCCGGCGCAAGGTTGCCGGTGGATCCCGAAGGCTGCCGGCCCTTCACCTCGACCTCGCCGTCAAACACCGACACTTCGCCGGAGCTGTCGGCCGCAGCACGCGCCTGATACACGGTGCCATGCACGCCTGCCATGGCGGTCGGAAGCTCGAGCTGGAAGCGCATCACTTTGTCGCCGAACTTCTTCATCTTGGTCCACACCGTGCCGAGGCGGAAGTTCACCTTGGTTGATCCGCCGGTTGCACCGGCATCGCGGAACTCGGTGAGCACGAGCTTGGAGTTCTCGCGGATGCGCACGACAGACTCGCGGTTGATGATGATTTCGACGCGACCCTTGGCGCCGGTGGTGATGGCGTCGCCGGGGACAACCACCGAATTGACTGCAAGGGGCTTGGCAGCACCGCCGGCAGCGGGCTTGAGCGTAGCGGTTCCCTCGATGTAGGTCACCACGCCCTGCGTCACAGCCACTTCCTTGACAAAGAGGGTGACATCGGGATCCGCTGTGGCAGCGGCTGCCGCAGGGGCTCCCGGATTGCGCATCTTGAGCGTCTGACCAACGAGCACGATGTTGACGTCTTTGAGATCGGGGTTGTCTCTGAGCAGCACTGCACCCATGGCCGGCGTGTACCGGCCGTACAGCTCGATGCACAGCAGACTCACCGTCTCTCCCCTGGTCACGGTGTGGGAGAGGAAGGCGCTATCCGTGGCAGGCGTTGCGGAGATGAAGAGCGCGGCCAGTGCAGAGAGACCGACGAGCGAGATCAGCGATTGACGACGTGTCATGGGGTTACCCTTTCGGCAAACAAATCGACCCGGCGGACGGAACCGACCAACCGCCCTATATATGGAAACGACAACATAATATAACATCTGATCTTTACCATGTGGAGAATCCCGGGGCATTGGCGAGATGCAGCAGCAGTAGATGCGTCTGGATGGCCCCGCGGGTCCCGCATGCGGGATCACAGGCTCGTGGGTGCAGAGGTGTGTTGCCGTCCGAGAGCCGGGACCCACGGGGCATTCGGCATCTCGGGCCACGTCCGCGCTGTGCCGGTCCGCCGGCCAACCAGCGAAACACACTCCGGCGACGATTGCGGCACTGCTCTGATGCGGGGCCCCCTCGTCTCGTCGCCCACTCGCGCCCCTCCCGCGACGAACCTCGCATTTGCCCGACGCCGATCCGCGAACCTATCTTCGAACCGTCACGAATGAGGGTCTGGACCGCAGCCGTACCCCCGAAGTTGAGACCGGCGCCCGTCCGACGACCCCTCAACCACCCGCACATCAAGGAGTTCACATGGTCGCATCACTGAAAAAGGTCGTATCGCTGGATCCGGCAAAGAGGGCATTCACATTGATTGACGAGTTCAAGGCCTTTGCGTTCAAGGGCAATGTGATCGACTTGGCGGTCGGTGTGATCATTGGCGGCGCATTCGGCAAGATAATCGACTCCCTTGTCAAGCAGATCATCATGCCCACGGTGAGTCTGCTCATGCCCAGTCAGCAGAGCTACCTCGGGTGGAAACTCGTGGTGGGCGCCAAGGAAGTGCCCTACGGCCTGTTCATTGGCGAAGTGGTGAATTTTCTGATTGTGGCGGCGGTGCTGTTCTTCTTTATCGTCAAGTTCTTGGGATGGGTGCTCAAGGCCAGGAAAGAGGAGGCCGCGGCCCCGGCTGCGCCCCCCGCTCCAGCGCCGGAGATTGTGCTGCTGACGGAGATTCGGGATTTGTTGAGAAGTGAGAATCGAGAAGTGAGAAGTGAGAAAAGAGCAAGATAGGAGAGTCTCCTGCGGAGTGCGCGGAGAGGAGCAAGAGGGGAGCGGTCTCCCGCAGATGGACGGAGGCCGCGGAGAAAGACGGGGACGGGGGATCCCCCAGGACCGCAATGGCAACACTGGTTGGTCGGCGCCCGCGATGCCAATGACGACGTGTTCTGCCGGGAAATGCTGACAGCTTCGCGTGTCCCCCCATTCCGCTGCCCGCGCCTGCACCGCCGCCTCAAGGGGGTGATCCCGCCATGCGCATGCGCGTCAAGTTAGTGCACAGATTGCATG
>Ga0315293_10002952_pt1 | contig 16372 bp, 14 predicted proteins | sample YL17G13_20_MG_FD_203071 | JGI IMG/M metagenome (GOLD analysis project Ga0315293, IMG submission 203071) | Sediment microbial communities from Yellowstone Lake, YNP, Wyoming, USA - YL17G13_20 | ecosystem: Environmental > Aquatic > Freshwater > Lake > Sediment | place: USA: Wyoming | collected...
TCCGCCGGGCATGGATTCACGTCGACACCCCCGACGGGATGCCGGTACCGGCGGATGCACCCCTCGGCGCCTTCCCGGCCGATCTCGAAACCAAGCCGCACGAGGTCTCCGAGCAGGAATTGCGCGACGCGGTCGCTCGGTACTTCACGATCGACGAGATCCGCCCGGCATGGATTCACGTCGACACCCCCGACGGGATGCCGGTACCGGCGGATGCACCCCGCGACGCCAAGGGCCGTCCGATGATGCCGGCCTACCTGCTCAGCGCGCACAAGCAGAGCTGAAATCCGCGAGGGACAACCCCTGAATCTGTGAATCATGCAAGGGATCAGAGCAATCGTGACGGACCGCTTCCCTTTTCCCCGCCGATCTTCCGATCATGAGCTGAATCCGGGCATGAGGAGGCGCTTCCTCTAGGCGTTGAGGAGAGCACGAATGGACCTACCGCACAGGCTGTATCCGTCGACGAGCGCACGGCACCGTACGGAACGGGTACGTTCGGCCGTGGAGGCCCTCGAACTTCCGCCGCCGGTGTTCAAAACCTGTCCCTGGCAGCCGCGGGAACTGGTTGAGACAGGGTTGCGGCAATGGTTGCTCTGCTGTGGGGTCGCGCTGGGTCATCGACGCGTGATCGGGATGCCCTCGCGCGCCGTAGATGAAGCTTGGCACGGCCTGATCCTTTGCACTGCAACGTATTCGGCGTTCTGCAAGCAAGCCTACGGCAGGTACCTGCATCACCACCCCGAAGGGGCAACTCCAGCTCACATCCCAGGGTCAGCCGACCCGATGCACGAGCAGCTTGGCCGAACGGTCGTCGCCTGGTCGCTGGCCGCAGGAAGCGAAGAGGAATGCGTGCTGTGGGATCTCGACCAACGCATCGGTGTGGAGCAGCCTTGGGGCATCGACCTCGCCAGAGTTGCGGCCGTCCAGGCCGCTGCGGCCCAAATCCACGCTGGCCGCCGGAATGGCCGGTGACCGGTTCGTCGGCGAATCTATGGATCGTGCAAGGAATCCCGTTCCTCAACACCGACTCCGTTCCCCTCGCCGGCAGTTCCGGTCACGATGAGCCCACACGCAAGGGGAAGGGGCAACAACATGAGCACAACGGCTGTCTTGGTAGGAGCGGTGTTCGCCATCGTCGCGGCAAGTGCGGTGATTGCCGTCCGGCTGGCACGGCGATCCCAAAGTCCCGAAGAGCGCGCCCGGCGCGCGATCCTGAACCTCGCCTATGACCGGGACCGGAGCAGCGTCTGGGCGGCCGCGTCGGTGGGCATTCTCGGTTTCGGTGTCGGATCCGACGGCGGCGGCGGAGCCGGCTGCGGTGGTGGCGCGGGCTGCGGTGCCGGCTGCGGAGGTGGCTGCGGTGGTGGCTGCGGCGGCTGCGGCGGCTGACACCGAAACATCTCGGCGCACGAGACGGGTTGGCGACATGGGCACCTGGTTCCGGACCCCACAACCGCTACGGGCAGCCGTGATAGCTGCGGCATGGTTCAGCTACGGCCTTCTGATCTCCGACCTCAATTCCCTCCAGGAGGGCACTCGGAGCACCGAGATCATCTGGGGCGCGTGCCTGGCTGGAGCAGCCATCACGATGGCCGCCGATGCGGGAGTGCACCGCAGGTTCAGCTCAGCCGAAGAACTCCTGACGTACAACAGGGCGTTGAAGACCGGCGATCTTCCCGAGGGGATCGACGTCCGACAGTGGCGCCGCCGGCTTCGCCGCAGCCGTCTGGTCATCGCATTGGCAGGGGTGTTGGTCTACCCCATCGTCTCGATCGGGTGCATGTCGGGCGCCTCCAGCCACGCGGCCTACCACGCCCTGCCGCAATGGGGTTTCGCCCTCGTCGGAGTCGTGAGCTTCGCCGGCGCGTGCAGGCGGGGGACGCGCATCGGAGGATTGGAGTCCGCGCTCAAGCGGCGCCAGCCGCGGCGCAGGTCTGGTTCGGTCAAGCTGAACGAGCAGGAGCGATGGCACCTATTCGCCGAGACATCCCTGGCGGCAAGGATCGCCATCGCGGCTGCGGTGGGCACACTTCTCGCGTTCGCGGCGCTGCTGCTTGGCGACCTCGACTCCGTCGTGAACGGCGAATCCCGGGGTTCGCATGTCCTCTGGGCCGCCATCTGGGCGGCGGCCGTGGGCTTCGCGTTGTCGACGTTCACCGTCGCGGATCCCCACTTTCACGCGACCACCCGCACGGTCGACGAGATCATGCGCTACGACCGGGCATTCCGGACCGGAGAGCTGCCGGAGCACCTTGACGTCGAGGTGTGGCGCGGATGGATGAAAGGTCACCGCAAGTCCACTGGTGCGCTGTTGTTGTGGGCTTGTTTCCTCTGGCTCGTCGGGTGCCGGTCGATCCTGACCCATCTATCGGGGTACCACTGGGCCGTCGCTCTTCTGTTGGAATTACTCGCCATTCGGCAGTTCCTGTGCTGGCGGTCCCAAAGGGCAGGCATCGCACGGTTGGTGGCACAGGTTGACCGGCACGCCCGCATGCAGCCGTTCTCAAACCATCCCGCGCCGCTTGGCGGCCCGGTGACCGGTGAAGCTGTAAATCGTGCAAGGAAGTCCAGCGAAACCGCGGTCCGGGCTTCCCCGCCGGCGAACACCGAAACATCATGAACAGCGTCAACGGATCAGTGGAGGGAACCGAAGCCATGCAGCGCGAACAAGCCCCAAAATCACCGGCAAGCAACGTGATTCGCGGATCGCTTGGCAACCTGATCGAATGGTACGACTGGTATGCCTATGCGGCGTTCAGCGTCTACTTCGCAAGCGTGTTCTTCCCATCGGGAAACCAGACGGCACAGCTGTTGAACACCGCAGGCATCTTCGCGGTCGGCTTCCTCGTCCGGCCTCTCGGCGGGTGGATCTTCGGCAGATACGCCGACCGGTTCGGACGTCGGGCATCGCTGACGTTCTCGGTGAGCTTGATGGGCGTGGGTTCTCTTGGCATCGCCGTCTTGCCGGGGTATGCGCAGATCGGCGCATTGGCGCCGATCCTGCTGGTTGCCGCCCGGCTGTTACAGGGTCTGTCACTCGGGGGCGAGTACGGCACCTCGGCGACCTATCTTAGTGAAGTGGCGACGCCCAACCGGCGCGGCTTCTACTCGTCCTTTCAATATGTGACGCTGACCAGCGGCCAGCTGCTGGCACTCGGCGTGCAGATCGTCCTGCAACAGCTGCTCACGCCGGCGCAGTTGCATTCCTGGGGATGGCGGATCGCCTTCGTCATCGGGGCGGCGGCCGCCGTGACGGTGATGTGGTTGCGACGGACGATGGACGAGTCCGAGAGCTTCACTCTCGCCGCTTCCGACGGTGCCGAGCGCGGCACCGTCAAGATGCTTCTCACCTACCCGCGCGAGTGCCTGACCGTGGTGGGCCTGACCCTCGGCGGCACCATCGCGTTCTACACCTTCACCACATACATGCAGAAGTTCATGATCAACACCACCGGCCTACCCAAGGAACAGGTGACCTGGATCAACTTCGTCGCCCTCGTCATCTTCGTCTGCATCCAGCCCGCGTTCGGTGCGCTGTCGGACCGGATCGGCCGTCGCCCGCTGCTCATCGGCTTCGCGATCAGTGCGACCCTGTGCACCGTCCCGCTGCTGTCCGCGGTTGCGCGGGCCGACTCGGCGTTGACCGCCTTCGTCCTGATGATGCTGGGCCTGCTGATGGTGTCGGGCTACACCTCCATCAACGCCGTGGTGAAGGCGGAACTGTTCCCTACCCGCATCCGCGCGCTCGGCGTCGGACTGCCCTACGCGCTCACCGTCGCAATCTTCGGCGGTACCACCGAATACGTCGCGCTGTGGCTGAAGAGCATCGGCCACGAGACGTGGTTCTTCTACTACGTGGCCGGCGCCGCGCTGATCTCACTGTTGGTGTATTCGTTCATGGGCGAATCATCGAGCCGTTCGCAGTTGGAGCGGGAGGCTGCCGAACTGCGATCCGGTGGGAACGAATTCGCCAACAACGTGAAAGTTGCGAGAGTGGGTTCCTAGCATCAGCACCATGCGAGTGCTGCTTGTCGAGGATGACGAGGGGGTCGCATCGGCACTGGCCGATCTCCTCGGCCACGCCGGCGCGTCGGTCGTTCGAGCCACTCGCGGCACCGACGCCCTGAACCGGGTGAAGGGCTGCGATCTGGTGTTGTTGGACCTGGGTCTGCCAGATATGGACGGCCTGGACGTGCTGCGCACGCTCCGTCGCGCATCGACGGTTCCGGTGATCATCATGACCGCCCGCGACAGCGACGGCGCGGTGGTCCTCGGCCTGCGCGCGGGTGCTGACGACTATCTGGTCAAACCCGTCCGTAAAGCGGTACTGCTGGCCCGCATCGACGCCGTCATGCGGCGCGCAGGGCGCAAGGCTGATCACCCGGCTGCACCAGCCGGACCCGTCGTCGCGGGACCGGTCACCATCGACCGTGAGCGCCGGGAAGTCACGGTCGCCGGAGTCAAGCAAGCGCTCACCAGGACTGAGTTTCAACTCGTGTCGCATCTGGCCGCCCGTCAGGGTGAGGCCGTGAGTCGCGAAGAGCTCATGCTCGAAGTGTGGGGCACCGCCGTGGTCGGCCGGTCCCGGTCGTTGGACTTCTTCATCGGACAGATCCGAGCCAAGCTCATCGGGCTACCCCTGCACACGGTGCGCGGGTTCGGTTTTCGGCTGGACACCTGACGTGGGTCTACGCGTTCGTGCCGTACTCGTGAGCCTGTTGCTCCTAGCGGTCGCGGCACTCGCCGTCCCCTTGGCTCTGAGCCTGGCGGACCGACGAACCGCGACTCTGGCCACCGAACGGGACCGGCAGCTCGCTGCGCTGGCCGATGCGGCCGCTGTTCGTGACGTCCCCCTGCAGCCCCTTGTCGACCGCTACCACGCGGTGTACGGGGAAGGTGCGCTCGTGATCGACTCCGACGGTCGAACATTGGCCGCACGCGAACTCGCCGCTACGGATCCCGGGGTCAGCACCGCGGCCGAACACGCCCTGGTCGACGCGCCAACGTCGCCGTGGACCAGGATCTGGCCTTGGTACCGAGAGCACGTTGCGGCCGCCGCAGGCGTTCGACGCGACGGGGAGCTGGTCGGTGCCGTCGTGGTGGCCGTCGACACCTCGATCGCGGCGCGCGACATCACGACCGGATGGTTATGGGTGGTGGTTGGCTGCGTCGGACTGCTCATGCTGGCCGTGCTCGTCGCCCGTGGCCTCACCAGATGGGTCCTGCGCCCGATGAACGGGCTCGAGCGCGCAGTCGCCGCCATGACTGAGGGGGCTTCCGGGCCCCCCGCCAATGTGGCCGGGCCGCCGGAGTTGCGGCATTTCACCGCGGCTTTCAACACCATGGCACAGGTTGTGCGGGGTTCACTCGACCGCCAGCGCCGACTGATCGCCGACGCGTCACACCAGTTGCGTAATCCGTTGGCAGCGGTTCGGTTGCGCGCCGACAGCCTCGAGGACTGCCTCACCGAGGCGGGCCAGTCGACGTACCGGTCGATGACCGCGGAGTTGGACAGGTTGGAGAACCTGCTGCAACAGCTGCTGCGCCTGGCCCGCGCCGAAGAGGTCAGTAGCAGCCGAAGAGTAGGCCTTGCCGCCGCCGTCGATGCGACCGACCTCGCTGACGTCACCGCCGAACGCATCACGTTCTGGCAGTCCGTAGCCGACCTCCAGGGTCAGCGACTGAGCAACCAATCGCATCAACCCGGGCCGGTTGTGCAACTCGGGCGTCATGACGTCGAGCAGCTACTCGACGTCGCCCTCGACAACGCGTTGCGCTACGCCGGACGGGACTCCACGGTGACGGTGTCAACCGCGCAAACCGGTGAGACGGCCGAACTCGTCGTGAGCGACGATGGCCTCGGCCTACCCGAGGAAGACCTGTCCAGGGCTGTCGCACGATTCTGGCGGGGACAGGCGGACGTCGCTGGAACGGGCCTCGGGTTGGCAATCGCCGCTGAGATCGCAGCGGGACACGGCGGAGCAATCGGGGTGGAGAAGGCCCCCGAAGGCGGGCTACTGGTCCGCTACCGCCTCCCGGTGGCACGCGAGGCCGCGTCATGAACAACCCGACGCTGGCGATCAGTCGTCGTGCATTCGTCCTCGGCGCGGCGGCGGTGCTGGCCGCCGGCTGCCTCCGAAGCGAGCCCACCGGACGCCTGCGCCTGGCCGCGGGCGATCCGGGTGGTTTGTATCTGGCCTTCGCGGAAATTCTGGCCAGCCAGATCCACGTCCGCTATCCGGGCATCGCCGTCGATGTCCTTAGCACCGAGGGCAGCGTGGGAAATCTGACCCTTCTGCGATCCGGCGAGGCCGATCTGGGTCTGGCACTGGCCGACGTAGCCGAGCGCGATCAAGCCACCGGCCCCGAGGACACCGCGCCCCTTGCGGTCGCTCGGGTCTACGAGAACTATCTGCAGGTGCTCGTGCGCGAATCCATTGGTGTGCAGACGCTTTCAGACCTCAAGGGCAGACGGATCTCCATCGGGCCCAGTGGTTCAGGCACCGCGGCAACCAGCCACGTGCTGCTTGAGGCGGCAGACCTTCGCGGTCGAGTGGACATTGCGGCTTACCGCCTGCGGGATGCACTGGCTCGGCTCGCGGACGGTGGCATCGACGCGCTCGTGTGGTCCGGTGGTGTGCCGACGCCGGCCATCACCGAGCTGGATGCCCGACTGCCACTGCGAATACTCGACATCGGCGGGCTGGCAACACCGATGAGCCTGCTCTCCGGCTACCCATATGTGCTGCGCCGAGTCCCGACCTGCTCCTACGTCCCCCCCGGCACACATTCGATCGGCGTTCCCAACCTGCTGCTGTGCCGCCGGGAAATCGCCCCCAACCTGGTCTCGGCGGTAGTGGACACACTGGCAACTGATGCGCCGCGCCTGGTGCCTCCCTACGTTCGTGGACTGCAATACCTCGACGCACCGTCGATGATCCAAACCGGCGTACTCCCACTGCATCCGGGCGCCGTCGACGCCTACCGCATACTGCACGGCTAGCGGCCGGGACCTCCAGCCAGTGGCGCGGTCACACCGGCCGGCTACTGGCCCAGCGTGTTCTGCATGGCGCCGGCCAGAACATTGACCGCCAGACCGCCGTTGCCGGCCTGGCAGACCTTGGCCTGCAGCAGCACGTTCTCCCGCAATCGGGTCTGGGTGAAGCAGCGCCGGTCGCCTGGAGCCGCTGGGCCGGCGACATCGGACGCGGCCGCTTCCTGTTTGACCCACTGCGCGTCGGTCGCGGTAGGCGGCAGCCCGCCGAACGACCACACCTCGGTGCGGCCGTCCTCCAGGTGCATGGCGGTGGTCTGCCCCGCGCATCCCACGGTGCGGTCGGTGATGCGGTGGAATGCCCGGGCGGCCGCGTCGGCGGTGGCGAACACCCCCACCGCCTGCTTGACCAGGTGACCCTGGTCGGTGGCCGAAGTCTGCGTCACCGCACCGTTGAACGAGGCCAGGTCGGGGTCGAAGTACACCTCGGGCAGGCCGATGTCGGCCCAGTTGTTGCAGGCCGGAAGGTCCACCCAGAACGCCTGGAACGGTTCGGTGAACAGCGATTCCCAGGTCATCGGCGCGCCGACGACATTGGCGACCGACCCCTTGCCCAGTACCGCGTAGGACACCACGCCCGGATCTGAGGGCGCCGCCACCGCGGGAACGGCTGCGGCCAGGCTGAGTACCACGGCGGTGCCGGCCACCACAGCCGACCGCACCGTCACAAAACCTTGGCCGACAGCGTGACGTCGATGTTGCCCCGGGTGGCCTTGGAGTACGGACAGACCTGATGGGCCTTGTTCATCAGCTCGTCGGCCTCGCTCTGGGCCAGCCCGGGCAGGTAGCCGATCAGGTGGGTTGTGATGCCGAACCCGCCGTCAACGTCCTTGCCGAGACCGACCTGCGCGGTGACCCCGGTCGCGTCGTCGAGCTTGACTTTGTCGTTGCGGGCCACCAGGAGCAGCGCGCCCAGGAAGCAGGCCGCGTAGCCGGCGGCGAACAGTTGCTCGGGGTTGGTGCCCTCGCCGCTGCCGCCGACAGCCTTGGGCGGGCGGGTGTCCAGGTTGATCCGGTCGTCGGAGGAGGTGACGTGGCCGTCGCGGCCGCCGCCGGTCGCCGTTGCTTCTGCGGTGTACAAGACGTCGATGCTCATGGTCCGATCATGCCAGCCGGAACCGGCCGGCACGATCGGACCAGTTCGAGCTACGGGCGATGTCTTCGTGCTCAAGTGATTTGCCGTGGATATGAGACCGCTGTGAAGCCTGGGCGGCGATTCACCCCCGCGGTTCGGGCGGCGCAGGCTATGAATCACGGGTGAGCAATGTGAACCTGACCAAGCAGGAAACGTCGATGATCGACGAGACTCGGCCCGCGGCCCTGGCGCACCTCGACGAGGAATCGCTGAAGGACCTGCAGGGCCGGCTGCGCAAAGCCCGCGATAAACACTTCAGCCTGTTGCGCCGCCAGGGAGCGGCCAGGGTCGAGGCCGAGGGTGCCCGCGGAACCGCCCAGCCCGCCAACGAACGAAGCGGTGAGAAAGTGGAGATCTTCGATGAGGCACTGGCCCGGGTGGGTCAGCGCCTGGACGCCGTGCAGGGCGGGTAGCAGCGCGCGTCACTCCGAGGGCTTGAACGGGTTCACCGCGAACTGCACCACCCGGTAGGGCGCGCGGTCGCGCGGCGAGGTGTTCCACTGGCTGACGAACACACGAACCTCGTCGAGCGTCGAACCCGGCGACAGGTATCCGCCGTAGGGCTGGGCAAGCCGGTTGTCATCGCGCGAGAGCATCTCGGCGGGATCCGGCCAGGTGCCGGCTCGGACCACCGTCGTCACCGGTGCTGTCCCGAGACCGGTGGGGCCGTCGGCGACCCGCAGTTCCATGTTGCCGGTGCTGGCGTTGAAGTAGGACAGCACGGTCCTGCCCTCGATCTGTCGCATGCTCAACTCACCCACCCGGTCCGGCCACAGGGGTGTGGGGGTCGGGTTCCACCCGCGCCCGGGTGCGCCGCCCCAGCCCTGCCATAGCGAGCGGTCGGTGAAGAACTGGGGGGCAACGCGATACAGCCGCACCGGCTCTGACCGGTCGAAGTTGTCGGCGACGATGTAGACCCAGCCGGTCGCCGACTCGGGGGTGGGGATCGGGTCGTAATAGCCACTGATCTGGCTCTGGGCGCCCCCGGCGTAATCGGCGTCGCGCCCCGATCCTGCAACGGTGACCCAACCACTCTGCGCGGCTTCGGCTTTCACCAGCCGGGAGGAGACCGGGACCAGGCGCTCGGCGGTCGTGACCATCAGGTAGTTATGCCGGTTGATCTGGACCACCCCGGCAGGCAGTTGCGAGGCGCCGGACGGGGCGGCGTCGGACAGCAGTGGCCTGTCCACACCCATGACACCGGCGTAGCGGATACCGGCAGGGTCGTTGACCGAATCGCCGACGACGCGCAGCGCGATCGGGGTGAACCACGGGCCGAAGCCGACCCCCGGCCCGGCGAAACTGTCACCGCAGATCTGCAGCAGCGCGGTGGGGAAGTCCATGAATTCGCACAGGTCCGTCGCACCGATGTCGTAGTCACGGGTGGGCGTCCCGGTACCCGCCACCGGGCCGATGAGAACCACCTGGCCGATCGCCAGCGGCGCCAGGATGGGACGCGGTACCGGGCTGGGCGGATCGGCGAAGGCAATCGGACCGGCCGTCGTCGCCAGGAAAACCAGCGACGAGATCGACGAAATGGCGCTGGCGACTCGCACTTTCGCGCCCAAACGTTGGTTTCGGCGCATGGCGATCAGAGTTGGGCGGCCAGCAACTCGGCGATCTGGATGGTGTTCAGTGCCGCGCCCTTGCGCAGGTTGTCCCCGGAGATGAACAGCGCCAGCCCGCGGCCGTCCGGCACGCCCGGATCCCGGCGGATCCGGCCGACCAGGGACTCGTCGATACCCGCGGCGGCCAGCGGTGTCGGCACGTCGACCAGGGTGACCCCGGCGGCATTCGCCAGCAGTTCGCGGGCTCGATCCGGTGAAATCGGTTCGGCGAACTCGGCATTGATCGACAGCGAGTGTCCGGTGAACACCGGAACCCGGACACAGGTTCCGCTGACGGGAAGATCCGGGATGCCGAGAATCTTGCGGCTCTCGTTGCGAAACTTCTGGTCCTCGTCGGTCTCGCCGGAGCCGTCGTCGACCAGTGACCCGGCCAGCGGAATGACGTTGAATGCGATCGGGGCGACGTACTTGCTCGGCGGCGGGAAGTCCAGCGCGCCACCGTCATTCACCAGATCCTCCACACGAGAGATCACCGCGCGGGCCTGGGTGGCCAGCTCCTCCACCCCGGCAACCCCACTACCGGACACCGCCTGGTAGGTCGAGGCGATCATCCGAACCAGCCCGGCCTCGTCGTGCAGTGCCTTGAGCACCGGCATCGCCACCATGGTGGTGCAGTTCGGGTTGGCGATGATGCCTTTCTTCAGGGCCACCCCCCGTACGTCGCGGGCGAAGTTGACCTCGCTGACCACCAGGGGAACGTCCGGGTCCTTGCGCCAGGCCGAGGAGTTGTCGATCACGGTGACCCCGGCGGCGGCGAACCGCGGCGCCTGCACCCGCGACATCGTCGCCCCTGCCGAGAACAGCGCGATGTCCAGTCCGCCGGGGTCGGCGGTCTCGGCGTCCTCGACCTCGATCTCCTGGCCGCGGAACTGCAGCTTGCGGCCCTGCGAGCGGGCCGAGGCGAAGAACCGCACGCTGGTGGCCGGAAAGTCCCGCTCCTCCAGGAGCTTTCGCATCACCTGGCCGACCTGGCCGGTGGCGCCGACGACACCGATGCTGATTCCCCGGTCGCTGCGCTCCTGCCCTCCGATACTCGCCATCAGCGACCGCTCCCCGCGTACACCACGGCCTCGTCCTCACCGCCGAGGCCGAATGCCTCGTGCAGTGCGGCGACGGCCTTGTCCAGTTCGGAATCCTTGATCAGCACCGAGATGCGGATCTCGGAGGTAGAGATCAGATCGATGTTGATGCCCACCCGCGCCAGCGCCTCGCAGAACGTCGCAGTGACCCCGGGGTGGCTGCGCATACCCGCGCCCACCAGGGACACCTTGCCGATGCGGTCGTCGAACAGCACACTGGTGAAACCGATTTCGTTCTGCAACGAGGTCAGCTTCTGCACGGCCGTCGAGGCCGAGTCCCGGGAGCAGGTGAAGGTGATGTCGGTCTTGCCGTCCTGGACCTTCGAGATGTTCTGCAGCACCATGTCGATGTTGACGTCAGCGTCGGCGACGGCGCGGAACACCTTGGCCGCGTAGCCTGGAACGTCGGGCACGCCGACGACGGTGACCTTGGCCTCACTGCGGTCGTGGGCAACTCCGGTCAGGATGGCGTCTTCCATGGTCATGTCCTCAATAGATCCGGTGACGATCGTGCCCGGCCTGTCGGAGTACGACGACCGGACGTGAATCGGAACGTGGTAGCGGCGGGCATACTCCACGCAGCGCAGCATAAGTACTTTGGCCCCGCACGCCGCCATCTCGAGCATCTCCTCGAAGGTGACGGTGTCCAGGCGCCGGGCGTTGGGCACGATGCGGGGATCGGCGGTGAAGATGCCGTCGACATCGGTGTAGATCTCGCAGACGTCGGCGTCCAGGGCGGCGGCCAGGGCGACGGCGGTGGTGTCCGAACCGCCGCGGCCGAGTGTCGTGACGTCCTTGCTGTCCTGGCTCACGCCCTGGAATCCCGCGACGAGCACGATCTGCCCCTCGTCGAGCGCCGAGCGCAGCCGCCCCGGAGTGACGTCGATGATCTTGGCATTGCCGTGGGTTCCGGTGGTGATGACGCCGGCCTGTGAGCCGGTGAACGAGCGGGCCTGCGCGCCGAGAGACTCGATGGCCATCGCGACCAGCGCGTTGGAGATCCGCTCACCCGCGGTCAGCAGCATGTCCAGTTCGCGGGGCGGCGGAGACGGGCACACCTGGCGGGCCAGATCGAGCAGATCGTCGGTGGTGTCGCCCATCGCCGAGACGACCACGACCACGTCGTTGCCGGCCTTCTTGGTCTCCACGATGCGCTCGGCGACGCGCCGGATCCGCTCGGCGTCGCCGACCGATGATCCGCCGTACTTCTGCACGACGAGCGCCACTATTCACCCTTCCCGCGCTTGGAGTTGCCTCTAAGGATAAGGGGTGGCTGATCGGGATCGTCCCGCCCGCACAGCCCGGCGGCGGCGTTGGGTAACGTCGCTGCAATGCCTGAACAGCCCGCCGAGCGACGCGCCCCGACCCAGGTCGAGATTCATCGGCCCATCGCCGACCGGTGGAGCCCGCGTGCCTTCGATCCTGACGCGGAGGTCTCCGACGACCAGTTGACGGGGCTGCTTGAGGCAGCCCGGTGGGCCGCCACCTGGGGCCGACGCCAACCGGTGCGCTTCGTCGTCGGCGTCCGCGGGGATCAGACCTTCACCCCCCTGAGCGGCCTGCTCAGGCGGGGCAACAGCTACGCCCATGCTGCCGGTGCGCTGATCCTGCTGTGCGCCGATCAGGGCGAAGACGAACGGTCGGCGCTGTACTCCGCGGTCGACGCGGGCGCGGCGATGGCCAACCTGTCAATCGAAGCAGTCGCGCGCGGCCTCATCGTCCACCCGATGGCCGGCTTCGATGCTGACGGCGCCCGCGAGGCGTTCGGCATCCCGGCGTCGATGCGGCCGTTGGTTGTGATCGCGGTGGGTTCCCTGGGCGACTACTCCCGGGTGGCGCCCGAGATCGCCGAGCGCGACGCCCGGCCCCGCCAGCGTTTGCCGCTGGCGGAGATCACGTTCGCCGGCACGTGGGGCCAGGCCTGGCGGCCCTAGAGTGTCCGCTAACTCGTAGCGTCGCAGACGCAGACGCAGACGCAGACGCAGACGCAGACGAGCCCTAATGCCATGACGATCGGCAATCCAGTCCCGACCGACTTTGGCCTGGTGACCGCAGCGGCGTAGAGTACCTGCTGTGCAGCGGATGCTCCTTCTCGGACGCCGCGGCGGGGTCTGATCCAGACCGGCCTCCCGTCGCGGGTGTTTGCGATGCGCCGGTCTGAAGTCCCTCCTCAAACTTTCCGGAGTAAATCGTGACCACCCATTCCGCACCGTTCGATTCCATCGACGCCTACGTCTCGGCACGCACCATCAAGACCCCTGCCGGTCCGCCCCGCCCGGGCCAGCCGGCGTGGAACACCCAGCGCGCCACCTCGATGGCGGTGGGCCGCTACCGTCCGTTCGCCCAAGAGGTCGAGCAGATCACCCTTCCCGACCGGACCTGGCCGGACCAGGTCATCGACCACGCCCCCGCGTGGTGTGCGGTGGACCTGCGCGACGGCAACCAGGCCCTGATCGACCCGATGAGCCCCGCCCGCAAACGCCGCATGTTCGAACTGCTGGTGCGCATGGGCTACAAGGAGATCGAGGTCGGCTTCCCGTCGGCCAGCCAGACCGATTTCGACTTCGTCCGCGAAATCATCGAGCAGGGCGCCGTTCCCGACGACGTCACCATCCAGGTGCTGACCCAGTGCCGGCCGGAGTTGATCGAGCGGACCTTCGAGGCGTGCGACGGCGCGCCGAACGTGATCGTGCACTTCTACAACTCAACGTCGATCCTGCAACGGCGGGTGGTCTTCCGGGCCAATCGCGACGAGGTCTGCAAGATCGCCACCGACGGTGCGCGGAAGTGCCTGGAGGAACAGGCCAAACATCCCGGGACGCGCTGGCGTTACGAGTACTCACCGGAGTCCTACACCGGTACCGAACTGGTGTACGCCAAAGAGGTGTGCGACGCGGTCGCAGACGTTCTCCAGCCCACGCCCGAGTGGCCGCTGATCGTCAACCTGCCCGCCACCGTGGAGATGGCCACCCCCAACATCTACGCCGACTCCATCGAGTGGATGAGCCGCAACCTGAAGCGGCGCGACTCCATCATCTTGAGCCTGCACCCGCACAACGACCGTGGAACCGCCGTTGCCGCAGCGGAATTGGGCTTTCAGGCCGGCGCCGACCGGATCGAGGGCTGCCTGTTCGGCAACGGTGAGCGCACCGGCAACGTGTGCCTGGTGACCCTCGGCTTGAATCTGTTCTCCCGCGGTGTGGATCCGCAGATCGACTTCTCCAACATCGACGAGATCCGCCGGACCGTCGAGCACTGCAACCAACTGCCGGTGCATGAGCGCCATCCCTACGGCGGGGATCTGGTGTACACCGCGTTCTCCGGCAGCCACCAGGACGCCATCAACAAGGGCCTGGACGCGATGAAGATCGCCGCCGACGAGGCCGACGCCGACGTCGAGGACATCCTGTGGCAGGTGCCCTACCTGCCGATCGACCCCAAGGACGTCGGACGCACCTACGAGGCCGTCATCCGGGTGAACTCCCAGTCCGGCAAGGGCGGGGTGGCCTACATCATGAAGGCCGACCACGGCCTGGTGCTGCCGCGGCGACTGCAGATCGAATTCAGCCAGGTGATCCAGAAGATCACCGATGGTGAGGGCGGCGAGGTGTCGTCCAAGGAGATGTGGGACTCCTTCGCCGACGAGTACCTGGCCCCGGTGCGGCCACTGGAACGTATCCGTCAGCGGGTGATCGGCTCGGAGGTCGACGGCGGGATCGACGTCATCGAGGCGGTCGTCAAGATCGGCGGCGTGGAGGCCGAGATCCGCGGCGAGGGCAACGGCCCACTGGCCGCGTTCGTCGATGCGCTGGGCACCGTCGGCATCGACGTGCACGTGCTGGACTACTCCGAGCACGCCATGTCGGCCGGCGAGGAGGCCGCCGCGGCGGCCTACGTCGAAGCGTCTGTGGGCGGCCAAACGGTGTGGGGCGTCGGCATCGCCACGTCGATCACGACGGCGTCGCTTCGGGCGGTGGTGTCGGCGGTGAATCGGGCCGCCCGGCTGGGTTAGGGTCTCGAGTTCATCATCGGCGGCGGGTGGGGTGAGTGCATTGTTTGGGCATCGACCGACGGCAAGGCGCGAGCAACTAAAAGAGCGCGAACTGCTGGCCCTGGTCGACCGACTGGACGAACTCGTCGATGCCGGTGCCGCCGGCCACCGAGGCGACGCTGTTCATGAACTGCTCATCGGAGACCATCGGCACGCCCAGTTCGCGCGCCTGGAAGCCCTTGCCCTGCTCCGCAAGCGGCTCGTTGCAGATCACCAGCGACGTCTCGGCATCGACGGCGTCGGCGTAGGCCAGCCCGGCGTGCAGTATCCGCTCGACCAGTTCCTCGTGGGTGCGCTTCACCTCGGCTGACAGCGCCACCCGCATGCCCTGCACCAGCGGCCGGCCCCGTTCGTAGCGACCCGGGTTCAGGTACGGGCACGGCATCCGCGAGGCCAGCATCTTCAGTGGACGCAGTTCCTCATGGGTGACCGTGCCGTTGGGCCAGCGGCGCCGGCTCACCGGCCGGACCGGCAGCCACACGTCGCGCTCGCGGGCGCGTTGCAGTGCGGGGGTGAGCATGCGGGACAGCACCAGCGCGTCGTCGAACGCGTCGTGGGCCCGGGTCTGCGGGATGTTCCAATGCCGCGCAAGGGTTTCCAGCCGCAGGTTCTCCAGGCCCAGATCGAGGCGACGGGCGAGCTCCACCGTGCACATGACGTTGTTGACCGGCAGCGTGGCGCGGGCCATCTCGGCCTCGGCGATCAGGAACGAGTAGTCGAAGGGAGCGTTATGGGCCACCAGGGTGCGCCCGTGCATGAGTTCGGCCACATCCTGCACGATGTCGGCGAAGGCCGGCTGATCCTCCAGCATCTCCGCGGTGAGGCCGTGCACGTGGGTGGGACCCGGGTCCACACCGGGATTGAGCAGGCTGACCACCGAGTGTTCGACATTGCCGTCCGGATCCAGCGCCAGCGCAGCGATGCTCAGCACCCGGGCGTGACCCGGACGGAAGCCCGAGGTCTCCACATCGACGACGACCCAGCCGTCGCCCGCCTCGCGGGCCGGCCTGCCCCAGTTGTGGCTCACGAAACTCAGGATGGCACGCCCCCCTGACAGCGTCCGGCACATCCCCTCCGTGTCGGGCGGGCGGGTACCGACTCCGAATACACTCTCCTGCGATGCCGCCCACCAAGCCGACCATGACCATGCGCGGGCGTACCGCGCTGGCACTGGGATCAGCTGCGCGCTGGGCCTCCCGCCTCAGCGGGCGTGGCGCCGGCGCCATGATCGGCGGGCTGGTGGCGATGACCCTGGACCGCTCGGTCCTGCGCCAACTGGGCGCCGGCCGGCGAACGGCGGTGATCACCGGCACCAACGGCAAGTCGACCACCACACGGATGGTGGCCGCGGCACTCCGCACTCGCGGCGCCGTCGCCACCAATAGCGAGGGCGCCAATATGGACGCCGGACTGATCGCCGCA
>Ga0315293_10002953_pt1 | contig 16370 bp, 12 predicted proteins | sample YL17G13_20_MG_FD_203071 | JGI IMG/M metagenome (GOLD analysis project Ga0315293, IMG submission 203071) | Sediment microbial communities from Yellowstone Lake, YNP, Wyoming, USA - YL17G13_20 | ecosystem: Environmental > Aquatic > Freshwater > Lake > Sediment | place: USA: Wyoming | collected...
GCGCCCCCCCGCCCCCCCCCCCCCCGCGCCCGCCCCCCCCCCCCCCCCCGCCCGCCCCCCCGCGGGGGCGGCGGGGCGCCCCCCCCCCCCCCCGAAACGGGCAAAACTGTCCGCTTCCGGTTCCGCCTCACCGCCGACTCGCCCGCCGCCCGGCGCGCGCCGGGCGCGTCGCCGGCGGCGGGCGCGGTGGCGGCGGCGACGCAGGCGGCGGCGGGGGCGGTGGGGGCCTATTTCGGGCGGAGGCCCGAGCCGAGGGCCGTCGCCGCCCCTGGCTCCATCGCCCCGCTCGCGCCCGCGGTCGCGCGCCTGTACCGCGCGCTCGACGGGCGGGACGCGGGCGGCGACGCGGGGGCGCAGGCGGGCGTCGAGGAGGACGAGGGCGCCGGCAGCGACGTCGACGGCGGCGCGTTTGCCGACGCCGACGCCGCGACCTCCGGCGGCGGCTTTGCCGCGCCGCGAGGGTCGTCCCGCCTGCCGCCGGGCGTCGTCTCGTTCACGTCGGCGGGGAGTGGGCCGCGCGACGAGGAGGCGCCGCTCGCGCCCGTGCCGCGCACCGGCGGCAGAGCGCCGTGAGAAAGGGGTGAGGGGGTGGGCGGCAGACGCAGACCCGGCTTTTTTGGCGCACGGTGTGACACACCGCACCGCGGGAGACCGAGGGAGAGCAGAGGGAGAGACCGACCCCGCCACTCCCCCTCTCTCGGCGGCACCGTCCATTGCACGCGGGGGCGCCACGCGCGGGGGCGGGCACGGGTCGACACAGTGCGGGCCGGAACGGAATGGGAGTCGTGTGCGCGGATAGGGCCCCGGGGCTCGGCGCCGCCCCCGGCACGCCCGCTAGGGCCGAGCGTCGTCTCCTCCTTTCTCTCTCTCTCTCGCTCTCACGCCGGGGTGTATATGGTGCCCCGCCCCGCCTGCGCGGGGCGAGGACTGAGGGGCCGCGCGCCGCCTCGGGTCGCACGCCGGCGGGCCGCACCGTCATGTCTGTCTGCGGTGTCGGTGGTGGTGGGCGCAGCATGTGGTGGGTCGTGGGGAGTGTCGGAATGGACAGAGGGCTGGACGGGCGCAGAAGGGTGGGGGCCGCGCGCGGACAGGGCGCGCCCCCGCGCCCCACTGCGCCGCTCGCGGTCGATCAACCGTAAAATGGTGCGCGGGAGGTGGAGGGTGGAGTCCCGGTCCACGCGGGGGTCAAAAATGGGGGGTGCTATATGGGGGGTGGGGGCGCCGCACTCTTGTCGACAGGGCGTCGACGCATCAATCAATCAATCGGCGCCGCCCGCGCGCACGCGGCGCCCGCGCGGCGCCTTGGGCGCGCCGCCGCCGGCGCCCGCAGCGTCGGCCAGCTGCGTGAGCGACGCCGACCGCGGCAGTTCGTCCAGGATGGAGGATAAAGAGTCGGCCCGCCTGGGCGTCGCGCCGTCGCGCGCCGGCGGCGACCGGGACCGGGGCGACCCCGCGCCGCCGCGGTCGGCCGACGCGACGGAAGAGGATGACGACCCGCCACCTCCCTTGCCCCCTTTGCCCCGGCCGCCGCGCGGGCGGGACCGGGTGCCACCGGGGGTGGGGGGGGCGTCGAGCGCGTCGCGCGCGGCGGCGAGCGCGGCGGCCGCGCCGCCGAGGCGCGCAGCGGGGGAGCGGTCGGGAGGCGGTGGCGTCGCGGACGAGGGCGGGCAGCTGGACGAGTCGGATCCAAACAGCTCCAGCGGCGGCACCAGGCCGTTGGGCGTGGGCGACCGCCGCCGCGCCGGCGGCGCGACCGCGCCGCCAAACAGCGGCCGCCGCGGCGCGCGGTCGCCGATGCCCAGCCCGGCCAGCGTGTCGGCCGCCAGGCCGGCCAGGGCGACGGCCTCGAGCGAGGCACCAGGGCCGGCGGGGTGGGGCGGGGGGGCGCCAGAAAACGCGAGCGCGGCCGCCACCTCGGCCGCCGCCGTCCCGGGCCCCGGCGCCGCCGCGAACCCGTACGGCGGCGCGGCGAACGAGGCCGGGTCCGCCATGTCGTACCGGGACAGGGCGCCGATGTCGACCGAGCGGCGGCCGCCGGGCGGCGGCGCACACGGCGGGGGGCGCGGGGGGAGCGCGTCGATCGAGCGCCGCGCGAGGCCGGACGGTGGCGGCGGGGGGAAGAGGTCGCCGAAACGGGGTTCGAGGGGCGTCGCGGCCGCGGCGGGCGGGGAAAGCCAGGGGCCGAGGCCGGCGCCCAACGGCAGCGGCGGCGGCGACGGCGACGCCGTGCGCGGCGCGAGCCCCTCGAGCAACGCCCGCGCGTCCGCGCCCAGGGTCGCGGCGACGCCCACGTCGATGGACGCGCGCCGGCCCGCCAGGCCGGGGCCGGGCGGCGGGCGGCCGAGCGCGGCGGCGAGCGAGACGGGGGGGTACGAACGGTAGGCACCGAGCCCGGCGTCGACGGACGCGCGCCGCGGGGGCGGAGCGCCGCCCGCCCAACCGCCCCCTGTCAGCCCGAGCGACCCCAACAGGTCCAGCGTGGCGGCGTCGGCGCCGCGGTCGCCGAGGAGCGCGGCGAGCGCGCGCGCAGACTCGCCGCTGCCCAAGTCGGGCGGCGGCGCCCTCAACTCGCCCTCGACGTGCGCGAAGAAGCAGACGCGGCGGCCGCAGGCGGCGCCGTCGGTGCACATCTGAATGGAAGGAGTGAGGGCGGGCGTCGGTGAAAGTGTCTGATAGCGCGGAGAAAGCGGCGCGGCCGGGCGCGGCGCGGCCGGGCGAGGAGCGCCGCGCGGGCCTCCCCGGGCGCCACCGCCCCCTCCAACGCCACGCCCAGTGTCCACTGGGCCGTTCGGGGGGGGCAGGGATGGTGCCGCCGCGCCTTGGGCCGGGCGTCGGCGCTCGGGGGTCGACTCAGCCTCGTCCGGGCGGCGCGGCGGCCGCCCCGCGGGGCGAATGCGCCCCCCCGCCGCGGCCATCCCGAGCCAAAAGGCCGCGGTGGGGGTCGGGCAGGGTGCGGGCGGGGCCGCCGGCGCGCACGGGAGCGGCGCGCCGCCCGGGATGGCTGCGCGGCCGGCCCAGCGCCTCGGGGCCGCCGCCGACCCCAGAGCCGCCGCCAGGGGGACCGACATGATGCACGCCGCCGCGCCCAAAAGCGGGAGGCGCGCCCGAGGCGCCCCCGCCCCCCCGCCCCCCATCCCCCAATTCCCCTACCTGCGTCTTGTAGCGCGACGGGTGGAGCCAACTCTCAAACACGCCGTGCGCCAGCGGGCATGCCGTCCCCAGCGCACACGCGCCCGCGCGGCGGTAGTCGGGGCACGACTCGCCGCGGTGCGCGGTCGGCGCGCGGCGGCGCGCCTTTTCCTGGGGGTGCGCCCACGGGCAGTCGAGCCAGGAGTGGGGGCGGGTGCGGGAGCAAGCAGTGCGCTGAAGGAGAGGGGGTGGGGGGGGCGGTGGGGGGCGGGAGGCGGGGGGGAGGGGCAAGGGGGGTGGCGCGGCGGGCCCCGTTCGCGCGCGCCAGGCCGCCTCCGCGCTCAGCGCCCCCTCCACGCGCGAGCCACTGTCGAACCTTGAACTGTGTGTGGGGGGGAGGGGGTCGGCGGGCGCTCGCACGGCCCGCAATCGGCGGCCGAGCGCGCAGGCGCGTGCCCCTCCGCCCCCGCTCCCGCCACGCACGTGGTACATCCTGAACTCGTCCGTCTGGTACGCGGGGTCGTCAATTGACGCCATCGGAGAATTTGGGGTCGTCGCGGCGCCCCGCTGGGTGTGGGCAGGGATTGCTGTGCGGCGATAAAATCGTCTTCACAGATACTATACTTCACTTTCCTCCCTTTTTTCGCTTTTTGGGTGCGCGGGGCCGGAGTCCGACCGCGCGCCCCGCCGCCGACTTGATTCCGCATGTGTATTGAGTGCAGGGCGGCGTCAGCCTGACCAAGGTGACCGAGGTGCGCCGCGGCGCGGCGACCGCGCCGCGGACTCGCCCCCAAACGCCCCCGGCAGCCCCGCGCCGGATCGCTGTCACAAATGTGCATCGCGGGCGGTTGTTGGAGGGCGCGGGAGCTGCCTCGGGAGCGTCCGCCGGCACCTCGCGCCCCGGCGCCCGCACACACGCTCCCCAGGCCGCCACGCACGATGCCGCCACGCCCGTGACCCCTCCCCGACACCCCACATGCACTCCCCCTACCCAGCGACCGCAGCCGCGGTCGCGGCCGCGCTCGAGGAGATGGCGGCCGCCGCGCGGCGGGGCGCATTCGCCGAGGCAAGAGAAGGGAGAAGGGCGGCTGGGGCTGCAAGCGTTGTGCGCATCGGTTGCCGGCGCGCGCGGCCGCGAGGGCGGGGCGGCGCCGCCCGCGCAGGCTGCGGTGCCGACCTCGACCCCCCTCCTCCCCTCCCCACTCTAGGCCGCCCTCCTCGGCGCCGCGGCCCCGATCCCGCTCGCCGTCGACGTCCCCGCCCTGGCCCTGGGCCCGCCCCTGGCCACCGGCCCCCGGTCGTCGGTGCGCGCCGGAACCCTGGCCGGCGCCCCGGTCGCGGTGAAACGCGTCTCCCTCGCCGGCCCCGGTGACGCGGCCGCCTTTCGGCGGGAAGCGACCGCCCTGGCCGCCCTTGCGGGCTGCGACCGCGTCGCGGGCCTGGTCGCCGCGCGCGCGCTGCCGCCCGATTATTGTCTCGTCACGCCGCTCTGCCCCGGCGGCTCCCTAGGGGGCGCCCTGGCCCGCGGGTGGAGGCCGGGGTCCGCGGCCGCGGCGTTGCGCCTCGGCGCGGACGTCGCGGCTGCGGTCGCCGCCGTGCACGCCGCGGGGTTCGTCCACCGCGACGTCAAGCCGGACAACGTTTTGCTGGGTGCGTGCAGAGAGATGTGGGGGTGAGGGTGGGGTGACAGAGGGCGTCGAGAGGGCCCCGACGCCCCCCCTCGTGCCTCCCCCAGGCGCCGGCGGCCGGGCCGTCTTGTGCGACTTGGGCGTCGCCCTGCACCCCGGAGACGACCTGGACGACGACCGTGGCCCTTTGAAGCCGTCGGGCGGGCACAGCCGGCGCCACATCGTGCGTGGCGGGAAGGGGAGGGGGTGGCGCGCGCCCCGACGAACGTCCCACCCACACCCCGCCCCTTCTTTTTCTCTGCAGATCGGCACCATGGAGTACATGCCCCCTGAAGTCCTGCGCGGCGGCCGCGCGGGCCCCCCGGGGGACGTGTACGCGGTCGGCATTCTGATCGCGTTTCTTCTGACCGGCACCCCCCCATTCTCCGACTGCGCCAAGCCCGCGCCCGACTGCCACACGGTGCTGGATTATGGGTACGGCAGGCAAGAGCTGGCCGCCGCGGTGGCGGGCGACGGGCTGCGGCCGCGGGTCGGGCGCGTCGACGCGCGCGCGCGCGCGCTGGTGGACCGCGCGTGGGCGGGCGCCGCGAGCGACCGGCCGACCGCGGCCCAGCTGGCGGTCGCGGCTGCCGCGCTGGCGGACGAGTTGGGCAGAGATGGTGGGGAGGTTGGACAAGGGCGGGCGGCGGCTGTGGGGTGGGCCGCCGCGGCCGCGCCGCCGCCGCTCGACCCGTTGCCCACCGCCTGGCCCGGCGCGCCCGCCTGGAACCCCCCACCCCCCTCCCACGTCGTCGTCACCGCCGCGTCCTTCGCCACGGCCGGCCGGCGGGACGCGCAGGAGGACGCGGCGCTCGTGGCGGCGCCGCTCGCGGGGGCGCTCGACGGCGCGCCAGACGGCGCGCACCTCCTCGCAGTCCTGGACGGCCACCGCGGTGCGGGATGCGCCATGTATGCCGTTGAACACCTGCCCGGCGCTCTGGCGGCCGCGGTGGCGGCGGGCGCGGCGTCGCCCGGCGAGGCGGTCGCCGCGGCGCTGGTGACCGTCGACGCGCGCTGGCGCGCGCTCGAAGCCGCCGCCACCGCCGCCGCCATCGCCGCCGGCCGCACCCCCACCCCCGTGTGCGGCGCAGCCGCCGTCGTGGCGTTCGTCTGGGGAACCACCCTGGCCGTGGGCCACGTCGGCGACTGCCGCGCGGTGCTCGGCCGCGCGAGCGCGCCCGCGGCCCGCGCGCTCACCGCCGACCACACCGCCGCCCACCCCGGCGAGCGCGCCCGGGTGCTGGAGGCGGGTGGCGCGTTCGTCCTCGCCCCCGACGGGTCGGCCCGGGTCGCGGGGCCGGGCCTCGCGGTGACGCGCGCGCTCGGCGACGCCGACGCGCGGGCCGCGGGCGTGGCCTCCGACCCCGACATCCTCGTCCACACCCTCACCCCGGACGACGCCTTTCTCGTGCTCGCGTCCGACGGCGTGTGGGACGCGCTCGGGGACGAGGACGTGTGCCGGATCGTCCGCGACACCGTGAAACACCCCGCCATGGCCGCCAAGCGCGTCGTCACGGAAGCCGTGGACCGGGGGTCGGGCGACAACGCGGCCGCGGTCGTGGCGTACTTGACGCCGGTCGCGACGCTGGAGCGGGTCTTTGTTTCGGGGAGGGTGGGGGACGGTGGGGGTGGTGGCAGCGACGGCGGGTGAGGCGCGCGCGAGACCCTCGGCGCCTGAAACCAGAGCATTGAGTGCGCGCGTGCGGCGTCTGGGAGCAGGGGCCGGGGCCGGCGTGCGTCGGGGTCGCCCGGCTTTGCGTCCCGGTCGCGCTCGCCGGCGCTTGCTCTCCACTCTCCTCCTCGGGCTCGCGCCGCCCCGCGCCCCGCCCGCCGACCCGGCGGCGGCGCGCCCGGCGCAACCCCCACACCCCGGCGCAGGCCCGCGTCGGCCGCATCGGCGCGCGTCCCGCCGCGCCCGCCGCCGCGTCCCGCGCCGCGCCCCGCCGCCCGCCGCGCCCGCCGCGCCCGCCGCGCCTGCCGACATGGCGGCGTCGCTGGAGGCGGCGGTGCGCACCATCGTCGACGCCCAGGCGCCCGCCGCGCCGCGCGCGGCGCGAGACGCGGCGGCCGCGCTCTTGGAGCAGGTGGGATGCGGGGGATGGAAGCGCCTGGTCGCGCGCGCGACGGCCGGGTGGGCGGCGGGCGGCCCACCCCTCTCCCGCCCCCCCCCCCAGCTCAAGACCGGCGACCCGCGCGCCGCCGCGTCGGCCGGCGCCGCCCTCGCCACCCCGGGCCACCCCCCCGAAGTCGCCCACTTTGGGTACGCCGTGCTCACCCACCTGGCCGGGGCGCGGTGGGACGAGTTCGGCGAGGGCGACCGGTCGGCGCTGGCAGACCTCGCGTTCGCGCTCGTCGCGCCCCCCCGCGGCGCGCCCCCCCCCCAACCCTTTGCCGTGCGCTCCAAAGCCGCCCTGCTCCTCGCCCTGGTCGTCAAGCGGCGCGGGGGCGCCGGGTGGGCCGCGCTCGCGCCGCGCCTGCTCGAGCTGGGCGCGGCGCCGGCGCCCGCCGCCGCGGAAGCCGCTGCTTCCGTCCTGACAGCCATCGCCGAGGAGGTCGTCGCCTTTCCCGGGGATGACACGGGCGCGGCCGAGCGCCGGGACGCGCTCGCCGCGCTCGCGGGCTCGCTCCCCGCCGTGCTCTCCTTTTTGCGCGCGTCCCTGGACGCGCACGCGCCCGCCGCCCTGGCGGGCGACGCAGGGGCTGGGTCGGCGTGCCGCGCGGCCTTGGCCGCCGCGCTGGCCTTGGCCGAGTGGGCCCCTCTCGGCGCGCTCGCGACCGCGGGCGTCCTCTCCGCCGCCGGCGCCCTGCTCACCTGCGCCGACGCCGACCTGCGCCTGTGCGCGGCCGACGTCTTGCGCGGGGTCGTGGGGCGCAAGCAGGCGCAGGAGGACCCGGGCGAGTACGGCGCGGCGATGGCGGCCGCGGGCGGCGCGCTCGTCGGCGCGGCGTCGGCGTTGCTGGCCTCCCCCACCGCGGCCGCCGCCCTGGACTACGACGGCGATTTGGACGAGTACGGACTGCGCCTGGCGGACGCGCTGGCGTCGTTCGGGGGGGCGCACCTGGGGAAACTGCCGGCCGAGGAGGCGCGCCGCGCGTGCGTCGGGGCGTTGCTGGCGCTCTCGAGGCACCCGTACCTGCCCCTGGCGGGCCGCGCGGTGGCGGTGTGGCCGCACCTGCTGGCCAGTGCCGGAGGGGGCGGGGGCGGCGGCGGCGGCGGCGGCGCCTCCACCCCCTCCCCCACCCCCTCCCGCCACCACGCCCTCCCCCCCGACGCCGTGTCCGCCCTCGTCGACCTCGCCGCCGACGGCCTGCGCGCCGCGGCGGCCGCGGCCGCCGCGGACGAAGCGACCGCGGCGGTCCCCCCTTATTACGATTCCTTTGCCGACTGGCGCGCCGCCGTGCTCGACCACCGCACCGCCCTGGCGCGCGTGGCGCGTGGATGTGCGGCGCTGGCGCCGGGGCCGGCGCTGGAGGCGGCGGGGCGGCGCGTGGCGGGCGCTCTGGCCGCCGTCGCGGCTGCGTCGGCGGCCTCGACCCCTTCTCCAGCCCTGGACGCCGCGGAAGCCTCCTTGGACGCCGCCATCTGCTTCGCCGACGCCGTCGTCGCGGCAGCCGCCGGCGGCGGCGCGCGCGACCGCGCGGTCTGCGCGTCGCCCGCGCCACCTCCTTCCCCACCCCCCGCCGCGCTCGACGGCATGCACGCCTTGTTGACGATGCTGCTGGCCGCCCCTCCTGGCCGCCCCGCGACGCTCGCCCTCATCGCGCGCGGCCTGGAAGCGGTTGCCCCGATCGCCGGCCCGCGCCCCGACGCCGCGGCCGCCATCGCCGGCCGCGTCTTTGACCTGCTCGATGCGTGCCCCCTGGAGGGCGATGCTGGCGGCGCGCCGCCTGACCGGCCGACGGTGGCGTGGAAAGAACTTCTCGCCGCGCGCGGCCGTGTCGCGGCCGTCCTCCTCGCCCTCGCCCGCGCCGCGCCCCAGAGTCTGGCCCCCCATCTTGAAGCGCTGGCCGCCCGCGTGCAAGTCGCTCTCGACGGCGGACGCCTGTGGCCCGCGGAGCACGCCGCGGCGGCAGACGCGCTGCTCCTGGCCGCGTCTGGCGCCGGCGCCGGCGCCACCGCCGGCGCCGCCCTCCTCGAGTGGGCGCTCGCCCCCGTGCGCGCAGCGTGGACGAGCCCAGAATTCGAGGCCGCGGTCGCGGGGCCAGAGGCTTTCGTCGAGCGGCACGCGCCCGTGTCCACCTCGCCCGACGGCGCCCCCTGCGTCGGCGGCGGCCGCGCCCGGTGGGCGCTCTACCACCAGGTGCACCTCCTGGAGCGCCTGGCGCGGCGCGCGTGCCCCGCGCCCGCGCCGGCCGGGGCGCCGCCCGCGGTCGCCGCCGCGGCGGCCGCCGCGGCCGCGGCCGACCCGCTGTGGGCCGCCTTCGCCGCCCACCTGACCTGGGCTCTGCTCCCCTGCCTGCGCACCCTGTGGTGCCTGCACGGCGTGTGGGCGCCGGGGGTGCGGGCGAGGTTGGGGGGGGCGGGGCGTGCGCTCGACGTGGGGCCGAAGGAGCGCGCGCTCTACCTGAAGCGCGCGACGCGGGCGCCCGCCGCGCGCGCCGCGTCCTCGTCCTCCCCATCCTCTGCGCCCCTGGCCGAGGACGATGGCGCGACGCTCGCCGGCCCCGGCGTGGGCTCGCTGCGCGCGTGGCTGCGGCAAGCGCGCGAGTGCGTCGTGCAGACCCTCGGCGCCCTTGCCTCGACCCCGCCGGCTCTCTACTCGGTCCCTGTCCCCGGCGCGCCGGCCGCGTGGGCGGCCGCCCTGACCGACGGCCTGGGCCACGTGGACCCGTCCGCGGTGCGGCTCCTGGAGCGGCACGTTGTCGTCCCCCTCGTGCGCGGGTGCCCTCCCTCCCACCGCCCCGCCTGGCTCGCCCCGGTCCTCGTGCCGCTGCTGCCAGCGGCGCACGCCGCTTTGGCGGCCGGGTGGGCGGCGGTCGGGGGCGGAGGCGGCGGCGGGAGCGGCGCGGGCGACGACGACGACGTGGTGGCCGAGCGCCTCCTCCGCGAGTGCACGCAGGAGCACGCCGCCCTGCTCAGAGCCTTGCTGGACCGGCCAGTGCTGCCGGTGGCGGCCGGCGCGCCCGCCGTGGCCACCCCCGCCGCCCCTCCCGCGACCGCGGAATCCGCGTTCGACTTTCTTCTCGCCGCCGCGCCCGACGCCGCCCTCGCCGCCGTCGTGACCGCCGCCACCATGCTCTGGTGGCCCGATCACGAGGCCGCCGCGCGCGGCGCGGCCGTGTGCCGGGCCGCGGTGCCGCTCGCGGCGCGCGACGCGCGGCTGCGGGACTTGGTCGGCCGCCAAATGTTGCAAGGCGCCCTCGCCGCCCTCGCCAACCCCGCCGCGTCCTCGGCCCAAGCCGAAGCCCTGCACCTGGCCCGGGACGTGCTCCTCCAGGAGCTTGCCGCGGGGTCGCCCGCGCCGCGCGAAGTCATGCTTGCGCTGCCGGGCATGGCCCCCGCCCGCCTCGACGCCTTCGCCGCCAAGCTGGCCACGCTGCGGTCGGACCGGGAGCAGCGGGCCGCGCTCAAGAAGCTGCTGGCGGCGACGGGGGGGGACGCGCTCGCGGCCGCGCTGTCAGACTGGCGGCCGGCCGCCGCGGCGGGCGCGGCGGCCGGGGCGGCGGCGGCGGCCGCCGGCGCGCGCAGCGGGCGCGGCGCGCGCGCGGCGCGGGCGCCGCGCCAGGACGAGGGCGGGGGGTTCATCGGGCTGGCGAGTTGATGGGAGAAGGTGCGGGGGGCGGGTCTGCGGGGGGAAGCGCGCTGCCTATCTCTCTGTTGCACTCTGAATGGATGCCCCTTCCGTCACGCGCCCACCAGGCGGTAGCGCGCGGCGCGCACGCGGGCCAGGCCGGCTTGGGCGGACTCGGACGCGGCGTGCGCGGCCGCCGCGGCGGCGACCGCGGCGGGCGGCGCCGCCGCGGCCGCCCACCACTTGGCCTCCGCGCGCGCGCCCGCCAGGACCACGGCCCACAGGACGGCCACCGCGAGCGCGGCCGCCCACGCTGACCGCGGCGGCGGGCCGCCCCGCAAGGCAACGGCCACCGTCGCGGCGAGCGAGGCTGCGGCCGCCGCGTCGAGCGCCGGCCGGTCGACGCCCGCCTGAAGGCGCCACCACCGGGTCGATGCGACACAAGTGAGCCCCAGCGCCAGAGCCGCGTGCCAGGCGGCGGCCAAGAGCGCGAGCGACGCGGCCGTGCGCCGCGCGAGCGCGTCAGTCGACGCCGCCGACGCGGCCAGCGACGCCAGCACGGCCTCCTGCTCGGCGTCGTCCAGCAGAGGTGGCGACTGGGGGTGCGAGGGAGCACCGCGGCGCCGCATGCCGCGGCGCTGGGTTGTGCGCGAGCGAACAGAGACGCCGCCGCCCCCTCTCGCCCCACTCTTCATGACCCGGCTCTGGCCGCCCACCCCCCGCATGAAGCGCGTGCTAGCCATCGTCGCGTGCGCGCTGGCAGCTGCCGGGTCGGCCGCCGCATTGGCGGGCGCCGGCGCGCCGCCGTCGGGGCCGCCCGCTGTCGGCAACGACCGGCCGCTCATCGGCATCCTGGCGCAGGCGTGCCACGATTGTCCGGGGCGGTGAGAGCAGAGAGAGTGAGAGAGAAGGAGATGGGCCGGTCGCGCGCCGGCCGGCCGCCCTAGCCCACCACACGCCACCGCCTCCTCCCTTCCCAGCTCCTACGTCGCCGCCGCCTACGTCAAGTGGGTCGAGTCCGCCGGCGGGCGCGCGGTGCCGATCCGCTTCTACGTGTCGGACGAAGAATTGAAACGGCTCTTCAACAGCGTGAACGGCATCATCTTCCCGGGCGGCCTCACCGACCTCTACCTCGACGACCCGTACGTCGCCGCGGCGACCAAGCTGTACAATTGGGCGGTGGAGGTGGGAGGGGGCAGCGATGAGGAGGGACGGGCGGCGCACGCGCGGTGAGAGGCCGGCCGACCCTCTCCCCCGCCCCCCCCCCCCAGTCCAACGACGCTGGCACGCCCTTCCCCATCTGGGGCACCTGCCTCGGCCACCAACTGCTGCAAATCATCGTGACCGGGGCCCACTTTGGCGACCTCCTGGTCGAGACGGACGCCGTCTCCCAACCCTCGACCCTCAACCTGACCGCCGCCGCGCCCGCGTCCCGCCTCTTTGCCGACCTGTACGAGGAGCGCCCGACCCTGGTGGCCAAGCTGGGCGACCCCGCGTGGAATCTGGCCATGGAGAACCACGAGTTTGGCCTCCCGACGGCAAACTTCTTTTCGCCGCAAACCCTCTACCCCCAACTCGCCGCCGAGTTTGACGTCCTCTCCACGTCGGTCGACCGGGGCGGCATCGAGTACGTGAGCACGATCGAGCACAAAAAGTACCCGTTCTGGGGCGTCCAGGCACGAAGCGAGGGAGAGGGGGACGGGGGGGGCGCGCGCCGCGCGCGCGGCCGCCCGCCTCGAGCGCCCACCCCACCCTCCCTCGCCCCCTCCCAGTGGCACCCGGAAAAGCCGCCGTTTGAGTTTAGCGACCGCACGATCCCCAAGTCGCACGCCGCCATGAGCGTGTCGCACTATTTGGCCGACCAATTCCTCGACGCCGCGCGCGCGTGCCCGCACACGCCGGCGTCGGTGGAGCAAGAACTGGCCGACGTCATCTACAACTACAAGCCGGTGTTCACGTGCGGAGGGGAGAGGGGGTGGGGCGGCGTGACGGGCGCCGCGGGGCGGGCGCCCGGCCGACGCCCCGACCCCTCCCACGCAGCGCTCGGGAGATCGTCATGGAGGCGTCGTACGACGGCCCCGACATCACCTACTTTTTCGACAAGCGGGTCGCGCCCGCGGACGAGCCGCGGCCGGCGCCGCGCGCGGCGGCCGGCGGGCGGGCCGCGCTGCGCGGGTGGGCGTGACGCGGCGCCCGCGGCGGCAGTGCAACACGGAGCGGGGACCCCGCGGCACAGCCGGGCGCGGCCCCGTGCGCTCACGCGCTCGCGTCCTCGGCCAGCACGGCCTCGACCGCGGCCAAGAAACCGACCGCGGCCGCTTTGGCCGCCGCGGCGGCGGGGTTGCGCCCCTTGGAGGCCGCCGCACGAGCGGCGACGGCGGCGCAGACGACGTGAAAGGCGGCCAAGGCGTTCACGAGGGGCTTCAGGCCTTCCTCGGTCTCCTTGGAAATGGCGCCTATGCGCGACCAGTCGCCCGAGTAGGCCGCGTCCACCGCGGCCGCCACCACGAGGGCAACGCCGCCTTGCACGCCGACCGTAAACCAGGGGGCGCGCGCGGCGGCGAGGAGAGGGGGGGGGTGGGGGGTCAGCCAGTCGCCGCCGCGCGGCGCGGCGCGCGCGATGGGCGCGGCGCGGCGCGCAGAGGGGGGCGCGAAGCCGGCCGCCCCGGCGGGGCGGCGGGCGGGGGTCGTGGCGGGGCGCATCGCGGCGCACGCGCGAGGGACGCGCGCGTGTGCGGCCGCCCGCGCCCGCCTCGCCGCCCGGCAGCACGTCAGTGCCCCCCAGTGTTTACCGGCGGATGCTCGACACCCCCCTACGCCCCCCATTATAGTAAACGAAACCACGGGTCACGCCAGCGCGTCCACCAACCGCCCCACCGCGCGGACCGGCCGCGGCGGCCGCCGCCGCAGGTCGGCCAGCCGCCACGCGGGCGCCCACTGCAGCACGGCGGCCGGGAGCGGGTCGGCGCGCGTGGGCGGCAGCACCCAAAAGGGGAGCCAGACGTAGCGCGAGGCGGCGAGGTCGTCGCGCACCCACGCGTCGCCGCCATACACAAACTCGCCCTCCCTGCCCCCCGGCGCCGGCAGCAGGAACGCGGGCTGCGAGTGAAACGTGCGCGCGCGCGCGGCGGGCGGGCCGCCGGCCGCGGGGGCGCCGAGGGAGGTCCACGCGTCGGAGAGCGGGTGCCGCGCGGCGTGCGCTTCCGCCGCGTTGGGCTCCCACCCCGTGCACCCCGACGTGAGCAGCACGTACCACCCGTGCGCTTTGACCATGGCGGGGGCCTCCCGGCCGCGGCCCGGGAGGGCGGCGACGAAGGTCGGCGCGACGTCCCGGTAGTCGGGCGTCAACGCGGCGACGTGCAGATCCTTGTTGCCCGCGGACGAGTACACGAGGTAGGCCGACCCGTCATCGTCCTGGAACAGGGTCAGGTCGCGCGACTCGCGGCCGTGCGGGCGAAAAGTTTTGACGAGCGTGAACGGCCCCCCCGGCGCAGTCGCGACCGCGACCCCCACCATCGCCGCCTGGTAGTCGGCCGTGTCGACGTGCGCCCACATGACGTACGTGCCGGTCGGGGCGTGGCGCAGGACGGCGGGGCGTTCCAGGACCGAGGCTTTCGGGTCGAGCGCGGGGTGGGAGCCGGCGGCCAGGGCAAGGCCGGCGCGGTGCCAGGTGGCCAGGTCGGTCGACCAGTAGGCGGCGACGCCGATGGCGTCGACCCGGGCGAGGTCGGGGCTGGGAGGGTGGAGGGGAAGAGGGTGGAGGGCAAACCGCGGGCGGCACCCTCAACCGACCCCCTCTTTTTTCTCTTGGGACTCACTTTCCGTTGTGGTACGTGGGTCCCTCTTTGTCCTCGCCGTACCACCAATACCGCCCCTCCGCTTTCAGGATCCAGCCGCCGTGCGCCTGCACGCGGCGGCCGCCGGCGTCGATGACCGGCTCGCCCGGCCGAAAAATGGCTGCAAAAAGGAGAGAGGGAGGGTCGCCGCCAACGCCACGGGCCCGCGCCCACCCCGACACGCCTGCACCTCCCTCCCACACCTGCAGCCGCCGGCGCCGGCTGCAGCGCGCGGCGCGCCGCGCGCGCGGGCTCGGCCGGGTCGGCGCGGCCGCGCAGGAATGCCACCACGAGCAGGCACGCGAGCGCGCACCCACCCGCGGCGGCCGCCCGGGGGCGAGGGCGCCGCGGTGGCGCCGGCCCGCAGCGCCGCGCCGGCGCGGCGGCGCGCATTGCGGCGGCGCGCGCCCAGAGGGCGGGCGCGTCGACCGCGGCGCTCGCCCCCGGGGGGGGGGGCGCGACGACACGCGGGAGGGCGGGCGAGGGGCGTTGTGGGGGTGCGCGCGCAGAGCGCGGCGCGCAGGCTCGACGGCGAGGTCTCGTCGAGAGCGCCCGCGCTCTCTCTACTCTGAATCGCTCGCGTCACACAGTGCACTCAGTCGTCAGTCGTTGCTCGCGCCTTCCCCCCGGCCGGCCGCCTCTTCCGCTTCACCCTCTTCGCCGCGCCGACGGCGGCCGCGCCGCGCGCCGCCAGCTCGCCCGCCAGCCAGGGGGCGGAGGCAGGCGACGCCGTGGCGCCCTCCTCCTCCAGGCCGCCGGCCGCGGTCAGGGCGGCCACGAGGTCGGCTTTCGTGTCGCGCGCGCGCGCGACAACGCCCGCCCGCGCCGCCAGCTCCGCCAGGTCGGCCTTGCGCGCGGTGGCCAGCGCGAGGCGGGCGTCCCAGGCGGCGAGCTCGAGCGCGGCGGCGGCGGTTTCGGTCGGCCAAGGCAGAGGAGGCGTGGAGGCGTTGGCGGCCTCGTCAACGCCGCCGCCGCCACCACTCGTTCCACTCTCAAACGACCTCAAAACGCGCTCGGCCTGAAAGTGGGCCGCACACACGACGGTGGCGGCAACCGCGGCGCGCGCGTCGCCCGTCGCAGCGGCGGCCGCGACGGGCGCAGCGTACAGAGCCGCGGCGGCGCCGGCGCGGGCACGACAGGCCAGAGGAGCGCCCTGGGCGAGGTCGAGGGCGAGGAGGGACGCGAACGCCTGAGAGAAAGTAGGAGGCGGGCGGGCGTGGGCGCGCCGGCCGACGCGCGTGCCCGCCTCTCCCACCCGTCCAGGCCGCCCCCGCCGCCGTCGCCGTCGTCGGAACGCTCCAACGACCCCCCGCCACTCCCATTCTCTCACCATCCAATTGACGAACGGGAGGAACGAGACGATGGAGAGCGCGACGTGCGCGGGGCGGTCGGCCGTGCGTCCTTCGGCCGCGGCGACAACCGTGTCCCGCGGCGCGAGCGCCAGGGGCGCCGCGGTGGCCAGCGCAGCCGCGGTGGCGACCCAGGAGTAGAGGGTGGGGGCGTCGTCCGCGAGCGCCGCGCGCGCGGCATGCGGCGCGCGGCGGCGCGGGGGGCCGCGCGCTGCGCGGGCGATGGCGGGTCGCCTTGTCGCGACGGCGCGCATCGTGCGCCACGTGCGAGGGAGGGAGGCGGCGGCGCCGAGGAGAAAAAAGGCGCGGCCTCGCTGTCCGCGCGGTTGTGGAGGCGGCGAAAACGACACCCCGGGTCGCCCCTTCCTCTCCCCCTCTCCACCCCAAGAGGCCAAATTCCACTCGGTCTCCGGCCGCAAAGCGGGCGCCGCCCGCTTCTCCCGCCTCCTCGCCGAGTCCGACGTCCTCCAAGTCGAAACCTCGTGCCCCTGGCCCGGCTGGCAGACCCGCGTCCGCGCCCGGGGGACGCGGGCGGACGACGGCGCGAGCTGCAACCTGGACGAGAGCTGGGGCGAGGAGGACGAGCAGGGAGAGAGAGGTGGGGAGGGGTCGAGGCGGGCGCGCGCGTGCGCCGTCTCTCGGCCAAGCGCCCGCGCC